>Ga0179591_1291988_pt1 | contig 22470 bp, 40 predicted proteins | sample CZOMad2_1_08_16f_FD_182891 | JGI IMG/M metagenome (GOLD analysis project Ga0179591, IMG submission 182891) | Vadose zone soil fungal communities from Angelo Coast Range Reserve, California, USA - CZOMad2_1_08_16fungal (PacBio error correction) | ecosystem: Environmental > Terrestrial > Soil >... | reverse complement strand
GTTATCAAATCTATCTCCTTTAGACCTGTTGTTGTTGAGCAGATGTGATTTCCTTCCATTTTCTTCAGAATTCCACACTCCTTTCATTCCTCCTTCCGGCAGTTATAACCCCAATACATAGCCTTAGGATGTTAGCTGCCATCTGCCTCCTTTCCTTCTTCTGGCAAATCCTTTCTTTATCACTCTTTTCTCCTACCACGTCCTTGGTTTTTAGTTCTTCCTTAAGTCCTCCCTTGAGGTATATACCGGTACCCACACTCTTTTATACCCCTTTTTTTTCCCCCCGTTAGTCCCCCTTTTGTCCTCTATCCATAAACTGCAATATCTTCCAACCCTTTTTTTAATGTATTCCAACTTTCTTACAATAGTTTTCGCTATACCCCATAGATGCAAAATATGTTAGTTCCCAGTACTATCAAATCCAACTTCTTCCACCCCTACTTCCGGGTTTGCATGCTTTCCCCATTTGCTCTCCTGCATAATGGGCTCGCTTCCTCGATTACCCCGCCCCTTTATACTCCCTCTTACCTTTCCTTCTAAAAACCTATACAAAATGGGTTCCTTTAATGCTTTGATCGGTGAGCACCATTTTTCCTCGATAGGGCCCCCCCTACTTTCTTCTCTTGAAACGGTACCATGAAGGTTATCTGGATTTTTTGCCTTATGCTGTCCCCAATACATCCAGGAAATTATTTCTTGTTTGGTCAAGGCTCGTTGGTATCCGCTGAATTTCCCAACCTGTGTCTCTCTTTTGCGGCTTTGCCAATTGCGGTCTCATTCCTCATCCAGTACCCTTCTCCATATTTTAACAGTTACATTGCTTCCTCCCTTTTTTTCCTCTCCTGCCCGACAAGAGCGGGTTTTTTCTCCCCATAACTTCCCAATTCCTTGTTTTTTTCGTTTTTATGAAAAAAGGATCTTTTTATTATCGGTTTTGTCGGATGATTTGTCCCCCTCCAGGAAAAGCCGGATTCCCTTCTCCTTCCTTCTCTTTTTTGCTCGGATCCTATTGACCTCCCCCTTCGCAAAAAGCAAAATGTGTCCAACGGAAATGTTCCACAAATAGGCCCTTCAAAATATGTTGACCTGTGCTTCTTCATGTATGCTTTTCTCCTTCTTCCCTTAAATGATTAAAAACTTCCTCCCCCAGATCCCTTGGAAACCTCGTCTTTTTATTTTCCTTTCCATATTTCCCCTTTCTCCCCAACCCACACTATTCCTTCATCGTCGCTTGACTTCCTTTCGTGGTTTCCACAACAGGAGCTCCTCTTCTACCCTGCCCTGCACTGCAAAACTGGCCCCCTTACACATGCGGCTTACCTTTGCTGGGTTTTTTTACTACCCAGTGCCAGTTTATACTTTTACTCTAATGCTTTTTTTTTGATTGTATTCAGGGTTCTAACCACCTCGTCTGCTCTGCTGTCCTCGTCCGTTCTGATTCTGTTCTCCTCCGTCCTTTTTTTTTTGCTCCCTCCAGAGGGGCATTTCCCATTGGTTCCTTATTTCTTTGTTTTGCCTTTTTATTCTTTGGAGTATATGGTATTCCAAATGAGGAGTGTTCCCTACTTTCACCGCCTACCCTTTTCCCTATTCGCTTTCCAGCGGCATTTACTTTAAAGTAAGCCGCACCCTGTGTCCCCCTACCCCTATCGCCGAGTTCACCTGTAGTTTTTTTTGGTGGGAATCGCATTTCTTTCCTTTTGGAAGCTGCGCGATCCCCCCAACACACTTGAACCCCTTTTCACCCCTTTTGAATGGCATATGATTTGAACACCAACAATTCCCCTTTCTTGGGAAAGATCTTTGTCCCCCTTAACAACCACTGTTTCTATCTATTTCCCTCCTCACCTTGAGAGATCAAAGATTTGGTTTTTTTCTATTGCCTATAATCTTTCCACTTTCCCCTACCCTTGCTGGTTTTCAACTTATGCCATGCTGTTTGCTTGCGTTTTGGGTTTCTTTTGAGTCCTCCCTTTAACGAGTACATACGACATTTTCCCCCGCCCCCCCCTCGACCTCAACCGCGTTTCTAATTTCAACTTGGGGTTACTTACCCAAACCCGTGCTAATAGCTCTCTTACCCTTTATCAACCATGCAGTCCCCAATTATGGCAATTCAACCCCCCTCTTTTTCTCCTTACTTTAAGCAAACACTTTTAAATTACAAAACAATCCCGACCCCTGAACACCTGATTTTCCAAACAACCTATTTTTCCCTCTCCCTGACCTCGACGTTCCCTTCAATAAACCAACTACCGGCTACTCGATATCTTTTCGAATGCATTCACATCCACCCCCCATTACCTGGCGGAAACCCAAGTAAAAGACGTCAAACAACCCCCCCCCCTTGGTTACCCACACATGCCCATATGAAGTTTTGCATTGTTCCCCACTGAGAGGTTCCATGAGACAATCTTAAGACTTGGTCCCCGACCAGGGCACGAGGTCTTCCTTCACTTTCCACTGTTACAACCTTGAGGACATTAACCTCTGGAACTTTTTCTCTTTGTTTCTTTCTGAAGGTAGCTTTTAATTTCCCGAATATATAAAAAGCATGCTCCATTGGCGCCTCCACGCATGTCTCCCATTCTTTTCCTCGTATTTTCAAATTGCCTAATTTCCTTTCCCTTTTGCGGCCCCTAGTCCAGTCTATTTTCATTTCTGTAACGCCGCAGTACTTCTTTTGACAAGCTGTATAAGCCCCGGCTTTTTTCACCGCGGGACCCCAACCCCCCTCTTTTTTAGGCTCTTCCGCTCCCTGCATTTTTCCCCCCCCTGAATTGGCATTCTTGGGATTTCCCCCACAATTACGGTCGTTTTGCGGGCCATGTTTCCTTCTCGCATCCACTGCGTTTATAAATGACGTTCCCCCCGGTACTTTTTCCTTTAATGATTTTTGGCTTTTTTAAACTCTTTTCCCATCAGCACCAGGGCAGATCTCCCAGCCTGTGGAATATTCATTCTCCCCCCCATCATTCACTGTTTTCCCCCCCTTTCGCAACTTTCTGGTTTACATCACAATTCCCGCCACGATGTGATACCATGTTCCACCTAGTGGCCTCCTTCTCTGACCTCCGCCTTGAGCTTTGCCCCTGTGTTCCTGTTCTTCCCACGGTCAATTCCCCTCAATTTTTGTGACTATTATGTCATGGGCGAACAAAAGCGGTGATTCCCTCTCAATTTTAGGAACTTCCTTCCCTCCGGTCATGCCACAGGCTGCAGCCCTCTTATTTTTTTTTTCATCGTCACAACCGGAAGTGATCTTCTTATCCAGCTTATGATGGTTTGCTGTTACCCGATTTCCTTCTGAACCACCCGACTCAATCCGCTCCCCCCTATTTTTTAATGTTAAATTCCTTAAAAACCCGGTCCCCTCATATGTTGTTTTTCACCCCCTCCTTACCCGGGCGGAGTCCAAACCTGAAGGATATATTTCAATCATGCCAATACCCCCAGCATCGCAGGAACGTGTAGTGGATACGGAGGAAGAACTTTCAAAGCGTGTGTTTTCTTTTGAGTAACTCCTTTAAAACGGAAACCTTCAGAAGAGGAACTTAAGGCTTGGCAGAGGGCCTTTTCCCCTCTCGAAGTAGCTGGGAGGTAGTCCAGGGCCTTCCCACCCCTTCCCCGTGTCGCAAGCTCGGCGCCCCTACCAAGTCCAGGCCCCGTAACCGAAGGGTGCCGTCGGACGACAAAGAAAAGGAGCGGTAGAAGACGTGCGCGCGGGCCTTAGGGCCGCGCCCGAGGGGAGGGGACGCACCCTGGGTAATATACGGGATCGGACGGAGAGGAGCGAACAAGGCACTTATCCGGCGCGCATCCAAGTGCGGCGGGCTGGCCCCAGAGCGGCACTGCCTATACGCGGGGCCATAAGAGACGAGTGGCCGCACCTCAAGCTCAGATGGGGGGGAGCCGAACGGGACTGGCCTAGACCGAGGGGGAGTGTGGTGGGGTGTGGCCGAGGTCCCGGGCCCGACGACCCATGTGTCAGCGGGCGCCGCAGCGAGGTGAGAGCACAGGTCGGATGGGTAGGGACTGCGGTTCCCAGCTGTGGACGACGCGATGGGGGGGGGGGAGGGATGGAGGACGAAAAAGGAGAAAGCCGGCCGGCGTACGGCTCGGAGGGCCGGCACCGCGAGGGCAGGGGCATGGGTGCATGCACGCCCGGGTCGAGGAGGATGTAGGCAGTAGAGGTACCGCCCAGCTTTCCGGGCAAGGACCGAAACCGTTTTGGGGGCGGAGTGGGACGTGGTCGGCAGTTCGGTGAGAGAGGGTGAGCGGGTTGCTGGGGATGTAGCGCCTGCACAGCACTCGAATAGTGAACCAGAATCGTCCAGTTGCGTGGTGGGGGGGGTCACCAGGGGTGGAGTCGGCAGAGTTCGGCGGGCGTACCGCGGACGGGGCGGGCCTCGGAGCGCGAGTGGGTGGGATGGGAGACTTTGGTAAATGGGCACAGCCTGCAACCTGGCCCTGAGGCATAAAGTGCGGCCGAATCCAGGAAGCTAAGACGTAGGGTGAGGAAACGACTCGGTAAGCGGACGGGGCGCCCGACCCTTCAAAGTACGGAATGAGAGAACGCCGACCTTGGGTCGTGCCTCGAGGTGGCACCCGGGTAGGGAGGGGGGCAGCATCAAGAGGAGAGACTAGGGGTAGCCGGGGCTGTCAGAATGGGATTGTGGAAAAGTGCAGTGGGCTCGGTCGGGGGTCGGCGCCAGACCCTTAGAACGAGCCGAGGAGAACATCTCTTTTTTGAGCCTCCCGATACGGGCGCGCCGGCGGTGGCCGCAGTCGGCGGGGGGAAGGGCGACGAGGAGACCGCAGAGGGCTCGGCAGGGCCCCCGCCCGTCCAGGCAATCCGGGCGCTCGGGTGGGGGTAGAGCGGCCGGGAGGCAGCTTACAGACTCAGTTTGACCTGACCGCCTAGGAAGCGGCTTGGAAGATTTAAACGACCGCTTCTATCCCGAGTCGTGTTAGCTGGTTAGGCCAATGAGCTGGGCCCGAAAGAGGTAGGCGGTACGCACGGCGGATGTGGTCCGCAGGAAAGCTGTAGGATGATGGAGGGCGGCTTCCGCCGGAGAGCGCGGAGGAGGGAGGGCGGAACGAGACGGGGCTGTGATTAGCGAGCGTAGCAACCGGGGACGCGAGAGGTTTGGGGGGGGGTACCGAGTGCCAGGAGCGGAGGAGGCTGCGCCATGGACCGGCTTGTGGGAGCCCCTGAGGGGCCGGGCGGGTAATCGGCCAAAGCGTCCTCCGCAGTGAAGGGAAGAGGGAGCGCGATCGGCGTGGAGGAGCCCCCAACTCCGGGGCGCGGGTAGGTGAGCGGAGAGAGCTCCGGAGGAGTGCTGGTCGCGAACCGCGAACGGGGAGGGACAAGGGAGAGGGCGACACCGCAGGTGACAAGGGGGACGGAGCAGCGCCCCGCGGGTGGGCGCAGTTTGCGAGTGCGGTGTGGAATCGTGGCAGACGCGGGGTGCGGACGGCCCCGGCCCGCAGGTAGGGGGCCCAATCAACCGGGGCTGAGCGGGGGTAGGTCGGTTTCACCAGCCGGCGCCACACGCGGGGTCGTATGGAAGGCGGGGGCAGGTCGAGTCTGGGGGGGGCGGACGAGGCCGTAGGGCCGAGTGGGGGCTAAGGAGAGCCGGAACGATACTCGGCGTGAACGCGGGCGGGGGTGAGGGATCGAGACGGACGGATTCTTGGGGGGAGTGGGGACGGAGTGAGTCACCGAGGGATCCGGGAGGGGCGGACGGTGGACGTGGGGACTGTGGAACCGGGCCGGGCGGGGGACGGGGGCTGGGGGGGGGAGGGGAGAATCTCGGGGGACGGAGAGACGGCGAGGACGGGCTAGTCCGGAGGGGGCTGGCAGGAGCGGGGGGGACGAGGTTCGGGCGGCGGAGCGATGCGGGTAGGTGGGGGGGGCGGGGGCATGGGGGGGCACGGGGTTTAAGGGCGCGGGGGGAGTGGGGTGGGGGGGGGTGTTGAGGGGGGTTGTTCGGGGGGGGGGGGGTAGGGGTGGTTGGGGGCCCCATTTCCGTAGTGTTAGGGCTTCTCTTCTTGTTGAATTCTTTCCCCAACCCTCCCCTTTTCTTTTTTTTGTTCGAGAGATTTGCTAGCTCCCATTTCTCAATAATCTCCGCATCACTACCCTTCCTCTTTTTAACTGCGGAAGGCAGTCTCCCACCCTTTTGATCCCATTTGCATCCCTTTTTTTTCTGTTTTGACAAATTAGTTTTAGGAACGAAATTCTTGGAGGACCCCCCCTCCAGGCGTGGCTTCATTTACCTCCACTATCTCTATATACCTAGTTTTTCCCATGGTTCTTTTATCCATCCTAGGGTTAAATATCTCTCCACCGTTTCAGGCAAACACTTTCCCCTCTTCCAACTCCCGGTCGTATTGCCTAACGTTTTTCCTCCAACCTCTGCCAATTCTTTTCTTCGCCCCATCTCATACACCTCCCCGTCACTTCTAACTAAATTTAAGGTTGCTGTTTTCTTGCCATGTTGAATACTGGGCCAGTCCTTTTCTTTTCTCACCGCCCTCGTTAATACTCCCCTCCATCTCTCCTCGCCAAAAAGTCGACCCAATGGTTAGGTAGCATGCCGGGGTTTAGAACCATTTGATTCTTCCCTCATGAACTTCTGCCCTCTAGGGTTTCCCGGCTTGTTTTATAATCGTTTGTCATTTTTTTTTAGTTATATGGTGCTACTCAAATCCCCTTCCCTTCCCCTTTTGGCCAAGTGAAAAGTATCCTTGCTTCCTCCCATCAACCTGATCGGGAAATTTGGATTTCTGACTTCGCCTTGTCCTTCCTTTCGGCCAGTCGTTCTCAGGCTTCTCGGGAACAGTTACCTTCGGAACCTCCAGAGGAGTCCCCTCCCCCCCTCGCTTTTCGGGTACCCTCCAATCCCATTCTTTCCCCCCCAACTGCATTTGGTTTTTCAATTTTTCATTTCAAAAGACATCTTTACCCGCCACTCTTTGTTTGGTTGCTGATTTGAAACACTCTTTCCCAAGACCTTTTCCCGTTTGCAACTCTCGTTCCGTGTACTTCTTCGGATGGCCTAGCTTTTTCCTCCAAAATTCCCCCTGGTTTGACAAAATTTTGACACATACCCCCCCATTAAACCTGAGGGAAATTTTCCCTTTCTTTCTGCGTTTTCTCTCTCCTCTTCAACTTTCCACGACGCCTTTCTACTTTCCTTTTTAAGTGAAGCATTGTTATTTTTTCCTTTACCCATTTTCCAATCTTAAGCTTGGCCCAAAAATGATTTTTCTGGTTACCAAACTTCTTTTCCTATATTAAAAAGTGGCTGCCCACCTTTCCTTTTTGGAATTCCTCCGGGTTTTTCCAGTGCCAGTTAGACCTTCCCGTGGTGGTTTGATTGGATTTATGCCCTTCTGCCCCTTTAGCTCCATAACCTTTCGTTTTCCTTTCTCCTTCATGAATACGTCCATATCCCGGGGCATTTTTTTCCCTTTTCGTATTTATTTGTGTCTCTCCTTAACTATTTTTTGTTGATCTAGGTTTACCACGCTTTGGTTGATAAGAATACCCTTAAGTATTCGCTATACTCATTTTTTTACCGTAGTCCCCCCCCATTTTATCTGATCCCCCCCTCTCGGTCACGCGTTAAAAGAGTTCGCCCTGATTCCGGGCTGGAATCAAGTCCTTTCTTTAGGGTTGTTTCCTAACGATTTTTTCCCCCTATACTTCCCATCCCCCCCTGCCAATTTTCACCCCGGCCCCTTTGTATACTTCTCCAACCCCCCCCCAAACTAAGCCCTGTGACTAATAGGAATAGACCTTGGTACCCCCCCCTAGTGTTTCCCTCATCCCCTTCTTTTTTCTAGATCAAATATGGGTTTTCAGGCTTCTCCCCCCATCATCAAGAATTTACTGTCCTCCTTCACCATTCGCCCTGCATTTCGTGTTTTTTTTCTTTTGTGAGCGCCTCTCCCTTGCACCGTCAGACCAGAAATGTCATTTCCCCCCCCTACTCCCTGTCGATGGGTTCTTCTTCCCCCAACTGGGTGTCTTTCCTTTAAACGCCCTTCCTCAGAAATAGCTAATAGGACATTATTTACCCGGCTCAGTATGCCTACAATCTTTTTTGATCCCATTTTCCTATCAAACCCCCTTTCTTCAACAAACCAAAACTCCTAACTTCCCCCATTGAAAGACACATGATATTTGGTCGCCAACCCATCTTTCCTTTTCTCCTACCCTTCCCGGTGCAAAATCACTCCAGCGGCCAGCGACCCTCCTAGCATCCCCCCCACCCTATCACAATACATACCTTTCCATGCTACTAAACAAGAAAGTTTAACTCTTGTCATTCCCAATTTAAGTTCATCCCACTTTTTTTGACTTCTTGCGCTCCCTCTCCTCGAGGCCATCCTTTATCCCGGTTTTCCCCATCCTCCTTTTGTCAGGTCCAGACTTAATAATGTAGGCTGTTTGTACCCTTCACATTCAATACCCCCTCTCCCCTAACCCCCTTCTGAACTGTGGTCCCGCTTCTTTTCTTTAGCGCTTTCCCCCTCGTGACTATCGATACATGGCACTCACCCTTCCCCTTTTTTCCCTCCTTTGCATTTCCTCCCCTTTCCTCCCCCCCTTGTACCCTTGCTTCCCCCCAGCCTTCCCCCTTCTGTCCCATCCTAAGCACGCGTAACGGAGAGTTTTCAACAAGCTGTAAGCCGTCTTTTCAGCCGATTTCAGCTTCCCCCCCCCCCCCCAGATTTTCGGGCGCTTATACGCTGGATTTGTTCCACCCCTGACAAAACAACCCTCTTTGGGCAAATTCATCTTATTTAATTAAAACAATTAACCGGCTCTTTTTAGTTTATAATATTTGGCCGATTTCCCCCCCTAATTTTACTTAATTCCTTTGGATCCTTTTTACTCCTATTGAGGTCCGGAATCGGACCTCTCCCAAGGGCTGCCCATCCCCCCCCATCATTTGCCTATTTCCTTTCCACAAATACCAACAAGCCTCTGCTGTGGTCCCAGAAAACTTTTCCTGTTCTTTCTCCCCCCTATTACCGCACCCCCAGTCTTCCCCAATGCCTGCACTGGGATTCCTATCTTCGATTCTTACGACTCTTTCCATGGTGTCTCATTCCTTCAAAGCGCCAATTTGTGTTGGTTATTCTGTTTGTCAGTTCCTCCCTCGGTGACTTGTATTTACCGGCTCCTGTCCTAAGCTTCCCGGCCAATCCTTTTTACCCCTTCCCTCGCAAATGAGGGTAGACTGGGATCCCCCCCCCTCATTAGGAGTTCTGGGTAGTGTTTCCCTATAACGCCTTGGCATCCTCTTTTTTTAGAACCTCTTCCGAACTTCCCAACGATGGGTCCGGCTTTTACGTTTACACCACCCTTTTTTAAGTTTCCCAAAAGAGATTGCGGTCTTCTCTTTTCCTCCGACGTCTGTTCTGGGCCCCGCTTGTCGGAGAAAATGTTTTCCCTGGGATATCTAACTTCTATGGCTGTCGGCCCACCGAATAAAAAGGCTCCCCCGAGTTTCTTTACTGACGCCTTCAGGTCGAACCCAGATTCCTTGAAAGTTCCTGCAGCTGACCCCGACTCCCCGCCGGACGGCGACCTGGTGGGGGCGCCACTCCCAACCAGCGGCCCGCGATGACGACCAGGGGGTGGAGCGCCCAGGGGGCACGGTGCGGGGAGAGGGTCGGCGGCCGTTTGTCCTGGGGAGAAGTGGCGGACAGGGATTGTGGAGGTCTCTCGGAGGAAGGGGGGGGGGAAGACGTATGGCGACAACTGCAGGGAGGAGGCAGGGGCCTGGGGGGGCGCAGGGAGCTGGAAGTTAGGCCGTCCCTGGGCGCGGTCCGTGCAAGGCAGAGCCGTTCGGAGACGTGCAAGAGGTTGGGGTGTTGGGGGGGGCGACGTGTGGGTATGGGGTCGCGTGGGGAGTAGAGGGCGGGCAGCAGAGGTGCAGGCTCCTCACACTCATCAATGTCGGGGGGAGCAGGCAGGGTAGGATTGCTCGGACGCTGCAGGAAGATAGGGGTTCGACGTGTGTTCCTCCGGGGGCCCTGCTTGAGTACACGAAAGGGGAGGCATTGAGTAGGTGGCGGAGAGAGGGGGTGGGCCGTGGGGAGGGGGGAGGGTGTCGGGTAGATGGAGGGTGAGGGCAAAGCGGTCACGGCAGCGGATGCTCCGGGACAGGACAGGGGGGGCCGGCGGGAAGAGTTTCCATCCCGCAGTTCCCACGGTAACGGGCCTTGGAGAGGGTGGGGGGGTGGTGGGCGGGTGGGCGCAGTAGGGGTGGCAGGTGAGAAAGGCCGAGGCAAGGGGCCCGCCCCGAGGGGGGCGAGCCGGGCGGGTCCGGGGGTAAGGCGGGGGCCATAGGCACGGAGTTCGTCTTCCGGCGCGTGGGCTTACGCTTGCGTTTGGTGGCGGCGACGCAGTCTGTGGGGAACTGTTGGCCGGACAAAAAGCCGTAGTCAGGGCAGAGGATGTATGGGCGCAGACCAGCGGGCCCCCGACTGGGGGAATACGGGACCGTCCGAAGTTGGGTGGGCCTGCTGGGAGGGGGGAGGGGGGGGGTAGGCCGGAGAACTTCGGACCGGGCTTGCTCGGGGGGTGGTAGGCGGGGAAAGTTGTGAAGACCGTGCGCGCCATTCTTAGCCGAAGGGGAGCGCAAGCTGGCGCTCGTATGGCATGGAGCACGAGATTGGCCGGCGAGTTGTAGAGCACCGGCACGGCAGTACATGGGTGCTGTGGGCGGGGTGCGCAGGAATGAGGAGGAGGGAAGAGGGGGGTGGAAAGGAATGAGGGGGGGTCCGGGCTGGGGAGCTTGGGGCATCAATCGGCACGGTGAGCAGTGAGGTCGCAGCCAACGAGAAGTGTGCAGACCATGGGACGCCTGGGGAGAGGTCCGGGGGCGAGTGAGCGCCGGCACAGCGTCGGAAATATGAGGCAAAGACATGCGCGTCACTTCGGGGGGGGCGGGGTGAGAGAGCGGGCTGCTTTACGCAGTACGGGGGTGGCGGGAAGCGTGCGCGGGGCCACATCGCGGGGAGGGGGGGGGTGGGGTCACGTCGTAGACGCCCTCGACGGTGGTCCGACGCTGGGGGGGCGTGGCTTGGGAGGGGGGTCAGGTCGCGAGGGAGCGGGTGGGCAGGAGCGAGTAATGGGAGCGCGGTGAAGAAAACACCCGACCGATTGCAGGGAAGGTGGGGGAGTGTAGCGCCAGAGGGGGATGGAGCACGGCTTTTTAGGCCGGACTCAATGGGTCTGGGGAGAGGGGGGACGGGGAGGCGGGGGCGGAGGGGATGAAGGGTGTCGAATACAGGCCGTGGGGGGGGGAACGACCGCCAGGGGAGAGCATGGGAGGTGGGCAGGCGGGGTCCCGGGCTCCCCGGCGAATGGTGCTCGTAGCGTCGCGCGTCCGGTGGCGTTAGCGGTGGGGAGCGCCGCGGGCGCCGGCGGGGGGCACGCGGTCGGGGATTTGGGGGGAGTATGACGGAGAGCGGGTGGGCCTGCGGCCTCTCGGGGATCATCGGGGGGACAGCCTGGGGGGGGGGGGCAGGAGGGGCCAGGACGCGGAGTCGCCCATGACGGCTAGGGGGGGGCGCAGTCAGTACGCGCGTCCAAGGCCGAGGGGGAGGTGGAGTGATGCGTGTGGAGAGGGAAGTCTCAACGCGAGGGCGAAAGACGGGCGGTCGTTCGGGCGGGTGGCCGGCGTAAGGGAAAATTACGCCTGGCGACTGAGACTGGCGGTATTATTGACAAAGGATGGGGGCTTTCAACCGGGGGGCGATCCAGCCGCTCTGGAGGAGCAAGGCTCGGGTCGTAAAGCAACGAGGGGACTCCGGCCGTCTCCGGCACGGTGTGGACCCATACGGAGGGGCGGAGGCGAAGTGTGGGGAGTCGGCGTGCGGCCGGATCAAGGTCAGAGGGTCGGCATATTGACAGAAGCGGAGAAAGGGTGTGTGGGGGGAGTCGCTCCCTTGGGAGGGACGCCAACGGAAGCGGAGCGAGAGGCTGGGGCCCTCGGGGGGCGGCCGCGGAGTTTGCCCTCAAGGGGGGGATGAGTAGCGGTGGGCCGGGCGGACGGGGGGACAAGAGGATAGAGGAAACACTTGGGTGGAAGAACCTATCAATCCTTCGGGGGGTCTTTGGGGGAGAACGAGGGGGTTCGTCTTGCAGGGTTGCGGTCGCGACAACGAGCAACGATCGGTCAGGGCCACTGCGGCGTGCAGAGTCGACAGGGGCGGGCTAGATTGGCAGGCCTCAAAGTGGGGAGGGCCGAAGAGGGCGCGGGGCGGCAATGTGGCAGAAGAAGGGAACCGGGCCCGGGGCCTGAGTTCAGCGGTCTCGAACGGAGAGAGGGAAGCCTAGTGGGGCTTCTAGTCGCAGAGTTGGGGGGTTACCGTACGCTTCAACGGCGAGGTCGGTCGTGGGGGTGCACAGGGTGGGAGAGAAACGAGGAAGGGTCTATAGGAGTAACCACAATGTGGGTGTGGCCCAAAAAGGGACCCGTGGCCCGCTGTCGACGGGGCGGGCAGCCTTACCTAGGTCGCTCAGAGGGGGTGTGCACACCGGGCGGCCATGGCGCACTGTAGTACAGGCGGGTCCGGGCTCGGATAGGAACGGGACGAGGGAAGGCCGGGAACAACCGATACGAGGGAGCCCGAGAGCGAGGAGCCAGGCGCCGGGCTCGCGACCCCTGGAGTGCGAATACTGGGCTCAGCGTCGGGCCCCTCGTCCGCGGGCCCGCCTAGGAGTAGTCTGGGATATGCAGGGGCAGGCGAACCTATACGGGCTCTACGCGGTTGCCATGGGTTTTTACACGTAGCGAGAGAGGACGCGGCCCGCACAGAGGGGGCGCGTGGACTCGCGAATGTGAGCAGCCCCGGGCATGCAGGTGCGCCCCGGGCGGGAAAGGGAGGCACGGGCATGGTGGAACCCCAATTTTGAGGGCACCGCCCTGATGCTGCAGAAAGAAAGGCAGGGAAGGGCGGATGGGGAGGTGCGTCGTAGGGGGTGAGACCGGAAGCGCGTACCAAGGAACGGCCCCGGACTGTTGTAGAGCCTAGCTCAGGGGGGGAATAGAGGAAGGGAGGGTGGGTAAGTGGGGCAGGTGGGAGAGTGGCGGCGGTACGGGTATGGTCGACGCAGGGGGGCTGAGATCGTCGAGGACCGATGACCTGGGCGTGCGCTGTGGAGAGAGAGGGCGCAGGAGAAAGGGCTTGGGCGGTGTGGTGCCCAGAGCCAATGCAGCTGCCTAGCGAGCGAGGAGGGAGAAGGCAAGGGGTTGAGTCGGAGCCGAGGCGGACGTCCCGGCGGGCGGCGGATGGGGGAGGGGCGGAGGGCAGGGGGAAACAGGGGGGGGTGTGTGCTTGCGAGCCGAAGGCTGGGGGTGGTAGGGGGCGTGTGAGGTGCGCAGAGGGGAGGGCGGCTGGAACCGAGGGACCAGTGAGCCGTACGGATGGGCTGAGGGCACGAGGGAGGGGGGACGGTTAACAAGCGGCCGGTTGGGGAGAAGGGCGAGACGGGGAAGGGCGAGGGCGGGGGAACAGGGGTATTGCGTTCCCCCGAGTAGGGCTTCTGTCTAGCGGGCCAGAGGCGCGTGGCCTCGCCGCCGCGTTGGGTTGGGCGAGCGAAGCGCCGGGGGGGATTGTGGCACGCGCAGAGTGCAGGTCGCACCAATACCAGGGCGGGAGAGGTGGGGAGGGGACAAGGGGGGTGCAGAATAGTCCTCACGGGTACCCGGTCGAACGGCGGGCGGCGAGTTGTGGGGGCGACCCGGAGCGTGAAGGGGGCACAGCCCGGGGGCGAAGGCGGAGCTGGGAAGGGGGCAGGAGCGCGGGGGGGGGTAGCGCGCGACGCCCTGTGCCAGACCCTGGCGGAGGGGCTGGCCTTGCGGGAGCGTGGTGGGCGAGGTGTGGGGAGGAATGAGGGGAGTATGAGTGGTTGGGAGCGAGACAGTGGCGGGGAACAGGTCGGAGCCGGGCGACTCGGCCCCGGGCACGGCAGCAAACAGGAGGACCACCGAGGCCTACGGGTGTGCGGGGAGGGGGGTGGGAAAGCGAAGATGTCGTCGCGGTATCCCTGGGCACCATGGGAGGGTGGGGCTAACGAGCTTGTAACGGGGGGAAAGATGGCCGACGCGCCCCACTACGGAGGCTGGCGACTGGAACGATGGGAGATACGGGGGGGGAGGGTGGGGCTACGAGGGGGGACTAGGTAAGGGCGGCGGGATTACCGAGGTTAGGGTGGAGGGGAGCAGAGAACGGGGGGCTACGAAGCGGGTGGTTGCTTCTCGGGGGTTGGGGGGAGGGCCAGAGGAATGAGGTCATTGGACGGGTGGACTGGGGTAGAGTGGCGGATGGGCACCAGGTGCGAGCGTTGGGATGGGTGCTCCGCGAGCATGTGCGGGAGGGGCTGGTGTTTTTGACAGCGGGGGTGGGGGGGGGGGCAGGGGTGTGTGAAAGCGTGCGGGTGCCCCAGGAGCAGGCGGAGGGGGTGTATGCCCCTGGGCTATGTGGGGCGCAGTGCCTGCCGTTTGGAGGCGGTTCCGGGGGATGGGCGCGCGGTGGAAGGGGGGCGGGCGAGCGTGGGCGGGGGTAGTGGGGTGCCTGGTGGCCGTGGGAAGTGGGGTGCGGAGGGTGTTGTTGATGCTCTGGTGAGGCTTGGGTAGGCGAGGCTGGTGTGGGGGCGGGGGCGAAGCGCGGTGGGTATGGTGAGGGCATTTCGGGGGGGGTAGGCGGGAGGGGGAGGGGGTGGGGGGTGGTGAGCTATCAGGGTCCGTGATGCTTCGATATGTCTAGCCTTGTCGCGCGCAACTTCCCCTCCATGTTTTTTCTAGAGATTGCATTATACAAATTATTAAATATATCCTACGCATCCAATACCGTCCTCCATTCTGCCGGACGTCTCACCTTACTCTGGTCGCTGACATCTTAAGTCTGTCAGTATGGCAAATTCGTTTTAGTCTTCTGTTAATGAATTGTTCATTACCTCCGGATGCCTGTCTCTTCATTTATCGGCCCGATTAGATATCCACTCCCCTCTGTTATCCGCCACTTCCGTCGCGGTCCATCCCACTCTTTTTGCACCCTCTAATTATTCCATCATTAAGTTACCGCTTTCTTAGGTTTTTATCTCTGTAAGGTCCCCTGCATACCCAGAAATTAACTTCACACTCCATCCGTTTTCATGTCCTTTTTCCCCATTTTCCCCCGATGTTCCTTTTTTTTCATACTTGGCGTCCTGTTTTTCCCCCCTTTCTAAACGCCTTCTCCGGTAATACCTTCCACATTAATTCCCCTCCTCCACGTAAACAAATTTTTCGATCGGTCCTTTCCCGGTTATCACCATTTTCCCAAAGGCCTTCATCCTCTTTCTCTATGCACCCAACTCCCCCTTTTACAATAGTTGCCGTTCATATTTGTTCCTTCAACCCCGTACAGTGTCCCCCAATGTAAGGGTTTTCTTTCCTGATTGAATCTTCCCCATTTCCCTCTGACCTTGAGTCTATTGCCGGTAAGCATTTTTCGGTCACATTCGACCTATCTGTAACCATGTTTTGAGGCCTCCTTCAATCCTCTCCCCACACTTTTTACTTTTATAAGCTCTGATACCAAATTCATTGCCCCTCATCGCGTTTTTTTGCCCCATGAACAAAGTACAATTCCTATCCTCCCCCTTTTGTTGGTTCTCGACCATCTTTTTCTGACCCCTATTGAGACATCTTTTTGATTTTTCACTCGGCTCTAGATCTTTTCCGCCCCATTCCCAATGTGCCATTCCAAAAGGTCCCATCCAAATGAGGACCAAGGAATGCTTTCATGTCTCGGAGTCTACTATTGTGGATTTAAAATTCTCCCCGGCCGAAACGAAGACATTTCTCCCCCTTCCCCCGACACCTTTTTTCTTTTCACCTTTTCAACTCCCACAATTATTATCTTCCTGTTTTCGTTTACCCAACCGGTATGCTCGGTGTACACGCTCCACAACTTGTTCCATTTTCCAATGGGTGGACAGTTTTTGTCTGTTTTTATTCTGAAAGTTATCCTTGATTTAACCAGTTGGTATTGATGCTTCAAAACCCCCTCGACGCAGTCGCAATTTTGACCCCCTTTCCGGCGGGCTCTGTCCCTCATGTTGGTTCGACCGAGGGTATTGTAATTTTTTTTTTATCTCCACCTGGGTTTTTACACTGCTTTTCCCCTTCCTTGTCTCCAATTTTCCTCCATTGTGAGCAGCTGGTTGCTCCCCGAATCGTTAGCGCAGCGTCTCCTTCGTACAAACATTTGGATTAGAACCTAAACTCTCCTCCCTCTTCGCCGGTTCGGAGGGTTTAGTTGATTCTTTTTTTTCCTTTTCTTTACCTTTCTTTTTAAACCTTTTCTATTCTCCCCAACACCCACCGTTTCCCCCGGAGTCATTTTGGACCCCCCCAACCTCTGAACATTAATTCTGTTCATATGGGACCTCTTCTTTTCCATATCACCATTGTCACTCTCCCCCCTCCTACGTTGTGTGTGAGAGATCCTTTTCTTGGGTTCCACTTTTCTATTTCCTCCTTTACCTTTTCCTCTGGGCTCAAATCTCAATTTTTCCGGTCTTAAACCTTTCCTTTTGGGGGTGAGGCGACTATGCACAGCGTTAACATCCCCAGCCCCTCCCTTCCCTTCTTCATTCCCCCCCACTCCTTCCCCTCTTTAACATGTCGATACTTCATACTCCCTAACAGTAAGAAGCAGACTCGAGTCTCTCTTACTGCCACCCCCTGCTCACTCATCCCCCCTTTTAATTTTCCCTCACCACCGTTTAAACCGAGGTGACCCCAAAGTCCAATTTAAACTTATCTTGGAGTCGCCCCACACGCTTTTTGCCTGCCTCTTCAAGGTGATCCCCCAGGCACTCGCTCCTTTCTAACATACAAATCAAACTCGGTTTCCAGTTACCTGTCCTGTCACTACCACCAAGCAAGTGTACCACTTCTTTACCTTCCCGTGTGCAAGTCCTCCTTTGCTTTTTCCTCCCCTACTCTGCCGATCCGGTTGTCCCCCCCCCCCGCAATTTTTTCCGGCCCGATGCTATCATTGTGATGTGAAATATGGTTCCCATCCAATAGTTAATTCTGGACTTGGTTTATTTTCCTGTTAGATTTTCCTTCTTTCCCAACCACCCCTCCTCTATAAACTCCGCTAACTGAGCAGAAAGAATTTCCCCCCATTTTTTTTTAATTTCCCCTTAAAATTGTATTTTCCCCATATTTGACTTACACTTTTCAGACCAGAAGACGCTATTCACTATCCCAGTTCCCTCAGTCGGAGAGTGTATCAACTTTCTTTCATCAGATTTTTCCAGCTACCAAAAACGAGTTGTAGTGAGCTCCCTCCCCTTTTTTGCCATTGGTCCACCAAGGCCCCCACCCCAAGTTGTTCTTGGATCTCTCCCCCCCAATTACCGTCTGGCTCAATCTTCTCCAGGATGTACACTGTTATTCAATATGGTCCTTTGGACGCTAATTTAGGCCCGCCATGGCTTTCCCCCCCCTTTCCCCGATCGCACCCTTTCCGCGACCCAATACCACTCCCCCTTACCTTCACATGATCACCCTTTTTTTAGACAGTCCACCTATTACCCCTCTTTCCACCCTGCCTGGTGACCCAACTCCGTTTCCTTCCTCTTTTTTTTTTCTTCAAGATGATGTTTTTCCCCAATTGCACACCGACTTTCCCATTACACGCAGTTGATTCTTCTTACTGGTGGCGGCCTAACCCAGACCGGATGTCCTCACTTGGAAGGGCGGTGATCCTGTTGAAAGCCCTGTTAAGAGAAGCAAATTTGCGGTAGACTGCGGAAGGCCCACCCTGCATGTTCTTTGCTACTATCCTCTTTTCTTGATGTTCCTTTTTCACCTATAAAAGAATTTCCTCTTTTTTTTGAAAAAAAACCCCCTTATTCTCCCATGTCATCCTGTACGTCCTGTTTGAACGCTTTTCCCTCCCAAAGAAGTCCTTTTCTCCGTTTCACAGAACCGGAAGGTTCCTTTTCCTTCGCAAAGAGGTACTTGCTCTCAAACTATATGTCTGCCTCTCATAGCCGCGCCCCAGAGCCTTTAGTTGTCGTACTGGCAGGTCTCCTTTTCCCCTTAACCTACAACACTTGTCTTTTCCCTCCCTGCCCTTGATGGCATTCTACCATCTAACGCTTTTTAGTGCCGTCAGACTCCTGCGGGTTGGGGGATATGGTGGGAGCCGTGGGGGGGGTAGACGCGGGGCCCCAGCGGGAGGGACTGCGGCGGCTCAAAGCGGCGGGCGAGCGAGGGGGAAAGATCCGCGGTGCAGTCGTGGTTCCGCGGGCCGGTAGGGAGTGGAAGGACTTGGCGAAAGCGGAAGAGCCTAGGACTGGTTCACTCGCGTTTCTCAACGCAGCGACGCGGGCCCCTTGCAGTACCGCGGGCGGGGGGACGGTGTGTCGTCATTGAGGGGGGGGAGATGCGATCGTGGACGGACTAGAGTAATGAAGGCGGGTGGGGAACATGGAGTCGGCAGCTGGGGGGACGTGGGGGGGGCGGGTCGTGGGGCGGTCCTAAGTAAATCTGGGGGAAGCGGGGACAAGGCGCGTGCGGTTAGTGTGCGTGGGGGCTGGTATGCTCCCGATGCGGCGTGGAAGTTGGGGTGGGTGCAGTGAGCAGGAAGGTCGGGGGTGGTATGAGGCGGGCGGGAGCGTTCAGGGGCGGGGAGGGGGGCCGGGGGTGGGCGTGGGGGAAAAACATTCGGGCCCTGAGTTATGATGCGAAATGTGAGGTCCAAATCCTTCCTTTTTTGACCCCTTCCCCCGGGGGGTTCTTTTCTCGAGTTGACTCGCACCATTTCTGCAATTCAGCAGCAACTACCGTTCTATTGGAGGAAGCAGGCTTGGTTGCCTTTGCAGACGGCCCTTTCCCTTTTTTTGGAAAAAGTGCCTTCCTCCTTGGGTGTCCTACTAACCAGGAAATGGCTATGGCTTCCCCCCCCAAGTGCTTAACTTCATCCCCTCCTGCTAAACCGCAAGTTTTCGCAAACCTTGGGCAGCCAGTCCTGTTCCCTCTCTCCATGACACCTGAGGTTCCTTTCACCTTTGTTAATCCGTTATTTTTCCAACCCCCCCATAGTTCACGGCCTCTCAATTTAGGTTTATCAAAACTTTTTGCCCATTGTTAAATTAAAAGACATAACTACTCCCCTTTCTTTTTTTCCCGTAAAGAACCCCCCCGGGGTGTCTGCTCCCTTTTTTAACATTTCTTTTTCTGCGCCTGGGTCACAGAATGGCGCCTAGTTCCTTTCGCCCTTCTGTTAATACCTATGATGTTTTTCTTCAATCCTAACAATACCCCCAAATGGTCGCTCTGCTCGGTTGTATTTGAAACATTGACGAGATTCTCATCTATGAACCTATGAATGCACGGTAGTGTTCCTCTCTTTTCATTATCTTTTTTAATATGTCTGCAATCCCCCATGGTCCCGTCTGACAGGTACAGGTTTTCAAAGGTATGGTGGTTTATTCACACCATGATGGCCCTTCTTCTCTGGCTTGATTGTCCATATTTTCTCCTATATAGTCCTCTTTACGCCCAGTACCTTTCCCCCCATCCCCCAGAGGATCCTAATCCACCTCGTAAACAAGAGCCTTTCCTTCCCCTGAATCCTTTGGACTGAATCGGGTCATTTTCCCAATGCCAAAAAGTACAACCCAATCGTTCCCTCAACTTGGGTTGGAAACTTATGACCCGGACGGCTCTTTCAGCTTCCCCCTTTCCTCCAGCGGTTTACCTCTTTTTTTCTGAACATATACTTTTTACTTCGAAAAGTCCCCCGTGGAAATCAATGTTCAATGTGAACACCCCATGCCTCGATTAATTTTGGAAATGCTTTCGGTCAGTTCTGCGCCCCCGTGGCTTGTTTGTGACAGCCCCCCTCCTTTTTTCCCTTCTTACCCGCCAGCATTTCACCCTTATCCCCCGGGTTATTTTCACCCCCCTATTATCTACCCATTATCTGTATCCCTGCAACCCCCTATTCGTGGTTACAAAAGGATTAGTTCTTCCCTCCTCCTTTCCATCCTTTGGGCCCCCTTGCAAACTAGGGTCCTGTTTTCCCCCCCTATTTTGTTTTTTATTTAACCGTTCCCAGGATGTATTTCCGACAGAGTTTTTGTCTTTTCTCCACCTTCGAACCCCTCTCTTCGTTTCCTTTCCGTTTTTTATCACTCCCTTATTGCGATCCCAAGATTCCTGGTTTGCAGGTTAGTTATTTTCTTTCCTTTGTTATCGAACCTGGTTTTCCCCGATTTTTATTAAGTTTTCATGTCCCCCACATGGAGGGTGAATGCCCTTTGTACCGTACCCCCAAGTTACGAGTAATGCCCAAGGCATTTACTTTCCCCTGTAGCGACCCCAAAATGCGACTCTTTCCCAGAAAATTTCACCTTTGCCGGGAGCGGGGGGTCTTGTATTAACTCTGTTCCCATTGTCTCCTACCCCCCCCAAACAACCTGACATTCTTTTGAGTAATGTGACAACCAAGTTTCAACTTCTTTATTTATTTCAAGTATTATAGGAATATCCTGCCCCAAACCAGCTTGATCTCGATTCTTCTTGGTGGTTGAGAGAGATCCCCCCATTGGTTGTTCCAAGGTCATTACCTCCACCCAACGAAGTACAGCTTGGTTCTACGGGCCGGGTGTGAACCCCCCCCCCCTTGGTATCGAATATAAAGATCCCCGGGCAAACTTAAATACAGGCAGTCCCCAGTCATGAACTTTGACGATATTTTCGGGACTAATCCCTTTTTTAGACTTTACAAGGCCCCCCTGCTTTTTTTCATCGAAGCTAATCGTACTTATCCCCCCCCTGCGTGACCTGTGAGGCCTTCCCCTCCCATTAATTAAGTCCAATAGGGTCCCCAGTTGAGTACCCAAAAACGGAAATAAAGGACCAATTTTCCCTCCCAGGCATAATGTCCCAAAAACCCCCCCCCAACTTTTTCTTGACTTCCCTGACCGAAGGTTCATAAAACATTCAATTGATCCTAGGTTTGTTCGCATGCCCTCCAAAATCCAAAAGCACAAACCTGCTTTTTCCCCCCAAATGAAAAGTCCCTTTCTCCATAAAAAAACCCAGCCCCCCCTGGTCCGGCTTGAACCTGAACTTTATTTCCCTTGTGAAGAGCGGGTTTCCAACCGAACCCTTACCTGGGTTCCCACCACGAATTTGATTTCTCCCTCCGGAGTCTCATTTTTCCTTTTTTTTCAATGAAAATACAAATGAGGACCCCCTTCCCCCATATGGTTTGAAATGCTTTTTTTTCTTCCCTTCCCCCTTTTCTGGCCCAAAAGCAAGATATATACCGAAGTACTTAACCTGATTCCCTTCATATTTTTTCCTTTTGGTGACAGTTATTGTAACCCACCCGTCGGCACCCGAAGTCAAAGTATATCCAGAGCTTAAAAGCCTCCCCCTCCACCCCCCTTCGGTTCAATCTGTACCCAAGTTTTAGAATGTTCCCCAAAAAGCGGAGACCACCTTTTTTCTTTGAGATGATAATTTGTATTTTTTCCTTGCCACACATGAAAACAAAACCCCCTCTGTGGGCATGAAATGGGGGCGTTCGAATCAACACTTTTTTTTTACGGGTTTATAATTGAGTTAACCTCTATGCCCCGATAAATACTGGCTACAGGTATTACTCTTCCTCCTCCCTTTTACCGGCATATTTTTCCCTCCAAATGGCCCGATCGTAATATTCATCCCCCCCCCCGCTGCACTGGAACATTTTTTAGAATAATTCCTGGGATGGAGTCCCTTCGCCATATTAACAAGTCCCCCCCACCGGCCATGTTCTTAAACCTCCCCGACCGTGGCATTCATATATCCAGAGCCTGCAGCTTGACAATGGTGAACGTTCTCCCCAATTACTCCCTTTGGGTTTTATTATGTACTCGAGTCCCCCCCAAACGCCGGAATTTCCCCCCTTCTCCTGGCGGTTGATAAGGCCCCCTTTTGGATGCGCCCTTTATGCCTTCCAAATGCTGTTAAGAGGAACGAAGTTACGTGAGGACTATTCTTTTTACTGACGTCTCATTCTTTTTCCTCTGGCTTGTCCCTATTGGCAGCCTGTTTGCCTAAAACTATACGACCTCACCATGTACCTGGTTCCTCCCCCCCCTACTTTTCCCCCAAAGGGGTGTTCCTTCACAAAGCTGGCAGTTTCTTTCTTATGTAAACGACTCCCCTTTCTCCCCCCTTTTTGAAAAGATGGTACTGCGTTTATAGACACGCAGGATTACCGGTCTTTCTCACGTTACCTATGAATGACAAATGCTAAGTGGCATTTACTGGTAACGAGTTTTCAGGTACTTAAAAACCCATTTGTTCACTGGGATGCTGCTCTTTCCCCCCCCTAGGGTATGGTAGAACATGCTTTCGACGGGGGGCAGGCGCGGGT
>Ga0179591_1259380_pt1 | contig 22470 bp, 26 predicted proteins | sample CZOMad2_1_08_16f_FD_182891 | JGI IMG/M metagenome (GOLD analysis project Ga0179591, IMG submission 182891) | Vadose zone soil fungal communities from Angelo Coast Range Reserve, California, USA - CZOMad2_1_08_16fungal (PacBio error correction) | ecosystem: Environmental > Terrestrial > Soil >... | reverse complement strand
CTTCCTGAGGCGGCTTTCCTTTGCAACAAATTTGCTTTGCCTTCCTCGTGATCGGCGCCTGGGGCGACTTTAAAGTGAAGCGAAAGGTCTACACCCCCACACCCCCCCCCCCCCCCCCCAGGTTTTGAATTTTGGGACCCGCAGAATGTTTCTGCCCTCCCCCGAACCCTGCCAGCATACACCCCCCATGCGAGGCACCGGCAATGATTCCCACAGTAAACATTGCTTTTTCTTCCGCTTCACCGCCTTCCCCAAAGATTCCACCTCCCTGCGCTGTCTTCGCACCATTCAACCCCCCCTTGGGGAAACCCTCTGCATTCTCTAGTCCTCTGTCTCCCGGTTTGGGAGTCCCGTGCAGGCCGTCGCGCGACGGCAACTCCTCCAGACGAACCCTGGAAGTTTCCTTCACAGAAGCCCCTCACTCCTTGGATGCTCATTGTTGTTTTGAACCTGATATTTTTGTCTGGTCGCGCGGGTCCTCCCTTTGTTTTTTTTTTTTGTAGCTTAGAAAGTCTTGAATTTGTGCCTTGCTACAACCTTGCCCCTAGATGGTTTTTTTCGCCCTCATTTGCGGCTCCCCCCGACCACCGCGTTTTTTCGCGTGTCTGATCAGGAAAACTCAGGTTGTCCAAGCAACTTTTCTCCCCATGGCCCTCGCAAAGTTGTCAACCTTCTCTAGTTAGATAGCCCTGGAGTTTATCCTTCCCTAGGTTCCACCCTCTCCACTGCTCCCACCCCGCCTGAAAGGTGAGATTCCGTGTCCTCGTCCCTTTGGCCGGGCAAGACTGCCGATCGCTTTCGTTCCGGTCCCCGCGCCTCTTTTTTTTTAGAACGTTTCACAGAGTTTTTCGGTCCTCAGGGTCCCTTTTTGAGCTTCTGCCGGCAGATCGTCTCGGTCGAATTCGCCCCCCCCTGACCGGCTCTTGACGGATTTGCTGATCATACGCCGCAAGTCAAAAGGCAGGATTAAGGGGTTCGCCCCCTTTTTTCGATACACCTCATAGTATTAAGCGTTTCATAGGTACGATGAGCGTCTATTTTTCTAAAAGATCCTGATCACCACCTTCCTAATCCTCCCCTAGGCTTTCGGTTGACCTTTCGTGCCCTCCAGATGTGCAGTCTGAATTGCCGCTCTTTAACTCACTGTGTTTTATTTGATTTTTCACTGGATATTCAACCTCTTTATCGCGAATGAACGCCTTGATTTTCCATACGTTCGACAACCCCCAATTAAAAAACGAACGGTACTTATTGAGTTATGATCCCCCACCGTTTGGCTGAACTGTTATTCATAAGTCCATGTTTCCGGTTGCCTCTCTAAGTAGAAGCATTTTCGCCTTTTAGACTTTCCCCTCCATTCCATAAGTTGTGAAGAGCCCCCAGCTTTTAGAGTTCCACGACTCATTCATTCCGATAAGCACGAAGATCAGACCCCAGTCTAAGACTTACACCCAACAGAATAGCATGTACTCTGAGTTGAAATGGGAGCAACAATACAATTCTCCCGTGATCATTGAGTCTCCTTACCCCTCCCGCTCGACTCTCCTCTCCTTAACCCAACCCCCCTCCACCCCCCCTGCCACCACCCACCCCCCGGTTATCCGGCATCCCCCTCCCACCCCCCACCTCCCCTCTACCCCCACCCACCTCCCCTGCCCCCTCTCTTCATTCCCCCTCCCCTCCCCCCATACCTCCCCACCTCCCATGTCCCCTTCTCACCCCCTCTCGTCTCTCCACCCCTTCCGACAAACTCCCCCCTCCCCCCCCCCCGCCCCCCCCAACTCTCTTCCATCGCCTTACTTGTACGACTCCCCCGCCTCTCACCCCTTCCTGCCCCACCCCCCCCATCCTCCCCAGCTTCTCCCATTCTTTCCCCCCCTCCTTCCGCATCTCCTCCTTAGCCCCCCGGTCAATATGAGTCTTTATATCAATCCGGAAGAATCTACCTTTTCTAGAAACTTTTGATTTTCTAGTTCCTCGTCCCTCATGAAGCGAGATCCTTTTGCGTCGACGCACAGAAACGTCTATCTGGCGCTCCCCTCCAATGTCCTTCATTTTTTTTCACGGCGTCGGTGACCTTCCCCCACCCCACAACCCCTATTCCCCCCAAGAGCTTCTAGGGCAGACCGATCCCCCATTTACCCCAGAAGCAGTAGCAATCCTTTTACGATAGACCTGGTTTTCCCCCGCCACTTTTCGGGTTTTAGTATACCCCGCGACATTATTGAGTCCATTGCTGATATTTTTTTTTTTCTTTTTTTTTTTTTTTTTTTTTTTTTTTTCTTTTTGAGGCGTGATCCGGAGCCAAGAAGGTGGGGCTCTTGGTCAGTTCTCAAGCCAAGGGTTACCCTCGGGCATTTTCAATACTGCTTTCGAAACATCCGGAGCCTCTTCGTCCTGGAGCCCTTGATGGTTACCCTGTTCGTACCGAATTTTCCTTGCAGAAGATAAGCGAATTTGGGCACATCCCTCCCCCGCCCCTCCCAACTAGAGATGACCGTCGTTTGGCTGTGACGCCCAGGGCTTTCATTTATTGAAAAGTAGGAACAAGACCGCGCTTGTCTTCGAAAGGTGGGCGGACCCAACACTTTCCCCACTTCCATGATTCAGAAAGTAAGATTTATTCGCGAGGAACGGCGTGGACGACCGCCCTCTTGTCCCTCGATACAATCCATTATGGGGAGGCAATAAATTCTTTACCCCTTTATTAAGCATATGTCCCGTGGCTCGCACGCTGCGCTTCGACTTAGTCCGATTTCCCCCCGCGCCCATCGCCAGGCTCGCCTCGCAAGTACAAACGTCGCGTTTCGGTTTGTTATCGCACGCCTGAGTTTTACGCAAGCTCCGTGGCCCATGAGTCTCTTCCGTGTCAGGAAAGCTCTCGAGCTCCCTGATCATTCTCCTTGCGTGCCAGTGCCTCCCGAGAAGAAATTTCTTCCTTATCGTAGGTGGCGATTCTTATTTCCCATGCCCCCCAGACCATCCTTCTCAAGAAAGGGAGCAACGTGAGGAGATAGCGGGATCTCCCCCCTTTTTCCTTTTTTTCAAGATCCCTCAGGCCAGCGATAAGACTCTTCAACCTAGGGCCTATGTTCCCTTTTTTTTATTCGTTAATGATAACCCCATCTGACCATTAAGAAGAGAGATTTTTACGCCGCCCCCAGTAGAGCACCGCTCGTATGACGCAACGCCTGCCATTTTCCTCCAGGAATTGGACACTCACGAGTTCTTTACCCCTAGAGCACTTCCCCCCATTAAACCTCCCACCACCGGCCCCAAATGAGTCTACTTAATCGCACTAGTAATAGACGCTTTAAGACTTTGGCGCTACTTCCTCTGTAAAGAATAGAAACTTCTCCTCCCTTCCCTGTTGAACAGGGTCTTCCCTTTAAATGAAGGGCTTAGGCTCCACTTACCCACCGAATCCTTATTTCTCTTCTTGGACTTTTTCTTCGGATTTTTTGGAGGCTCTTCAAAACTGTTCAGCATAGATCCCCGGCCTTGAGTTATGTTACCATAGTCTCAAATCTATCTCACTTTCTCCCTCACGCTTCAAAGGGGACCCTACCCCCATTCCCGTTCTAGAATGGGATTTCTCTCTTTTCTCCCCCCCCACGCTTTAGACGAAGATCCCCAATGACACTGCTTCGTCTTTTCCTCTAGCTTTGGGCCTTCGAAAAGTCGCGATTAGATCCAACCTCACGCCCCCCACCTTTTACCTTCAGAGACATGCCCCCGCTGCCCTAAGGCCCCCGCGAAGAACGTAAAGATGTTCCCCCAGTAGACTTTTTCAATGCTCCCCCAAGCCCCGGTGTGTCGGCAGGATCAACATTGGCTTGAAGGGACTTTCTTCTTTCCCTCGCCGGGCGAGATGCCGCGTTGCCCTTTCCTTTTTTCCCAGGTCTTAATACCCCCCAGGCCGATGCTCTCTAATTTGTTTCTCAGTGGAATGACTTTCTCTATAGGTCAAGAACCCTCTGGTCCCCCCTTTGACCCGCTCATCCAAAGTAAGGCCTTGCTTCTTCCGGACGCGTGTGCCCGCCTAGGTGGCTAACCCCGGCTTCGTCTTTCTACGTGGTATCCCCCCAGGCCAGGTACCGGGTATCCTTGCTTACGAGTATGAGATCTACTGCCTGATGATTATTTTTTCCCGACTGTTTTCTTTCTTATAGCCATCTCGCCTTGCACCTTTTCGGGGTCGCTTTCCTCTGAAGTCAAGATCGCCCTCTCCGGCCGCTGAAAGCCTTATGAAGCAGATGCCTTCTTGTTGCAACTTGTCCACACGAAAAGCTTGATTTCTCCTCCGCGACGTGGTTTTCGACCATACGCATGTTACTGCCCCGGCTGACTTTATTGTCCGCGCGGACGTAAACTGCCGGCCTAGTTTTTTCAGCCTCGCAGCTCGTTTGCTGAGGCTTTTTCACCGTACGGGCTAGTTCCCCCAGAGACCCCGACCACCCCCTTTGAGAGACCGGGTCCTAGTCTTTGGACTGCATGACCCAGGCTCTTCCCTGTCCCAGTCCTCCCCCGCATAAGGTGAATGTGAATCCTTCGACCCACGGCCCCATGTTGGTCTTTGCCCCCCAGTGATATCTTAGTCGGCTGCGACGGGTATTGTTGCTTTTTAACTCTATCGGAACGTTGTATCCAAAGAAGACGTCTTCCTATCAGATGTGGTGAGGTGTATAGCTGCTGCCACCACGACTTCCGATGATATATTGCCTACCTTTTAGTTTCGTAATCCCCTCTTACAAATCTTCTCCAGGGCCCCCGTATCCTCCTTGGAATGACTTACTGCCAGAGAAACGACCTTTTTGGTCTTTTTTTCTACAATAGTCACTTATGCCCCCAGGCAGGATGTTACTAGGCACACTCCCCCTTCTAGCCGACCAATTAAATATCGTTTCCTATAAGAAGATCCTCTTTTAATTAAGACCGAGAGGCACCGGTTATGATATGAATGCTCTTGATTGGCTGCCATTCTTGTTATTGAATAAGCGCGTTCTCATGTTCCAGTAGATGACCAACTTCCAACTGCTCGTAGTGATCTCTCCCCTTTCGATAAGGTCCCCTTATTTTTTTTACTGTAGCTCGTGGATGCCAGCCCTTCCTTTCCCTCCTCATTCGAAAAGACGGAATGCAATCCCAGTTGCGCCCGCCACTACGATTTTTCCTTCTCCGGTTTTCAGTTAATTAAATATTCAGTTGTTCCGGCGCAGTCAATGAACACTCAGCCTCCCCCCCAGTAAGTGATTTCTTGTATACTTCGGTTTTAATGCACTTCTATTTGGGACTCATCGACCCTGGCCTTTCATTAGTCCGATGAAGGCCGGAGGAATAGATTCCTTGTCCCTCTCCTTGCTTTAGTCTTCTATTGACCTTCATGAAATCCAATCGCGGCCATTAACGGATCTTGCTTATTTTCTCGTCCCAACAGGTTTCTTCTGCTGTCGTTCCTTCACCGTCCCGTGTTAAAGAACCCCTTTTTATGACCTAATGAAGTTCCAAGTTCCCTCCCCCTCTTTCGTTTTTCATTGTGTTTGGTGATGATCCTTAATTTCTTCCTTCTCTTCTAACTAGGCCTGCTTGCCCATCATCTTGTCCATTGTCGCCTTTCCCCAATTTTTTTTTTCCCATAAACTGATGTACCTCATCTTCCCTCATTGATCTCCCTCGCTTTATTTTTCGCGATCTTGTTGGGAACGCCCTTTCCCACGAAAGCCTCGAGATCTTCCCTTTTTAAACTTAAGCTTTTCTAAATTTCCGATCCTCTTGAAGGTACGATTCTGTGTGATGTTCGTCATCGTTCCCTTCCCTAACCTTAAGACTGGTTTCTGTTATGCACTATTTTTCAAAAATTCCTCCGAGTAAGGGGGTTGTAGCTAATCTCCTCCTAATCTTCCCTACTCATGCCTCTCCTTTTCCTTCAACGACGCATGGAACTCTCTTTCTTCATTCCCTCGGTTACCGTAACGAGGTGCGGCTTTTCCCGTTTAACCCCGATTTGTTCCCCAAATCAACTTAGAGGAGCCTTTTTTGAAAAGGTCAGTGTTTTCCTTGGTTCCACTTTTTGACCTAGGCTGCCTCCGGGCTCGATATCCCCACATGATCCTGGGTTGTCCATTTTTAATTGCACCTTTCCCCTTTTTCTTTATGAACGAGGTTTTTTGGACTTTGTTGAACTCATCACATTTCTTTCCGTGGGGTGTCAGAAGTATTTGACTTTCGGCGCCAACCCTCTTTGTCAGTGGGTCCATGGAAAAAAGACATCTATATTCCTCTAGATTGTTTCAAATGTTGTCCCCTGCCACCTGAAAAGATTAACGTTCAACCCCCCGTGAGATCCCGGCTGCGCTTCCGTTAATTCCTTCATATTTTTTGCAGTTATCTTGTACCCCCCCGTCCTCCCTGCCAGCCGAGAATTGCCCCCCAGCCCCAACCCTGTTTCTATCTTCTATATTCCTTCCTTTCTAAAAATTGGCCTCCCCCCCCTGTTACCCCCAATAAACTTACCCTTTTGAGGGACAGTTTTTTTATAGTTGGAAAGCTTTTTCCTAAAAATGTTGTACTGGTTTTTGTCTCAGTGAAATTTCAGACAGTAGAAGGAGGTCTGTCTTTCGGGTTTTTTTTTTTTGTCAACCGTCCCCCGGCCGTCCATTCCACCCTGCCCTTTTTCTTTAAATTACCTGGCGCGCGCGACTTTTGAACCAGTGTTGCAAGAAACAGTGGACCTCCTCACATTGCAGTTTTGTCATCCCCCTCTTTCAGATGGCGATTTCACGCCTCCCCCTGTTGTCATTACTCTCCCCGGAATCTGGCCTCCCAGATGCGCCTTTTTGAGGCCACTCCGCCCCTTCCCATGCTCGGGGAGTTAGGGAGCAAACCAGGTTGCGATTTCTCTTTACATTCACAGTCCTCCTCAAAGCTGTCCCTCCTTAAAAATGGCCGATGAGCTTGCGCGACTAACCCTTTTATCTGATCGGGGAAAGTGTCTGCTCATGCGTATTCACCTTCTCTTTTCTGGTACAGGATGGCGCCGCCCCCTTGCATTTTTTACAGCACTGTAACCCCACCCTAACAGTGAGTTTGGTAGGTTTTTGTAGCGGATCTCCTATCACCGGAGTGGATTTCTCTTGCCCCTTCCTTAAATTGGTAGTGTTACTCACGGTTCCCCTTTGCGATCGATCCCGATGTCCCTCGTTTCTGACGCAGTTGTCATTTCCTTTCCCCCAATCTCACGACATGCGCAATATCATAACTTGCGAGTTTCTTCCACAGCGTCTGCCTGGTTGTCACCCCCACACTCGCGGCCGGCTTCCCCCCCCTTCGCGGGTTGCTTCGGCCCCGCCAATTACTTCCCGGTCGATGATCACCGCGACCCTCTCCCCACCCCTTTTTACCCCTGTGCGTTTACAGGACAGTTCCATCATTTTCTGATTCTTATCTTCTCTTATGTGCCAAGAGAGTCTTTCCTTTGACAATGCAGATCGCGCGCTCCCCAAACTTAGTTAAAGTACATGAATTGCACGTTTTTTCACCCCTGATTGCGACCATTTTTTTCTCGTTCCCCAGTCTTGATCTTTTTTTTCGCCAGTTTTGAACCCTGCCCCATTCGGTGCCCACTTCCTCCCACCGTCATCAATCTTCTCCTTGCTACCTGCTACCCCCTGTCGTTTAGAAACAGATCGAATTCCGTGCGTCTGCCACGGGCTTCCTTGGCCCCCCCGAGAGGATCCAGGCAGTGAGGTGTGACTGAACTGACCGTCGTAACACGCTGGAGACTTCAGGACGCAACTGGATCCTCCCTCCCTTTTTCCGACAGGAAAATGAACACGCCCACCCACTAAAGAGGTTCTCCTTTGCCCCCGATTTTGCTTTGCATTCGTTCTTCAATTCCGTGAATGATCCCTTTCCAATGACTATCTCGGACAATTTTGCTTTCTCCCAATAATGGTGTAGGACGTTGGACAGAACTTCTTTTGCGTCCCTCAGCCCATGATCACGTAAGACGTCTCTTCCCGTAAACCTGGTGTGTCCCACCGTACTAGACAAGTGAAACCGCGTTCCCATCCTAGTTTTTTACCCAGATGCTGATGTGCTTTTAAGCCCCCGCAGGAGTCTAGATTCCTCCCCCCCACACAACTTTTCATTTTGAACCCAGCCCCCCCGGCCCAACAGGTGCATCTTTCTGACGTGTAGCGTTGGCGGGCCCTCCTCCTACAGCACCCGAGAGTAAGGGCCATAGTAGTCCACTGAAACAACCCTGGGTCAACGTGAATTTTCGACAGAGTGTCGATGAATAGTAAGTAATCCCTTCCTCCTTCAGTGAAGGTACCACTCGAGCGATCGTTCAGATCTCCTAGAAAATGATGAAATAAAATCCCTCCCCTCTGGTGATGTCTTCTCCCCTCCCCCCCCCCCCCGTGTGTGAGTGAGAGATAACGATCATATCACCAGCCTTTCTTTTTCGTGAAGAGTGTTCTCTTTTTTTTCCGTACGCGCGGATTCTATCGCCCCCTCTTTCAATAGTGTGAAATTCCTTCTGTCGAATTTCTGCCCCAGCGAGGCCATTTCCCTCCCACTTCCATTTCCCAATACCGGTATGGCCCCCGGGTTTTTCCGACAGACCCCCACATGGACCCCCCACGGCTTGTGTCTTCTTTCTCTCTTCTCCCAACCCGCGCCAGCTAAGATTCACCCTTTTTGGTTTTTCACTTGATTGGAGAAGGACTCTTTCCTTTCGGGTCGACTGTTATTTGTTCCCCCCCCATGAGATGGTGCGGAGGGTCCTTCTTTTTTGAGTTTTTTGAATGCTCAATGCAATCCCTGTTCAATTGTAGATCGACTTTCGGTCTCGAAGGGTTATAGTTTTCCTTTTTAATCCGAGGTTTGTCCCTTTTACCACCGTGGATCCCCCATTGATGTGGAGCTCCTGCACCATCCTTGTTGTCCCCGTAAGGATGATCTACGGATCATTGAAGATGCACCCCCCTCCGACCCAAAGCCCACAATAGGTGACAGATGATTCTCCTTATGAGGTTGGATTTTGTCATTCTTTTCACCTTTCTTTTGAGTCCTTCAAAACTTGTCCCCTGAACCGTCTCGGCTACTTCGAGGTTCCCTGCTAGGGTCCCCACCAGATCCCCGAGCCCCCTTTACTGTTTTGATCTGACCCCCCTCTGTGTTAAAAGTTAGCTCCGAGACCCCCCTTCCTAGGGTCTAACTCCTTCTCCATGGTCTTGACTTGCCCGGAGATTTAACCATAGTGTCTCGTGGGCCCATTCTTAATGTGCTGGCCCACTGCGACCCCCCCGCGACACTTAGGCGATAAACAACCAAGAAGTGTCTCCCCTTTAGCGTCTGACCCACAAGGGGACTTCCGGCTTGACCTGAGCCAGGGCTATAGGAAGGCCTGTCACGAAACACTCGATCTTTTGAGCCCTCTACCCTACAGTCGATATCCTCCCCCCAATCGATGTTTTCCCCTTTTCTTACACACCCCAGTGTCCGGTGTTTTTTGCAGTCCTGTTAGCGTCAAATTACCCTCCCTGTGTACGACGGGAAGAATCGTGTTTTTTTTTTTTTGGGGCTTGTAATCACCCATCTAATTTGGTCATAAGGTTTTTTTTTTTTTCCGCACCCCTCAGTGTTCTCTCAACTCCCGGCCCAGTTGTGGTCCTTGGGGCCCCTCCTTTAAAATGATCTTTTCCCTTTAGTTCTTCTTCTTTCTGTGACCCCCTGGCTTAGATGCTTCCCTAGGTCTTCCTAGCCGACATTGAGCGGTGGGACTTTTTCCATTTGCCCAAACGACACCCCCTTCTTTCCTTCTTACCACACGCCGCTGGCTCTTCCCCCTGGTGAGCGCCCTTCCCCAGCGGTTCCCAGGAGGGTTTCTCTCTTTCCCCAATGCCCCCATGAGTTCCATTCAAAGCCTGCGGTTTCTTTTTCTAACATGAGCAACTACTTCCTGGCCTTTTACTCGTTTGCATTTTATGAGCGCTCCGTTCGTCAGCCCTTTCTGCATTTTAAGCTTTGAGAGTTCACTGGCCTTTCAAGCTTCGCAATCTTTTGGCGTCACGTCCTACAACGCGCTCGGAGCTGAATAAACATCCCTGCGCCTGGCCCCGCACTTACCTTCCCCAAGGTGAACAACCGTGTTTTCCTCCGGTGTTGATGGCACTTAGCCCATAAAATTGAGGTGTGATGAACCCCCCCCCAAATCTTTGGACGGAGTAACACGGCAGGGACCCACCATGAGTTTCTCAAAGGCGGACCCCCCCCCGAGTACTTTGGAGACTGTGGTTCCTACCTTTTCTTGTTGGCATTTGCGCTGCATGCAGGTCCCCCTGCATCACCGACGACCTTACACAGGCGGCCCGTGCGGAGGACTGATGCCCAATTCCAAATTATTTTGCATGCCCCACCCCCCGCCCCCATCACCAGATTCACCAACCTTTAGACGTTGTTCCCAACAAGCCGTACCAAAAGGGTAGAACTCCGATGCTAACTATTAGTACTTCTGGTCAATTTTTGAGGTACTTAATGTAGATCCCCCGCGGAGCGAGGTTCAACTGGGATTCTTGACCAGAGCACCCTCTCATGGGCCGTCCGCCCCGTCTTGAAGAAGTTTCTGCATAATGGATTTTCACCGATATTTTTTTAGGGGCGTTCTCTGCTCAGGTATACCCCGCTTTTTTCCGAGGCACTTGGAGGAATCGGCGCATTTTTTTCATGAATCAAAAAAGTAAAAATCTGATGGTTTTTTTTCGCCCACCTTCCATCGTTTTTCGGGTTTAACTACACTGGCCAGAAATATTCTCTTATGGGACAGCTAAAGGTTAGACACGAGGTACCTTTGGATCGCCACTTTCCCCCCCCCCCCAAAGATAGTTTTATATCTAGACAGTCTGCGGCTAAGCTCTTAATCACGTCCCTTATGCAGCACCGCAGATTAGACACCCTTTCAAAATCAGTTGAGACGGTTCCAAACATCTGAAAGTTTCTCCCCTTGCTTTCCTTTCGACGAACTTACAGTGTCTTCAGCCTTCTTTAGAACCACCTTCCTTTGAAACCTTCCCGGTGTTGAACCTGGTATGTGGCCCCCGTCGCTTTGAGACCTCGCCGGATTTGGTTATTGCTTAATCCCGGAAGCACCAGCCCGTCGTGATTTTAGGTGTCGGCACTCTCTTAGAACGCCTCCCCCGTCTTCCTTCCCCCCCCCGTGAGCCAATCGGTTCGAGCGATCCTAGCTTCCCCCGCCAAAGCATCCACCACTCGAATTGCTTTTTTGTCGGTACAGGTAGTTTTCCCCGCTGGTCCCATGATTCTCATGCGACCCCCAATTGGTTTCTTTTCTTCCCATCGTTCCCGGCCTTGTCACAATCTTTTGTTGCGCGAGCACACCTGCCCCTCCCCCCAGATTGATTTTTTTATACGGTTCCCAACAAACCCCAACTATGTTAACGCACCTCTGACTTTGCTTTATGTCTACCTCCTCCGTATTGTCGCCAAGTGAGGCAATATGCCCCGAAAATGTATCCCACTGCTTCGATTCTAGGGCAGCCTTACCCGGTCGAGATGTTATCATGCATCCCGCATATGAAGACTCCCCTTTTTACGGCCTCTGGGCATTGCCTCTTTCCCTTCCTTCATAGAAAGATGAGGAGTTTCCTCCCCCTTGATTGACCAAACTCTTATGCATTCCTGGCTTTCAATGGGCGACATCAATGTTATGACTTGTCCATTGTTGCCCCCCCCTTTTTGGAACCCAAAATTCTTGAACCCCTATACTGCATAAGGAACAGCCCGTCTTTCTTTAGCCTGTTGGATGGAGAGTTCTGCTCTTGCTACGTATTATCTCTACATTTTTCCTCCCCCCCTTCTGACCACTCGAGCCAGCGCCTAGCGGCTCCCTCCCAGTGGCCTTGAATTTTTGGGGTGGGTGTGTGTATGGTTCCATGGAGGGTTATAAGAGATGAAAGATCGCGTCCTGATGTTGCACGACCGACTTCCCCCCATTATTTCAGAATAAGCAGACACATAATGTACCTTTACCCCCGGTTTGAAAAGTAGAAAAGGATGCCTTTTTCTGGATATATTCCCCCCCCACCACGGTCCCTTTCATTTGCGCCCACCCGAATGTGCTTGGAAACCATATTTGGAGAGGTGAGCGGTTTCGAATTTTCCACTCTGGTAGTATCAGTTTGGGAAGTCCTCCATCCCTTCATGTGAGAAAACATCGGCACCTCCGCTGAGCAAGAGACTTTTGAAGGGTCAGTCCACACGCCAGTCCAGAATATCGAGCTTGTTTTTCCCCATGCGTTCCCTCTTCGAGGACCCCCCCTCCCAACTAGAATTCATCTTTCTGTTCCCAAGGTCGGCCGATTGCGGACCCTCCGCCCTCCCCGCCGGTCCAGCTAGCTCTGATTCCAAGGTGAGGCACCCGGGCCTTGAAGATCACGTACTATGCCTCTTCCCCCGTTGCCTTGGCCTAGTTTTTTCTTTGTCCGAAGTTAGAATTATTCTCCCAATTCTTTTATCGCACAGCTTTTTCGCCTCCTTAACCTGACGAGGTGCCCCAATTTTCCATTCCCCAGCTCGATCTGTCCTTCCGAATCACTCTCATTTGTACCTCTTTTTTCTTACATTCTCTGGCCCTAGCCCTGCCAAGCGTCCCTACCCCATGGAACGTAGCTTATGGGCACACCGTGTTTCGCCCTAACTCCGAGAGGGGTCTTATTCCTCGGACAATTTACCAACCTGATTAAGCCTGCCTTACCCCTTCTTTCGCAATTTTTTGTCTCGCGTGAAAATCCTTTTCTTTTTTCAATGGCGTGATTTTCAAGTTCTGTCGATTTTTGCGCGAAGATCTCTACCGATCCTTTCCAATCAGGCCGATTTAAGTCTTCTCTCTTAATTTTAATAAGGACATTCCCCCCGTTGAGTATTTTCATTCCACGGCGGCCCTCCGTCGATACATGGTTTACTCCTCCATTCTGGACAATGCCTCCTTATGTGTTACAAAACGTTTACCCAAGGCCGTTTCCGCGATCAGAGTCTTGACCCGCTCAGCCAATTAAATAACCCTCCACCACACGTGCCCATTCGGATTGTATCACAGCATAGACTTCGGTGTCCTTGCTTTCAAGCCGCCCTTCGATTTTGTCGCATCCTACTCCCAGTGAAGCCTTTTGTGCCACAGTTCTCCTCTTGAACTGCCCGGGCCTGTGGTTCTTTATGTAACAATGCACTATTTTTTTAATGCTAGAGGGGAGGGCTTTACTTCTTCTGACGGGTGGACTTGTGGTCTGAGACTCCCAACTGCCTCATCTTTCGGATTAGTTTTTTTCTGATTTTCTTCTCTCGTTCTCTTTTCTAAATCGCCACCGAACTCACTCAAGCTACGAGGTCAAAACCCAGACGTTTATCTATCTCCTTTTCTCCTCCCTTGGTGTTAATCTCCTCCACCTGGCTAGGAACGCTTCTTCTTTCTCTCGTTAATCTTGCTTTTTTTTCTCAAAGTATTTTTTAACCGAATCCCCGATGGCCATCAAGACCTCAATCTGTACTCTGCAGATGCCGGGACGCCTCCCCAGTCCAAACCAAAAAAGTGAAAATCTTCCAGAAGGGCCCGGATTCAGGCCCCCCTTCGCCCCGACAAGCATAATTCCGAGCGGCCCTTTTCCCCCGGCAGTTCCGCGTGTCGTTTGGAATCGACGGATTCTGCGGAGCGCTCTATTCCTATTTTTCCTAATCCCAAGGAAGCAGGGTTCTTTTGATAAGTTTGGAATTGAATTATGTTTCAAGTAACGGATGCGTCCCCAATCCCCAGCTTACTGTCCCTTGCTTTTTTCGTTGAGAAAGCCGTGCATACGACTTTTTGAGTTCCCCCCAGGATACTCTTCTCCCTTACACTGGCCCATTGACCAAGCAATGCCCTTGTCCCTCGAAATGCGGATATTTTTCGAATCCTTATTAGGCCTTATTGTTCTTATTTTGATATAGTTTTTCAGCCACCCTTCTCCCTTTTGGTCGTTCTGTCCCTTTTCCCCAGGTAAACTGATTTTCCGCCCCGATATTATCTGAATGATCTAATGCTGCCGAATTTCCCCGAAGATATAATAGTACAGGGATTTAGAGAGAGGCGCTTTCGTTCCCCCCCTTTCTGTTGGATCAGGTACGGGACGCTTTTCGCAGTGCCCCGTCCTTACGTTGCCTTTGTACCCCCTAGATAGGTGTTGATTTTACCCTTCCATGGAATGTCTGCCGGCAGATATTTTTAAAATCTTTTCCACAATTAGGACCCCAGACGCCCCATTCTTTCGTAAGCCATTAGTCTTTGGTCGGCCGGTCGCCTGACACGGAAGGCTTCCGACAGTTTCTGAATAGAATTTATGGATTGATCCAAGGCATGTGGGTTTAAGCCCCCCCCATTTTATAGTTCTATATGGTTTACAATTCCCCCCCCCTTACGAGCCCTTAGACACCAAGCGTTCTCTTTTCACCTCTTGGTCGGGCCTCGCCTGGAAGCTGTAAAAAATTTGAATGCCAGACTTCTTTACTAACTCGATTATTTCACGAACATATAAACATCCTTCTATAAGTCCTTTCCCTCCTTCTTGGGTATGGAGCAGCTTGATGGATTGTCATTCAGACCCCTTTCTCTCTAGACCGCCTCCCCCCCCTCGTCAGAAGATATATAGGAACCCCGCACCTTTATTAGTCGCTTGCGTGCCCATCCCTGGTGGCGCATCGTAAGTCAGACCTTGCAGAATTCTTTTCGGATTTCACTCCCTGTTTGGGTGTTAGAGCGACAAGGATTTGCGACACTGGAATGCTTGGCGGATTGAAGGCTTTTTTCCCATGATCGATATTCATCTCGGATAAAACGCCCTCTACACACCATTACGGACATCTGGTCCGTAGTGATTAGTCCAAACCTTCTCTACCGGTTTCGTCTTCCTTTGATCAACCTGCAATCCATTCCTGAACGCAGAAGCTCCCGACCCTCCAACAGTGGTTCAAGCCACTGATCGCTTATCTTTCTGCTTTCTAGCTTCACAGTCCGTCCCATTAAGGTGGGAGTAGCAAGTTAAGTGAAGCCCCAATTTAGAGTGTCCCCCCCCCCATTACTAAGTGCTTGATTTTTCCTCGAGTTGTTGGTCAAGTTTGATACTCTGCGTGTCACTTCCTTAAATTCCTAATGAGGCTTGGCCTTTGCTTTCGTTCTCCCTCTCGATGAACCTGCTGCCCTCCTCCGGCCTGTCGTCTAGTCGTCTCAGGCCCGCGTTTTTAACATGTGCTTTAACGATTTACCCCGCCCCGCTGCCCACCTTCTGCGTGTCGTTTCATTAAGAAAGGGCTCCCCGCGAGTTTTTGTTTGGATTTTTGTTTACCGTTATTCTGAAATCACCTTTTCATGTCAGCGAAAGATGTGCCCCTTCATAATTCTCTGTCCCCCTCATCATTCATAATTATTCTTAGCTTCTCATGAAGATGACTCTTCAGGCGGAGGCCCGCAATTCAACCACTCCACAACCTCAGATTCCTTTTAATTGGTTGAAATTTTTCCTTCTTTGTCTTAAATATAGATAGTCTTAGTTTCCCTCCCCTGCTTAATTCTTCCCGACGGTGACGTTCCCGGCAGCGACCCCCTAAAATAAGCTTTTACTCTTGATTAATGCATTTTGTCCGAACCCAACAATTTATAAGGCAAGTGGCGGGTCCGTATAATAGAAGAATCCTTCGCCCTGTTATTTCCAATGCCCCCGTCCCAGACCTCAAATTCTCCTTCTGACCATTGCCGGGGTTCTAAAACGAGTACTCATTGCTCGTTCCGCCCGGAAGACATAGCCCCCTTGGGCAAGTTCTAAACTTTTTCTCAGGATCCCCTTTTGAACAGGTCCCCTGCAGTTGGATGCCCGTTACCGGGACTTCGGCTCCGGGAGAATCCCCCCCTCTCATGTTTTGAAAATTGGCGCTTTTCTTTTAAAGGTCGAATTCCCCCGTGGCTGAGCCCCTCATACAGACGGACTCTTTCCTGTCTGGTCAGAGTCCGCTGTACTTTGATCTCAGCTGGTTTTGTTTTCTATGCCCTTCAACATGCCGCTTTTTCCCCCCACTCTGACTTCCCAGCTTCTGAACATCCGCACATGCCAACAAAATGCTCCCCCCCCCCCGTAGACATAAAGGTTTGTCTCCTGCGCCCAACATACCCTTACCGATAGCTTTTTCTCTTCTTGGTTTTCCCCTTCCCCCTAGCTTATCTGGAACCCCCTTCCCCCCCGGGTAACCCCCCCACAAACCTTGCCCTTACTTTCCCCCTCAATAGAATCCTTCTTTTTTCTCCCTGTTCATGCCTGTTCCCCCCTAACAGAGTCTTCCTTTTTGCTCTTTAGTTCTTTCACTGCGTAGCAATTGGTTGTACTGTTCGCCTTTCCCCCCCCCTTTTTCCTTTTTTCCCTCCCCCCCCCCAGTGTTTCTGCGCGGTCTTATGTTTCCAATTTTCTGCGGACTACCCACCCAAGGCATTAGTTTAGCCGTACCATTACCTTTCCGCCCCCCCTTTCGCGATGCAGCTCTGTGCTTCACCCAGAGGTCCCCCCCTTTTTTTGCCTTAACAGCGTTTCCCACTACTCCCCCTGATTTGTTTCATCCACCTTAATGATGTAGAGTATTAAACCACGGCCTTCGAAGTTTTCCCATTTTTCAATATGAGGACTTTTTTGCCGCGAATGATTTTTTTCGTCCCCACTTGTCCGACCCTCCTTCCGTGTGAACGATGTTGAAGTAGGGTCGCCCCACGAGTCGCTCGATTTGTGCCTTACAATTTTTTTTCATCTAGTCATTTCCGCCTGCTTCCCTCTGCCAGATGAGATGGCGCTCCTATGAATTTCCCTCAGGTGGACGTGCCCGAAAGCATTTTTAATCTTGTCGTCATCCCCATAAGATGCTTTGGCAGGTCCTAGCTGCTTTTCCAGGGGGCGTTCCCCGTCCCTTCCCGAGAACCCCCTCCTCATTTCCATCTTCTTGACCCCCTAGAAGATCTTTTTAGTTCGATTTACGGGAACCAGCAAGGTTTGTACGTCTTTGAGGTCAAATCCCCCCGCTCACCTGTTTCGCCTTAGATACACCCGAGAAAAGCGTTAACTGTAAAATTTGGCCTTTCCTCCAAACAATACCCGTAATGCATTCCCCTTGCAATATTCAAGGCTGATTTTAAAAATCTCCTGCTTGCCTGGACTGTGTCCTTTCCCACCCCCCATCCGCCCTTCTTCGTCCTATTAAAAAAAGTTTCCCCGGATTTTTTTCTCCTTACCCTTCCCATTTGGAAGGGCACTTCCTTACTCTTTGCTGTTTTCAATTTCCATCCGCCTCCCCAAAACCGGGTGACACTTCTTGAAGGAACCGTACCTCATTTTTCAGTTATTATAGAAGGCTCCGTATAGTCTCGATGGAACCAATCCCCCCTAGTGTTTAGGGCCACATGTTCGCGCGTCAGCCCAACTGTTAAGTTAAGTCAAGGTTCTTTCACTGTTTTTTTTTGAAGAGACCCTCTTGCGGAAAATGGGCTTTACGTGTTTTTCCATATATTTGGTCAGAATTTTTCACCAATGCACATACCGTTTACAATTTGCCCACTTCCTCCCAACCAATCCGTTTCTTCCAATCCCAAGGTTTTCCCTGGCCCCAGAATATTTTTCGGCACAGATAGAGACGCTGCTCTCGCTCAATGTTGTACCACCTCGTCGATTCTTTCCACGTTTTTATTCATCTGTGACGGAGTTCGAAACCCGAGCACGTAACATCGACCCGCTGTGAGGGAGATAAGTTATGCATGTTCCGCTTTCTCTCCAGTTGCCGCCGGTACAGACCACAACACCCCCCCTCTGAAGAGAATCCGGAGTGCCCCAAATTTTTGCCTTTTGGGCCTTCTTTAGCTTCCAGCTCCGTCTCCTCCACCTCCTTATGCGTTCCCAAAAGCTCGTGCCGGCCCCGACACATTTTAAGGGTTCCTCAACGTCTTTCAAGTGTGTTTTTTTACCCCCAAGAACTTTTTTTCGCCCGCGTCCGTCAATAGATAACTTCAGTTCTCGCTATATAAGCCCCCTCTTTTCAAAGAATTTCATATTCCCTTCAACTCTAACTCTTCCATCTAATGTTTGCAACTATGCTTCAAGTTAATGTTTCCAAGACATTTTGTCAGATTCTCCCACTTCATTTTGACCCGCCCCCCAATTCCCCCACATGCATCTTTATGAGTGTCGCGTGTGGAGGAAGCTCTAGACCCTCCCCCCACTTCCGCGGCAATTTCAAAATTTTCGATTAGCTCAAGAAAAGGGTCCAATACCTTTGTGCACTTTTTAACGTGCTTCCATAGGCTCTTTCCCCATTAGATCTTCATGTAACTTCTCTCCTCTCTATTACTCCTGACACGACAATTATTTCTTCCCTACACTAGTTTCTTCCTTAGTTGTGATCATTTTTATCCTTTTTCTTGATTTGAACGTTGTTGTTGTGAGAGAGACCCAGCAAAATGATCACGTCGATGGTAGTCTTTTTCTCCTTATGAATTGCCCTTGATGCTATCTCGTTCCAATTTTTTTGCCCCTTCCCTGGACGGCATCTGAATGCTTCCTCCTAGTAATTAACATTTGACTCCATGCCGGTAGGACGGTTTGTTTTTTTATGCTCCTGGACACACTCCTGGCTTGAGCCTCTTGGGTAGATATCTCGAGATCAACCCCCTTTCTTAGAACTATGAATTGTTTTTCCTTTTCTTTTCCCCAATTACGTTCAAATCGGACTAATCATGGTCTTCCTTGACCATCTATTTTCTTTATGGTGACCCTTCGATTTGGCCTATGGGCGTCGTGGATTGCCTATTCAATTCTGGTTGCAAAATACAGTCGACCCCCTTTTTTTTTTCCTGAGCCTTTCAGGGATCGATAGTTTTTTCTTTTCTTTACCCCCCCCCTAATGGTCTCCCCTTATTTTTGTGGCGAGGTAAGATGGTTTTGTCAGCATAGTCATTTCGACTCAGCCTTCTTGCCTATGAACTAATGAAACCCAACCGCCCCCCCCTTTGCATAATGGTCCTACCCTATTATTCCTTTTTTTGTTGTCCCATCCTTGCGGCACTTGGAGCGATGAGAGGAAACGTTCCTGACATCTAAAAAAAAACAAAGTTCAACAAGGGGTTTTTTGGCTGATGGGGGTTGTTGTGACCCACCCCCAAACCACACTCAGCATCGTCTAGGATTCTCTTTTTCTAACTCCCACGATAACTGAGCACGATTAATGCTCCACTGCGCCCTTTGTGCCCCGCAGTCTATAAATTTTGTTCTAGGTTGGTAGCCTGACGTAGAAACGGTCCTTGCCCCGTGAGAGGGGAACAGGGATTCCGGTTTTTCCGACAGTTTAACGTCCCTTTCATCTTTTGCAGTTTGCAACCCATTTTCCCCCCGTCGTACGGCGATCCACCTTTTCTTTGCAATCTGTGCGGTCATGAAACAAACCGTATTTGAACTTAAGGGCTGACCTGCCCGTCTGGACGAGCCGTTCTGCTGGCCCCTGCCTGACACCCCTTCTTTCCCATAGAGCGATTAGATCGCCGTCTCTAGCCCTTTTCCCACTGCTAGCACTTGGTTCCGTTACAAGAAAAACTGTTCACTTTTTTTTTTTTGGGAGGTACTTGTACCTCCTCCCCACTCCCCAAACAAATTTTCCTAATTCCTTCCGATTGCGTGGGCCGAAACCATCGCCCGCCTCTTGGTTGAAGGCGGATTTTTGTCCGTTAAAAGCGGCCAGTCCTTTCGCCCTCTGTGGATTGGTTGTGTTCCAATAGCTTTAACCTTATAGTGCCGGTTGGGAGGGACTGGCTTTCTAGTGAATGCCCCCAATACGACCCTCTTTCCCCGGTTGGTACTCTCCTCCAATGGGAGCGGTTTTTGCCGGTCAGCCGCCCCAATACAAACAATTTGCTACTTTAAAGCTGACCTCCAACATCTCGTTTCCCATTTCGAATTTCCCTTCGTACCCCTTACAGCGGCCCATGGAGGGGGTTCTCGCCTTGCTTCCCCCTGAACATTGAGCTCTAATGGACCAGCCCCGCTTCGTTACTGAGGCAACTCGTGCATTCCCACAGCTTAAGCGACTTTTTTCTGTCGCGCGAGCGGCCTGCTTTTCTTTGGAATCGTAAGGGCCTTTTGAGTCTTTCCCTTGTCATTCAGATAGTTCGGCTTTTCTCCTCGGCATCCGTACACCCCTGCGCCTCCCCCCTTGTGCACGTTCTTTGTTTCCAACCACTCGTCTCTCTTCCTCCTACTAGAACAAGGATTGAACCCCCCACCCAGTGCAGGCAGTGTCTTCCCATCGCCCCCTCCTGAATTTCCTTTAGATGACCGAAATCTTGGGATGCTCACTTTGCACCCCCCCCTAATGCTTTTTCCTCCATCAGGGTAAGCGCGCTGTTGGCGAGGCTGACCTCCTTCCTGCTGCCTTTGGTGGGATGGCCTCTTTTTTCTCAAACAGAATACCGCCTGACCCCCCTTTACTGGCACGGTCATTATGCCAACCATGACCAACCATGATTCGTCACGGATTGAAACTATTCCACCAAGATTACACATTGATCTTTTCTTTTATGTGAACCTGGCTTCCCCAAAAGGTTAGGACCCCCCTGCGATGATTACATTTTCATCTGGTCCGGGGCATGGCCTGTCCGTCTCCCTCTTAGAGCTTAGTCAACTATAGTCTCGTCCAATAGGAAAACCTTTTCATTGGAATTTACAAATGGTTCTCCTCTATGTCCCCCCAGCTTATTTTTTTTGGGCATTGTCGAGTCCTGTTCCTCAGGCTTGGGAGGAAGATTGAGCCTTTTTTTTTCGAATTTTAATGGCGATAAACCCCCGTCCAGTTTTTTCCCCCCCTTAGCGCACGCTCCCCCCTTGCTCCGATTTTTTTCGTAGGCGGCCACGCTGCCACCTCGGGTGATCACGTAATCATCCCCTTTCCCAAAAACTGCGTTTTCTCCTTCTCTCCCTTAGCGGCCAAGATATTCGTCACCGGTTTTTTCTCTCACTTTGAGTTGTTCTGAGTCAAGAAGCACTTTTCCGTTTCCCCCAAAAGCTTGGATAATTTCTACTTTAAGACCTCCCTTCCCTTTTTCCCCGAGCGTTTCCCCCCTCTTCTCAGATTGCAGATTAGGGAGTTTTCCTGACATCCAAGGCTTCTCTCCCCCCCCCTCGAGCAGACCTTACTTTCCCCCCATTAAAGGTCTTCTTTCTTTCTTTGTAAACAGCATTATTTTTTAGTACCCCCGTTTTCTCTGTTTATAGGTGTCTCCCTCCCCCCCCCTAGACAGACTTCACCTCATCGTCTCCCCCATTTTGAGCTCCTCTTCGAGTTAGAACCCCGCTTTCCAAGGATCGCGTCTGGTTTCTTTTTGACAATCCTCCGCAAGCTGCATCTTCTTGAGAGCGCAACCCCATCCTGCGTGACCTTCTTGACTGACAAACATCTTTTGTCCTTCCCTGACAGAACGCCTCTCTTGTCCTGCTGGGAGAAACCCCAACCCTTCCAAAATAAATCCTCCTTTTTTCCCACCAGATGACTTCCTTGTCTTCTCAAAAGCCCCGCCCTTCCGTTTTCTCTTGTTACACGAACATGTCATGCCCCGCTTTTTATCTAGAGCTCGGTCGCGACTGGAATTGTCCTTCGCCATTCCCCCCGATATTCAGTGACTTCTAGAAGAGGGCCTTTTTGGCATCTCTCATGCCTTCGTCATCGACGCATACTTCCCGTTACTGCTTCATGACAACCTTCATATTGCATCTGACGAAATGGGTTCACTTGGGTCCGCATGTTGCAATTTCGCGCCGGACACTGTAATTTTTTCATTTCTAAGCTACGGCCCTACTCCCTGACTCTACCAGTGGCTGCTTTCCCAATGTTGATGGCCTTTGCGGCGCTGATTTCGAGAGCCTTCCCTTTTTCACTCTACGCTAAACATCTTTCACGGGATAGAGAGTCCGGTCTCCCATCCTTTGGAACTTCAGTTTTGTTGGTCCCGGTTCGTCTGTTCGATCCCCCTCTGCACAACTAAGACTGTATTTGCACAAGAATACTTAGGTCGCCCCAAACTCATCATCATAAACTCTGTGCCGCTACACCCTTTTGTAGAATTCTAAAGATTTGCCCTTTCTTCTACTTGTCCGTCCCGCCAACAATTTGCTCACCCTTGCCCACCCCCCTAGTCTTTCTTCTGTTTTTTCTCTCTCTGTAGCTTCTCGCCATAGAATATGCTCCCTCTTGGTTCCTTTCTCTATTAGTCGTTTCGTAGCACACATCATTCTGAGAAAATCGGCCCCCAGCTCTTTTGAGGGCATGTTGTCCTCTTGTGATCTTGCTACAGTCCTGAGCTATCGCCACTTAGATCACTTCTTTTTTAAAAGTCTCATTCGGTTTGAG
>Ga0179591_1354908_pt1 | contig 22471 bp, 30 predicted proteins | sample CZOMad2_1_08_16f_FD_182891 | JGI IMG/M metagenome (GOLD analysis project Ga0179591, IMG submission 182891) | Vadose zone soil fungal communities from Angelo Coast Range Reserve, California, USA - CZOMad2_1_08_16fungal (PacBio error correction) | ecosystem: Environmental > Terrestrial > Soil >... | reverse complement strand
TGTTTTGGTGCATCTCGGATTTGCCCCCCCCACACTGAAGGCTAGGTAGAACGGCGACCCCTGTGTAGTTGTGTCTTCAGTGGTCAAGCCCAGCAATAACCCAACTCCGTCGTTCTTTTTGAAAAAGCCCCTCACCCTTTTGGCGGGTTTTGTACCTCATTTCCCACACGTGAACCAAAAACGTTGTTTTTTTTTGTTCAATCCTCTCCAACGTGACGTTACTCCTAAGGACTTCTGTTTTAAGGTTCTTCTTGACCGCTCCTTCTCCGTTGGGCTTTTACTGCCAAACCCTGCTGGCGCCACTATGGTACCCCCTGGTTGTTACTTTGCGGTGCACTTGCGATTTCCCCCAGGGCCGTTGGTTACTGAGTTTTTGTCTCCTGCTGGATTTCTGATTGCCCCCCAGTTCCCTTTTTCATGTTTTTGTGCCTTTTTTCGAATTGCTTAATTTTTTTCCCCCATGTCCTGTCCCCGAGCATCCTTTTGGCTGTTCGCTCGCCTCGAAACTTGGTTTGTTTTTTGCTTCATTGCTTGGTCGCCAGGGAAACTGTTTTTAGGTCTCTTATCGTGGTTGGTCACCCAGCTGGTTCTTACTTCGGCCGTAGTCTGGATAGCGAGGCTTTTTCCCTTCACCATTTCGCATTTTATGTCTGCTTCTCTTTGCGGCCTTCCGGTCCTTCCCAAGAAGAAGTCCTCTTCCCCTTTCTCTTTTGTTCTTCAGCCCTCCTTCCTTTTCTTTGTTGTATGATTCTATGCCATTGAAAGTGACTGCTATCCCAACCCCCCTTCGGGCCTCAAACCATTCCTTTTCTGACGTCTTGAAAACCCCCCATTTTTTGTACCCGTTGACAAATACTTCCTGTCCCCCCCCTCGGCCCTGACAAATTCCACCCTCTATTTTGCCGCCTTTTTCATTCCCCAACGACCCACAACACTTTTGCACTCTCCCCAAAATTCCGTTGAACGGGTGGGGGGGGGCTCACCCTTCAGTTTGTCGGGCGATCTCCTTGATTTCTTTATTTCTATACGGGAACAACACACCAAACCAAATTTTATCCTCGGGGATTCGGCCCACAAGGCCCCCCCTCCCCCTTCCTGTGAGGTGGAGTCAGTTTTCCGTGTAGTCTTTAGGCCTGTTTCTTTCTTCTTTTGATTGCGGTTTTTTTAGTCCCGGCCAATTGTGGGAGAATCCCCCCCTGTCCCACCCCGGGGCCCAGTGTGGTTCCATCACATGGTTTTTTTGTCGCTCCCACAACTACGCGCCGTCGTTTCTTTTATACAACACTTTTTCTGAGGAAGGTTCCGTTAAGTCCCCAAGTCAGTTTGTGCCTTTCTATTTTTTTTTTGCGCGCTTTCGCTAACCAGTTAATTTTCTTTTTGCTGAAAACTACCAGGAGACTTGAGTCCTTGTGGACTCTTTTCCTGGTGGACCGGTTGGCCGTAAACCCCTCGATCGGGGTTTCGGCGGTTTTTCCTGTCCTAAAATTTCATTGTCCCCTCCGTTTCTGAGCCCCCTTTTTTGGCAGGTTTTGTTGTGTCAAAGGGAAAGTGTGCACACCTCGCTCGGCCCCCCTCCGCCTGGGCGGGACCTAAACTTCCCTTCCCCCCCCCTTTGTTTTTTTTGTTTGGCCCGTTTTGACCTCGCTCCCTTTTTGCCCGTTACACGAAGAGTCGGCCCCTTTCCCTGACACCCCCTTTTTTTTCCCCCTTGTCTTCGACTGGATTTCGGACGTGGCAGGCCATGCGTCGTTTTTTTCTTCCAAGGGTTTTTTTTTCTGCCCCCTTCTCTTCTTCACCCCTACTGGCGTGGTCCAAAATGTTCCTGGGAGGTCTTTCAGGGGGTTACACGAGTGCAGCCCCCCTTTTTCCGGGTAATTTCCCCCTTCAGGTCCACTTGTTTTTGAATTTACTTCGATGTTCCAGAGTGCCTGGACCTGCCCCTCGCAGGAAGGTTGAGTCCCACCCGGTCCTTTTTTCTCGATTGGCCCACCACCAAAAACCATAAGACCCCTTTTATTTTATTTGGCACTGTTGGACCCGTCTTCCATTTTTCCTGTTTTGGTGTGCCTCTTTTCTTCCCGGGCGTCACATCTTCTCGTTTTTGACTGGGCCTGGCCCCCCATTCAACAAAACCCCTCCATTTTTACCCCGCTCCACCACCTCATCCTTCTTTTTTGGCTTTCTGGCACCATTCCTGTGCTTTCTTCTTTATAGACAGTTGTTTCAATGAATTGCCTTCTGGCAAAGTCCCGCATTATTTTGATGCTCCTCCTGCGGTTCCTGGGGTACACTTGAAGGGACGTTGTCCCGTTTTTATCTCAGCTTGACTTATCTCCAAGTTTTTTCATTTATTTGAAAATATCGTTTTCCCTTGAAGTGGCAGAGCTGGGGTCTTTTTTTTGCCTTAGAACAGTTTCTACTTTTTCACCCCTTTTTCTTTCGCTCATGCTGGGAGTGACGGAGCCCTTGTTTTTCCTACAAACCAAGTCCCTTTCTCTATACTTCCCTCCTTCTCCCGTTGTGTGTTTTTTCTCCTGAGTCTTCCTGTCCTTTTCCACAATTGCCTATCAGCTGAGGCACGTTTGGGGTCCTTGTTCGCCCACCTGTTTTTTTTTTTGAAAGTAACGCCCCGTCTGATAATTTGAAGGTTAGGCGATTTTTTTTTTAAGTCTTTTTTTTTGGGGGTTTTGGTACAAAACTTCTTTCCCTTCCCTTGAGATAATTTTGTTGACACCGTCCTTCCTTTTCCCCCAACGGACGTTTTTTTCTTCATCGGTTTTGGCGGATGGCGCGGGCTTTTTTTTTTTGACTCTTTTTTTACCCACTGCCCTTTTCCATAATCGAATTTTAGGGAGTTCCCCTATCTACTACCTGTATTCAGTGTGGGTTGATGGCTCCCGGGATTTTTTTTTTTCAGGGGGTTGAATTGTTTGTTTGCGGGTCTTGGGACCTATTCCCTTTAAGGCCCTCCTTCCTTTTTCCCCCACCTTTTTTCCCCCCAATAGTTTCAAAGTCTGCACCATGTTACCTAACTTTTTGGGGCCTAAAATTGTTTGGCCGTTTCTCGTCCCACCTTACCATTTTTTTCTCCAACTTACAATTGCCTCATTGCCTCTTAGCCTGTTTTCCCCCGAATTTGTTATGAAAGTTTTTTTAGGATGCCTGTACTTTCAGGTCGGTATTTTGATGCTGTTACGTACATCGCCAGTTGCTTCCCGGTCCCCCAATCTTTGTTGGAGACGCGTAGTTTGGCGGACCCCACCACAAACCGTTTTGGTCCTTCCCACGAACCCGAATTGCTGAGTTCCCATTCTTCTTCAGTTGTTTTTTAGTGCACGGGTGGTCTGTTTCTTCACTTCTTTCCAGTTCCGGGACGCGAGGTTCGTTGGACGGTATGTGAGTTAAAGTTAGGATTGGCTTATGTGCGTAAGTTATTATTTTGGTTGTCAAATCTCTTTTCCGGATTTTTTCAACCCCCCCCCGCCTTCTTCCTTTTTGCAGGCGACGTATTTTTTGCGAAGCTGGGGTAAAGCACTGACCCAACCTCTTTCTCGGTAGGGTTTGTTTCTCCTTTTTCTTCCCCCCAAGCACTAGTCCCGTCTTGGGTCCGAGACCCTTGAAATTTTCCCCCCCTTTGATTTCACCCCCCGTTTTACGTCCCCAGTCTACTTTACCCGTCTCCTTTTCTTTGGAACCGCAATATGTTATTTTTCTGCACAGTGCGAGGGTCTTGTAGGTTCGTCCCCCCCCCACCACCCCAATTTTTTCTGGGGGAAGACGGAATTTTTCCAGTTTTTTTTTTGGATTTTTGCTCGCCTTTGGCCTTCCGTCCCTAATGGATCCTGAGCTTTCTCGAAAGAGGATTTTCCGCGGTTTCCCTGTAACGGCCTTCTATTTGTTCACTTTTTTTTTTTCCGTATCGGCAGATCGTTCCAATTGATTCCCCTCATACCACAGTCTGGTGAGTATTCCGCCTAGACCCCCCTTTTGTCAGCTTCCAACTTGCTTGTCTCTTTTGGGTAACCTTTTTTTTCGTCTTTTGGTTCTTTCTGGGGGCTTGTTCCCCCCCTATGTTTGACTTTGGCCTTAGGTTTTTATGGAGCTTTTTATTTAAAGGTACCAACCTTCGCAAGGTTTTACCTGTTCCTCATATTTTGATTTTGTTCTTTCCCCTTTACTGGATTGGTCCTCCTCATTGACCGTTCCTCTACTAATCTTTTCTCCTTCATTCCTTGTTTTGTTGTTTTTTCTTTCGGATCCCCCATCTTATGAGGCCTAACTTCCGGGTTCCCCCTTCCAAGATTGAGAATGAACTTTTCTTCAAGTTTTTTTGTGACCGTGAAAACTTCTTCAAGGGAGAATTTCGAAAATTTCGTGTACATTTAACCCTTAGCTGAATTGGGCCGTCCCCTCTCTTCCTTTTGAAGTCCACCCCTACAACACCTTTCCACCGCTTACAAAAGTTTGCAGTTCCCCCTTCAGTCTTGCCCCCCTCTTTTTCTCCCACTCCTCCCTGGACCCTCCCTTGGTTAACCGCACCACCCCCAAAATTTTTTCGCTCTGTATCCGGTCCCAAAAGTCCACTGTTTATGCTGTTTTTTCCCTGGCTCGGATCACGAACGGTTTTTTGGAGCTTAATTGTCTTTTTATTTATTTCCTTCTGACTTGTACGACCGGTCCCGCTTCCCGGCCCCTTTCAAATTCCTTTGACCTGGAAAGAAAGTCTTTTTTTTGTGATACTCCAACCTCCAGTGCTTTGTCCTTGGATTTTTCCCTAGTGCTTTCGTCGAGTTTTTGTTGAAGGTCTGTTCACTTTTTTTTGGTGTCTGATTTTTAACCAGTTTTTTTAACTGGTTCCCCGGAGAATTTTATGATGCCTGCTATTGCTTTTGCTCCTTTCACCACTGTCCCTCTACCTCCCTTTTTGGAGTTTTTTTGGTTGTTGGCTTCACCTTTTCCACCCAGTTCCGGTCGGCCCCTGGATCTGCTACGCTCCTTGTGGTTTGTGTTGCCCCCCCCTCGAAAGGTAACACCGCTCCTTGGGTGTTCCCAACCATCCGGCTGTGTCACTACACCATCCTGGCAGGTCCGCCACCCCCTTTTCAGACTCCCATTCCCCCATTTTGCACGAGGTCCTGCCCCCCGTCACACAACAGTGTTTTTGTACCCCCATTTTGGATAACTAAATTTGATCCCGGACTTGGAATTGACTTGTCATTTCATTCTTTCGGAACAATTTTGCGGCCCGGAGTTCTTGGCACCGTCCAGGCGAAACCCTGGATCTGGCTTTTTCTCGGGACCTAGTCCCTCCAGCCCTTTTGCCTTCCAAGCCGCCGTCTGGTTCCGGCAAATTTGTTTTGCAGGCGGCGGGACGCCTCCCGCCAATTTACTTTTTTCTTTTCCCCGTGTCCGGGTTTTGGATGGAAACAACCTTTTTGACAAGCAAACCGTAGGCTCTTAGGGTGCATTGTCCCTCCCCTTTGGTTGTGTTTCATGAACATGTGGCCCCCCCGTTTTGGGGGTTTTTCCAATGAGTTTTCTCGGCCACTGGGAATGAAGTTATTCTTTCCCCCCCCGACCATTTTTTTTTCTTGCGCCGCCCCCCCCAATCCAACCCCCAACCTGCCTCCCGAATCCCCCCTAAATTTCCCATTAGTCTCTTGCAAAATGGCCCTCTTCTTTTTCTACTTTCCCATTGTTTCATCTTCTGTTGGCCTTTACCAATCCTCCCCACGCGTCTTTCCGCCCAGTCGGCACTCGAATCCCCTCCTTTTTTGCTTTCTGGGTACTGTCCGGAAGTTGTTTTCTTTCTTTTTTTTTTTTTCCCCTTCCCCGGATAGCTTGATGCTTGCGGTTCTAAACTCGTTGTCCAATCTCTACTGGCCGTAGGGTTCTTTGTATTTTTGTTTTTCCTTTTTTTTTTTTTAGATAACCCCTTTTTTGTCGACGGGTACGAAAATGTGCCCCCAGTTCTCTTTTGATATGTTCATTGGGTTTTTGACCTACCCACGTAATTCTCTCTTTTCTCTTTCCCATCTTTTTTTGGTTTTTTTTTTTTTTTCTCTTTTATCTGGGTTTCTTGAACCCCATTTTTCTATCCCTCTTGAGATCGGGGAATTCGCTTTTCACAATTTTTAGTCCCTCCCCCCTCACCCAGCCCTTCACACTTTCTTCTCCTTTTTTTTACGACTTTTATTTTCCCTTTTCTCTTACTTCCGGCTGTAAGTCTTACCTTTTTTCTTGCGGCGCCTTTTTTTTGCCCCCAAATGGACCCTGCCCTCGGGGGCCTGCATCTGCTGGAGTTCTCCCTCCCTGTAATTTGCCTATTTTCCTTGCCATGTCTGTCCCATCCCTTCGAGGACGAGATTGCATTTGAACGTTGCTAGGATGAGGTTGTTTTTATGGAGTTCCCCTTCGGTGGAGTTTATTGTTTTTTGGGTCTTGGGAGGCATTTTTTCCTTTGCCCTTAATAAAGTTTATCCCCAGGCTATTCCCCCCTATGTTTCACAAAACCTTCCACCATTTTTTTGAACCGCTTTTTTTTTTTCCCCCCCCCAAGTTTTTCGTACCCTTTTGGCTTTACTTTTGGGGAATTTTATTCGTCCCCCGTAGGTTTGTGTTCTCCCTTCATTTCCTTAGGCGTACTCCGATGCTTAGATTTTGGCAGGAACGTCAGTGTTGCCTGCTGTTTTATTTGGCACTTTCTTCATTTATTTTTCCTCTACCAAGTTGTTTTGACCTAATCTTTTTAGAATTCTGGATCATTCGAACCCCACCCCCCCTTGTCTCGGTTTCCGGCCTGCCACTTCTGATTACTTGGATTTTTTTTCTCTCTTCTTCCCGGTGTTAGGTCTTTTTTTTTAAATTTTTTTTTTTTTGACTGGTGATTTTTTTTTGTTTGATGTTCCATTTTTTTCTTAGGTGGTCCTTCTTCTGTGCTTTTTTTCCAGACTAGGGCGTTTTGTGTGGTGCCCTTTTTTTTTTGCTTTGCACAAACCACTACCCAGGATCTTGGAGCTGGCGGCGGACGTTTTGGTGCCGTCTTGGGTAACTCCCAACCCTTCCCTTTCCCCCCAGCTCCTTTTTTCTTGCGTTTGGGTTTCTTTTCTTACCCCCCCATTCTTTCCCCGTCCCTCCTCTTCTTTTCGTTGCCAGAGGACAGGTAACTGTTCCTCCAAGGATACAACCCGTTGAAAGTTCCCCAGCTTTTCACTGTTTCGTCCTTATTCAGACGTGACTATTTTAGCTCTGACCCCTTTCGCGACCCAGAAAGCGACCCCCGTTATTTTTTTGACACCCCACTGGGTTGTTTCCCCTCCGATGTCCTTTTTTCTTGAGGTGTCGCCCTTGTCTTACCGGCGAATTCGGCAGGAAGTCTTCTCTAATGAGTGGCTCTTCTGAGTTGCCCCCCTTTTTTTTTTTTCACCCGGCAGGCATTTTTTGTTGGTACCTACCCCTCTTGTGAACTTTCCACATGAGTATTCTTCAATCTTTTTATGCCGATAGCCCTGCGCCTGGTGTTTTTCCACTTGCTGAGTGGCTTTCCCTAACCTTTTGGGTTTGGTCGGTTTGAAGATCTTTCTTTCAACCTTCCAGTGGAATTTTTTTCAGTCTATAGCGCTTCTTTGCAAGTTCCCCATTTTGGACGCCAAGCGTCATACTAGGTTTTTCATATTTGGTCTTTCCGCCGGCTTCACTTGTGTTTTTGCAACGAGGTCATTGACCTAGAGTGTCCTCTCCCTTTTTGGTGGTTTTTTGTATGCGAGTCTATCTCTGACAAGCTTTGCGGCAAATAAGGTGCCTGACCCATCTCTTGTTCCTTGACGCTTTCGACTGGTTGATTACCGCTTGCCCCTTCCCATGATCCCCGGGGCCCTGACTTCCCCTCTGATTCTGTGGCTTTCGCCAATTTCTCGTTTTCGCCCGTGTACCCCCCATTTGCCCCCCCCTATCACTTTCGTTCTCGGCCCCAACATCCTCCTTTCGGTCATTCGATCCCGGATTTTCTCTTGCCGCATGGCCACCCAGCCCAACCCACAAAACCACCTCTGCTGGACTGGTCACCCACACATTCAACCCGGAATGGTGGGCGGTCCCGCTCCGACCTCCTCAGTTTTTTTTTTTTCCGCGCTCCGTGGCCCTTGGTTTCATTTGGCGTAGGAATTGGTTCCTATCCTCCCCCCCACGGGCATTTCCCCTTTCTCCCCTTCGTTTTTGGAGACCACCCTAACCCAACCCCACCGCTTGTTCGCCGGCTCACCAAGTTGCTCTTGCTGAGGACGCCTTGGAGGTTTCTGTTCCATTGTTGGCCTTGATTCTTGTTTCTTTTTTTTTTCTACCTTTTCCAATGTCACGGGCTGCCGTCCATCTTTTCCCCGGGCTCTGTCTTTCGGGGGTTCCATCCCTGGTGGCCCCCTTCCTGATACTGGGGTATTTGCCTTTGCTTCCATTTTCCGACACCTCCGGCGGCCTTGCTCCGTCCTTCCCCGGACCTTTTTGGGGGTGTGAAACAAAATCTGCCTCCTTTCAAAGTCCGCTTTCTCCCCTTCCGTTCCCCTTTCCGGCTTGAACCCCCCTCACTTCCCTGTCCCCTCAGTCCACCCCTCTCTTTTCTTTCCCCTTTACAGGCCCCGTCACTCCTGTTTTTTCCTGACCTCTCTGGGAGACACACCCCTGCGATCCTACTTTACTTCCGTTTTTTCCTTTTTACTTATTTTTCTTGTTGTTCTTCGGTTTCTTTGTTTTTTTTGCGGCCTTTGTCCTTGCAAATTCGTCAACTGTCTCTTATAACCCTTTTCCCAACCTTTGAAGCCATCCCCGTTTGAATTTTTTCCTTTCAAGTGTTGGCACTTTTCTTAAACTCCTCTATCATCTTCTGACTCCAATCGCATGATTTCTGCCCAACGTAAGTTTTTCCGACAGGAGTGGACAACAACACATTACTTTCAAGTTTCTTTTGCTCTGCTGTGGCTTTCAGAGGTAGGTTCCCCCTTGGAAGTTTTTTTGGGTCTGGTTTTTTTTCGTTCTTTTTCCTCGTACCGGCGAAAAGAGGTCTCCCTTCCTTCCACTCCAACCCCACCTCATTTCTTCTAACTCCTTACCCTTTCATTCATTTCTTAGGTTCTTTACAAACCTAACGTAAATGCTTTAGTGAGGATTTGGGCCTCTTTTTTTTTGGCCTCTCCTTTTTTTCGAGGAATACTTCCATTCCGTCATTTTTTCCATGCGGGCTGGGTCCTTTTTTACCCTTGAAGTTATTTTCCTTAGTTTTCAGGATCTGCTCCCATTGGTTTTCCCCAATTCTTACCCTCCTCCCGCACCGATTCTGACGAGGTTTTGTCGTTTTTTTTTTCTTTGTCACCTTTTTTTCCTTTTAGAAATGTTGGCCCCCTTTTATCTCCTGTCTTGGAAGTATGGTTCTCAAACCATTATCTCTTTCTTCTTCTTCCACTTCTCCTTTGTTTTTCGAGTGTCTTCCTTTTTTTGAACCCCCACTCCCTCCCCCATCTTCTGCACCGGTTGGAAATTAGCATTCTGCCCCACTGTCTTCTCATTCTTTTACCTTTTGGGCCCCCCTCTTTTTCCCTGTCTTTGGGGGGGGGGGTGTGGGGTTTGTGGGTCCTGGGGGGGGGTGTTTTTGGTCGGTGGTTGGGGGGGGGTCGGGGTTTTTGGTTTTGTGGTGGGGGGAGGGGTGTGTTCGGCGGTACCCTTCTTTGTTTTGAACCAAAGTTCTCTCTCCAGATGAGCTTCAATGTTTACCACGTCCTTCAACTTTTACACACTTTCATTATTTTTCGGATGAATGTTCTTGCGGTACGGGGTCTGTTTTTTCAGATGTTCATGCCAATGTTGCGGCCCAACTTTCTTTCTCCTCCTTTTGTACTTGGGTTCGTATAGTATTCTGAGGTTTTTTCTGATGGTGCTTTTAGTCCGTATTATTGGTTAGGTGGGCGTGGGTTGTTCTTTTTTAGTTGGTACAACCCCCCTGCAGTCTAATTGGTTTCCAACCCCTTGCACATTTTCTCCTCTTTTTTCCCCCCTCAAAGAGTTAACCCTTTGCTTAATTTTTTTTTTTTTTTCTCGGACCGGACTTTTTTTTTTCCAAATTTTTTTCATGTTTTGGAACTTTCTGAATTTTCATTCAAGTCTCTTTTTCACATTTTGCCGACTTTCCTTGACCCTTGAAGGGCCCTTTTATTTTTTTGTTCCGTGACTTTCCCCTCCTTTTTCTTCATTTTTTTTCCTCCGGAGGTGAAGGTTTCCAGAACACCCCCTTTTTTCGCCACATTCCTTTGCGCCAATTCCACTTCGTTTTTTTTTTTAGTTCCGGCGGTTTTCTGGCCAGTTTGGTTTCTGTTTTATTTGGACCTTCTCTGGAAGCCCCTTGGCTCCAGCTGTTCGTGCTTGGCTCTGGGGTTTGTTTCCCTGACTTCTTGGGATTGGAGACTCTTCTTTTTTTACTTTTTGTTCCACCCACGGACGGATTAGGCTTTTTTTCCCGTAGTGGGGGGGCTTGCATTGGACCTGTTCTCCCTCACCATTGATAGATTGCTTGCTCCTTACCACCCCAGATCGAGTTTTTTTTTTTGGCCGGCCCCCTTTTTTTCTCACATGTTATCCCGACCCCAAACCACTTTTGCCCCCCCTTTAACCTGTGGTTTTCTTGAAGACTGCTTTCTATGATTTAATTCTCTTAGTTTCTGTAGAACCAACCCCATTTTTTTAGTACAATGGCCTTCACTGGCTTCTGTTCTGAGGTCCCGTTGGGTACGCCTCGCTTTCTAACGGACACTGTCCTCCTTCTCAAGTGTCGTTTCTACTTGAATGCCCTGGCCAGTCTTGGACTTTGTTCCTATACTCTTCTCTCCCCATGATACGATCCATACTGGTTTATATTTTCTGCCGCTCCTGGTTTGGAGCTTTAACTATTTTTGATCTTTCAAAATGTTGTTTCCCTGGTTTTGTCCCTCTATCATTGTGGATGTACACCATTATTTTTTCACTTTTAGGACACTTATCTGGTTCAGCTATTTTTCACTGTTTTACCCCCTCTAAGGCGTTTAATTATAGTTACACCAGCGCCCTTTTATTTGTCTTCTCAGCTCATCTTTAATCTCTTTTCTTTTTATTTTTCCTTTTCTTTTTGTTGTTGGTTCGTCTCAGTAGGACATCTTCCTTTTGATAACCCCTCCGGCTGTACCCTTCCTTTAATTTTCATTTTTTCTTCAGTAAATTTTTTGACCCCCCGTTTTGAAATTTTAACTACCTTCTGCGCGGCCTGTACTCTACCAAACTCTTCTTTTTTTTTTTCCCTAAACAGCTTCTATGTTCTCCAATTGACCCCACCACTTTGTCCCCCCCTCCGGTTTTTGGCTCCCTTTTTTGGACCCCACGTCTTCCGTGGTCTACTCCCGGATTCTCTGGACTCTGTTTTCCCAAAATTCAACCCAATTAGTGCATTATCTTCCCACCCACCCAATCTTTGGGCTCACCCAGCATTCCTTTTTGTTTTGCAGGTCTGCTCTCTCTTTTTGCTTTCATGCTTAGGCTGGTTTCAGTTGGCTTTCAGAACATTTGGCGCGTCCCGCCCAAGTCCATTCCTTGAGCCCGAAGGGTTTTTGGAGAATACCACTTCCGTTTTCTCACGTTTTTTCCCGTCTTCTTCCCTATGCGTCGCGATGAGTCTTTCGTCTTTGCTGGTTAGGATCACTTTTTTTTCCTCAGATTTGTGAGAAAAGGTCTGGGAATTTCGCACGTATTTCTCTTCGTTCTTCGGTTTCCTCCGGGTCCCCTTTAGTAAGGGTTCTTGATTGGTGATTTTTGACTTTGCCTCCACCCTCTTTTTGCGGCATACGAGCTCCGTAATCGGGTGTGGGCCCCAAGTGCTAACCCACTCCTCCTTCCGTGGAAACCTACTTATTCGCCCCTCCTAAGTGTCATGTACAATCCCCCCGGAAATTTGCCACCTGCCTTGTCCTATGTCCTTCCCAGCATCCCCCATCCCTTTCCGGCCCGCAAAAGGTCCTTTCCCCAATTACGGTTCCCCTGTCATTCTTCATCGTACAGTGGGGCTATTTGCGGAGTTTGCTTTTTGTAACCAAACTTGTTTTTTCTTGGCCTGGGCGCTTCCCCCCCGGACCCCCCTCGGGCGACACTTGCTGATTCTTTTCCTTTGTAACTGATAGCCCCATTTTTTTTTTTTCAGCGGAGCCGTGGGCACGGTTTCCCACATCTCCTCCCTATGTCAGCTTCCCAACCCGCCCTTTTTCTTTCTTGAGTGCCCCAACCCTTCTTTCCAGGGTTCTGAAGATGCACACCCCTTTCAGCACAACTTTTTATTAGGCGCTTTGCTTTCCCCCCGGGGAGTTTGACCTTCCGTTGTTTTTCAAGATGTATCGTCGTGGACACTTTTATTTGGACTCGGCCTGCCCCCCCCTCCCCCCCCCCAAAAACCCCCTGGCTCCGTCATCCAAAACCCTTTTTTCCTTCCGGAGTTAGCCCGGCCAAATTAATAGGATTTGCTGCCTGCTTGTGCCCCCAACTTCTTGGGCCCTTTTTGCCAAAGGGCCGCTCCTTTCCTCCCCAAGACTATTGCCATTTCCGCTTGGGGTTTTCAAACGTTCCGATTTTCGTCGGTCTTTTTTTTTTCGTCTGTTTCTTCAGCGGTCTCTCTCTTCAGTTTTAATCGGTAACAAACTCGTCTCCTTTTTCCTTGAGTACGAGTGGTCTTTGAGCGTGATTTCACAGTGTTTCCCCTAATTTATTTCAACAGGGCCCCTTGTATTCCTCCTTGTCTTAGAGCCTTTCTGTTTTTCTACCCACCACCAATGCTTTCCTCATCCTCTTTTTTGAGGAGGTATCCTTTTTTTTTTCTTCCCCCTTCTCTCCCATGTGGACCTACACCGGGCCATTTTTTTCTCCCCTTTTCTTGCCTTGCAACGTTGAAAAAAGATTAGTTCTCCTGGCTTTCTGGATTTCACCCCTCTTTTTTCTTCTTCTTGAGCGTTTTTCCAGTCGTGGCCGTGTAACCCCCTTACCACGTCCGCTTTTTGTCGGATGTTTGCCTCTGGCCTTTTTGCCCTGCTTTTCACTTTTACCCCCGGCTTTGGGCCGTTCGTCCCCGGCTTCCCATTTTTTTTGCTCCTCAGTATTTTCTGGGTTTTATTGTTTGGTTGATGGCGGTATTCGTTGTTTTTTTGATTTTTTCGGGGCCGCCTTTCGGGTGGGGTGACCTATCCTGTTTATTCCCCGTTCACAGCTGGCACCCTTGACCCAAATTTTTTTCTACTGCGGTCCCGGCCCCTCATGAGCCCCAATTTGGCTAATTGTTTCATATCTGACCCCGTGTCCTTGTTTTTAACCTTTTCCATTTTTTTTTGCGTGGCCCCCTATGGAGATTTTTGCCCCTTCACGACCGTTTCCTTGTCCTACTTCCCTCAAGTGGTTTCTTTTGATCTTTTTTTACCGTGATCTCCTGAAAGTTTTTCCCGGTTTGCTGCGACGCGCCTGGTCCCCCCCCACCCCTTTTGTTGTTAACTTAACCCCTCCCTCAATTACCCTCTTTTCCTCCCTTCTTATCCTTGTTGTTTTTTCTTCTGATTTTTGGCGGACCTCGTGCTGCCGAATTTTCTTCGTTTGCGGTTGGCGGGATTAGGTCCGTTGGTTGACTTTTTTTTTTCTCATCGGGTTTTTTTTTTCCATTGTTTTGCCAACCCCCCCCCCAAGGTTCCGTGCTGTTTTCGTCGTCAAAGATTGGTTGTCTTGGCAAGCCCCTTTGCCCCCCCTACAAGTCTCCGGGGTCCTTTCTGGGCAAAAAGTTTTTCAAGCCATTTCGTCTGGAGATAGGTTGCCCTTCATGTGCACAAGGTTAACCCCACGTGCCAAAACCCCCTTGTCCCTTTTTTTTTTTACTGGGGCCGGCTCCTTCTGTCCCCTAAGTCTATTCCTCCGCGCTGGAGCGTTCTGGTTCCTTAGCACCCCCAAACCCTTTCTTGTATGTCCAGAGAAATTTTCCCCTGTTTTGGAGGGCGGGGCTCCATTTTTTTTCGCCGGCATGCCCCGGCATTCGATGGCCCTGACTCCTTTAGGAGTATTGGTTCCAGCTGTCTTCTGGCCTTTTTGTTTCCCTCGTTTTTGCTATTTTTCCTGCGTTCCGTGCTAATTTTTTTTTCGAATCGCCCCTCTGACCACGTTGGTTCTTTCTTTCCTTTGTGCAGGGTTCAACGTTGTTTCCTGTCGACGTCGTAGATGTGGTCTTGACCATTCTATCGTTGACTTTATTCAGTGTGCGGCTGTTATTTCTTCAGTTACAGGTACAACTTTTTTTCTCAATCGTCCTGTGAAGCGCATTTTTGTTTTTTTTATGGTTTTATTGTTATCGCAGCCGGCTTTCTAATCTTATTTCTCCCCCTCCTTACCGTTGGTTGTTTTTTTCTTGCGGATCTTTGTTCAAGCTTGCTTGTAGCCCCTTCCGGACGGGCCCAGACCCAATATGTTCTACTTTGTCTCTTCGGGCCTTCCCTTTAGGGTCCCCCATTTCAATCTCGCTCCAAGCTCCCTGTCTGAACGAGAACTCACCCTTTTTTGCCCTCCCCCCTCTCAGCTCCCTTGAACACTTTTCCTATTCCGTCTTTACTCTGTACACACGTCGGCTGGCGATTCACTGGACCTTTTCCCCTCCTTTTTTTGGGAAAACAAATACTGGCTTCGTACTTTTTTTAGCCCAAGTCACACCAAGGGTTACTTTCCCTGGTCTTTGTTGTGGGAAAGTATCGCTAACCGTGTCTTGGTTGGAGTCATGAATCCCCAGGAAGGATCCGATGTGTGGTGTGCGTGGCCCTTCGCCGTTGTTGCGACGCCAACCCTGGTCCCTTTTTTCCACTTGCTGGCCAGCCATGTTTTTTTTTTTTTTTGTGCTGTCCCCCCTTAACGGAACACCTCGGCCTCGTTTCCTCTGCCGGCGTCGTCTTTGCCGTCGGACTGAATTTCCCCGTAGCGGTATTTTCCCCTGGGTTTTGTTTTTTTTTTACTGCTTTTTTTTAAGCAAAACGTGAATGGTTGGGCCAGGGGACTGCAATCTCGATCTGGGCTCGGTTGTTGTTAAGCCTCCCCCGCGTTATAATGGTTTCGGATTGGTCTTGTCCCTGCCTCACCCCCCCCGGTCTGACTTTTCGAGTCGGACCCCTTGTGGTTTTTTGCAAAACCATCCCCGGCCTTTTCCCCCCTTTTTCGCCACTCAGCTCAGGCCTAGTGACCTCACTTTTCCCGGTTTCCCAACCGCCGAACATTCGTTGTACCGTTTCCCCGTACCAGAGGTCCCCGGTCATCTCCCCCCCACCCGTTTTCCTCCACCAGTTCCTTCCGGGCCCATTCTTTTTTGCTCCCGACTTTAACTGAGGATTTTTATTTTTTCTGCCACACGGGTTTTTTTTTTTCATTTACTCTTTTTTTTTTTGCCCCGACTTGATTAAACACTGTGTCCCAGAGTTGATCACGGGAACTGAGTCCCAGCAATCCCATTTTCCTTCAGTATGCACACGGCTTCGTTCCCGTTTGGTACCCTGCTCCGCAGTGCGTTTCAGCATCTCCCCCTTTTACCTTTTTTGATGGTCACTTAGGGGTCCTATCTGTTTTTCCCACACCCCTACCGACAAAGTAGTGATTCTGCGGGGCGTTTTTTGTCCCGTTCTGATCCCCAATGTGGGCCCTGGGTTTGTTTTTAACTCGTATCGTTGCCGGCGACCGAGTTCCAGTCCGACCATTTCTTTTCCCCCTCACCCCACCCTTTCCTCCTGGCCATTTCCCCCCCCTCACCCCTTTTTTTTATGCATTTTTCCAAGTGCCCCCTGGTTCCCCCCTAAAACAACAGCTTGGGCCGATTCTTTGTTGCCGTCCTTTCTTGCCACAAGGCCTTGGTTTGTGCGGTCTTCTCTCCCCCCAGATCATTCCGCTCCTGTGTTACACTCCCCCTTCCGTTTTTTTCCCCCCTGTTTTGTTGTTTTTAGGCTCCAGCTTGCCTAAGCGCCCTCCCTTTTTTCATACAATTTTTTCCTGCGACCCCTGCTTTTAGTAGGTGTTTCGTTTAGTGTGCTACCCCACTTTTTTGTCTCCTGGTCTCCCTGGACTTTGATCAGCTGGATCTCTGCCTTGTTTCACCCCACCCTTATCTCTCTTTTTCTCTCATCCGTTTTTTTTGTTTTTCTTGATATCCTTTTTTTTCTTACCAAAAACCACTCCCAGATGAGCTCTGTCCTTTAGTCCTTCTGACACTGTTATCCCACTGGATTCCCCCCACGCCAAAACGCTCGCGGTTTCGCGATTCCTTTTTTTTTTGGAACCTTTTATCTTTTTATCACGGTGGTTGTTTGTTTGTGGTGTTACCACGGGCCGGTTGCGTGTACCACTCCCTCTGCGGGATTTTCTGGCTTTGCGTATTTCCCTTTTTTATTGCAAGTGTCCGGCCTTTGGTTGCCCAACCCCCTCCCTGCAGCCTGCTCCGTGCACTTGGGGCCTACTGCTCCTCCTTCTTTCTTTTTTGGTTGGCTTTTTTTTGCAGGTCTTTGCCGGTGGTTTGTTTATTTTTTTTCGGCCTTTTGTGTTTTTCCCCCTCTACCCTGTTTTTTTTTCCCATCTGGCCACCCCCCCTTGTGAAAATTTTCGCGGTACGTGGAAGACCAGTGCCTAACTTTGGGCTTACATTTTTTTTTGGTGCCCCGTCCCGGACGGGGGTTTCCCTCCTTTTTCCTTTGTTTCGATGTTTTCATCTGAGACGCCCTCTTTTTTCATTTAGGACGTTGATTCCTGTCACTGCCTCCGGGGGTATGGTCTCAGTTTTGAAATCTCCATTTTTCCTCGGGTCTACCGCGCAGGGGCAAACCCCATTTTTCTGGAAAACGCCTTCCGTCCGCCACGTAGCTCCCTTTCCCCTTCTGTTAGCCCTTTTTTTTCTCGCAGGAACCCCTTTTCTTTTTCTTGTCCCGTTTTCATTTTTGTACTTGATTGTTTGCTTCTTCTGGGATTTGAGGTCCCCCCGCATGGATTGGCGGATGTTTTCTCCCGGAGTGTGTGCACCAGTCATTTCTGTCCCTTTTTTCCCCCCAACCCACGGCCATTTTAGGAGAAGGTCTTTGACTTGGTTGGCTTCCGGTTGTGACCCTGCCACCCGTCCACCCCCCCCCCTCTTTATCTGGAGTGACGGGAAACTCATCCTTTAGCACCCACAAACCCATAAACTACCAACCAGAACCCCACATGCGATTTTTAGACCTTCCCTTCAAGTGTCTCAATGCGAGTTCCCACCACCCCCCCCTGGACTTTTTTATCCGGAGTCCTCCTCGGCCTGACGCACTCTTTGATCCGTCTAAGCGGCGTGTGGTGTTTCCTTTTCCTGACACCCCCAACCTTTCTTGGCGCCTTTACTTGTTCTGTGTTGGGTTTGATTCCCTCCGTTTCCCTGACAGGCCGGGCCTGCGGGCGCTTTTTCTAGCCGATTTAGTTCGGTTTTACCGGCACCTCCAAGCTTCCCCTGAGTGGGCACTTTCTTTGGGGCCGTATTTCCTGACCTGCTGATTCTGCCAGGATTTGTCCCCCCTCCTTCACCTTTTTTCTCTTTGCCCTTCGGAACGGGTTTCCGTCTTCACGATGGCGTACATTTTTGTCGGGGTTCGCGGCAGTATTTTTTGCTTGCCCACCCTCTATGTTTTCTTTCTTCGTGTTCTTCCCGGCTGTTGGCTTTGGATTTTAATTCACCCATTCTAAGCTTGAATGAGCCTCATAGTGCTGCCGCCTTTCTTCAGTTCCGGCCCGCCCTCTTTTTTTCCATATTCCCCTTCTTCCCTCGGTGTTTGTTGTTGTCCGATACGATGTGACCTTTCTGTCATTCCCTTTTCCAAATCCGGGCGTTGCCGCAATCGCGTCTTCCCCGGACCTACCTCTTCCGAACAATGGTGGATCGCCCCCACTGGTCAATCCGCTCCTAGGTTTGCCGGTCTCCCTTTCCTAGAGGGTTCCTTTTACCACGTGACCGCCCCCCCATTTTTGTCACTCCGACCCCATTGCTTTTGAAGTTTCCCCGTTAGGCGGCTCTTTCTCCCCCCGGATTTCTCGGTTTATCTGTTGACCAATCTGCGGCTCGGCCCAAAGTTTCAAGAAGTTCTGTTTCATGGGCCAGGGGCTCCGATCCTTTGGGTGTTTCCTTCTGGCTTCCCTTCTTGTCCGGGAACCCGCGCGCACAACCCCTGTTCCACAGGCATTGTTGCTCCGCAGTTTTTTGGTGGTGGGCACCGAAACCCCCGCCAATTTCGCCTGTTTTTTGTTCTCACTAAAGGATCAATGCGTCGTCATCGCTTCCTCCTGGTTACCCGTATTTTTCAGCTTTTCGAAACGGTTGTTTTTCGGCCGTTATTGTCTCCCCGTTCCTGGCCGGCGACCTGCTTCTGATTGCCGATTTATTTCGGGTTCGACTAAAACCGCCCGTAATCTGTGGGGCTTTTTTTTGCGGTTTGGCCCCCCCTTTTTTCCCTTTTCACTGGCGGAATTTCTCCCCTCTCTGGGCGTTGGTGGCACCAAACAATTCGAAATTTGGTGGGCCCCCCTCACCGCTTCTCCTCCGGCTTCCCTTCCTTTTGAACCCATCCCCCCCTTCCAGCGTCCTCCCCTTCGCGGAACTGTCTTCAAGTTCCCTTCAGGTCCGGCACGACCAAAACGTTGAGTCCCATCTGGTCCCTCCGAATGGTTTTGCCGTTTACTTTTCAGGAGGGATGTCCCGGTTTTGGGGCGGGCCAAGGGTTGTTTTTTTTTCGCCTTATTTTTTACTCAGGGCGCCACTGGGCTTGAGGCGTTTCCCTGGAACGAGGCAGTCTTCCTTGGGCTTGCAATCTTCAGCTTTGGGCCGGGGTCCACTCGTAAAGCGGCCCCTCCTCTCAGAATTGAAAGGGACCCATTCCCTTGTTCGAGATTCCCACAACACATTTTCTCCCCCCCCCCCAAGTTTATTTTTTTGGGCTTTGCCGCGGAGGAACTGTCTTTTCCTGTTTTTGTTGGGCCAGAGGTTCTCCCCTTCTGGCCCCGGGCACACTTTTCTCTTAAGACCCCCTTCGGCCGCCCCTCCACCCACACCTCCTTATTCTCCATTCCCCCCCTCTCCCATGTAGTAGGCTTCTTAAAAAGCGCTCCTCCTTCCTTTGGGTTGCCGGGGCTTTTTCTTGAAATCTTTCCCCCCCTTTTTATGAGCCTTCCATGCATCACTTTTTTGGCGGTCCGGTTTAACGGGCCGGCCCTTGCCCTTTTTTTAAGTTTAAGCTCAGCCGGATAGAGGTTACTTCTGTGTTTCCTACCCCTTAAACAATCTGACCGCCGGGTCTTTTTGCGTGTTTGTTCGTTGAGGCGTGATTTTTTCCCCACCGGTTTTGGTTCGTGGAAGGTCTCCACTTCCCGTTGCGCTAGTGGCTGTTTCTCTGATCCTTTTGTTACCTAAAAACAAGGAATTCTTCTCTCGTTTCCTTCCCTTCCCTGTTTTTGTGAGACCTTTTTTTTTTTCTGTTCCCCCCCCCCTTACATCCCCAGCTGTTGGCCATTCGCATCACCTGTCTCTCTTTTGCAAACGACCACGCTCTACCGGCTTTTCTCCTCTTTTTACCCGTATTAGACCGCTGCCTTTCTTCTCCGTCTTTCTCAACGGGTGACCACCCCGTGTCCCCCCTTCCCCTAGCGTTCTTCCTTTGTTGCTGCGATGCGCGGCCCTTTTTACGATTTTTTTTTTTTTTCAACTTCAGGGCCCAATCCTTCGAGACGCTATTTTTTCTATCATTTAGTGGTATTTCTTTTGTGCAGGGGGGTTCCTGGCCTGATTTTGTCGGACTATCACTGTCGCCTCCTCTCCAATCTTTCCCACCCACCAACCCCGGCACCACGTTCCCCCCCCCCAGAGGGTAACTCCGTAACCTAATTCTTCCACTTTTCTTTATTTTTGTTTTCTTCCTTAGGTGACCACGCTGGGTTTTTTTACAAACTAGTATTTTTTTTTCTCCTTTGCTTAGATGTCCGGATCGACGTCTCTTCGGGTCCCGCCGGGTATGGCTGATTTCGTTTTTTTTACTCCAGTTATCCTGTTTTTCCCTGTTCTCCTCGTCGCAAAAAAATTTTGTTCTTACCCACTTCCTCATTCCTCCCTTTTTTAGTCTCCCATTCGGCGGCGTGGGTGTGTTTGGGGTCGAGGCGTACCCTTTTTTTGGTCAGTACCCCTGGCCGAGAGGTGGATTCCTTTCTGAGTTTTTTTTCCCCGGATTTCCTGATGGGATCCTTCTTTTTTGGTTCCCTCCTTTATTGCCACACCCCCCTGTGACGGCTCGAGCCGTGACCCTAGGGGCGAAGGGGCAAGTACCCCTCCCCCCCCCCCCCCACCGATTTCTCGTTTCGTGCGTTTCCACCCCTTAAGTTCCTCTTTGTGCGCTCGTCGCCGGGCCCGGAAAATTCGCAAGCTGGTTTTTACAAACCGTGTCTCACGCTACGGTTCCGGTATAGGCCCTCCTATTTTTTTGAAGGCCGCCAGGTCTTTTCTTTCGTCCCTGGTCGCAACCCACCTGTGGTCTGGGGGACGCAGCTTGAAAGTTTTGTCCCTGGGAGAGCCCCGTGGTGACCCTTTTCATTCCCGGCAGATCTTTTGTGTCCGCCGCGGATGAGCCCTGTCCGCACCAAAGGTCGATTTGGGAAGACTCCGTACTCTATTTTTTCCCCTGACTGGCCGAGATTATTTTGTCTGATTATCCTTTTCCAATGGGGCCTTCTTTTCACTTTTTTGCTCAAGTGTGTCGGTGGATGGTTCGTTTTTCTGGAACCATTCATTTGCCTTTTTTTTCTGGCCCTGAGTGGAGAGCTTCTGGCTTTAAGGGTCCCATTTCTTCCCCCCCCCCCTCTATTACATTTTGCGATCCTTCTTGGTTTGCTTCAGAAGCTGTTTTCCTTTTTCTTGGTTCCCTCCCCTTCATTCAGTTGTTGTTTTTATTCTTGAGGGGTCTTCACTCTGTTCTCCAAGGCTCGGACCAGCCCCCCTTGCGCTCAGACGTCTTCGCCAAAATGTTACCGTTTCACCCCACTTTTCCGCTCCACTGCTGCCCGGCCGCAAAAAAAATTTTTCCCCCACCACATAGATTTTTTTTTTTTTCCTTCTGCGCAAGACACCATTGCCTCGCCCGGGGCCCCCCTTTTCTTTCTTCTGTCTTCCACGGATTCTCGCAGCCTTTTTTCCCAACGAAACTAGGTTCCGCGCGTCCCCAACTTGCATCCCCGGGAGGGGTTGCACTCAGCGTTCTCCCCCAGGGACCCGGCATTCTCTTTCCCAGCGGTGGCAGGAGGGCATTTTTTTCCCTGGTTAAGACAAATTTGCAAGGCACTCTGACCAGTCAGTTTTTGTCTCTACCCAATAACCTCTTCCTTTTCTTTTTTCTTTGTCTCTTTGAGGCTGTAGGAAGTTCCCGGCAGTAGACGGGTAACGGGTTGGCGCGATTGTCACCCTGTTTCCTTTGTTCCCTTCTTCAAGAGGCGCCGCGAGTTTCGTTTTGCCACGTCCCCCAAAGAGATTCGGGGTTTTGAGGCGGGGTAACTTTCCAATTCCCCCCTTTTTTCCGGTGGCATCCTGAGTCTCAGGGCAGTGGTTGGTGCAAAGCGAAGATTTCTCCCCCCTCCTCGAATTCCCGGCGGGGACCTCCCCCCCATTTCTTTGCCGCCACTCCGCTTTGCCCTTTTGGTGAACAACTCCGGGTCCTGGACAACATCTCCACCCCGGCTAACAGGGCCCCTGGTTCCAATATTTGTTTTCTCGACCGTGCTGGCAAGGCGTCGTTGCTTTTTCTGAAAAAGGGTTGTTTTTTGCGCGCTGAGAGGTCTGTGTTTACCCCCTCCACCACTGCGTTGCACTTTTCCCGAGGTAGCATTCCGGCCGTCCTTTCCGTCCGGTTTCGACGTCCACATTCTCCTTTTCCCTGCTGTCGACGAATTCGCAAAGTTGTCGTAACCAGCTTTTCCGAGAGGCACCAACCTGAAGCAAAGTTTATGCTTTTGAGTTGCGGTACCGGCGTATGGCCACCTTTTATTTGGGGGTTTTGCCATGTCGTTTTTTTTTTCTGCGGACCGACCCTGATAGGTCCTTCTCGGCCTCCCCCCCCCAAACCTTCATCATCCTTCTCATCCCCCCCTTCCCCAATTTCTGCGGCCAAGGGGCCGAGTTTACTCTTTCCCTTGGGAACCATCTGCAAACCCCTCTCATCCGACAGTTTTCGAATTACAGAGGGTTCTGGTGTGGACACGGATTTTTGGTTACGTATCTTCCTTTCTTGAGCCGCTGGTTTTCCTGTTCCCCTTTCCTCGGACACAGTTAAGATGTGCGGTTTCGTTTGGTGTGTCTCCAAAGGTGTCTAAGTCTTTTGAAAACCAATGGACCCCCTTACTTACAGCGTGATAGGGTTACCACCCAAGG
>Ga0179591_1295980_pt1 | contig 22474 bp, 15 predicted proteins | sample CZOMad2_1_08_16f_FD_182891 | JGI IMG/M metagenome (GOLD analysis project Ga0179591, IMG submission 182891) | Vadose zone soil fungal communities from Angelo Coast Range Reserve, California, USA - CZOMad2_1_08_16fungal (PacBio error correction) | ecosystem: Environmental > Terrestrial > Soil >... | reverse complement strand
AAAAATCGTTCACTAAGAATCCGGCCCAAGTCCTTGTTGACTTCTTATCTTTTCAGCGTGAGTCTTGTACCGACCATTGCTCTGGTTCGTCTTCTTTTTACGTCTGGGGTCTCCCAGACAATCTTGTCTTTCTCTCCCATCTAAACACCGTGTTTGATGGAAGGTAGTATTTGACGATCGTCGGATAATTTTCTACTAAGGATGTCGGCAGAGCCTTTTCCCACCGTAGACCTCTCCCCCCTCGACGGAAATGCCCCCTGAATGGACGTTTGCGAGTCGCTACGATCATCACTTAGGTCTTCTGTCCTAAGGTCGAGGTCTTGCTGCAAGATCCCAGTTTCCTTTGAATACCCCCGGCATTATTTGAATTTCTTTCGGAACATGTTTTATTTTCCCCCCAAAATAGGCGTTACCCAATATGGCGGCCCCTGTTCCCTTCTCCCAGCGAGTCCTAGCATCGCGCTCTTCCTCCGACGGTTATTTCCTCCCCCAACTGTAGACCCGTTGCCTCTTGGAAGAACCCCAAGAAGCAAGTCTATCGACCGTTCCTCGGCCTCCGCCCTCAGAAGGCGGCCCTTGATAGAGAAGGTTACAGGTAATGCAGAATATACCCGGTCCTCTTCTCCGTTTTGTAGCCGTCTCAAGAATCCCAGCCCAAAAGGCTAGCAGGGTCACCGGCCACCAAATTCGGCCATAAAATTTCACGGAGCACTCATTTCCTTCTCTCTCTTACAAAAGTGATCCCAGCCTCCCTTGAACCGCTCGGGTCTACCCTATTTTGCTTCCGTTTCTTGGCATAGTCATACCATTTCTGGTTTGTTTCCTTGCACGATAACTCAGAGCTAACTGAGTTTAAAAAATTTTGATTTTTCCCGAAGAAGTCGGACCTATCCTCCTTCGTAAGAGACCGCCTGAACCCCTGGTGCCCTTGTCCGCAAATCCGAATGTTCCCGGGAAATGGAATAATGAAGTGGGATTTAACTGACCTTGGGGTGGTACTGACCATGTATTTATTGGTCTCCCCCAGCCCCCTTTATCTGTTTACGATGTATCGCCGAATCTTCTTCCCTAATTTCTCCCTATTTCCACTACCCTCTGCGATCGTCCTTTTACATGAAAGCGATCTATGGTTTTTTGTGTAACTGCCCCATCTGATGTCCTTTTTCCTGACTGTTTTCTTTTTCCGTCCCTGGGGTTTACGACTGCTTTGATTAGAAGTGCTTGCTCTTTGGCTCTCGGTCTGGCTTAGGCTCACCTTGTGGGTTCCCCCCTTTCCGTACCTTTCGACCTCGATTTACCTTTTTGTTGACATTTCAGCCCCTGGCCTTTCATTTAGTGCCTGATTTTTACCGCGTAGACAGAAGAACTTCAGGTTCCATTTTCTTAATTCGATTCTTTTCCCCCACTCCGTACTTTTTTTCAGATTGGTCAGTTCTGCGGCGTCGGACCCTAATTTTTCTTCTGCTCGAGCCCCCTTTTAAGAGGTCCAGCGGAAAATTTCCCTCTTTTGGAGATCTCCTTTTGTCTTTCGACCCAAAGAGCGGCCTCCTAAGAGGCGGGAGGGCTCTCCCCCGGAATTCGTCTGTCTCATAGATTTTTCCCCCCCTTGAGGATCCTTTCGGGCCGGGGTCTCATCCATGCTCATTGAGGGGAATTCCCAGGGGTGGTGACCGATCATTTTCTTAGCTTTCTCCCAGACCTATGACAACGGAACTACTCCAGTTTCCAACCCTTTCTGGAAAAGCCGCGCTCCCCCCTCTCGTCGACGGTCAAAAGTCCCCGTCTCCCCCCCTCTGCGTGGTCGCGAGCAACACTTCTTTCCTACCTCTCGTGACTTCCCTTCCGCTGGACATCTTCGCTTAACTTTCGCGATCGCCCTCCCCTTTGGGAAATATCGTAACTTTACATCTACTAAAGGAGTACGCGCATGGTTTTTACTCTCATTCGCTTACCTTACCTGCTAAAGCATGGTCGATGGGTATCCTTTAGGTCGTGAACCCCGGACCCACAGAACTGCTCCAGGGTTTTCCTCCCCACATCCCGTACGGATCGGTCGCTTTCTTTCATGCCACTTCCTGAGTTTTCGCACTCTTGTTTGTACCTACCTCCATCCACCACCTAGCTTTGATGTCTCCCAAATGGAAGACTATTTTTAAGAAGTCCCGTGACAACCGGCCCACTCGACCCTGCCCCCCTTTCGGTCCTTGGATAGTTCGTCGGTACAACCATTTCCCTCCCAGATTGGTTAACCGTTGGCCCCGATCTTCTCCTCTTTTCAGCAATTGGTTTTTTTGAGAAGATTCGCTCTACCAGTTTTTAGACTTTATCCCCGGGTAGTAGCATTGGTAGGAAAATGTTGTACCTGCCTTTCTAACCCCTCCCGATCTCTTCAATGGCACGTTTTTGTTGTCCCCCGTACTGTGATCCGCAGGGCGAAGACGCGAAGAAGTTTCCTCTTATAAGAAGTTTTACGCAGCTCAGACCGGCAGTTATGCTTTCCTTGTTTCCTCCTTGATGAACTCTTCGGACATTCCCCCTGAACCATATTTAGAATTTCCCAATTTTCCTGATGTCCCCTGCGGTTTTTCACCCGATCGAGTAGAAGGCATTTCCCCCCTGCATTACCTTTCTGACGTTATGGTGGGTGCTCCCTTTGATTTCTTGGCCCGACTTGAGGATCGTCCCCCTCGAGTGGCTCCTTGATGATTTTTTTTTCCCACACAACACCTTAGCCTCTTCCTTTTTCATATCCCAGATGGGAGGAAATTCCCCTCCCCCGTTAACTTGGGAAATCTACAACATCCAATTTTTTTCGATTGATTCTGGGGGTTGTTTTGTCTGCACTCTCTCCCCTTTTTGTTAAAATTTTACCCTTCTGAGCTCGATCTCAGCCTCAACGCGAACGATTCAGAGGGTCCGCCGCCGAGTTTTTCCCACATCTGTAACGTAATTCCTAGAGAGACCCAAATGACATTTCTGCATTTACACCGTTGCATTCCCCCGCCCCCCTGTGTTGGTATCGGTTCGCTCCCTACCTTATGAAAGCCATTGGAAGACCGACAGTTCCAATTTTTCTGATCGTTTGCGGTTTTTAGACTTTTTGTCCAAAAACGGCCATCCCTTTGAACTTTTTTTTCCTAGTCACAGGTCTACTTGGAATGATAGACGAGCTTTTCCCCCTCACCCCCAATTACACTGCCGAGTACCTTCCCCTTCCCTAAATGTTACCACAAGTGTGTCCCGTGCCATCACCCCCACTTTTCATGTCTGATCCTTCCTGACATGTCTTGAGGAACATCTCTCCCTTCCAGAACCTTCTGACAACCCATCTCTTCTGGGACCGTTCGCACGTACTACTCCATACCCCCCCTCCCCTCCTTTCCTTCTCTTGATGTATAAAGGTTTCCGCGTCCTGGTTTCCCGAGTTCACTTGGCTTTATCTTCTTTTTAGTTTAACCCCTTCCCTGCATTTCAGTTAGGTTCGAGTATGCGCCCTTTTCTGTAAGAAATGTCATCCTTCTTGTGAGCCCCCCAACATTCTCCCCTATCTTGCTTCGGCTGCTTGTGATTGGGCTCTCTTGGCCTGTTTGTGTCACTTTTTTCGGAAGTAACCCCCGGGCAAATCCCTACCTGGTGGGTTTCGAACAAGGATTCCCCCCCTTATTTCAATTTTCTTTAAAAAGTAAATGCTGATTTCTCCTGGCGATCTAGCAACCCCTTTTTGTGTGTCTTATTCATGCCGTTGACTAATCTTTTTCGACAGCTCGTACCTCTGACGGAGGTAGTTTTCGGTCGAGATGGATCTCCTTTCCTCTTTTTTTTTCTTTCCCCCCTTTGTCCTTCAACTACGGCCTCTGCGTCCTACGCTCACTCTCCATTTTCTTTCCCAAAGGAAATGAATATATGCAACAAACCCGATCATCGGCAGGTTAGCCCCCTCCCCCAGATACTTCCTAGGGACTTTTTTTCATCCTCCTTTTTTTTTTTTTAAGTTTTTTCATCTTTTTTCTTCCCACCCAATTTCGATTGCCTCTCTGGTGGGATGACCTTTCCCCTTCCCCAGTCGATAGTCCCCCACCTACCTCGACATTCCTTAGAAGTTCTCCTCCCTGTTTGTTTCCCCTCCTCCTCAAGAAGAAGTTTCCCCTAAGGGAATATCTTCCTCACTTTTCGCGGTTTACACCACTTCAATCCGCGAAGCCAATGGTCCCCCCGTTGAAACCCTATCTGTGGAAAATATTATCCATCCCCCTATAAGCACCCCCCGTTGAGATCTGGTCAGCTTGAGTCGTAGTTTCCCCTGCCTCTTGGAGATGGTTGGAGGGTTCGGTTCGATATCGTTTTACTTTCCCAAGTCAATCCGTGATGATCGCTTTTTTTTGACTGTCTTTCTTTCAGGCAAAGAGAAGGTGTAGCAGGCTTAAGGTACCCCCCCTTTTTGCCTAGGCACTCTTGCTTGCTACCGAAATACTAGCCTTCACCCTACTTCACTTGAATATCCTCCCCCCTTTTGGAATTTAAGTTCCAACCCCTTCCGAACCTGTGATCCTTCTCTACCCCCTTGCTTAATAAGTCGTTTTCTGAGCGACCTATCCAAACTTCCTGCAAAGGAACGCTATTTTGTCTATCTGTACAATAATGGCCCGTATTTTCTTCCCCCCCGACCGCTCAACTGGGATATGCTATTCCCCCCGGTTTACGCCGATGTATCCCCCCTCTGCTGGGACTCCACACTTTGGATAAAACAGTCGAGAGTCTCCCCCCCAAAACCAGACGTCCTCCTTTTGACTATTTTGATTTCAAGTTTCCGGGTGATCCAGACGGTCCTTTTCTTGCATTGGAGATGAAAGTTCACCCCCCCCCCCCCTTTGGGAGACGTTTTGTTGTAGGAGTATTCAACCAGGCGTTTTCCCCAGGTCGGTTCGAGGAGTTTCTACAAGACGCAATCAGTGAACCCTCCTCTCGATCAGACGTTCCAACCTTCCTCCCCCCCGCACTACCCCCCTCTCTTTTTTATGAAAACCTCGCATGTCTTTCGTGTGTTCCCTCTGACACCTTTTCGTTTTCTTTTCCGGGAAAGACATAGTAAGGATACCAGTGAACCAATCCTAGGCTTTCTATTTTGCTAAGAGATGGATCTTTCACTTCCCTCTTTGCTTCCCCAATCCCCGATTAAAAAAACGGGAAATTGGGAAATCTTTCTTCCCTGGATTTTCCTGTGATTTAGAACTTGTCGCTCTACAATGTAACCTTCCTCAAGGAAGAACGTGTATCATCCTCGGAAGACCAAAGTCTTACCCTCCTGGAACTAGAGGTGCGCGCTGTCTCTAATTATATTTTTTTTAAAAAGAAGAATCCTACCGCCCTCCGCTTTCGAAACCTGTCGGTTTCCCGCTTCTTTTTTACTGCTTCACACATCTTGCTCATGTTTGGGAGCCTCTGGGTGTGGATTCAACCAACTTTTGGCGTAAACGCTGGTGGGACATGACCTCTGTCCTCAAGTTTCTTGTTTTTTGCCTTCCACTCCCTAGAAAAGTCGAGGCCCTTCGTTACCAAAGTTTTTTTCTCGAGACATTCATGCCGCGTATTTTTTCTTCTGAAGCCTTTTTTCCACCCCCCTGAGGTAATCCTAGGACCCCAGTGAAACGGAACATCCCCCCCCCAGTTTTTCCGTGATAAGGAGATATCCTACTCGGTACTAGAGGCCATGAGCCCTTCCTCCGAGATGGCCGAGAATTGTGATATGACCCCCCCCTCTCTTTCCTAGAAGCGGTTTGTTCCACGCTTCTGGACTCCCTCCTGGCCCAACGGAGGTATTTCCTTCCTGGTTAATTCACTCTTCTTTTTGAAGATATCTTTTCCCCTCCTTGTTGTTGCTAGTCCCAGAGTGTATATAACGAAGACTGCACACTCTTTGTCCCCATATTGGGAGTACAGCCGTTGGACCCTCCCCCCCTCTAGGACGCTCGCCGCTTCAACAAGGAATCTTTCGCCTTTTCGGTCCTCAAGTTCCTTGAATTACCCCTATTAGGTCTGTCGTACGTCCCCTTCGGGCACAAAAAATCCTTCTCTTTTTAGAGGCACCTTTCCCTTTCCTAAAGAGTACCCTTTGTGGGTCCAGCAGCGCCTCCCGGTTGGAGACGCGAAGGGAAGTTTTTTTTCTTTGGCCTGTCCCACATCCGGGAACTCAAGCATGGATAAAGGGCTTTGTCTCACCAAGACCGGATTCTTCCTTTTTCCTCAGTTTCCCAGGTTTTCACAAGCGTTGGGTACCCCCCGACCCTCCCCCTTCCCATCTCGGAGCCACAGGAGCAACATGCTTTTTCAGCCTCGCATTGTCCTTTTCCATAGCACTTGGGGAATTACTCGGCAAGTCTGTTTTTCTTGTCGGAGGTCGTTCTCTGCGTTCCCCAGCTATCCAATTCTCTTGAAACCGTACCGCTTTTCCCGTCGCTAGCGTGAGGTCTGGTCTTTTTCGCGACAATGGCGCTTCTTTTTTTGGGAGCCCCTTTTAGACCCCCTCCCAAGTGACTCTCCCCTTTTCATTTTCAGAAAAGATTAAGAAATTCGCCTTTTGAACCCTAGTGGGCTAATGTCGAAGACCTCTTCTGTTCGCATGTCCGATCCTTCATTACATAGCATTACTCCGATACCTACGGCGTTATTACCCAGACATTTATACCTGCCCCTTACGTTCCCCGTCAAATAACTCCCGGTGTTTGATCTTCCCCCCCCCACCTTGTACTGAAGAACACGATTTTTTTTTTCCTAAGATAGTTGAGTTTCCAGAAGGTCTTGGAGATTTTTTCATTGGACCTTTCTAAGCTTATTTGTTTTTTTTTTTCTTTTTCTCTTCCTCTTTTGGGTGCTCTCTGCTATTTTCCATAAGTAGACTAGCGTTTTCCAACCGCCTTTTGAACAGTCTTCTCCCCTAACCCAAAAGGTCCCTGATTGGACTGGTCCAATTCTCCTTCCCCTATAGTTGAAGTTACTGGAACTCTTCCCTTCCTCCCCATTCCTCTTAGCCTCGTCTCTTCTTGTTGTGGGTCTTCAAATTTTTGTCCTCCCCCGGGTCGGGCACTATGTTCCTCTCTGGAGGACTCTTGTTTTTTTTTTTCGTCAGCTCTAGGAAAAATTTTGTAACCTTTTTGGGTCATCGAGGGTTTCCTCCCCTCTTTACTTAGAGTTGACAATCTACTTCCCGAGATCACCCAACTCGCCTGTGATGGCCGGTTTTTGCCCCGACCCTTTTGTCTTTTTTGCGCGCCCTCGTTCTGTCCATCCGGAGGAGAAGACCTCGCGCATCCCTGACGATGTCCCGTCTCTTTTTTTAAAGGCGAACAAAAGCTGAAGGTTCGGTCTTCCCTTTTCTTTGTGGCCATGATAGCAAGAGGATTAGACTCCCCTCTGCAGCATCCCTTAAGCCCTACGTAATCCCCACTTGTTATAGGTGCATGAAATCCCACCAACCCATGTTCCGAAGATTCATTCCCACCTCCTGTCTGGGACGACCTTCGCGAAAATTTCTCAATCAGATGGCCCCCCGTTAGTCATTTAGGACCAATGACCCAAGATAATCACCTTTTTCCAGGCGATGTGTAACCCGTTTCCCCTCTCCCTATTTTTTTTCACTTTTTTTTTCCGTCGTCCCTGGTTCGTGCAACAGCGAGCCCGGTATTTCTAGTTGCTCTCGGTTTAATTAGTAAAACCCCCCCCCCGTTTACTTTCGTAGAGAACAACAATTTTTCTTAGAAATTTTTCCATGCCTTTCGGAGGCTTGTGATTTGGGCCTCTTCCCCTCCGGTGCTGTGGGAAAGGGTGGGGAGCTCCCCCCCCCAACCTAGAGACGGAATTTTTTCCTAAACATCTTTCCGTACCTCTTTGATACGTGGCCTCCCGGCACACCCCCTACCTGCCATGAGTCCCTCCCGGAGGATCTCGTCTCCCCCCCCAAGTCGATGCTTCTCGCGGTGCACTTCCTCCCATCCCACTTTCTATAGCGATCGGACGCTTCCGTATCTTTTTTTTTCCTTTTTTTGATTTCTCTTCTTTTCTTCTCTCCTTGTTTTTCTTCTCCCCATCGAGGATCCCACCTACTTCCATCCTTTGACTTTCTCTTTGAGAATTGGAGTACAACATTCATACAAGTTAGGCACCACTCATCCTCCTGATGAAGGTGAACTTCACTCCCCCTTCCATCCAGGGTCAATTCTCCACGTCCCCTCCTATTCCTACCTTCCCCTTTAGACCTTCCCCGATGTTGGACCTCCCCCCCCGGCCATTCCCCTAGTAGATAGTCAATCCCAACGAAATTAATCCTTCGATTTTTTCCCCCTTCGTATCCCCCCCCCAGCACTCTAATTGAAGTCTGACGAAGGGTGCCCCCCCTCTAGTCATACTTTCCTCCTCCGAGGCATGACACATAACAGGTCCTTCTCGCCTCCCCCAGGTGAACTTCTTGAACCCCCTCTGAAACCCACCCATCAATGTTCTGGAGTCGGATCTATGGTCAGCGTTTCCTTTTCCTCCTGGGCATCGTAGATTTTGGAGGGAGCCGTATTTGGTCCAAAGACTGCTTGAATGATCGCCCTTTTTGGTTTTTCTTTTCGTCACATAGAGGTGGTATTCAGGCCCTTTTCTTTGACGTCAACGCAGATGCCTTTACCCCTACTCCCCCCGTCCCGGGAAGATTCTACCCTCCTTGTTGTGCGACATTTTTCCCTCCCTGATCTAGTAAGTGAGAATGGTCCCCTCCCCCCAAGTTCTTTTAATTTCTCTTTCACTCTCGAAAGACCCAATGTGGTTATGCCCTCCTTATTTATGTGTCATTTAGTCTCTCTCCTCGCATTCTTAAAACCCTAATCTCCCAAATACTGGAGTTATATGCACTACTTATCCTCTATGACTTTGCCTCCTCCAGAATTTTAGGCACTTGGCCGACAAACAAAGTTTGCGAGGTGTCCTAACCCCCCCCCCCCAGAATCTAGCCTCGAAAGTTTTTGCTTCCCCCCCCTGTCAAAGATTCCCGGTTACCCTGCTAGTTGCAATGTCTGCATGCTGTAATTGAAAAGGAAAATTCTTGATTCTAATAGCGAGGGGGGTAGCCCTCTGAAGCCCCCTGGTCCCACCAATAGAGGACTTCCCCGTACCCCTGAGTTCCCTAAAGATCACGACTCCCCCCCCCATTTAGAAGCCGTTCAACCCCGTTGCCGCAGCAGAACTTTCACCTCGATCGGATCCGGCCCCCCCCCTCGTTCATGTGCTAAGGGTTTCGCTTGGTCTCTCTTTCTACCCCCATGTCTTTCTTTTTTACCGAACGAACCCGAGGTCAGGAATTTCACCACTCTAAGAACTCAGGATTATTTCCGCGAGGATGCTCTATGCCCTTCCCCTTGCGCGGGCGGCTCCCATTAGCCCCACTAGAATTCCCCCCCCCGGACCCCTGACCGCTGAAATGTGCTTTTCCCCCCCCCTTAAACTGGATAGTATGTAGTAAGTTTTTCTCCCTTTTCAGAATTAATCCCTCCAGCGTTTCGATCTTCTTCATAAATCCCTTGCTAGAAGAGGCGCCCAGAGGTGGCCTGAGTAACAAGGAACTCCTTCGAAGTATGGCTGTGTACCGACTACCCTAAATATAGACCGACAGTCCCTCGACTTCCCCCCTCGCGGCATTTCGTGAGTTCCAACCATCTTTAATTGCTCCTTTTTTGCTCCTTTCTTTCCCTTTGGCTGTAGAGGTACCCACGGGAAAAGATTCTTTTTCCTGACAATCTCTCGGATCCTTTTCCGGTCTTTTTTTTTAAGGCCCTTGGGGTATCTGGAGTTCCTTTGTCCTTCCCCTAACAAAAGATTCCCTCCTTCAGAGGTTTCCTTCCCTCTGCTTCCACCCCCCCTTTCCTCCCTAGGAATATTTCAGGTCCTTGACATCCCCAGTTTGATTTACCGTTTGGGGACCTTCATAGACGGCCTTCCTGTAATAGAGGTCCACGCTTGATTCCTTCTCTCTCTGGCAGATAATTTTCTCTCCTCAAAAGACGGATCGCGGGTGTTCAGGCCTGTACTTCATCTCTTGTGCCCAAGTTTCTTCTTTCCTTTTTTTAATTACTGCTCATCTCTCTGTCTTCTTCTTGTAATTACTTTTTTTTTTGGAGTTCTCTCTTTATTGAACCAGTTCCCCGTTTTCACAAGGAGAGGGATTACGAACATTTCTTTTTTGTCTGACGCCCCCCCTCCGCTCCCCACTTGGTCTTGTTTTTTTCTTTGATCTCCCCATCTTCTTAAGGCATTATCGACACCTCTTCCGATGTAACGGTCGCCCTCCACGGCTCCAACTCGGGCCAACCTGACTTTAAGAAATCTTTCACTTCCACATTCAAGGAGTACTCTCTTTTTAATAAGAGCGGTTCACGGATCCGCGGGAAGGGATTGGCTGGGCTATCCGTTTGGGACCCCGGGCACTCCCAAGAACCTGCCTTGCTTGGAGTCCCACCCTCAATTTGTTCTCTTCTCGGTTACCCGAGGGTACTATTTTCCCCTCTTTTTACGCCACCCTTTCCGTCCCCCCCCCAGGTCCAATAGCTTCGCACAAAGGAGCAATACTTGAGTTTGTTCAGCCCTGTAAGTGCCCCCCTCTCCTGGAATTCTCCTGCGTCCCGTTCTTTTTTCGGTTAGAGGATCGGCGTCGTTACTTTACTACTCCTCCCGTGGGGCCCCTTTTCCCAGCTGTTCGAGTCCAGTTTCGTTCTCGGAGGAAGATTCTTGATACAGATGCTCATTTTATCCCCGTTGTCTGTAGATTCATGGTATAAACCCTACCCTGATCTCCCCCCAGGTTCTTCCCCACCAGATTTGTATCCCACACGGCATTTTTTGCCTTTCGTGCGACTTGAGAGAACGTGTGGGAAGTCCTCCTCCTCCTTATCATCAATCTTGCTTTTTGATCGATTTTATATCTGAACTCCGTCTCGTTACCCACTCCACTAAATGTTGAGATATGCCAATCTTGAGAAGCATTTGTTAGACGATCGATCGAGTTTCGAAAGGTTCAGTTTTTGGCCCCCTTTTTCCCTTTATAAGACGAGGAGGGTTCTCCCTTTTTTTGGTGACCATTGTGGTTCCCCTGGTCGCTTCTGAAACTGGGTTGCGGTTCCGTTCCCTAACACGAGCTACCCACCTTTCTCTCATTCAGGAGAATTCTTAAGTACCACGGGTAATCTTAATTTCCGTCTCCTAGTCTTCCCCATTCGTCTGTTTGGGGCGGCCCCCACTTTTTCCCAATGGGTCTACACAGTGGAGGAAATCCCGTTCTTTCGGGCTCGTCCAACCTCTTTTTTTCCCGGGGGTAGCGTTCCGCCAGTATTTTTATGAGAGTTTTTGTCCCATCCGTAAATTCCTCTAGAAAGCCCCGCCCGTGGTCGGTTAACCCCCGCAATGGGCGGCTCTTTCTCTTTTCCGCACTAGAAAACACTTGGGAAGACCCTCTAATTCCTTCCGAGTGATTTTTGAGGAGTTGCTTAGCCCATCCTGCCCCGTTGTTCTTACTTCCTTCCTTGGCTCGAGATAGAGTATTATATCCCTCTGCTGTCCCCTTCCATTACGTCTACCTGATTCCCACTTCTCGTTCTACATCCCCGCCCCAATGGGGAAAGAGTCTCGAATTACCCTGGGGACCCCCATTAAGGTCATCCTCACAGTTAACCATCTCCGAACCTTTGGTTTCTGAGCGACTCACCGACCCATCGGCACGACCAGATCACGCCGGGCCGGATCTTTTAACCTTGCCTGCTTTCTGTAGTTCACATTGGTTCCTTTCTTTTGTGTTTGGGCCCCGAAAAGAGGTTTTTATCTTGACAAGGTCAAGATATCATTCCTAGGTAGGCTTGGTCTCACACCCCCCTTGTATTATTTCTATTCGGTTTAGGAGGTGTCTTTCCTATCGTCCTGTTTGTCTTTGTACTGTCCCCCCCATAGATGGGACGCAAATAGCCCCCATTTTTGTTTCCTTTCTCCCAAGATTAAAAGTATGGTCTCGTTTTTAAATAGTACAGTCTTTTCCCAAGTCGGATCGTCGCTTCTATAGGTTCGGTTGTCCTCCCCCGCACTGTCTTTACCCCGGTCTCTTCTCCCCCCCCCCGATAGGACAGTTGGTCTTTCGGTGAGATCCGATGGATCTCTCCCTCTCCTCCGTTGGGTTGATTCTCTTTTTGATGCATCCCCTACCCACCTCGCATCCCCTCCCCTCCCGCGTAAGTGTCTCCTTTTTTAAACTCCCAACCTAAAGGAGGGTAGACGAACAGTATCTTCCGGACTTTTTTGTCCGCTCCTCCCCCGTGCCAGAAGGTGACTCTTTTCTCCCAGACCCCCTCGAACTCTTTAAGTTGCCCCCAAGTCTGCCTCCCAGAGTTTTTTTCTCAGGGCACAAGCCCTCCTAAATGCCTTCACATTTCCCGAATAATAACATTTTGTCCAGCCCCTACCCCGGGCAGTGATGAATGAAGGGACCCCGAGAAATACTCGCACTAAATATGACGGCCACTTTTTAAAGAAACCGCTTGACGCCCCTGTTAACTGAAACCCTATCGTCCCTTGTCCCCCGGGAGACATCCCAGATCCGGCCCAAGAGTGAGAGGATCCTTAGGAGTATGGTCTTCCCCGCTACTCCGTGAAAAGAGTTCGCTGGGCGTCCTGCTCTTCGCGTTACTCGTTGATAATAAACCTCCCTGTCGTTTATGACCCGTGCCCGTAGTGGTGTTGAGTTTTTCCTCCAAGAGGGTCTTCGGGAGACTTGCTTAATATGAGGAGAGGTCAGTCATGATCGACCTTCTTCTAGCGCAATCGACCGGGACTCTCGACCTGAATTTGTTTCTAAGTGGTCCCTACTTGATCTTCGCTTCTGGTCAGGATAAAATTTTCTACCGGTAGTTTTTTGGCTGCGCGAAGACCACCATGGTGACTTGACCCTCCAAGTCATGTGGCATTTCCTTATCGTACCTTAAGGACAGGGTCCCCCCCCACCAATCGACAATAATTCCAGGATTTCCCCTTGGTCGCTGCGTCGACTGTCCGAGGCCACCAACTTTTCCAGAACCCCAACGTTGCGAGCTTACCCACCCCAATCAGCTCTCTTCTCTTCCACTCCGGACTTCCTTTTTTCCACATCAGGGAAAGGCGGCCCGGCATTCCTTTTTCTGTCAACTTTTTTCCCCTGAGATGGGGTGAGGGTTTCCTTTTTGCCTCCCCAGCTTTCCACGTTTCCTGTAGTGCCCAACTTTCGGACACATGAGCCCGTCCTCGCCTCGATCACCCCTTCAAAACGCCGCCGGCCTCCCTTCAAATCTCCCGTTATAGGGTTAGAAACCCCGCCGGTCGTTGCATAGGTCTCCAGAAACGTGTTTCCAGGGAGAGTTCAGGCCCCCCTGCTTTCCCCCGAGAATCACGAGTCTATTGTCCGACGAGTATTCTTCTTGGCCCTTTCCATATTGAGAGGTATTCGCCCTCGACATTCACACACAAGGATAATCTTAATCTGGGATTGAAATTCAACTTTTTTTTCTTTCTAGTTCTGTAGGCATGGTATACCAGGTCCCAAGTACCGTTCCTTGCCTCCCTCTGCCTTCATCCTTCGGAAAGAACTTTCACGCTCCTCTGACTCATCGGTGCCATTGGTAAGGGCAAATTAGATTTTCCAATTCTTGTGGTATGATCCCACACCCGCCCAGGTGCCCCCCCTTTTGACTTGAGAGACTCGGTTCCGATGCCGAATGATGAACAAACCTTATTGCTCCTTTGTATCCTCGCAGTGAGTTACCCCCGTCGCGAACCTCGAGGTCACATATTTCGACTCGATCCTTAGTATTGTTGGTGACTTGCCCGAAATTGAGAAAGGTGCTTATGTTTTTATAGCCCTTACTTCTTCCCAGCGTCCGTTAGCACGGCTCCTTTCTTCCCCCCCCCCAAAGGACTTCACTCCCTTAGGAATATTAAGTGGAGCGGGAACATTAACCAGTCTTTAAGTCCGTGGGTGCTCGGAAGCCATCCCCTACCCAAATTGTAACCAGAGGAATGTCCATTCCTCGCGAGCTTGTCGAGTCCCTTTGCAGAATGCCCCCCTGATAAGAGCGGTTCTCTCTCTCCAGACCGGCGGTTCCCTCCCTTAGATTCCTTCATCTGGCTCAGATCGCTGGATCTATCTTTTTTCCTGGGGTTGTTGTTGAGCGAATCCACGAGAAGCGTCCTCTGTCAAACTTTATTGGTGCCACACATCGTACCCCGAGCTGTAGCTTTCCTACCTCCGCTTCGTGATTCTACGTGTGCGCGACCACACGGCAGATGTGGCCTTTCTTTATCTTTTGATATCTTCTGATTTAAGTCCGATTTCTTCCGTATCCCCAAAATTAGGGTAACCGATTGGGGATTCTCACGTCCCCACCTTCCGACCTTTGTGAACCATCCCATTGTTGACCCTTTACTCGGAAGAATTAAGTTCTATGGCGATCCTTGCTTGCGTTTGGACCCCCCTAATTTATCCCTTCTTCACAACAATCCCGGAAGTATAGAGTTTTTCTGATCTTTCCCCCTCGAGTTTCTCTTGGGAAATACTACAACCAGGGGAAAAACTGAGCCCCACATGAGAAATCCCACTGAGTTGTTGAACCCCTAAGGGCAAAACTCTCCCGGGACACCTCGTCAAGTAGGCCGTTTTAGTTCCTGTAGGTCGGCTTCCCCCCACCCAGCATACTTCGCCTACGCTTTTTTTTTTCCCAAAAATCCTGGCCAGCTTAGGAGAAAGCCTATCCGGGTACTTGAGGTATATTCCCCCCCCGATGGTAGCAGTCTTCTTCCCGTTTTGTATTTTAACCATGGTAGAACCCTTTCCGACCCTCTCCGGTTTCATTAATAACAGATTTTCATTCTAACCCTCCCTCTGTTTTTTGCATTAGTTTTTCGATCGTTCAGAACCTGATGGCAGTTTTTCCTCTATTATCCTCGATGACTCCGACCCTGTCCTTTTGATATTTCTTGACATCCCATGCTTCTCCCCCACTTCCCCCTCCAAGGACTTTCCTTGGCCCACTGTACTTCCCTTTTAGCGATCCGCTCGAGTTCAGACACACCTGCGGCAATTTTTTTTCCCGGTTGATCGAGTTCGTGGCTCTCTTCCAGAATTGTGGGCACGGTGTGCCGATCGTTGTGAAACTTTTTTAGGAAGTCGTCCACCCCAAGTCGTCCACGCTGGAATGTTTTAATCCTTAAGGGACCCCCATTGCCTTCTTGAGGGAAATTTGTTTCCTTTTTTCCCGGGTCGAGGTTTGCTTTTGGTTGGGGAGTTTACCGTGCACTGTTTTTCTACCAATGCGGACATCTCCCTTCTGGATTCTTCAGCTGCGCAGCTAGAACCCCTTTAGAAGGGGAGGGTCCCCCCCCAATTCTTCGCTCGAGTGGAAACCCCCTTACTTCCTCTTCAGACAGAAAAGACATCGCCTGGTGAACCCCCGCCATGGTTCCGGTTTGAGAGAGAAACCCGCATGCCGAATGGAGCACTCACCCTGGAATTCCCATTCTCTGCTCTGTAGACGAGGAAACTTCCCCCCCCTTCCTTTGAAAGGGATCTCGGATGCTGTTTCCCGCCCGATTATTTCGATCAATTCTAAGAGAATAGTCCCTGACCAGCTCTACCTTTACACCCCTTACCTTTGCTGTGCATCAGAACCCTGATCTCGATTTTCAGCGACATTGTATTGAGTCGAACCTCTCTTCCTGCGATTTCCCTCCCCCCTTTTACCCATCTTATCTTCCTGTCCATAAAAGTGTCCCATTAATCCGCAATTGGTCCTTCTTAATTATCGAGGTTTACCTGAGTTTCCATACTTCGCCTAATTAATTTTTGCCAAATGCGGTCGGGAGTATGTGCGAGTTTTTCCTCCCTTAATACATGGTTGATCGAACAACCAACTGCGTTTGCCCTTTGTCAGGAAAGTTTGTGTTCTTTGGGCCGACATCTGTCTGGTGGCAATTTTCGGAGCAGCGAGGTCTCACTCAAGTTCTTTCACCAAATTCACAGCTGGTGTTCCCCCCCTCGGAACAACTCCCCGATGCCCCTCGGTCTTTTATACCCAATTATATTGAGGTGATTTTCCTTTCGGTTCGCAATGGCCTTGGGAATAACTGTAGTCTTGATCCTCCTTCTTAGCGGCCGGAGGTGTCGGGATGCCTAGGGAGCCTTTTTTCCATTTGTATTTTTCCTACTCACCCTTTTTTCCATGTTCTGAGATCCACGCAGCAGAAACTAAAAAATTTCCGACGAGTCCCATTCTCGGGGATTCCCCCGTTGCAGCCCGGTCTTCCCCAGCCCATAGCCTTCCCTGGAAGTCTGACCTGAAGCCGGGACTTTTTTGTCCTTTCCTACAAGTATCCAATCCTTGACCTCTCCTTTTAAACCCCCCTTTCCCCTCCTTTTGATCAGGCTTCCCTTCCAGTGTTTCCCCCCCGATAGTCCCCCCAAGCAAAAGACTGAGCATTAAGGTTACTACTTCCCTTTTCTCCCGGATGAGGGCTTTCCTAATTGACCAACTACCGACTAATCTGAGGACTTTTTTGTACGTAACAAGTCCGCTCTCCCCTGACCCCCCCTACCGGGACCACCTCTAGAAATCCCCCTGAGAATGGTAGATTGTTTTATCGGTCTTTTCGCCCGCAAAATCGGAGGCGATGCGTTTCTGTGTTCGAAGTACTTCGAGGTTTAACCCCCCTCTGGCTGAATGACACACCCTGATTTGTTTGCAAACCCTTTCAGTGTCTTTCAGGCTTAAGGTACCCCCAATGGGTAAAGATGATTTTATAGAAATACTCTTCTCCAACACATCAATCAGACTCCGACCTTTATTGTTTTTTCCCGTTTTTTCCCCCGTTTCGCACGATATAGCTAATGTGACTTCTGTTAGTTCAAGTGTTGCAAGGTCTCGCATGCCAGGTGTTTCTTTACTGCCCACCCCGGAGATGTGTCTTTCTCCCCCTAAGGGACAGATTTTCAAATCGTCCAGCTTAACCCTTTTTGAACTCCCCCTCGTTTTTTCCCGAGTGTTTCTATGAGCGCGCTGTCCCCCCTTCCCCATTGCCCACTTTGTTTAACCCCAAGTTGCATCTCCCCACACCAACCCTCCCCCCACGTCTCCTCCCCTGTGCTCCTTTTCACGCTTTAAGGGGAAAGGCATCCGAAGGGCAAGGTCCCTCGGATTTTTTTGTCCCTCCTGGGTGGGTGCGGATTAAGCCCTCCCCCCTGAGTGCCCCGTCCCCCAGACGTGCCCCCCCATTAACCCCGTCCCCCGCATAACTTGCCCCTCGTCGATCCCGCGCGGACCCCAGGCCGCCACCGCCTCCAAACCAATTCGGTTGCTAGAACCAGTGAGGTAGCCGCCTTGGAATAGCCCGCCCCTGGAGTGGATTGACAGCGTCCTGGATACAGGTTTCAACCTCCGCCGGCTTATCTCTAAGCTTTTTTCCTTTCGGCCCTTCTTTTGCGTCCACCCTCCCCTAGGCTCCCCCCTTCTGCAATCGGGCTTTGAAGAACCTGAGTCGGCCGGACCTTCTAACGTTACACAGACCCAATTCCACTGTCCCTCAGAAAGAATCTTTCTTCACTTCTTAATCGGCCAGTCTTGCAATATGTACTTACCCATGTATTATCGGATTGTGTACCGACTGCCGAACCCTCCCTCGCTTCCTCGAGAAATTCCCCTGCCCCCCTTCCGAGCGGAGTTCTTTTTCTTGTAAAATTCCTTATTGTGCATGTGAGGCCCCTATGGTCCTTGGAGTTTCGCCCCCCAAGTCCTCTGTTCTTTACCTCTCGTCTTCCATACCCTCGTCAGACCTATGCTGGTGACTGCCAAGCCCTGTTATGACCTTTTTTAGTTTTTAAAGATGTTTCCCTCCCCCCCATCCTCATCCTCGCGCTTCGGTTCCCCAGTTTCCACACTTGAGAGACCCTAGTCCTATTAGTGAGAAGCTTCCCATTCCCTGCCTGTTCTTCCGCCATTATAGGTAATAGCGTCCCCGCTTCAACGTGCTCCCCCGTATCCTTGTGAAGAAAAAGAGTCTTTTTGCCTCTACGAGGAGTTGGGTCGGCTCTTCCCCCTGCCCCTCTTTTCACGGAGAGTATTTACGTGCTTGGTGGTAATCTCGTGGATGCGTGCCTCCTCACTCCCTTTGTTTCTTTCGAGACCCGCCTATTTTCTTTTTCAACGGAATCCCCGCTTTTCACAATTTTGAGACAGCGTCGGAGCCCCCCTGAAAAAAGACGCGTTTCTTGATTCCGAAGTAGGTGCGGCGTCGCCACCCTATCCGGCAAGCGATAGGGACGGCACGTTCCCTCTTTGCCCCCTCTTTAAGTTTCTCGATAGTCCTCTCCCTAAAACTCTTGGCCTGTTTCCGCTACTGAAATATCCTCCAAGTCTCATTGTTGTGATGGTTCAATACGGTGCTAAACTTCAATTCGTCCCCTCAGAGTTTTCTCTATTTTTCTCCAAGGGCAATCAAGAAAACCGAAATGTTGGCCTTACCCACACCTACCGGAAGGGATCTGAGGGACCCTAGTTTTTTTCTATCGGTTTTCCAAACCCGCTTTGTTCCCCTTTCATCACGGTACCCATCGATTCTCAAAAACAGGAAAGCGGGCCGTAATAAAGGATCCCCCTTGCCTTTTTTAACGTATCTTTCCCCCAACCGGCGGGGAATGCTCTAAAGTCGTCCGTGATTTCAGGGAGACGCAGCCATTTCAACCCCCCCGCCACCTCCTAGGGGAACTGTAAAGAAGATGGCCAATGCTGAGATGGGTCTAATTTTTTTTCTGAGTCATAAGAGTATCCTTCTTTACCAGAAAGATGTGACGTAAACTCCATTTCTGGCCTTTACCTTACGGACCTCTCACGTTCCTTTCCTCCCTCCAATGGCAGTTTTGAACTTGGGAGAATGTCCCGACCGCTTCCGCCCCCAAGTCCGTGGACCATTCCTACTCGCTTAAGAACATGGTTTCCTTCTTTTTCATTCTACTCTATCTTCCCCTTCCACAATCCATTTGACATGAGCCGTCCAAGCGACTCTCCTGGAGCTTTTTTTTCTCTCCTACAGAGAGTTCTAGACTTCGGCTCCGGCACTTTTGACCTGCTGATCGACGATTGGTGAATGCCTCTCGTGATGGCTTTTTTTTAATTCCCCCTCCCTTTCAGGGTTTTCGACCCCTTCACCTTTGACTTAATTGCTGCTCTCCTCCCACCCAAACATATTAGCACCCCTATTCTTGGTGGGAAGATTGGCTTCCTTGAACTTGCCTTCTTTCCCTGTATCTTTGACAGTCCTTCCTCATAGGTAGAGTTACCTCTATTGGTTTGTTTTTGGTCCCCGATATACTTTGTAACATTGGGCGGGCCCCCTGACCGTTTAACCCCTCTAGATAGAAACTTTGTTTATAACGTCTTTAGGGTATCAAATTTTTTTATCCTTTGGATTTTCCTTCATCCTTTACTTCCCGTTCCCCCCAATGCACACGTTGGGATTGCCGGCATCTTTAAACTCCCCCCTTTTTTGTTTCTACGAGCCCCTCCATTATTTCCACTGGAGACGTACCCATTCCATCCCGAGTATCGGCCTTTCCACCCCCCGGCATTGAACTGGGTTCGGCTTCCTCTAGGGGATATTACGAGTTTTTCAAAGTACCCCTTTTGTGTCTTTTCTCCCTCCTTTATTTTACCTTATCACCCCTTCCTCTGTGCCCTTCCCTTCAGCAACCTCGATGTTCGATATCAGAAGTTTTCTTTTAGAACAAGACCGGTTCCCTTCTACCTTCGGCTCCTGCCCCCCAGCTTCCCCCTCGGCTGTACCTCCATCCTCACGATTAGAATAACGGACCCCCTGAGGCGTCCCTTTCTCTCCCCTGCGGTTCCCCTGTGTTTTCTACTTTCCGCGTTCACCTTCTGTAGTTCTAACATTTACTTTGGGACAAAGTGCTTCCTTTTTAGTCGATTTCTCCCTTTACTTTTTCCCCCCGCCCTTCATCTTTAACTTAGGTAGGGAGAAAAACCCCCCCCCCTGTGTAGTAGACATCCTTCCCTTCTTTTGGTTGTCTCTTTTGTGCCTATCGGCCTGGGGTCGGAAGAACTGGGCGGGTAAAAATCCTGTAGAACGTCCTCCTGTGGTTTCCCCCCCCTCCCACTCTGATGCTAATCGGCAAAAGTCCTTCTTCCCTTTCGAGGTTCTTCCTCGATGAGGGGATCGTTTCATCCCTTTCGCAATTTTTTCTTGCACGGTTATAGAGCCCCCCTCTTTCTTTCCCGCTTCCGGATATTCCCGCGAGTTTTATTCTCCCACTTTGTTTTTGGAGAGATCCGCCCCGGTTTTAATCCCATAACATTATCGTTTCCCGTTACGATCTCTCCGAGTACAGGCAACAACTTGTCCTACCCTCTTCGGCCCCTTCCTTCGGGTTGTAGACGAACGATCCCAAATCCTTCCAAAGGGACCCTTTTGCCATCCCCCTTTGGCGTGAAGGGTCGAAAAGAAACCACTACCCCCACCAACCCCCAACACCCCACCTTTCTTTCGTGTAAGCCCTCGATTGACTGGCCCAAACCTTTCCCCCCCCCTTTCCTTCAAGCTTTTCCTTTCCCCATCCCGCCCCCCCCCCTGACCCCCTAGTTAAGTTCGACGCCCTTTTCACTAAGTAAATTATGACTTTCCCTTTCCTCCGGCACCGATCGGCATTTTAAAACCTTCATTGGGGCCCCGAACCAGTAGAACCCCTCCCCCCTTTTTGACCTGGGGGACACACTATCGCGGAAACTCTATCCTCACTGCCCCAAGGCGTCGAGGTCGTCCGTGTCTGAGTGGATTAGCCTTCCTCCCCCGGCCCCTCTTCGTAGATTTTATCTTTTTTTTTGTTCCTCTCCTGGCTGAGTAAAAGCAATGTCGTTAATTCCGGAAACCTAGTGGTTCTCTTCAGGCCACGATCGGGATTCTTCTTTCACCAATTAATCAAGTTCGCCTGGAATGATGAATCCCTTTATCAGCCCCTCCAGACATTATCCCGTAACCACTTTAATGACTTGTTTCCCTCCTTGTCATACTACTCTTTTAACCTATGTGATCAATTAAGCGTAGACAAGTGCTTGTAAAAAACTTCCGCTTTTTTGCGCCGATCCCCCATTCTTTTTTTACCTCCGGAAATTCCGGCGATGCATCTGCTCTTCTTCCTTTACAGGGGCCATTTCCCCAATCTAAAATAATGGATGACATCTGCCTAGTATAGAAGTGTTTTCTCTCCTATCCTCCAGCTTCCTAGGGTTCCGTTCAACTTTTATAAAACCAGTTGCGCGCGTGCCCCAAAAAAACCCCCTTCCTTCTAGTCGACCGTTACCTCTTTAAAGATTCCCTGCCTAATCACTTGACTAATGGAAGCAGTTCCACAATCTGCTCGGTGGTTTTCTTCGACTGTCGCCCCATACAAGACGGTGACCTCGGCCAGCACCCCCACTACTCCGGTAGCACCTCCTTGACCGAATCAAAATCTAATCGCCGCCCTTCTAAACTCATGGCTCGGCTAGTCCCCTCGAGCTTTTTTCATCGCTATATTCCCCCGTTGTGATTGGTGCTGGAACGACAGCTCAGGTGATTAAGGAGGCCACCACATCTCTTCAGCGCGGCTTCTTTACGGTTCGAAGATAGAAATACCACTTCTGGGCGTCCCTTTTGACTAGGCCCACTTTATTCCAAAAATTCCCTTTTCAAGATGCCATATGGGCTGCCCGAACCTGTGAGAGATATTACCAATGGGTCTCGTAAAGGCCTTTACTTACCCTGTCAATCTTTCCTCTCTTCCATTACTCAGGGCAAAGCTAGTCAAACCTTCTTTCCACAAGAGGTACGCCAATAGTTTCGAAGTTTTTCTTTTGGGTACGAAGCCTAACCTTTCAACGCCCCGGTACTTCCTTTGAGAGAAGTAAAATGTCCGGTTTCTACTGCTCGGCATGATCCCCCCCTCAGACATTTGGGGCTCCCCCGATGAGGAAAGTTTCCTTCGTTATACCTCTTTGTGTTGACGACCCACCTCTTCTGGAAAGACACTTCGTACCTAGCTAGTACTTCTTGTCCCGACAAGCTGAACTTCTTGAGTTACCTTCTGTTCCGGCCACTAGCAGACTCCTCCTAAGTTGTAAGTTAACCTTCTATGTCTTTTACACCCCCAATGCTGTACTCTTTTTGCCGTGAGCAGACGGCCCCCCTACCCCCCCCCTTATTCCGAAGTGGGGGATACCCGATTCCCTTTAACCAGGTCCCTCTTGTCCAAGCGGACTTGTCTTCCTCTCTCGATTCAGGAGAATTTTGTTCTGTGGCACTAGTCCTCCTTGTGGGAGGTAGGTCTTATACGTCCGTGAGGCCCCCCCCTTGCCCGGAGGACCGTTTTTAGCTATCTTTTTAATAATAGCTT
>Ga0179591_1262826_pt1 | contig 22481 bp, 18 predicted proteins | sample CZOMad2_1_08_16f_FD_182891 | JGI IMG/M metagenome (GOLD analysis project Ga0179591, IMG submission 182891) | Vadose zone soil fungal communities from Angelo Coast Range Reserve, California, USA - CZOMad2_1_08_16fungal (PacBio error correction) | ecosystem: Environmental > Terrestrial > Soil >... | reverse complement strand
GTCCATGGCTGTTTGGCTGCTCTTCCTCGGTATTTCAGGCCTTCCGGCCATGCGGGATTTACCCTGTCCCCTCTTTGGGATGCTTTCTGGACGACTAAAGAGTTTACTTTTTATTCCGAACTATTCGAGCTTCGGTGAGACCCCAGTCTAGGTTTCTAGATTCCATTTCTTCTCTGAGCTGCTTTTTGATTCTCCCTGTTAGTTGATTGCCCCCCACTGCGACCAGGCCACTTCAGTCCTGCGAGCTAATTATTTGTTTTCCCTCCGGTCCATAGGTTTTCGTGACCTACCGAAAGTTAAACATGTGGATTCGAGCTTAAAAAATGTGGACTGGGTCACAAACGTTTGCCCTCGCTACTAGCGCGACACCATCACGTTTGGCATTTGGTCCCGGGCCTTGCGGTCCCCTTTCTAGTCCTTTCCCCCCCTAGGTAAGACGGGGTCCAGCTGTTCTTCGAGTAGATGGTCCCGCCCTAGTGAAGGTTTTCGGGAACCCCGACCCCCTTTGCTTCGCTTGCACTGGTGCCCCTTTCAGGGCCTCCGCATTCTTTTTAGAAAGCCGACTTCCCTTCCTTGGTGCACAGATCGTTCTATTTTATCGGAAGCCGGTTTCCACAGCGTATTGATTGCCCGAGAAGCCTTGTCACCCGGTCAATTGTTCTCTCCCTGTTCGTATGTCTCGGGTTTCGCTCTTTCCTTTAGTGTTTGCTCGTTTGGCGGCTTGTTGTGTTTCTTTGATTTCTCTAGTTTTGTGAGGAAACACCCTCTACAAACGCTTCTCCCCTCTGCCCGATTCTTCTTGACGCTCATGGGATGAACGACCGACCAGTGCGCCCCTGGCTTCTAGGGACCCTAATAATGGGCCGTCCCCCGTGTTCCTCTCCGACTTCATCCCGCCTAGAGTCAGCAAGGAGGGGAATCCTGACGTGCCCGTACCTCCCAGCATCCCCCTCCTCCTGTCTTTCCCCGTTACTTGAACACCTCCTTTTCGCCTGATCGAAACTGTCTTGACATTTCCTCTTCCTCATTGGCAGGTTCTTGGAATGGTCTTCTTTGTTTCGCGCGGCCCCTCTGTTTACGCCCTCTTCCCTTATGGACCAAAGACATTTTTATTTCCCTTCAGGTGTTCTCGATGTCACCTAGCAACTTTCCGATTACCATTTTTTTTTCATCCCTTCGCCGATGATGGCCCTTTTGTCGTCGCAGTAGTTTCACGAGTTTGCGGCACCACCCGAAGACCCGGAAATTTTTGAATCTCCTGGAGACTTCATTGCAGATAACGGCAAACCGATACGTGAGTTCTTCCCAGAGCGCACTTGCACATCGAGGAGGTCACCGTCGTCCCCCAGCCCTCCGTTCGTCCCCCCTCCGCAGACCTGGCCATACGTTACATTCCGACACAATTTTTCTTTCCCCAGCAGCCCCCCGCGCCGGCGCCGCGGTACCGCCTGTACGCCAGGCCGGCTCTGTCCGCTTCGATCGGCAGGAACCTCCTCCCCGGCGAGCCTGAGTGCGATGTTTTTTCAAATTTTACTGTCGCACAATTGACGGCGCCTGGTCCCCGTTGCTCCACCTTCTTGGGCTGTCCCTTTTGACACCTTTTGATCACTTCCAACCCCCACTGGTGACAGCGCATCGCGGACGGGCCCCGGCCCCAGACCTCCCCCACCTTCCTCCCTCGCAATCAGTCCGTTCCTTCCGCCGGCACGATCCCATGACAGCTAGGACTTCTGGCGTTTATAAACTGCTGCCGAACTCCCCCAGGCCTCCTCGACCCCCTACCCATACTTGGATGTAGATTAAAGGACCTCCCCTACTGAGAAGCACATTTGCCTAGTTACCATCGTAAAATCGGCGAATTCCCCGCCCCCCTTTCTCGGCTTCAAATCTATGATTCCCTATGACGGTATACGCGAACCTGACGCTTTCAGAGAGGTGAATAGGACCCCGCGTCGTCTCCAGCGGCTTCACTGTCTTCCGTCGCAGAGTTAAGCTACCCCTTGTTAGTGCTTTTCCCAGTCCCTTTTGTTCATATTTTTTCAAAGAGTGAAGCGTTTTAAACCCGATTAATGCTCACCTTACGACGGACCTCCCCCTTTAAAATACCCCAACTTTTCGTTAGTGATCAGATGCTAACCCTAGGACTAGTGATAATAACGTGTCCCTATTCCTTTTTCGATCTAGTTTGTCTCATGCTACTTTCTCGACAGTGGCAAGCCGGTCCTCCGGACTCCACCCTCGTCGTCATTGGCTCGGCAGAGCCCCTAGCAGGTGTTTGACTGTCAAGCGCCGGGCGTGTTCTTTCTTTTTTTTTTTTTTTTTTTTTTTTTTTTCAGCGATCCTGCTTTTTTCGGCCGTCACCACAGCCTCCGGATTCCGGCGGCGACCCTCCCACTTCTCTCTTCTGGCCCCTCATCCTCCGCGGGTGACCCCTTTTGAAACCCCTCAAAAGCTGACTTCTAGACCGAGACGCTTTCTTAGCTGCTTGCTTGTTTTTCTCCTTTGGAATCCCCCCCTCTGGTTCCTTACAAGAAACTGTCCCTTCATGATTGTTGGCGCACGCCATAATGAGTTTCGCAAATCGCCCGCTTTTTTCGCTTATTGCAGAAGTTAAGAGCGACTGTCAGACCACGACCCCCTCCTCAAACAGACCCTTTGAGCAGAATCATGCCGTGCTGCAATTCCGCAATGGTTGCCTTTCGCTAGCCCCAAGCTTTTTTTTTCAGTTCCTCTCGGTTGGAACGGTTCCCCTGAATTTTGGGTTTTTCTGGCGCTGGCGCTAGCGTCTTTCTATCTTTTTCACAAGACGGCCCACCATCGCTTCCTCATTTCCCCAGATGAAAGATCGACCCCAGCCATTAGACGTTTGGCCCTTCACTTTCCCTTCCCCTATCCCCAGGCTTGGTCCTTTGAGTGATCAGATCGTTCTCCCTGAGGGGCCGGCCCAACCCTTGGACGGTTGTGTTGTTTGCCCGTCCTGCCCCTCCGACCTCCCTGACGACATGACGGAAAACAATTTTCTTTTTTGCCCGCTGAAACCCTACGAGTGACAAGACCCTAATTTTGAGTCTGGAATTTTTCCTCCCCCGTCCAAGAATACTCTTCGTCCCTTTGCGCCTCTCCGCCCTCTCTTGATACCTGGTCCCCAGATTCTCAAGTCAGGGAACTCCTTCCCGGTGTCTTCAAACCCACCGCCTTTCCAAGCAAGTCGGTGATTTCTTTTTCACGGGAACGGGGCTCTCTGGGACTTCAGTACGTTTGGTTCGGGGCTATTCACGTGTTTTTCTTCCCCCGAGGCTTTTCAGGGATAGGTTCCTTGTTTCCCTCGTTTGCGCCCCAGGGCACACCCCCACAAAGGAAAGTCTAGACCGACTGAAGCCTATGTAATCCCCTTTTCGCCCAATTTCTCCAATTTTTACTCTTTGATTAGGTGCACTGTTCACGCTTTACTTAGGAGCGTGTTCGTGTATGACGCAGCTTTTTTGACTTTGAAGTCTGATTCAGTCACCGTGCGACGTTTCTGGCGGAAAATCCCTCTTTACCCCCCCTGATATAGGCCCCCAGAAATACGCGCCGCACGTTAAGTTTGACGTTCTGGGGACTAAGGTCAAGTCATCTCACCGCGATCGCCCTTCCCATTGGTTCTTGTCGCTGTGTTCCTTTGTTGTCTCCAGATTGAGAGGGCTTGTCTGCCCCCGTCATGAAGGGAGGACCCGCAGGCGTTTGGCTTTTCCAAGTTCGCGTCCACTCTCTCCCGTCCTCCTTGAGTAACGCTCTAGTTTGAGTTTTTCTATGACCAAGAAGAACGATGATATATCATCTCTTTTCTATACCCCTTTTGTGTTGGTGTTTATCATGATTGAATGTACTCGTACCTCCTCGGAGCGTTTCCTAACGTGACGCTGACCTCGCTTCGCGACAATACTCCTTGAAAAAGGCCTCGCTTGTCTTTGCCCGCTCCCGAAGATAAACCCCATCCTAGCCTATTTTAACCACTCCAACCCAACCTTTCTAAACGACTGTTCTGGGCTTCGCGTTTTGCTTCTGACCTTGCGTTATACCGAATTTCGATTCCAGAGGAGGGTGTTCTTAGAGGGTCTTTTTTTTAGCCTGTGGGGGGAAGGCACGTTGGATTAGGAAACTGTGAGATTAGAGTTTCTTTCGGCTTCTTAGGTCATTCACCCCAGATGCTCTCAAGAGACTGCGGTCTCTGATTTCAATTGGATTCCAAACGCAGTTCCAGAACCCCCCCCCCTCCCTTGAACACCCACCTAAAGGACCCAGATCGGTGCAGAACTTTCCCCTGACCTCTTCGGAAGCGGGTAACACCCTTCCGGAGTCGGGCATAAGAGTGAAGCGGCCTTAGTCATTTTGGGACCTTTTTAGAGGAAAGTCATGTTGAAGAACCCCCCATTCACCGTGCGAGATGATACAATCCCGGGTAGCGACCCGTTTTCGTCCCCCCTGGTCCCACTGGGACCCCCCTAGCAAAATCTCCATTCCCGTTCACTCAACGAATTGGCTGTCTCGGGGTTGTTTTTAAGACCAACGTTCCCACATGGCCCGTGACTTTTTGGTGAGGAATCAATTAAGCCCTCCTTCGGAGGGGATTCCTCTTGTGCGGTTGGATCAGTTATGCCCTGCAAGGTAAAGGTTTTTGGCAAGAGTTCTTCTGTGGTTTTCTTTCGCGTCATTGGGCACCCTCGACTCTTCGGCGGTGCTTCCTCCAGCCCCCCCGTCCTTAACACCTTGACCCCAGTGAATTTCGCCAGTCGTCGATCTCTGAGCCAAGTAGGAAGTCCCCGCTTCAAATTCCTTCACGCCGACTTTCTTCTTTGGTTCCTTGGAAAGTTCCCTGTCACCCCCAGTCTGCTTAACTTTCTGGTGACCCTGAGTCTTCAATGTTTCGTGGCTCGATAGCAGCCAGTACACATGTACTTAAGTGGCAAGTTAAAGAAAAGAGAAATCTGAGCCGTCGCCCTTCGGCCTGCTGAGGGCACCCTCCATCCCCCCTGATGGAGTTTTTCCCCCCTTTTTGGTTTGTGTGGTTTCCGCGAATCTTTAGCAGGAGAATGCCGGCCTTCTTAGGTTCGTTTTTAACATCGGTCTCCTCCCAGGTCCGCAGGGGCGCGCCATCCCTTTTCGGATTGGTGCGCCTAAGACCCTGATTGTTCCGTTTTTTCGGCGCTGATAAATACCCCCCCCGGCCAGGATTCAGGTTTAAAGGGGATGGCCCCATTGAGGAGGGGCTGGAACCGTGTTCCGCCTCTCTTTCGCCAATTCTCCCCCCCGGTCACATTAGAGTCCCCCTTAAATCTTTCCTTCCTTTATTGGATAGGACCTATTGCGAGCGTCAGATTAGGCGCACGCGCCAGTGCTTGTCATTAAGGGGTCCTTCTGATGCAGCCTAGAAATCCATGTCTGGTCCGGATGAGCCTGGTTGACCTCGTATTTTGATCCCCCTTTTTTAGACCAAGAGAGCCCCCATCTTGACCGACCTTATTCGTTAAGGCTCTCTTTTTGCACTGTCTTAAAGAACGGTTGCCGCTTGGCCCGATCTTTTTAATGGCTTCTAGGTTTGATCCTTATGCAATCCCGCCTTGCCACTCGCGGTCACCGTCCCTCTCCGCCTTTCACGCGTTTTAACCCCTGGACCCTCTTCTCTATCCCGTGTTCTTTACTTCCCCTGCTGGGATTTTTTTTTTTAGGGTTAACGCCTGCCGTCACCTCGTTGAGCGGCCTCGCCTGCTTTGTTCATCATTAGAGTAACGCGCTTTTCCGAGCCTCCTCGGATTTTTTCATTCGTCTTTTTTCACCCGAGGCCTGCTTCCCGGCCGTATTACTTTGAAGAGACACCCTATCTTTGCCAAAGCAGTCCTTGAGCCCTGCGCAGGGGCTGCTTTTTTTATCTGTCCTCGTGCGGTCTCTTTTTCAGCGATAGTTTGATCTGACTGTTTCGCAGAGATCCAGAATTTGTAATTTTTGTGTTCCGACGTTCCTGTGCCCAGATTCCCCCGTTTGCTGGAACTTTCTAGGGGGTCCGCTGGGATCCTACTGACCCGAGGCCCTGGGAGTTTCTTGTACTGGTTACACTGAGTAGCGGTTTTAGATTTCCCCTTCAGACGATCCCCTAACCTTCATGGCGACAGGACCCCCCGTTACAGCGAGCGGAGCGGGGTGCCTTTTTGATAACTTTCCTTGGATCTTTTGGCTGTTTCCCCCCCACCCGTCTCATGCTCCCCCAGGGAAAACTGTTTATTTTTTCCCCCCCAACTTGAAGGCTCCGTCCCCTTGGGCAATACAACGGCGCTATGCTGGCCGACCGTCCGTAGGCTTCGGTCTTACTTTTTTCCCAAAGTTCTTCCTTTGGCTTGGGCCGCTGGGCCTTTTTTTGCGCCTTTACGCCCCGAGTGCCTCAGTTCCTCTCTTAAGTCTGCCGTGTTGCGCTACAGTGCCAGTCTTAGGTCAGTTTGAGGCGAAATTGATTTCGCCCTCTGCTGTGCTTACTTCCGTGCCATTGACGCAAAACACACTCTTGATCATTGTCTTGACGCCCCCAGCAACGCGGACCCGTTCCGGCTCTTTTGCCACTTCTTTGAAATCTGGGACATTTGGTCCTGACTTGCGCCATCGTTCGCGTGACATTCTCACGTTGAAACAACGTGCGATTACTCCCCCCCAACCCTTTGACTTTTTTTTGATCCCACGCTCGTTTTTACTTTTTCTTCTGAAACAAAGAGGTGGGCCGGGGATCGCTTTGGGTCATTCGCCATGAGGCCTTTTTTATGTGGTAATGTCGTGTGGAGGTCAAGTTGTTTCTTCCTATTCTGGTTTCCCCCCTGAACATTTTGTAGGCTGAAAACATTTCTGGTCCATGGCTGTCCTTTTCGATACTCTCCCCAAAGCCCGAAGTCTGCAATTCCCGCATATGTCACTCGACCCTCTCTTTCCCTTGCCTCTATATTTACACAGTTTTTCCCTTTTTGGATGTTTGATGTCGGTGGCGGCTGTTTCCTTTTTACCTGGATATCCCCTTCTATAGTGCGGTTGTCGTTTCGGCTTGGTGTCTCTGTCCTCTCTTTTTTCTCATATTTTGGAGAAGGATCCCGCGCAACCACGCGCCCCCCAAACGAACGTGAAAGACGGTCCCTCCCATGTCCCCATCACCTCCTCCGTCAACGTCGTTACCATAGAGTTCGTCTTTGTTCTCTCTTTCCGTCCTTGCGATTGTTTTTCCGACGATTCGCTCCCCAGGCACATTCGGGGATTTACCTATGATCGCAAGTCCCAGCCGATGACAAGAACCGTTTTCCGGCTTTTCCCGGCCTGACTCCCTCCCTTTCCAGTGGGCGTTGAACGATGTACCCTCTTTCCCCCGTTGATACATGCATGGCATTCCTCCTTGTTCGTTGAAATGCAATCCGCGGCTTGTTTCTGCCGCTTACACGCCCAGTCTCTCCTTTTTCTTGACCAAGTCAAGTGGACAGAGATACACCTAGTTTTCCTCCCTTTCTCTTTCGTTAGTAGCCTTCGACATCCCCCCAACTTTTCCCTATTCCGTTCCTTACTCGCATTGTACCGCGTGTTTTTTCGTGAAGCCATCTTGAGATTTTTTGCATCCCGAACAAACTGCGATCATGACCTCAATTTCGCCCGCCACCGTCTTCCCTCCTCTTTTGCTTTTGCACAGACACCTCCCTGAGGAAGTGTTTGGAGAATTCCCCCGGATTCCCTCCCTCCAGACTTCCCAGGAATTTTAGAGTTTTCCGCCCGTTCCATTCTGCCTATCGTTCATCAAGGCCCAGCCCTGTTTCTTTCCACTATTTCAGACCCTTTTTTTTACCGATTTCCTGGATAGTGTGCCGTCCCCCAGTTCGAGGTAGGGAAGACGTGGACTCCTTCTATCCCTGACCCCAGTTTCTACATTTCCCATTCCCTTTCGCCTGAGATCCCCTTCAGTTTACATCTTTAGAAATGAACGAGGTAGGAGCTTCGAAAGAGAGTCCCCCCGCCAGACTTTAAGCAACTTCCTGCCCCACGTGAAGTTTCCCCCTTTTCCAAGAAGGTAGGAAAGGCAGTGCCCCTCCACCCAAACTTCAGAGCCCCCTAATGACGTCCCCCTCTCTTCCTCTTAAATGCAGAGCACGTCATGCGATTTCTGAAGAGAGCGTAACCAGAGAATCAATACAAACTCTTAGAATTCTCCGCTATAATCGGTATGGAGGAGACCTGAGGCCCAGCCCATATTCGCTCGCGCCCTTAATCCCTTTTACCAACCTCATCTGAGACCTGCAACTTAAGCATTGGCATTTTTTCTTTTTAATATCTGTCAGAGCTTAAGAGAAGGAAGGCCGTCTTCGCCCTCCCCGTCTCCTCGCCGGGAAATCAGAGCAACGAGTAAAGATGGCCGTCTTGAACCCCCGCACTAATTGCCTGTGCCTTTTCTCGCTGATCCGTCCCAGGTCGTTGTCCTCTTCTTGAAAGCTTTTGAGCTCTTGAATGAGATATTGCTCCTGAAAATATCTCTCCACCAATTCTGCCCCCATTTGTGCTAGATTTTCCCCCGACTGCGACCGAGATCGTAGCCCTCCCTTTTTCAGCAGGTTCACGCGCTGTGGATTTTGGCGGTTCCCGGCTTGGTTTACTTTTTGCCTCCCTTAGAGTCTGATGAGTTACCAGTCCCCCGGTTCGAGCGCAGCATCCCCGGCTCTCTCGTACCTGCGCGTGCGCGACTGAACCGCTGTATGGGCCGGCACAGGTTCCGTCATCGGATTGCCGGTCCTCGGAGACTTACTATTTGCTGTTGCTTGCCATTGCGACCCAATTAACACCATATCCTTACGCCATACCCGTCACTCTCTCACTGCTTCGATGCGGATGAGCGGTCAGATCCAATGGTCTTGATCAGATTGTTTCTCTTCAGAGGGCTGCCGGCGGCTTGCCGCTTTTCGTTTGAATGTCTCCCTCCTTTTATGTTCTCTATTTGAGAATGACGGATCGAATTCCGCCCTCTTCGAATTAGACTACAACTCTTCGCATCCGCGCTTTGTTTGCCGCTTCTCCTACGCCCCTTTTTTAAGCGGAATCCTGGAGAGTTGTGCGGGCTTTGCCCGTTCCCCTGTGCTTTTTTTTCGGTTATTTGCGAGTGGCGCCGAGTCTACTCGCTCATCTTCACCCTCCCTTGCAACATAATTCAGCTCTCGTGCCCCAGACCTTCCCGCTTACCAACATTCTCTGAAAGTCCCAATTCCTAGGACATCTGGTGCTTCCTGTAACTTTTCGCTCCCAGTTATTCTCATGAGGCCCAAGTTTTCTGACCTGCTGTCGGTCCTTGGACCGCCCCTTTTTTACGCCACGGTCCCCAACCCTTTAATTTCGTGACGGCCCCTTTCCGCTTCTCCTTTTTTTCCTAAGTTAGGAGAGATGGGTTCCTTCCTGAGCGCCGACACATAAGCGTCGAAGATTCATCTGGGCTCCTTATCCCTGCCGGCACCGGGGGCCTTTTCAGACTTTTTCTTAAACCCCCCAAGAAGTACCACCCCCCCAAAAGCCCCTCGTTGCAATTAGTAAGGATAGGGTTAACTCGTTCCCATTTGGTTCCCTTTCCAGCGACCTTTTTGACTCGATTTGTAATTCCCCTCCCTTTTGAATGGACTGTGGATCAATGGATTGACCCCTGTCAATCATGCCGTCTCATCTCTTGCCACGAAGGAGACCGTTATGAACCAATCTACAATGCTGTTCATATGATTTGGAATGTTTTCACCTGCCCGCTCTGGTTCATGCGGGTCGCAGTCCCTACGTTTTCTCAGCTTTTGACCGTCAATTCCCTTATCGAACCACGTTCAGACGTCAGTGGCTGGAAAAAACCTGCACTTCACCACCTGTCCTTCTTCTCACCTTACGGGCTTTCCCCAACCACCAGATGAGGCAGCTCGATGGCAAGTTTCACGCTTCCCCCCCGTGAAGCCGTACCGGGTTGTTTCTCGTGGTTTCGTTGCTTCCCCTTTGTTATGTTCCTCTTCGCGCGGAATTCCTTTTTGCGCCGGTTAAGGCGATGGATGACCAAGTACCAGTTGCCTGACCGAAGCTATTTCCTCCCTTTTATCCCCTGATTCTCTGAGTTTGCGAAGGAGCCTCTTAATGCAATACCGTTTGATAGTAGATGATCTCCCTTCAGTTGCTTTTTCGACCGCATTAGTACGAAGGGAAATGCAATTGATTGACTCTGTAAATTGACCAGCTGCCCCCCTGGCCCCCCGTCCTCGAATCCATGGAATCTGAAGAGCAGGCCCATCCCCCATATACCGAGCGATTCAAGACACCATAAACCTCTTCCAGGCACCCGGCACTTCTTTCTTCTCCAGGGGTTGGTTCTATGAACTCCAGTTATACGACGAGAACCTTTCGGGTAGTTAGGCTAGTTGGGTTGGGAGCCGTTCTTCCGTTTGCCGTGGTCCGTCCCCTGGCTCTCAGTCACGGGTTGATTTACTTCGTCAAAATTCTATAACGAGACTCTTTTTCTTAGTCGCGTGAAGTTTTCTGGACTTTCAGTTCCAATGCAGCCAACACTCCCTCCCCGAGGGATTGTCGCGGCGTTAATCCCCTAGTTCATCTGCGCGACCCTTCGGCCTTATTCCTGGGCGTTTGTGCCTTGATTTTTAGGCCCCCTCTTTCTAACAAGGAAACTTCTCAACTGCATGTAACCGTAGCCGATTTCCAATTGAACCCCCCCCATGGGTCCTTCTCCAATTACTCTAACGCCCCCCCCCTGAAAGAATTTGTCTTAGGGGTGTTGTTAACACCGGGAATCCTTGTTTTGACTCCGGCATTTCGTTCCTCTCCGTCTCTGTTCGCTTTAAGGAATAGCGGATGTCCCCCTATTTTCGCCTTTTTGATGAAGGCCTTGTGCCCGGTTTGTGCTTTCATTTTTGGCGGCGGTGGTACTTGGCGTGTCAACGGTTCCCCTTAGACATAGTTTTCCACTTTAATTATTCGCCCCCCCCTCTTGGTACGAGAACGATTTCCGCGCAGCCACTTAGCCGTCGATTTCCTCCTTTCTGGTCCATGCCTTAAGGCTTGAATGAAGGTCTTAAGAGGACCGACTTTTTGGTGTCCACTTCTTTTCCCCTAGAGTTTCCCTTTATGCAGAAAGAAAAGCCCACTATCATTTCCGTTACCACCCCTCGCGCCCTTCCCCTCGCCACTTTTTTCTCTTGAAACTTTGGCGGTAGGAATAAAGATGAAGGACGGGGTGGATGAAGGGTCGCTTTTTTAGGGCGTTTTTTAGTAGTGAATTAAGGCGCTTTGAACAGCTGACTTGGAAACCGGGCTCTGCCAGCCTCATTCTTCCTTAGGATCGCTTGAGAATGTCCAAGCTCTGAAGCTGCCCAGCTCCCTTAATTCCATCCCTCTTCTCCTTTGATCCAGTTTGTCGTTTTTGTTGAGTGCCCAGTTTTTCCGGCTCGTCTTGGCCTCAATGATAACCCCTGAGGCAAGAGGATTTTTCCCGGTCTAGTGCTTGTTTGTCCCATGCACGTGCGATTGATATCGAGGAAGTGCTTTTTACTCCCTTCCTCTTCTTGCGGTAATGACCAGCGGGGAGGATGTCCGAGAGCCCCCGTCGGGACCAAAGTGCCAGGATTCTAGAGTCCCCAGCCCTCGACCGGCATCGGCATTTGGGATACGTCGAGAACTCTCGGTGTATAGAAGCTCAGACATCCCCTGTTTTTTTTTTGTGCCGATCGGTATGTCTCTTTAGTTCGGTAGCCCCTTTTCTTGCAGAAATAACCACTCTTTCCCCTGTCAATCAAGATCACACTTCATTCCTGACCGAGCAGCCGCTTCCGAGTTCGACGGAAGACTTTTACGCCCTGGTATTCGAGGTCCCCGTTTTACATAGAGATTCGTCGTCCCGGGATTTCCTATACTTCATGCCGCCAGCGTCTGACGTCCGGTCCTTTTCTTTCTGGCCTTTCCTCGATTTTATTTGTCTTTGTGTACCAATCCGAGCGACGGGTGCCTTTGCGTTTTGAAAGCAACTCTCGCCCTCAGTCTTTTCTCCCCACCTTCCTAAATTACGTGTGTTTATCGCGCGAAGTTTCGTCAGCCCCCCGGATAACTTTCTGAGTTCAGTAGCCTCGCCTCTGAAAGTAGGGTTTCCGACGCGGCAACAGTGGGGAGTCGTCCCCCTGCGCTTCCTCAAGCGGAGGGTATGACGGTTAGGTTTGGACTTGGTTCTTCCAATTTTTATCTTATCGGTGACTTCCCCTGTTTAAGGTTTTTTTCGGCCGCAAAGTCGCTACGGCCGGCACGGAATTGAAGGACCGAACCTGCCCCTGCGGGGGCATTCGTTTTCAGGGATAGACGCCTTCCTTCATTCTTCCGACCCCCGTGCTCCACCTTGCGGTTCCTGACGATAGCGGCCCTCTGCATCTTGGTGTCCTACTGGTCTGTGGCTGTTGTGCGCCGTTGATTTTCCAAGTTCTTTCCGGTTGGGACCATTCTATTCGTCAGGGCTTTTTGGGTCACGGATTGGCTTAGTTGGAATAAGGGCTCTTCGATTTTTGCCGGGTTGCTTCCTTCCCCGCTTTTTTCGGTAGATCTGCTAATTGAGTTTCAGAGGCTGGACGCTTCCGGGTTCCGACCCCACTCTTGAAGACCTTTGCGTCACGCCCGTTCCATGGACAATGACTTTTTCTTTTTTTCGGTGAATTGGCCCTTTTGGCAAGCGGCGTGATCAACCCTCGGTTTACACGCAGATGGAACCCTTGAGATCGAGACGCCCCACCCTTGACTGGTTCCCGTCCCCTTTCATTGTCTTTCTTAGGTCTCTTCTCCCCCCCCAATCCAAGCGTGTATTTGTTTTTTTTGCCTTCTCCAAGGATTTTTTTGGTGCATTAAGGTACCGGGTTTCACGCTCTTCCTTTCGAGGCCCCCATTTTCCCCTGCCTTCCGTCGAGTTTCCGTAACTGCTGTGATACGGGGAGGTTCTCTACCACGCCCTCCCCTCGTTTGCTTCCAGCCAGAGTACGATCTATTCAAAATAGCGACGGACGCCTAGTCTGAGGTCCATGACAGAATGACCCTGGCGCCTGGCGACGTCCTTTTTTTTCGGCGTTCTGTTGATGCCTGTTCCCGATTTGACGTTTTTTTCTCCTGTTTGGCTGGTGTGTTTTCTCTTCTTTTCTCCTCGAGTTTGGTTGTCGAGCCATTCGGCCCGACCTCCTCTGAAGAACGGCTCGTTTTTTGATCCCCGTGGTCCCCCCGCACGTCGCTAATTTTTTTTAACGTTTAAATTATAGGGGAAGGAATCTTTGAGGCCTTTCCTTGCTGGTCGCAGCCGTTAATGAGCGATGTAGGGCGAGAGGCGGGCTTTTAGATTTCATGTCCCCTCCTCGTTCCCAGTACCACTTTTCAGTAGATTTAAGAAGTACCGTAAGTTTGAGACTTGGCGCATAGTCATCGAAGACCCTCTTGTCCCCCGTGACCCTCTCCCTGCAGTCATTCCTTTTTCGATGCGAGTCTAACGAAAATCCTTATTTTTCGCCTCGGCCATCCCCAAGATCTTTTGAGGTCCAACAGACACCTTTTTGATTCTAGATCCATCAATTGTGTTCATATTAGCTCCCATCCCCCCTTTGCCACAAGTTCCCCCAAATAGTGGGCTTAAGCGGTGTTTTGTTTACTTTTGTAGTGAGGACTATTTATGTGTTTGCGGCCACCGCCTCCCTTTTTAAATTCATCACTTTTTGCCATGCGCCGACCACCGGCCTCACGAGATTGTAGGCATCCATAACCCCCCCGATTCTCCTACCTATTGTTTTTTTTCTGAGCCACGTCAGGGACCCATAACTGAGAGTAGACCCACTCCAGCAAATAGTTTTCCCCATTCCCAACTACCGGAAGCAAAAGTCCCCCCAGGCACCAAAGAGAACCTTCGCCTCATTTCCATTCAAAACCGTTTGTTTTATGGGTCGACTTGTCGAAGACCCTTCAAAGGCCAGTACCCCTGGCGAAGCTCCTCGTCGGGCCTTTTTCACTTGTTCGCCAAAAGTTTTCAGCGGTGAGATCCTTCTACGAGGTAACGGATGCAAGTAGACCTTGTTACCGCCATCTAATCCCATCCAGGGATATCATTGAAGCAGAGTCCGGCCTCCCTGTTCCGCCCCTCCCCTAATGACTTCTCGAAAAAAAGCAGTCGTCTACTCCTTGAATGCTACCAGCGTCCAGTCCTCTTCTTGTCCAGACCCTTGACCGCACCAGCGCAGCTAAAAAAGCGACACCCATATCGCATCACTTCCATAATTCGGTGATCTTCTTCCCGCGCCCCGCAATCTGGCTCGTTGATTCATCGGGGGGCCCCCAAATTGCCTAAATCGGCGACCTGGCCCCTTGTTGCGGATCTGAAGCTTGCGGGGGGCGCTGGCGACGACTTCCTTTAAGCTAGTTCCTCCCTTGAATCCTTTTTCCTCCGAGTCTGCCCACCGTCGACCCTCTCTCGGGTAATGATGACTGCGCCCCTGCTTGTTCCTCGGCTTTTTACAGTGCATGATCTTTTTTGTCTACTCCTTTTACACCGAACATCCCCCCGATTCGTCCCCAAGCGGGCAAAAATCAGCTTTCCAACTGTCATCGATCCCTCTCGTGCTCAAGCCGCTACCTTAGGTCTTCGGTCCGTGGTGTACTTTGCTTTTATCAAGAAATTTGGCGACCGCGTCCTGTTCCCGCGCTCATGGCTCTTCGGGCGATTCCCCCGCCCCTTCTATTACCCATTTTAGTACCGCTTTTAGCGTGGCTAGATATTACCATAGAAAGCATACCTGAATCCCGATATTGAAGGCCTCTGGTTCGTTACGTATACCCTGATAACAGGAAAAAGACGCGAGACCACTGCCACAATAAGCAACGTTTGCCAGATCACGAAGATCGTGAGGCAGTTAGACCCCCCCTCAACCCCCCCCCCTGCGTCAATGCTGTGGCGTTTTGATCTCTTTTTTTTTTTGTTTCGTCCTAGATGTGATCGCCTGCCATCCGCCCGTGTCCAGTTTATGACTACCGTTCTGTCCTGGTAGAGCTCCTAGGTCGCGTACCTTTTCCTTCCCCCGTTAATTCCCGAAAGACGAAAAATGAACCCCCCCTTTCACCCTTTCACCTCCCTTTCCTCGTGGTCCGGAGTTTTTTATACAATAGTGTTCTGCCGCCATATGGACTTGAGTTGTCCCTTTTTTCCCAGGGAAGTGCCAATGCCTGCGTTTTTGAGGTATCCTCTTTCGAGACTTTTCCCCTTTCCTTCTCAGAGTACCCGCCGTTACCATCCTTTGCCGCCGGAGCTATGCCCCGCTCCCTCTGCCCCCCAGACTTCGACCTTTTTGGAATTAGAAAGCCGGGGTTTTAAATTCCGGTCGGCTACGTGATCCCCGATCTTTTTTTGGCGGTCTGCTTACTTTTCTTCACGAAGAGGAAGCCTTTTCTGTAGGAGCATGGGTCCTGTCGCCTGGGATTTGCCAGTTTCCACCCGAATACTACCCTGACCTGAACGGGCTTAACAGCCTCCCGCCTTTGTACAGGGATATAAGACTTGAACCCGAGTTAGAGGCGCCGCTCCGACGGGCGGTCCTGCACGGGCCGTATTAACCTATTGTAATGATGCCACAAGGAAAGCATTAGTGCACTTTCTTTTTGCCTTGCATGGCTGTGAGGTTTCCCACAGCCCGGTTCCCTTGGCATCCACCACGGGCGGCCCTATAATTCCGTCTGTTAACGTGGAACTGTTTTTTTCTTTTTTACCTTTAAAAAACGTCCTGACCCACAGACAAAGTCACCTCTTACGCGGAATCTAGAAGAATTGCCACGACGTCTTCTTATTTTTGCGAGGAAAGTCAGCCAAGTTTTCGAACTCGGGAGTATCCGTTTTTGATGGGGATTTCACGCTTTTCTTTGCCGTTCAGATCTCTAAAAGAGGGGAAGTACTCTTCCAGTCCGTTCTCCCCTCCCCCCACCTTTAGTGGAGAGTTTTTTGACAGCCCCCACGTAATTAACACTTTTTTGAATAAACCCGCCTCCGAACACCCGGCACTTAGTCTTTCCCTCTAATTCCCCTTTGAATACCTCCATCAACGACGGCTGACCAAATTTTTTTTGGGTGTGGTTTCGTTTTTCCGTATGATGATCTTTGGTATGTATCTTACCCTGTCTTTAGGGACCGGCGTGGCCGGTCCTCGGCAATGACATTGGATTCTGCAAGGTCTTTCCCACAAGATGGATTCCCGGCTCCAAGCGGGAGAGGACGTCCCCTTCCCTCTCCCGATGAGAAAACCGGCGAATCGACCCATACTGAGAGGGTAAAAACAGTCTGGTGGGGGTGACTCCTTCCTTTTTCCCCGATGTACGAGACAAGTGAAATTTTTCGGACAGTCTTTACGGTCCGCATTCTTGTCCCCTGTGAATGAGAAGCCCCCCATCGATTGCCCGGAGACAGCATCTGTCGACCTGTATCCTAAAGTATCCTAGAGGTACTGAACAGAAACCAACTACACGAACCACCCGGACTGTCGCATATGATCTGTGGGCTTCAAACCTGGCGTGGATAAGCAGAGCCATCGTCGTCTTGCGTTCGGCGCGTTTTCTTTTTTTTTTTTTTTTTGCGTCCGAAGATGAGACTTGTTAAGGGGAGGGACCGAAGTCCGTGCCTCCCTCCCTCGAAGGTTTTGAGTAGCGGTCACCTTGCCGAACGCGGCTATCCTACCCGAGTTTTCGACTCGCCCCGATTTACGGCTGGACCCAGTCAGTGATTCCAATTCTAAAAGACCCCTTATAATGACCCATGAGTTCTACATCTCAGGTTCTTATAAGTGTTTTGCGCTGATGACTTTCTCTGGCAGTAGTCATGGGCTCCGCCTTGGAGGTGGGGAGCAGAGGGGGGGGGCCCAACAGGGACAATATCCGGACGGTAGAAACCGTCGAGGGTGCCCGCCCGGTCGCTTACTGAAAAGTTATAGCATAAACATCGTATCAAGCGATGCCTCCATCGTGAGCCCTGGCCTTCACTGCTCCAACGGCGTGTCAAACCAATGGGAACCTGCACCCTTGTTTATCGCAGGTCTACTTGGGGAGAAAACATCCTCCCCCTTCCACACCCTGTTCGTTTCGGACGACCAAATCACTCCCCCGAGAGGGCCGAAAGGAGGAAAGTAAACTCCCCGTATGCCGGCGAGGAGAGGATTCTGCGGAGACCAGGATACATGCTGACCTCTCGGACGTCATTTCATGATTAAGACTTTTAGTGTTCGATCCGTGTAGGAGGAGTTCTAAGACGGTTTTTCTGCAGACACTACAGCAAATTCTTCACCCTTTTTTCCCAGGGTTTATTGGGAAGATAAGCTGAGAAGACCTCCCAAGATTTCCGCTTGATTCATAATGCCATGCGGAAACAATCACGACGTCAATTTACGAGCACGAACCGCCTTTTAGGGTTCCCAGAGTCGGTCCTGGCAAATGGGGCCCAAGCTTTTTTTTTTGCAGAGCGCTCCCGGTGGCGTCTCCTGCAGGCGCCCATCGGGCACCCCAAGACGAAGCGTTGGAAGTGAAGCGTAAACCGCGCGGCAACCCTCAGGACCGAACCGCCGACAGTTCAACGGAGGACGGAGCTTGAGCTCATTCCCCCCCTCGCGGAGGCTCTTCCGGGGCCGGACCTGTTTGGGTCTGTGGCGATGTGTTCTGTTATAGAGAAGCGCGAGGCAGTTAATTCGGAATGTCAGCGAACTTGGAGGATTCTTCTGCGGAAAGCTTTTCAGACGCAGAATTCTGATAAGTCACAGTTACCCCGCTTCGATCCCCCCTAGAGCTCAGAGGACCACGAAAACTGATGGGGAACGAGAAGAACGTTCGCCAGAGCCAATTTACGGCTTGATATTCAAGTTTCTGGTCTGGACGGATCCGGGGGCACTTTTGGTCGTAGCTGATTGCTCCCCGCCAGCGAAGCCAAGCCACGTCTTGGAACTGGCAAATTTTTTTTCTTTCTGTTTTTTGCGGCAAAAGTGAAGTGCGCGCGTCTCACGAGATCTCAAAAGAGAAAGTCGTGGCCTTTTTCTCCCCGGTCAACGTAGGAAGGAGAGCAAATAATGAAGCGCGTTTTGTGACCGGTATTACCCTTGAGGCACACGAGGGCCACCATTCCCCGGTTAATAGAGAGCAAGTACCCAAGCACGCTAGACCAGCAGATCTCCGAAGGACAGGATACTTCTCGCTTGGACGAAGGCGGAAGAGAAACCCGACAGGGGGGACGACTTGTAAGATCGTCGGTTGGGTGTAGGAGTGACATATAATCTACGAAAGCTATGCCATGTTCCCAAGCCCATAGGAATTGACGGATTCAATTTTTAGAATCTACACTACCTCATGCTAAAGGTTCCCCCCCCTCCTCGATTCCTACGAACGTGGAGAGGCGCGGAGAGTTTTCGAATCAAAGAGCGCGGCCGCAGTGCGTTGATATCCTAAATTCTGCCACCTGAAAGTGCGGAGCCGATTACTCATCCTTTTTTTTTGTGGTAAACCCCGGTTGAAGGCTTAGAGGCGTAGAGATATTGAGTCGATGGAGTAAAAAACTCTCCCCCCATTCTTGCTATGTTCTTCCGTGCTTTTTTCTTTCTGTCCCCGTTTTTTCTTTTAAAGTGCGAATGGTTAGGTCCCCGCGTGCCCCATATCTGTATAGAACTAGACGCGAAATCTAACTTGGTGTCCGAATTAGGTCCCTGCTTTTTGTACGGTCAGAAATTTTCGTTCCTGGTTTTCCGAAAGGATTGATGAAGAGCTGAAGGGGGTCTTACGTGTCGCAAGGTCGTCGATGTTTAGAGTTATACACTCCCGGAGAAGAAGAAGCTATATTATGGTCGTACCTTCCAATCAGCCCCCCTGTGTAGATCTCGCGCTCCGCGAGAGTTTTCAGGCTCCGAGAATGAATTTTTTGATCGCTTGCTTTCCAGCACCGGCGAAGGGACCTGCTTAAGGCCACACCCCTGTTCGTTTACATGCTTAGATATTCCTACGAGTCCGCCGAAAACTCGAGGCGTATACATGTCCCTTCTCCCGACCCTTTGATACACTATCGGACGGACGGTTGGACACCCAGCCTGGAGTGTAGGCTCAGGGAGGGGAGGATTCTTTCCTTCCTCCAGTGAAGGCATCGAGACAACCCCAGAGTTATAAGGCGTCGGAGAGCTGCCGGGGATCATCATTTGACGGCCTTGTTCTGAATGCTTGTCGTCTTCTGGTCTATTCCTTTCCTTTCGAGGTTCTGAGGATTTGACCCCCTTTGAATTCTGAGACCTCTCCTCCCCCCCCGGTAATGCCGCGTGGCCTCGTAATTTTCTGTGGCCATCTGGACATTTTGTCTGACCACCCAATGTAGTGAACTCGAACTGCGGACCCCTTTAGGGATCGCGTCTCACCCCTGTGACTGTGTCCTCGCGGTCCAGATAAACAGTGAATCGCTTGGGGATTTTTGTAAGAGCTGCCTTCCCCACATCAAGCGGACGGCGGGACTGGGCTTCTCAGGCGGTGGACACTCACATCTGTGGTCAAGTTTTTTTGTCTCTTTTCGCAGCGGCCCTTACCGTTAGGGAGGCGGGAAGACACCTTGCTCTGGCTTTTGCCGTTTTTTGATATCCTATCTAACCCATGACTCCCTAATCTTCTTGGTACACTAACTCTCTTTCATTCTACCATCGGCGGAAAGGAAGAGAGAGGCTGGCCCGGGGCCAAGATCCTGCTGGCAAATGGTGCACTTTTTCTTTTCGCGTTCTGTGGCTTCAAGGGGGTCGTAAGGAAGATCTCGGAGATCGGGTTCTTACGCTTGATTTTTGCCTTTTCCTCCTCCGTTTTTTTTTGTTGTTTCCTCTGAGCTTTAAGCTCCACCACGCCTGCCCCCAAAATCCGCTCGTCACTTTTCTTTCTATCCCCAGGCATCACATAACGCCGCATAGCGAAACATGAGAAATGCTGCTCCCGGTTTCAGTCGATGCGGTTCGTTGGCCGCCTTTGTCGTTGGAGCTTTCATGTAGGCTTTCAGCCCCCAGGCCGTGATTAGGAGGGCTTTTTCGAACTCTTTCCCTCCCGCCTGCCCCCGTTGGTGAAGAAGACAGAGGATTTTAAGTCTTCACCGTAAGGACCTCTTTGCGGGGATCCTCCCTACCTTGACGCTACTGCAGGGCTCCCTTGCGGAATTGACCGGCATTTTGCCATTTTTCGTTAGAGGAAATAGACCGACTTGCTCATGGACCCCCTATTTTGGGCGTACTCGATCCTCCAAGTTTTTTTCCCGATTTTCATGATGTCACGCCTTTAAGTAAGCCACAATGTCCATCCCCACCAATTTTTTCGCTTCCTTGTACGCTTGATGGAGCTGGTCTTTTTGAAGAATGATTAAATCTATGCGTCCAATTCCTGACGTACCCTTTGAAATGCGTCCGAATCCCCCTTAATCAATTCGAAAGAATTTCTCCTGAAGATTTTGTTTTGTCACCCCCCCGGTCGCTCCCTCTATCGAATGAGGCACAATAGGGAGGAGAGCAAAGTAAGGAGGTCAACCTTCCCAGTCGCCGTCCATCCTGTGCCGTCACCCCCTCCCCTTTTTCGGACCCCGTCCATTAGCCACAGCCCACCATCCTCCCCAGCATCGGAAGAGAAGTTTTTCGAGATAGTTAAGGAAAAGCTTCTAGGTTGCCTGGCGTTTTGGCGTCCTCCCTTTCTCTGAACCGTTACGAATGACAAAGGAGAGCCTCGTCCCCCTTCTCCCTCGTCCAGGTAAGGTTAGAACGAATACTGAGATACGGTGCGGACGCGTTTTTCGAACCTCCCGCCCCTGGAAGAAAGTCCGACTCCCCCCTTCATTGCTTTCCCGCAACCATTAAAGGCCGCCCTCCCCCTGCCCTGCCTTGGCACCCCCCTATTGACGAGATCTCCCTTGATTGTCCGCCTCCTTCCGACCCTTGTACGAAGGAGAGCGACCGAATTATATTTTTTTTTTCATATATTATTTGTCGCTCCTTGCTCGGATCGTCTGCTGAGTTTTTCTTCCTCTTTTTTTTTTTGGTGACTTTTTTTTTTTTTTTGTTTCTTCAGCTCCTCACTGACCTGATCGCTAGAATAGGGGTGACACACCTTCCCAAACTTCGTCGAAGGCCCCTTAGCTCTGGCGGCAGGTTTTAAAAATCTGGGCCTTCTCTTTCCTTCTTATGTTTATTTCAAGGAGCGGCTCATGAGGGGCGCGGACAGTCTAAGAGCGCCCCCCTCCAGTGACTACGCAAGCTCTAAGACCTCTTTTCAATGGATTCCTCTTGTATCGCAAGGGAGTGACGGAATTGACCGCCCGTCCTTTCTTGGTATTTCTGCTTATATGAGAATCCGCCTACCATCACACCCTTTCCCCCCTTCAATCACAAAGGTAGACGGAATGGAGGACTGCCACGATCTGATCTAGTATCCTTCCCCCCCTGTAAAGATTATTTTCTGATGTGTGGCTGCATGATGGCGAAGATTCTGGACATGCTCTTCCTCCTGCCTTTCTAGTAAGTGGAGATCCGAAGAGGGACAGCGTTCAGGACCTTACCGCCGGCTCTGTGCGACCTCTAGCCGCTGCAGGACTGAACCCTTCGAATAAGTGTGAACCCCGGAGAGGAAGACTAGTACTCTTGCTGGGGCTCACGTCGCGAGGGTTTTTCCCCCGGTGCCACACACCATACGAAACCGTGATTGCCTCAATTTTTCTCTCGGCCTGCGATGTGCGATTTTAAGAGGAATCCTTGGTCTTTCCGCTATTTTCGCGTGCCCATTTTTATCCGAAGGGACTTTTATGACGGCTGGGATGCCCCTTGATTTTCAAATAGACCGCCTGGTAGCCTCCTTACGAAGTGCCCGTTGCTAGACTTAGAAGAAGTTCGCACAACTCTACTCCCCACACAATGTAACCCGGCATCGCCGGTGATGAATTGATCCCCGATCGTCAGTCGGGGCTCTGACTCTGAAAATGAGTCTCTAGGGCTACGGTTAAAGCCAATATAGTTGGTCTGTTATGGGTTGATGTCTTCCTGAGCGCAACTTGGTTTACAGCAGGAAGAAGGCAAACATGCCTCCAAGAGCAGTCCCCCCGACTTCGATCCAAGACCTACCGCCTTCAGGAATTTGCCTCCCCTGGAGGAATCTTGTCTACCTTTTGCATGTCCCGATCGCGAGTAAGGTTGTAGGTTTACTCAAGAACTTTTCACTGTGTTTACTATGAGGAGCTGTTAACCGTTACCTTAAGGAATAGATCACCTCCTAAGGAAAACATTAGTGCAAATGTTGCCTAATCTTCTTAATCCTACCCATGCCGGAGAGGGGGTAAGATCCTTTTTAGACCTCAGATCAGAAGATGACACGAGACCCTTATCAAGACCGCAATGCCACAGAAAGTCATCGTTTCACACTTGCGCTCCATCAACACG
>Ga0179591_1284468_pt1 | contig 22487 bp, 23 predicted proteins | sample CZOMad2_1_08_16f_FD_182891 | JGI IMG/M metagenome (GOLD analysis project Ga0179591, IMG submission 182891) | Vadose zone soil fungal communities from Angelo Coast Range Reserve, California, USA - CZOMad2_1_08_16fungal (PacBio error correction) | ecosystem: Environmental > Terrestrial > Soil >... | reverse complement strand
CTTCCTCCTTGGATGCTGTTTGCACCACTCGACATTGAGTCGAATCTTTTTCGTCCCGTGGAAGTCCCCCCCGAGCCCTTGTCAGCCGAGCGCTCGTCCCATTCTCCCAGACGAATGTTTTCCCGCCCGAGAAGCACAATTCTCGCGCGACTATTTGATTTCTTTTTACCCCATGCTCCCTCCCCCCCCTAAGACACCCCCTTTTGGGAGCTAACTCGGGTATCGCGAGGAAGACACCCTCTCCCCAAACGCTTTTTTCACCCGATGGCGAGTTCCGCACCCAGGCAAAAGCCTCCAGCTAGCCGCTACTTATTTGTGCCTGACCCACCCTCTTTCCCCAGAAAATCCGGTTTGAAGCCTGTAAGTCCTACGATGTGTTGCGTATTCCCCTTTTAAAACGCCTATCCTTCCCCCCCCCAAGTCCGCTCCCAGCTCCTTGCCCAATTAATAGGTTGCCTTTTGAGCGCCAATAAGCCCCTCCATAAAACCCTTTTTCGAATCTAGACCTCTTCCTTACGGATTTACTTCCCGAGTCGGTCCTCGCCCGCCCTTCAGCTGTCGCCTCCCTGTAGCGGCCCAGAGCAGCCCGAGCACCCCTTTTTTTCGTTTAGATATTTGCAGTCTGCGGTTCGCGACTTCGTTGATTCTCTTTTTTCCCAGTGTCGCTTACAATTCGCACGGTCCGGGACTTCCCCACTACATCAGAAGACCTTTAAACGTACCCAGCCACGCCGGTTCCTAGCAGAATTCTTCTTACTCCCCTTTTCTCCGAAGGGGTGTTACTACCGCGATGGCACAGCAGATGCATCGGTGTTCTTTCATGAACACCCTTCTCGGAGAAAGCTTGCTTTTGCTCTTCTTTTCCCCTCCTTATGTTTCACTTTTCTTTCCCCCCCTCCTTTGTATCACAACAGAAGACACACTTTCCCCCCGAGAGGTCTTCGCACAGCTCTTTTTTAAGACATTCTCTCCAATAGTGGACCCGAGATTGTTTCAGCTCTCTCTTCCATTAAGGGCTTTGGAGTGAAAATTCGATTTCAGACAGGTTTGGCTGGCCTGCTCACAGGACGATCGTTTCCTTTTCAGATCTTAGGTATTTTGCTTTCGCCGACCTGAAGCACTCATCATTTTTCTTTTACCGTTACAGGGGTAAACAGCAAACCTCTTGTTTCCCGCCTGAAATCCGGCACAGCCCTTTTCCCCCCCAAGAGCCGATACCTCCACGTCATCAGGATTCCTGTCCTATTGCCTCTGACCGAGTTACTAGAGATGGACGCGCCTCGCATCCCCCCCTCTCTGAAGATCGTGCGTCGAGAACTGGCGCGGTCTGAAGAGCGCGGCCTTTACATTTGCTTTTTTTTCCTGACCAACCCCCCGTTTCTTCCTCCCTTGCAACAACGTATTTCCCTGATTTTTTTTGAATCTTTTTTAAAATTCTTTTGAACAGCAGCACCCCTTGAGGTTTTTTTCCGTCGTCGCACCAAGCGCAGAAGCGTTGCGGCGCTTGACTCTCCCGCCTGCTTTTTTTTATACCAGTGCCGACCCCCCCCCTCATTCGACAGTGAACCTGTTTGACCACCCTCTTCCGCGATTCCCCGCCCCTCCGCTACTTCCCCGTACGATTCGTCAGCGCGGTTTCTATCTTACTCTCCCATACTCTTTTTTTTTTGAGAGAGATATCCTCTCCTCCTCTCTCAAGGCCCCCCCACCTTATTTTTGTCCTCTGGAATCCTTCAGGGATAGTCCGTCCCCTGCTGGCCTGGCGTTGAGAGCCGAGAGTGCCTTCTTTTCCCAAAAGACTCGGTGACGACACACTTTCCCCCGGGTTGAATCGCTTCTTTTCAGACCTTTTCCCTTCCCCAACCGATCGCAAGACGTTGAGCCCTTTTCCCCGGCTGACATGGGCATTAAGAGCTAATCTGGCCTCTTTTTTCTTGATCGCAAATTTATCCATTCACCCCCTCTACTTCCCCCTTTGTCTGTGCGGCTATCTATTCCTTTTAGCCACTTCCTTTAACTTTTCAGAGCGGACTCCTGATCGTGACCCCCCCACTTGGTCACCTCAGGAGCTGCCCGGATGCGTCAGGTCATTCCGCGTTTTGATACGCAGAATCTCTTCTCTTTTTGTCCTGGACATCCCCCGACCTTAACCACCAACCCCCCCCCCACCCCCCACCCCCACACCAAAATATGACCATATGACCGAGCCGAGCACTTTCCCTTTTCCAAGACACTTGCCCTTCGGCTTCTTTCCTCCCAGCCATACAACCCCAGTTTGTCCCCTTTTGGTTTGTCCGTCCCCGCTTTCGCCCACCAATGCGCTTTCCCCCCTCTCGTCTGCTAAAGCACGTTTATGTGAACCTTTTTTGCCCTTTTCGCCCCCCCAGGCGACCCTAGACAGGCTGCCTGTTCCTTACCTTCTCGTCACGAAGCGCCAGGACTTCGCAGGCCCTCCCCGACGAGTCCCAACCAAAAACTTACCTCCCTTGCTTCCCCTCTGCTGTTCCATACGTTCGCCGCCTGCAAAGCATCTCCCATCTCCTTCTTTTCACCAAACCGTTACAGGCCTCATACGTTTCCCTCTTCATCTTTGATAGCGATATTTTCCTTCCCGACCCTTTTTGCTATGGTCCTTTTTTCCCCATGCCTCGAGCCCGACCCACTCTGCCTGAAAGCGTAGAGGAAACCCGCATCTGTCTCCATACACCCCCATTTTCTCCCGACTTTTCCTCCCCCCCCCACCCCGGACCCTTTTTCCTCTCGCGTTTACAACTTGACTGCTAGCGGCATCCGGTAGGTTAACGAAGCAAGTCTTGCCGTTAAGATCCTCACCCGGTTTATAGTGCATAGTGTTGGCTTCTTAGTTGCCATTCCCTATTCTCCTGCTTTTTAGCCGATAAGAAGTCCCCCTGCTTTTTGCGGTTGTAACTGCTATGCTGCCTTGAGGTCTGTCTTTCCCAAAACCTCGAGCCCCTATCGTATTTTTACTAAGCGGCCAGCGAAAAAATCTTTGCTCGTCGAGCTCGCCCCCCCATTTAGACTTCAGCCCGCCCCCCCCATAGAGATCTGAGATTGTTGCAGTTTATTCAGATTTTCTTAGACGACCCCTTTTTACTCACTCACAGTATTTTTGTTGCCCTCTTTTTGTGACAAGTTTATCGAAAGATAACCACCCACGGCTTTTTAGATCTCCAAGTGTGAATTCTTTTTGTTTCCCTTCTTCTTCAAGAAGCGAATCCATCATCCTTTTTACGCCCACCCTCCCGCAGTGGTCCATTTCTTTTCGTCCCACAGTCCCACGCCTGTGCTCCTAGATTCTGCTGAGACCGGCCATGCACCTCTGGGAAGCATTCTCGGGTTTTTCCGTAACCTTTTCCCACCCTTTCCTTTTTGAGTCCTCCCCCCCCCCCCCCCCCCCCCCCAACACCTCTTCAGCCAAAGTCTGAGTCCCTCTACTTGCCCCACATCTTGCGAGTTCCTTAGGAAGCCTTATGCGCGCCCATCCGTGCCAACTCCTTTTGAGAATCTATTGCCCCCCCCCCCCCCCCTGGCTGTTACTCCCTTTTTTACGAAGTTTTTTCATACTCATCCTGGCCTCCCTTCCCTTTTTTTCGCGTCACTTTGCCCGAAGCGCGAAAACGACTGACTCGGCCTTGATGGAATGTCGTGTTTTTCTTTTCCTCCCTTTTTAACACCCATGACGGTCGTTCCCCTTTCAAGTCTGAACTTTAACACAAAATTTCCATCCTTTTCATTCGTGTCAACTTACGTCGCCGGTGACCCTTTAACCTCTTTTTCCCAGTTTGTGCATGTAGTTACCTCCCTTCTTCCCTGCGCACAGACTCCCCTTTGATACTTCTTTTGTTTGCCTTTTTCGAATTTCAACTCCCGCATTCCCGCTAACCTCCCCAGTCGGATTTTACATCCGTTCCCTCCCTTTTTTTTTTTTTTGTGGCCCCCCCCCCCCCCACCTTCCGCTTCGAAAATCTTCTGAGCTCTTTTTCTCGAACGAGCCGAGCATCGTCATATCGCTTTCTTCCGTGGCGGAGTTGTATACAGTGAACTTCCCTCAGTCCCCCGGACTTCCTACCTCCTTTTTACTATTGATCGCTCTATGTAACCCCCTAGGGACGACACTTCGTTCCTCAACCCTTTTGCTTTTTCCTCCTTTAGGGCTTTTATTGTGAATTGTGTACCTTTCTCCGACCTATAATGAACCTGCGAATTTACATGCCGGTCGCTTCTCCCCGGAAGATGGCCTTTCACCCCCGTCCATGTTCCCCTTTCCCCCCCCAGGAACGACTGTTTTTCAATTGCCGAACCCCAAACCCCCTCCCCTACAGACCTCTTGAGTCCCCCCGTATTTTTACCCCTGTTTTTTTCCCAATGTGCGCCCCCCCCTAATGTCCGCCCAGAGTTTTGAATCCACGTAACGGCGTAGTCCTTAGGCTCACTTCCTCTTTCACCCTTTCTTCCTCTTGGGCAGAAGTAAACCCCACTGAACCCCATCCCGATTGAACGTCTTGCCCTCCCCAAAAGTCCCCCCCCCCCTTTTCCCCCCTGTGCGTCTTTCCATGATGCCGCCCCCCTAGCTAAGGCTGTCATCTTTTTTAGCCACCCCCCCCCCCATGATATCGAACGCCAGTTTGACCAACCAAGGGAGATCCGCTCCCCGAGACATCCTCGGCTGAGTTTGTGTTTCACTCGGAGAAAATTCCCCGCACCTACTCAACCTTCATCCTCTCTCCCCCCCACTTCCGTCCCCACTGGGGCAACCGCCGACAACGGCGGGACTCTTCTTTCTTGGACCCCTTCCAGTATCCTTTTTCTATCCCAACCCTTGTTTTGTGCGATTCATCATATGCCCCAGCTGTCCAAGCCGAAGTGCGCCCTATTGCGGCACCCTTTCTGAACTCCTTTGGATGTGTCCAACTCTTTATCGGGACTTTCCCCAAACATACAGCCACCAATGCCTACTCGGCTGAAACCGTTTTTTTGTTTTTTTTTTTTTTTTTTTTTTTTTCTGCTGAAACTTCTTTTCAAGAGGATCCCTCTATAATCAGGGGAATCGCCTCTCCTGGATCCCAACCAAGCCTGCATCCGCTCCCCCCTTTGCAAGCCTTTTTTTTTTTTTTTGAGGGCATCCTATCCAATTCTTTGAGTCCTCTGTGATAGTCACTAGCCCTTATCCTTCCAGTACCCACCAACCCCCCCCCACCCCATTGACCCCGCCCCGCACCTCTTTTACTTCCGGAAGTATCTCCCTCCTGGAAACTTGGCCGCCGAGCGTTCCCGATTTTTCCTTCGGTGCTCGTATTCTCAGAGTACCTTTTTTTCTTGCTTCCCCAAGTCTCCGTGTGGTAACCCGTTTTGTCGGTGAGACCCGAAGGTCGTCATGATAATTCACTCCTTCCCCCAGTCCCTCCCGACCAGACTTTTATTTTTTGCAAAGAACCCTCACCACACCTTCAGCCCTATGCTACCCTTGGTTAGATTGTATTCCGATTCAGAAATCGTCCGACTTACGCTCTCTAACGTGCCTCTTTTTCTTTTCAGACAAGCGTATGCCGAATTCCCCTCCTTCAGTACACCCGTCGATGTTCCCTTTTTTTCCCGTTAGCCTTTGATTAAATTTTTTTCTTTAGTTAAAGTCGCCTCAAACAACGTCGTTTTTCTCCTTGGTTTCCTTCCACCCTTGTTTTTAATGTTTCCCCATAACCTAAACGTGCCCCCCTCTTATCCAAAGAGAAGTAACATTGTTGATTATGAGGTGGAACGTGGTGTTTTTTTCTTTGAATTCCCCTACCCATGTAACGTTCGGTTACCTCCCCTTTGCCTCTCTACACCACGGCCCCTAAGTAATGGACGATGGTAGGTCGACTTGGGCCCCTTAAATTTTACCCCCCCCCGCATTTTCGCGGCGGTCTGAGTAGGCAACTCTCGACTTTTACCACTTTCATGGTTCCAGCGTTAACTGTCTGACGGTATAGAAGCCTCGTTCCGCCGCTGAAGATGTTGCTCCCCCCGTTTCTCCCTCTCCCCTATCTTTTTGGAGATTTTATTCGAATACCGGATTTTTTTGCTTGCTGCACCCTTCTATAAATGAAAGATTTTTCCTCCGCGATCGCAAGACTCTCTCCCCCCACCTCATACCATTTCTCCCCCCCCTTCATTTCAACCACTGAGGCGAAGTTGCGACTGCCCTGAACCCAGCTCCGCGTTCTCCGACGTCCCCAATTTTTTGTTTGCCCCCAAGCGGCGGTGGGATTGCGAGGAACCCCTTGTTTTGACCACCTAAACCGCTTTTTTCCAGCAATACCACGCGTTTGATCGTTCCCCCGTTTCAATCAATCGGAGACGCTCGGGATTTTTCCCCCTGAGTTTGAAATCCCCCAGAACCTCTTGGCCCCCCCCTATCTTTCCACCTTTGCCCCTATTCCCCCCCTTTAACTCCTTCAACGCACGCATCTTCAACTCAAAACCATGTCAAGCCTAGATGCTACAGCGTACAGCATTAATAGGTGAGCGCACCTTAGAGCCAATGAAAAACCTTACCCCCCCAAACTTGGGGTCTCTCTTTGGTTTCTCGATTGGTTTCCTTGGCAGCGCCTTCAGGTCAGTTGCCTTTTCCCCCCCCCCTACACTGTTTCCCTCTTCCTCATCGGGTTCCCCTTTTAAAATTTATTTAGTCTAGCGAGCAGTTTCTGGTTTCCCCGCAGGTGATCGCGACTTTCTCCAGCTTTTCCTTAATCCTCCGGGCTCCTTCGCGACTTACTCCATTTAAGCGGCCGCTAAGCCAAAGGGTTGAACTCTTTCGACAATTTCTGGAGCATCGTTTTCTCGTACGAATTGCTTGCCTTCATTGGTGTTGGGCCCGCCGATCGGCCTTTGGAGATCTTGTCTCTCCTCCCGCCGCACCAATTCCTTTAAATCTACTTTGTGACCTTCCAACCTCCCCCCCCGTGCCCTGACAGACGCAGTTATTCGCCTCTTTTTGAGGAATAAGAAGATTCCCCCTCTTTTGAGAAACTTATGTATTTTCTGGCTGCCATAGCAGCGGGAAGCAGTTTTTTCACAGAGGTTTGGAATGGCTCCAGGGCCCTTTTTTTCTCTGTTCTCTATGCCTTTACTCCAGGCAGACAATCCCTGCTGTGAGCGGTCAGTCCTTTTTAAAACCCGCTGCATCAGGCCCCACTTTTCCCCCCTACGTCCCCTTTTTTTCAAGGACTTTCCCCTCGCACGTCGAGGAGCTTCCCCTAAGGTCCCGCACCGCCGCACCCTCCCTCCTCTCTTGCTTTTTCTCTCCCTTTCGCTCCTTCGGCCTGCTCTGCGCCTCTTCTTCTCCCAAATGCACACTCGGGATAGACGTGACATTGGGCCGATAGCATGCCTAGTTGTTTCTCGTAAAAACTTTTTTTTTTCCAGTCGTTCTTCCACCTTTCGTTGGGTTCTAAACCCCTTGCGTTGCTTCTCCAACGCAGGCGCCGCCTCAAGAAGACTTAACCTGACCGCCTCCCATTCCCCAAACCCCCCTGTCCTGTCCCTAGTAAGAGGTTCATTTCTATCTCTCCTTCAAGTTTGTGGTGTATAGATAGAATATCGCTGCCCCGACCCTCCTTTGGGTTTCACTTGCGGCGGTAGACAGGTCTCATTTCTTCCGATATGTTTGAGCTGGACTTTTGCAGCCTCTTTGGCTTTTCCCCCGTAACAACGTTGTGCCGAAATCAAACACCGGGGATTTCAATTCCCGATTTCACCTTATAGCGGGGACGTTGTGGCCGTTAACCCCCTTTTCTTACGATCCGTTTGTTTTTCCTTTTCCTCTCTCATATGGCCTCCGGAACCGTTTTTTTTTTGCCCGTCCACGACTTCGGCGCTGCGGCTTTTTGGCTTTTCCCCCCGGTCATTCCGAAGCCCTTAATGCAGGCGTAGGAGCCCCTTTTGACGGTTCTGTTCCCCTTTTCTGGTTTCTTTGAGGATTTCAAAATGACCGGTTTTACTTTCCCGTATTCTCAGGCGGTGGTCGCCTGGTCATCCTCCCTCTTTCATCTCAGTCCCCTTCTAGGAAATGCGGCCTGGAGACCCTTTTTAAAACCCTTATTTAACCGGACCGTGCCCTATTTTCCCCCCCATAAGACACCCCCCCCTACCTAGGTCCAGGGCGGCGTGTCCCTGCGCGGGACACTGCGCGGCGTCCCCTATCTTTTCCTGTAAAGGGTGTGGGTTTTTTTTAAAAATCCCGTCTTCGTTGCGTTTTTTTCGGCGGTCTGGCTGTAAACCGTTTTCGGCGGTCCTCTGGGGGCGTGCCCACCCCATGAAGACCTTTTGAATCTCTTCCCCCTTTTACTTAACTCGAGTACGTATCCCACTGAGCTGACAAACACGTTTTTTCGTTCCTGTAACTTACCGCCGAATGTTTGTTAGATGATCTCCTCCGTTCCTATTTCTTTGACAAATATTTGCTTCCGTCTAAGCTAGAGTGTGGCAACCTGCTCTCTATCTCTTCAACCCAAGATTTTTTGGCACACAGGGTTTCAGTTCAACCTGACTGAAGGGGCGCTGCCCCTGGGACTCCCCCCCCAGGCGTCATGTCTTCCAAGGTAAACCCCTCTGTCGATTGCTGTGTGGATTGGCGGATTCCCCAGATTAATGTGGGCTTCCCGATGCTCTCGTTTTCGGGTTGTGTTATCTTCTCCCGTTTTCGCTTTGAAAACCGCAGATATCCAGGCTCTGCAAACTTTTATGTCCTCTGCTGGTTTCAATGTACAATCCTCCGAGCCCTCTTTTGTTGCCTTGAGACCTTATTTTTGATTACAGAGGTTCACCCGAGGTTTTAGTAGGGCCCTTTTTTTTTAGCAGATAAACACTGGGGTATCCAGATGTTTCCGGAAGGGGAAGGTGGTACAGCATCATGAAACCTCCCGCTTTCCTTAGGATTACCTGCCGTGCTTGATCTTGATTCGCGATCGCCAGGAGAAGCCTTAGAGTTTTTTTTATCAGACCTTTTGTTATCAAGTATGACGAACCTCAAGTGGGCTTTCCCACCCCCCTACCCTAAGAAATATCTCAATTCGGAGTTTTTCTTTTAAAACGTGCGCCCATTAGGACGACCCCGCAGGACCTTACTTCCTTAGAGACTAGATTTCTCCATCTGTGTCCACAGGAAAGTGAAGAGGTGTCTCCTTAGGCCCCCCGACTCTTTCCTATGGGTCCTGTCAACATGATTACGACCCCTCCTCTGCTGCTTGGTAGGGGGCTGACAACGGTTCCAGTTTTTTACTGGGCTTTACTTCCGAAATTCATCCCCCCCCCCAAGTTTCCTTTCCCCCCACTTTCTGAACTCGCTCTTCCTTATTGGCACGTTTGATACTTAGGCATGACACCTTTCCTTCGTGCGACCATTTCCCCCTCCCCTTATCTTCGGGTTTTGCTCTTTTCACTACACAGGGATCAACCCCCCGGTCCCAAGTCGGATATCACCGTGGACGCGCTCTTTTCAATTCCTTTTCTGCAACTTCCTAGATAGGTTTCTCAGTGCGGCGGGGTATCGTTTTTTTTTCGCTTCGCCAATTACAGCTCCCTCCCCTTCATGAGCACCTCTCTATGCTTCCCCTTAGGCGATCATTCCCCCCTTTAAATGAGCAGGTAGGGCTCATTGGACGTGTTTCCATTTTATCAGTGGCCATCATTTTTTATTCTCCTTCGATTGGTGACAATTCACGCCAAGTCACGCTCTTCCCCCTCCACCCTATTAGCTCCCCCCCCCCCTCTCCGTACCCCTTCCAAAAGCTCGCAGCTTCCTGAGGAGTGCGCCGTATCTTTAGGGAAATTTGCATTCATATAAGCTCGGTTTACCCCACATACGATTGACCAAATTTTCGGGAGTTTGAAATACAAAAGGCATTGGCACCCTCTGGTTCCTTCTCTGCCGGTTCTTCAAAACCGAACACTCGAACCCCCCTCCCCCCTTTATCTAACGTTCCAGATGCCTCATTCACATTTAAGACTCAGGATGCAGTGTTTTGTGTGGGTCTTGGGGACCCCTGACTTTTTTTTTCCAGATACCCGACCGATTTTTTTCCCACGAAAAAGTAGTCCTGCGTGCAGCAATTTCCGGCTTTATTCCTTGCTTTCATATATATGACCTCCTTTTTATTTGTGTTTTAGCGAGACTGCGCCAAGATCAAGCCGTGGCGCTTTTTTGGCCCTCCAGAAATCCACCCTTTTTCTTCGACGTGTCTGTATCGCCCCCCTTCCCATACAAAAGCTTTCCGCATGCCTACCCTTGGCTTCTCTGACTCTTTCCTTTGAAAGCTCTCCTCCTCCCTTTGTGATGGTTTCCCTTCTACGTTCGCCCGCATCTGCCATAACCACTGACTCCCCCCCCATGCTTCTATCCCGACCCTGCCCCTAATGGTACCCCGCGATTTTGTATCGCAGGAAGTTGAGCCAGCATGCCCCCGATCCGGACCAGTAAGTTCTTCGAAATCCCTTCCCTTGGAAAGTCTCTACCCTCCCCTTTTCCAAATAGTCATACAGCTCGGGCTTTCGGTTAAATCGTACATGTTTTAGTTTGACCCCCCCTTCTTGCTGCCCTCTTCTTCCCATGCTTTTTTTTTTTTCTTTTTGGTCCGCAATGACCCTGAGGCCCTTTTCAAATCCAGTCCCGTCCTACTGCCCCCTTTACATGTCATTTCAACCCTCGCAAGGTTCCTCTCGAACGAAAAAGGGGGCCTCCCTTCTTGATCGACGAATGTTTTCTTATCTTCATGTCTCCCTTCTTTTTTTTGAATGATCTTCTCCACTACGCTCGATATAACGTGATCGGCCCCGTCCCTTCCAGCAAGCGTATCATGTTCGCGTCTCCCCCCTCCTCCACAACCAATGATTACACAATATCCGCCCCCCCCCACATGATCTCTGGCCCTCCGCCCCCGTTTGACTTGCCATTCCTCCTACCCCACACCCCCCGGCCCCCGCTAGCGGCCGCCTAACCCCCTTTGTGTAATGCTCCACACCCCCCCAAACCTCGCAACCCATTCTCCCCCCCCCATCTTTCCACCCCTTTCCGCCCACCGTGGGAAAATCTGTTTCCCTGGTTTTTTTTCTCATCTTCTTTTTACCCTTATGGCCCGCCCCCCTACTCCCTTCACGGTAACAATCCCTGTTCCCATACATTGACCACCATCGCACCCCCCGACGACCGGCGATCTTCGGTCCATTTCCCCCACCCCCCTCTTGACATTGACCACATCCCCCCCACTTCAGGAGGCGTGCAAAGCCTGTCACACCTTCAACCCCCATCTGTTCGGCTAGACTCTTCCAGTAGTCCGGCTCCAAGCCTCACACGTTTCCCCCAGCTCCCCCCCACGTGTTCCTCACCGTTTTCTCCGCTACGACGCCCCTCCCCCCCCTCCCCGAACAGCTGTTCGCACATCCAACGCCTGTGTCTTCGAGTTATACTCCTTGTTTGTGCCCCCGACACCCCTACAAAGTCCCTTCACTCTGATCCACGCTCCAGATTTCACACCCCCCACCACCAAGCTCTGCCCCCTTTTTTCGATCCCCTTTGAGTGCAGTCCCACAACGCCCCCCCCTGGCACTTCCCCCCCCCGACTTCCACAACAACTTTTCTCCTTTTTCTAAGTGTTGAGAAGTTTTTGGCTTGTTTTCGTGACACTTGTTGCTTCCCCCGTTTTCCCCACGACGAATTCACCCACCTTTGACCCCTCCCACTTTCGCTATGTATCACCCCGCTACCACACAGCCAGAGATGCACCCCACTTTTTGGCCTTTCCGAGTACCCCGCCCAAGCCCTCCCCCCAACCGCATTGCCACGCGGCACAGGTTTCTCCTCAACCGGCCCCTTTTACCTCCTATTTTAGTCAGATAGACTTACCAATGGAGAAAAGACGACAGACCACTTTTCTTGCCTTCTTTTGACTCTAATATGTGGTTTTTTTCCCCCTCCGAAACCGCCTCCCCAAGCCCCCCAATTAACGAGCTTGCCCCTCCGAAATCCAATTTGGATCTCACCAGAGCGCAATACCACAATCAAATCTGTCCCCTTGCTATGGGATCTTTTCAGCTTGGGGTACTCCCAAGGGCCGAGCTTTCCCTTTCCTTTGTTTTCCGCGATTACACCCCTGTGGCCTCCATTGGAGTACCTGCTTGTGTGTCTGCAGTCTGCTGTCCACGCGAAGTGCTTCCCTGTCCCCAGCAAGTCTTACCACCTACCCCAGGCGCTTTTCAGTTTTTCCCTGTGAGCCAGGTCTTTATACCCGGACCAGTAAATTGCACATCCTGACACCTCTATCGCGCCACCGTTTCAGGCGATGTGTCGATCCATGGTACTGAGACTTGCAGACACTGTAGTGTCCTCCCCCCCGCCCTTTCTTCTCTGCTAGTGTCCGAGGATAAAGTGCATAGCGTATCCCACCAGGCATGTAGCTTGTTGTTTACTCGCCTGGGCATTTTTCTCCTCATCTCCGGTACCGCCCAGGTGTACACGGCCTACCTGCCCCCTCCTCCACTCCGCCTGCACGCCTTCGACCTAAGAACACACGTCCCACCCTGGACCTCCCCCTTTTGTCCCCACCGCGCTGCACGACAAAACTTGAATGCGCTTTTGTCGCTCCTCTTTCACGTCCCCCCGCCTCGTGGAGAACCCGCGGTATTTCGAGGCTTTTCAGTGCACTCGAAGGTCTTTTTCTTGACGTGCCTTTTCTTTTGAACGACCTGTCGGAGATAGTCTTTGTCTTCGGCCCCCCAGGCCGACCAAGCGCTAAGCTCCGGATCCCCAACTTTCTTTTTTTTTACCACTGTTCACTCCGGCCTCTCCCGGTTCACCCTCCCGAGCCTCTAGGACTCTCAACACGTCGATGATTAAGTCAACTGGCAGATGACCTACCAGCCGTTCTCTTTTGCGGTCTGAAATTCCCCGCTTTCTGTCGGCGACGCGTGTTGCTAGGCTTTCCAGTCCATCCTCAGGGCCGCCCCAGACTCGGTATTTTCTAGGTACCGCTGGCCTTTCCCCCTCACCCCCTTGGGCACTCCGAGATCATCGGTTGAATAGGACCAATGCTATTTCATACATTAGGCTGTGCTGTGACCTTGTCTTCCTTCACCTTATTAGCGTGGGGGCGTCCTGACCACTTACTGAACGTAACCCCCGGCCCGCCGCCATACTTTTTCAGCCTCCCCCCTGACCTGCGGCCCGTACTTCCCAAATCGGCCATTGCTTTGAACACCTAGTTTCCTTCATGATTTTTTCTTCCGTTCTTTTTCGCCGATCGTCAGTGCCCTTTCTTCCTTTTCCCTCCTCTCTCAGTCACTTCTGCACCCCCTTAGTTTTAGGCTTCCTCTCAAGCGGACTAAAGACCACCGGGTTAGTAGGCAGTATTGAATCCCAAGAGGAGCCTGGACCCTATGTTTCCGTTTGACATCGGACAGGGTTCCTCCTCAACTATCTTAAGCCCTATGGTTTCTCTTTCTCCGGAGGTTGAGATTTTTGGCTGTAGGATAGCTTTGAGAAATCACTCCCCAGCAATGCATAATCGTATATGGTGTCCTCTTCATTCCCCCGCTTTTCCCCCAGTTTTTTTTATTAAAACTTCTCCATTTTGCACCTTTATTACTGTAGCTTTTTCGTCACCTGCCGCTTTCCCCTCCAGACCCTATCGTTCAGGTTATACCCTCTCTTCTGCCTCCCTCCCGGACCCTTTCGACGTTAACTCGTTCTGTTATTTCAGCTTTTTTTCTTTCTTTGTTCGGAAATATCCCCTGTGTCTCGAATTTCTTTTACTACTCTCTTCCTGGCCGTGCCCACGATCACGTCAGCTTTAATCTACTTATGATTCTGCAATCTTATATTTTTGTTGTTCTCTCTCTCCTCCAGCCACACGTGGACGCTCACTTCAATCCATAGTCTCCCTTCCGTGTCGACAAGCCGCAGGTAAGGGTAGTCCCTTCTAAAGTTCCTCTCCCGTGCTTTGAGGCCGACTGTCATGATGACACTGTAGCTCCGCAGGCTTGGTGGTCTTCAGCTCCTCTTTTAGCCGGTCGAGTGATTCCGCTGGTGTCTCAAAGGCCCCTTTTATTGACCTTTTCTCATCACCATTCTGCACTCAACGCCCAGTTGTGGACCGCTTGCTATCGGTAGTGCCTGGATAGGGGCTCCGATTGTTCGAGCAGCCCTCCCCAATACATTCCTTCCTTCTCTCCGTCGGGTGGGCACTGTCCAGTGTATAGTGGACCCGCGGCCCCTCCCCATTGCCTTTGCACAGGAATTCCGAACTCTTAACAGAGTGAGTGTCACAGATCTGTCGCCGGCTTGGTTTTCTGTTCGTTTCTTTGAGACAGAATAACTATTTCTCCTTCCTTGAAGCTTTAGCCGGATTCTCGTTTAAGTCTCAGAAACCTACCAGAAATGGTTGCTGACTCAGAATTTGCGGTTTTCCCGTTTTTTGCATCCTCTTTCCCCTCTTCATTGTTTGCACTAGAAGGGTCCTTTCTTTCATCAGTCTAATCGCAGAACTCCTATCCCTGGCTTGACTTGACTTCCTTTTCCTCATTCTGACGTTCTGTCAACTTAAAGCCGGTCGATCCTCCACCTTCATTTTTTGCTTGGCAGTCTACTCCCTAGGATGAGAACATCCTTTACCTTTACCCCCTCCTCTAGGCACACCCTCAACCTGCCTCAACGGCAACCGAGATAAAGCCCCCTCCTGTGCCTTTTTAGGCGTCCTTCTTTTTCATGCGCCGAATCAAGGCTATCTTCCTCACGATGACCGGCCTTCCTTACTGATAACCCAGAACCGGCTCCCCCCTCTGTTTCTCCGCCCCCCGCCATTCCTACGGCAAATCTAGGATTGCCCTGCCTTTCTTCGGCGGTCCCCTTTCCTAAGTTAGTCCCTATCGGTACACGGGGAATATTTCACTCTTGTTCCCTCCCAAATTTTGTCTCTCTCTCTGGAGGCAACTCCTACCGTTTCCCCCCCCCGCTCCCCCCCTCCCCGTAGTTTTGTTAAGAATACATTGGAACAAGGTCTTCTACGCTTCCTCTTTCCTTTTTCCCTCTAGTATCAAATGATGCCAGTCATATGTGGCGTTCGAACCTCTCAATCCCCCCCCTTCCGCCTCACTCAGAACACTCGTCGGGGTTGGAGCCCTCAAACTCTCCCCAATTTTTAATTCCAGTGGGATTTCTTGCTCCAAAGGAAGGTATTCTTCTCTCCGGATCGCCTCCCCCCTTGTCTTTCTTTTTTTTCACACCCTTTTTTCTTCAGCGCTTTCGACTCTGATGCCGTTGCCCCGTCCAGTCCTATTTCCATGCCTTGTCGCAACCATTTGCAGGAAGCACCCCCTTCCCTCGACACCTCCCTTAGACTCTTTTTCTGACCTCGCCCGCGTGGTTTCCTAGAAGAACCTCCTTTAAGTCTTTTCGAGGCTTAAGCGCTCAGGGAATATCCCTCCTTCTGCCTTTTTTTTTCCCCATAACTCCCCTCTCCCTCTGAACCACAACCCCCGGCCGCCGTCTGGTACCTTTTTCCGCTCACTCTGCCCTTTCCTTCTTGACAGGATAAAGCCGTCCATGCCTTCCCTGACGGAGTTCCTTTTTAATTCCCTGTCTTCTCGCCACTTCTTTTGACTTTTCAGTCCTGCAGCTTCGTCGGGCTTGCTCGATGGAGCAGCCTTGGACCCTCCAACAGCGAGATATCTCTATTTTTCAGAATCCGGTGTGTTCTTATGAGAATTTTCTTTGTGTTTCTTGTCCCGAGTTCTCCCATCGACAGCAACCATCCCCGTTTCGGACTTCCCCCCTCCTGTTTTCTCTTTTCCTCTTCCCTACCGGGAATGCCTCAGCTCCTCCTCTCAGTTTTGCGGATTGATAATGGCCGGACTGCCTCCCTCTGAGCTCCCTTTCAACATCCTGGCCGGCTCGGCTGTTAGTTTTGCTCGGAATAGAGGTGCGTTTATGCTACCTCTTTAGACCCCTTCTCTCTTCCCTTCCTCTAGGGTTTTCATCTTTAGACCCTCCGAACTTCTTCTTCTTGTCCAAACTCCCGTCCTTGGGTGGAGAGGCGCAGGTTTTTTTTTGTCCCCCTTTTAGCCGTCCGTCAGCTAGACCCTCTTCCCGGCGCGTAGGTACGAAGCGCATAGTCCCTTCGTTGCTTCTCCCAAGTCCTCCACATTCTTCCTTTGCTGATCACTTTTCGGAGTCGATGAAGCCCTCCACCTCCCCTTCTTTGCATCCCCAGTTGCCCGGGTGACCCAGGTCCAAACAAATCCATCCCCCAGTCTGTGTGATTTCTTCTCTTACGTTGTTCAACGAACCCGTGTTTCTTCTCCCCCGCAATCGTCAAGTTGATCAGGAGAGAGGGTACCTAGCTTTCTCTCCTTCCCGTTAAAAGGTCCCATCGACTTCAATAAACCCTTTTATCTTTTTTGCAGATCGGTATCAGTTGACAAGGATGATATCAGGAAGTCGTTTTTCTTCTCAACCGTCTTAATCGAGGCCTTTGACGTCCTCCCATGCGGTGCTTTTCCCCTTTTGAATGGTGAATGTCCCTTCGGGATTTGCTCCCTGCTTGGGACATTTTCCCCCTCTTCTGATTTTCTCTGGAACTTTTCCTTTGGTTTTTTTATAGTACTTGAGACCTCCAGGTATCGCTTTCTTTCCCGTTTTTTATTTGAGGACCTGGGATCATTCATGTCCCCGTAAATGCTAACAATTTCGTTCGGGAGCCATTTTTCTTCCTTCTTGTTGTTAAGTCTCCCTTGTACGGCTATTTTTTCTAATATCGCTTCGCACCCTTTTTTTATAATCTCCCCCTTCTCCTTCGTGAAGGTGGCCGAAAGTCATATTTTGATTCCCATAAGAGACGAGTTCTCCCTTCCTCATGTTTTCCCCTTCCCTTTGTCTCCCCCTGAAATTCGTTCCGCCATAGGATGCCCCCTTGATCCCCCCCTCCCAATTTCTGTTCCCGCCGCCATCGTTTCCCTTGTTTCTTTCCCGCCGGAACTCGAGAGAAATCCCCTTCCTGCCCTCTGCATATTTGGCTCTATCTCGACCCCGGGATCCATTCTTGAAATGGAAATGTACAAAACGTCCTTTTCTTCCTCTGGTCTTTTTCCCCCTCGGACGCCCAGTGTTTTCTTAACTCTCCCCACTTGCACCTATCTCCCCTAGGAGTAACCCCACCTTGGAAGACCATTCTGGGGCCTCTTTTTCTCCCTATACCTCTTTTGCGATAGCAAGGCCTCTTTTTCTCTTCTAGTTATGACGGTGTTCCGGTTTATGGATGGTTTTCTTCCTCTTCCTCCTGCAAGTTTCTTGCCTTGCAAGTACCTATGCTTCCAAAGACCTATTCTTCCCCCCCTTAATTCTCCCTCAACGACGAGAATAACCCCGCCGATTCACCTCGTTCAGCACTTAAATTGGCCCCCTTCTTTTTCCTTTTTCCTCGGATCTCGCCCAGAGACTTTCGGTGATGGCAAGGCCGCCCATTCGGTCTTCCACCCTTCTTCGGGACTTGATTCCAATTTTTGCGTCGCGTAACGCGAAATGCTCCCCCTTTTTCACCACCCTTGATTGCTGGTGAAAGGATTCGACCAAAGATAACTAAAGCCCTACTCGCCCCTACTCTCTCTTCCAACTTTCGCCCGTCGTCGAGGCGGGCTCCCTTTGTGAAAACGGAAAAGTTATTTTTGCCGGGCCCCCCTCGGTAGTTCCCTGAGGATGTTCCCCAGCGTACTCTCCGACCCGGTGAGGCCCCCCCCGTTAAGTCAGGTTAGACTTACTCCCTTTATTTCACAAAAGAAAATTAAGATTCAACCAAAATAGAGCTTAATTCTACCCTTCCTTCCGTCTTTTTGATAGCGAGCGAAGGTCGCGACCCAAGTGGTTGGTTTACACTTCCCCAACTTGAGCCCCCGTACGCGCTTTCCACTTGAGTGGGTGCCGAAAGGGTGGCGGCTCCTTTGTGAACAACTTTGGACCTTTTTGTGCCTTCCCAAGGGGATATGCTGCCCTACCCCTCGCTTCATTTCCCCCCATTCTTTGGTTCCAAGCAACGGGCCAAGATGTCCTGAAGCCCTGATATTTTCAATTTCCCCCCTTTGATGACTATTGCCCATCAGAAAAAGAGGGGTCACCCCGGACCTCCTCTCACTTCCTATACTGTCAACGTCAAGGGGACAACTAATATAATAAGTTCTCCCCATCATGACCCTACCGGGAGCATCTTTTCAACCTTTCCCGCCGGCCCCTTTCATCCCATTCTCTTCCCGTGTCCTAGGTTCGGACCCTACCTCTGGTCTCATCGGTCTTCAAAGACCCCCTTGGAATGCACACAACCACTTCCCCCCCCCCCCCATTCCTCTTCCCTCTCCCCTTCCCCTCCTACTCCACAGCCTACTGAGCCTTAATTTCCTTTACGCCGCGTCTCCAGGCGTCAGCTCTTAGCCACGCTCTTGATCTCTTGCCGTTATCCTTCCCCTCACCCTTTTGCGCTTACCGTCCGTGGGCGATTTCTCGGCTCTTTTCCTCTAAGATCTGTCCTGCTCGCTATCGTCCAATTATCCCCGTCGCTGATCGTAACGATTGTTCATTCCGTGCGATCGCGGGTGTCGGCCGTTTTTGATTGTTTCCTGGCTTTTCGCGCTGCCGAGTCGACGGGGGTCAAATGTGGAACCGGTGTGCGGGTAAAAACGGGAACGCCGTCACAAAGAGTGCTATGTGGCCTTTTCTTCCCCTCTTCCTATGCACTCGAGATACAGCACTTGTAATTATTGACCCCCTGCAAGGTGTCGTCCTATGGAGCTGTTCCCCCTAAAACATCAGTTCATGGTTCCTCTTTTCTACGTCCTGACACTTGATCGGTACCCTATCTGGCAAGCCCTCTACCACTTTAGCGCTTAGCGCCGACGTTGCGTGCCGTCGTTTCCCTCCCCGCTCACGACCAGTCCCCCACTTGGCGGGTACTGCCTCCCTTAATCCGGCCTTGGCTTTCTCCCCCCTCGCCCCCACATTGCTTCGTTTTATTGGACCACCGCATGCGGGATCATTCAGGGTGCCGAGCCGTTTTGCACCAGAAGGAGATGGTCTGTCTTTCTACCCCCTCCCAGTCTTTTGGACTGGAATTATACACCCCCGACGTTCGGCCGTTTTCCTCTAGTTTCCACTGTTGAACAGTCGTCCGCCCCTGGGAAGGTTGTGGTAAGGTGTTTGGTATTCCTCATGCCCCCCTCAATCTGCCTTTATTAAGGAACTCCATCCCTCCTTCTCTGTTTCTGTTGGTCTTGATCAAAAGTTCGTTTTTCCTTTTAAGCGCGGGATTACGATCTTTTTCCTTTTTTTACCTCTTCTTGATTTGATGAGTCCGACTCTCTTCCAACCTTACGCTCAGAGAAGGGGCAATTTATCCCCCTTTCTTCCTTGGTCCGATCCTAGACAGATCCCGACCCCCTTCCCGGATTTACATTCCCACCCTCATGCGGAGCCCTAGAAGTGGTTTGAACTTTCTTTTTTCATCCCCCCTCTTTTCTTAAGAGCAATTTTTTGTAAAGGTGAATTTCACTTCCCCAACCCTTAACTTCCCGAGCGATAGCCTCTTGCCTTCCATTGGCGCAAGGTGAGGTTCCTCTTTCTGACCCCTTCGCCTTTTTCTTGAGCATTTAAGAGAGCGATTTGAATAGACCTTTCTTTCATCAATCTGGCAATCCTGGGTGACAACAGGGAGACTTTCGTTTTTTCCCCCCTTTTTGAAGGTTGCTAAGCACCGAAACCTTCTTCTTTCTCCAACTCCACACCGGATAAGATTTGTGTCTTTTTTGTCCCCTCCCCCTCCTGAACTAGAAGTTGTCTTTGGTCTTTACATGATCAGGAGAACTTTTCCCTTCGTATATGGTGGATATCCCGTGGCTAAGAAGACCCACCCGAACCCTATAGGGTCTTCCCCCCCACCTCGTCGTAGAGTAGAAATGGCCCCGTCTTCCCCCTCAATTGTTGGGCCACAACGCCATGACAACTCAAAGGTTTTCCAGGGTTCTGTACAACGTCTTTGTCTTTTAGCGGTTTCAACAGTGATGAACGCTTGTCCCTGTTTTTTTGATTAACTCCTGTGACACCATCCTAGGTCACATCGGGCTTTCTACCCCCACGACTTCCCTATGTGTGTGTACCGCCCAAGAACCCTTTCCTTCGAATCCTAGCTCAGATTTCTTTTATCCCTTCCCCCCCCTTTTTTTCCCCCCCCGTTACTTGGAAACCCATTTACTCCCAAGAAGAGTTTCACGGGTTCTCGGCATTACTGAGGTCTCCGTTCACTGATTTCCTTCCCTTTTTCCCCCAACATCTCCGACGACCTCAGAGCTTCTTTTCGTCCTCATCTCATTTCATGGGATGTCACTGAACCTGCCGGATTCTGCTCATTGAGCTCGCTTTAGTTAAAGCTCGGACTAGCAGCACATTTTCGCTTCACATACCCTAAGCTTTACACCATAAAGGTCTCGGCTCTTCGCCTTCCCCACCAAATTGTCCTTCTGCTCTTGATCGAAGTTTCCTTCCTTTTTACTATTTTTTTTTTTGAGTATCTATCGCCCGCCGTAAATCAGTCCCCCCCCTTCCCTTTTTTTGTGAGTTCCCGAGACATTAAATGAGTTCACTTCTTTTTCTTCCGCGTAGGTGTCCCCTCCATAGGCTGGGAGATGGGTGGGGGTTTTTCCCCCTCTTTTGCAAAGTGATCAGCATCAGGCTCTTTTCCTCCCCCTAATCCATCCCCGCGCCGAAATGTAGATTTAGCCTGTTCCAGAAGCCTTATGTTAATCGAAACCCCTTTTAAATTTCCACTGACAGTTCCTCCTGGAAAGACACTCTGAAGATCTTGGCGTCATAGTCGTATGAGCCTTGCCTCCTGTCCTTCCCGCTGGCGACAGCGTTCTGGTAAGCAGAGAAGGGCCCCCTGCCTTCCGTTGCCGAACCCCAAACAATGCATCGCCGGGCACCTTTCCTCTTTGCTATGCTGGTAAGCCAACGTTTCCTCCACGACGCATCAGACCTCCCCTTCCTTCTTACCACCGCGACATCCACTACTTCCTCGACGTTTCCTGTGTCGGCCAAGGTTGGCCTCTTCGCTTCCCAACTAAGTGTTTCCTTTTTCGACCGTGCGGGACGTTATCGACCATTTCTTCCTTTAGCTCCAGTCACGGACTCCGCATGAAAGTTGTGGCTTTATCCCTTCCTTATTGCGATGTCCCAAGATCCGAAGGTTATTTTTTTTGACCTTCACCTTCCAAGCAACTCCCCTCCTTGCAGGCAAAACGACCAACCTGTTTATCCCGTCTGCAATAGCTAGGGTTTTCTTTCACCCTCCGTCAGGAGCGGCTTCTCCTAATACAAATGACTCTTCCCTCAAGGGTTCCCTGAGTTGCGGGCAAAGGGTTCTTGCTCCCACTTCCATCTTCCTCCTTCCTCCCCCAACCCGTCCTGAAAAGCCGACGCTTTTCCTCTTCTTCCCCCAGATTGACTAAGCTCGGGGCTACCTTGATTCCTTTCCTTTTACGCGTGCGTCACCTGACCCCCGGATGGAAAGATCAGGAGCCCCCAATTGCCTGGCTCTAGTCCCTCCCCCCCCACACTTTCGATTTCCTTTGCCTTTGTTAAGGTACCTTCTTTCTTTTTTTGGATCTTCAAGTCCCCTCACCTTTCCTACCAGTTACGGGCCAGTGGCGCTCTTCCTTTTTGATTTTTCAACAACCTCACTTGCCATCCAAACTTTTTACCTTCTCCCTCACTTTTCGCTCATCCACCCTGTCTATAACCCCTTCCCCCAGGACCTCCTTTTCACACACCAGTTCGGGACACAGCAGAAAAATCCGTTATCTCGAATGGGCCTTCTATCTTTGTTCTGCATCTCACGTCTCTCCCCCCCCTTTTTCAGTTGTCAAGCGTGTCAACCTGGTGGAACGCCTTTGACTTTTTTTTTATTGTCTTTTCGTATCAAGCATTCTGGTCATTCAACTCTCTGGTTTTCCCCTAAGTGCTGAACTCATTCCGATGTGTCTTGACCGTCGTTTTTTTTCCTTTTCGCGATCACAGGAGCCCAGGTCGGTGTTTTACGCCAGTCCTTGGAATCGTTTCTTTTCTTCAATAAGGTCCCTTTCTTCTTCCTTCGCCTTTGAGGAAGGCCATGTCGGAAGTTGCTGCGTGTCAGGTCTTTTTCCCGGCTTTCGAAGATTCTTCTTCGCCAGGTCCCTCGCGAGTAACGTGGGTGCCGTTTTTCGGCCTTTTCGTACCGTACCTACAAAAAACATGTTGAACCGCATCTTTCTTTCGATTCACGCTCGCTGCCCGCATTGGCTCCGTACCCTCCTCTCTGCATTTTAGCATCCCGCGGTCCTGTTCAACCGGTTGGCCCTTCCACATGGTACTTTTGATCAGAATGGGAGCGTGGCCGTCGAATATGTCCGGACGTGCTATCCTCCCG
>Ga0179591_1322862_pt1 | contig 22488 bp, 15 predicted proteins | sample CZOMad2_1_08_16f_FD_182891 | JGI IMG/M metagenome (GOLD analysis project Ga0179591, IMG submission 182891) | Vadose zone soil fungal communities from Angelo Coast Range Reserve, California, USA - CZOMad2_1_08_16fungal (PacBio error correction) | ecosystem: Environmental > Terrestrial > Soil >... | reverse complement strand
TATGCCTTTACTCCCTCCCAACTTCCTGGAAGACACATACGCCTTGGATTTGAGCAAGCGAATGTTGTTTTTTTTTTCGAGGGCCGTTTTGAAACCCCTGCTTAAATCCTCCTCGGCCCCCGAGATTTCTTTCAACCTTGCCGCGTGAGACATTCGCGGGGAGTATCCCTGTAATTGGCTGTTCGCACATCCGCCTCTCTCGGACGTAGGCCGTCGTACTTCCTTCCAGAAAGATCTCTTCGGTCACCCCCCATTTTATGGCGCCGGTAGATAACAGTGATCTGCATTCTATGGCGTCCCAACTTTCTCTTGGCAAAGCTTTTAGCTCCTCTAAAAAAAGCCGCCGTAAGGGATTGAAAAACCCGCGCCACAGATCGTCGACTAGGAGAATGAGATCTCCGTTTCTTTAAGAAGGACTTTCTTCCCTCTCTTCTCTTTTTCAAATAGTTGGTTTTTTTTCAATAGTGAGAGGGCTCTTAGTGCCTTTCCCCCTTATTCCATCCATCTTTCTAGAAGACGTTCGCCCCCACTGCTCGTGGCGGTAAATCCCGCTCCCTATGGATAAGATGCTCCCTCTTTTCTACGTATTTTTGGAGACCCTCTTCCTCTCAGTCCTCTTTTCCCGGGCCATTAGATGAGGTTTTGTCGCAGAACGACCTCCGTGCCTACGGCGCGGTCTCGCGGTTCGAGGACGCTTCGAGAAACTTCCAGTCTCTATACCTCTTCGAGCCCCCCTTGATTAGAGGGACATCTCCTGGGCCTAGGGAGTACCGGTGGTCCTGATGCCCTGTCTAGAAATAGCCACACCCCAGACCCTAGGTCCACCCCTGCTTCTGCCATTGTCTTTTTTTTCAACAAGTTCGTTCAGATTAAATAAGCAACTGTGACCCCAATTCGACATCCGCATGATTGCCAGGAAGTCGCCTTGAGAGGATAAGACTCCGTACCCCTCAGAGGAACTTCCCCCTTCTTTTTGCGATGATGTTCCCCCTTCCCGATCCCGGTTTTGAATCAGAATAAAAAAGAGGACCGGACTTCCCCCGGTTAGTACGCCGGCTCTGTGAAAAGAAGGTACAAGCTTTTCTTTTTTTTTTGGACTTTTCCGTCGACCCCCCCCCCGAAGGTGTTTTCGATTTCGGTCCCCCGTGACATGCGCGTATGAGCACCGCCGCCTTTTTCATCGAAAAAGGTCACTTGGGAGGCTGGCACTTTTCCCGACGGTAGGACAAACTCTCCTCTGGTAGTGAGAAGAACTTTCATCGTCGCCTTGTACCTTCCCCGCAAGTTTGCCGACGCTCAATGATAGGATCTTTTATCAGTCCCCACTCAAAAGGGTTGCCTCCCGTTGTACTCCCTTAGTAACTTTTTCCCCACGGTTTTTTCGATTGGTCCAAAGGTTTTTTTTTTTCTACGTAAAAAATTCTGTAGTTGTGAAACCCCCTCCCTTCCTCTAAGGGTGGTCTTCGCCTTCTTAAAGAGGACGAGACACCCCGCCCATCGGACGCTGCGGCTCCCCGCGATCCACCCCAAGCCAGTATTAAGCTGAATTGTCCCTCTTATTGTTCGAATGGTCTGCGTTTCTTTTATCCCCTTTCTTTTTTATTTACGACTTCTGTGTTTATTGCCCAATTCGATCGCCCTAAAAATTACTAAGCGTTTCCTTCCTACGGGACAGTTACCTTTTGGATGACGGCCCTCGTGAAGCCCCACCCACGGCCCTTCGTCCAAAATAGGTCCCACCTTAGGATCTGCTCTAGCTGCAGCGCATCTCCCCCTGCCACGTTTGCAGAGCAAACAGAGATTTTTTCGTTTTGGTCTCCGAATGAATGCTTGGGTTAGCATTGCCTTACGAGGTCATTTTGAGGTTCATACCATTTTCAGAAATTCTTGGTGCTTTCAGCCAAAGGCCATGAAAAAAAGATTCCCCCCTCTATTAGCTCGGACCTCCTTTTCCCTCCTTCCAGCATTCGTCCCGTTTCCCCTCTGTATGTTAACTCAGACATCCGTGCCGCCCGACCCGGTCTTTTTGGGAAGGTAAAGATGCTTTAGAAAATGAGCAGAAACCGTCCCCCCTCTACCCGGGGATCTTCCCCCTTTCGTAGGTGTTCAGAATGCGCACCTCTTTTAAGCAAGTAGTGTGCGGGCACCCCCCGACAACGATCAGTGCGGAAAGGAGGAGGAAGAGTGATTCGTGGCTGCTCCCACGCGAAGCCTTCCCACACATAGGGGAAAAATGGGCCTTGGCCGCAGTCCTTTGGTTGGATTGTCTCGCTATAGGCGTCGTTAATGTAGGCCCCTGGTTTCCTCGGACGATTTTCTGGTTTTTTCAGTAACGGACGATGTCGCTCCTCATATTTCCCTGCGTAGAGCTATTGTTTTAGCGCTGCCCTTTTTTTCCGCGACCCACGGTGAGAAGTGAGTTCCCTTTACAACAGGTTGTTATCGTTTCTTTTCAAAAGAAAGAAAGATTTAGTCAGATTGAAAATAGTGTCCCGTCACTGGCTGAACGTCCTCTCTACTTCGGTAGGTCTGTGGGAGGAACATGATTTTTGCTTTACCCAAAACGGCGTCATAGAGCCTTGTGTACTGTGCAACCCCGACGAGGTGTTTACCACTTCTTACACCATCAAATGATGTCTCGTTTTTAGATAAAAAAACGAAGTCCCTAGGGGCCTGCCGGTTCTCGCCAGTATTGTTCCGCAGAGGAAACTCCATACCTCAGTTATATCGAGCGCCCCAGTCCCCTGAGCCTGTTAACGTCTTGGCAGTCAGTCACAGGCCCTGGAATTACATTCAAGACGGTTCATGCTCCGAATTGCTTTCTCCCACACTTAGAGTTAACTTTCGAGTCGCCTGCCTTCTAGCTAGCCCAGTTTGGGTCGCAACAATGTGTAAATCGTATGGATTGATGCGTCATGTAGTGTTATCCCCGGATGCGTTTTCTCGCTATATCTCGACCACAATGGCTTCCGATAGGCCTGTTATCTGCACAGCAACGGTTGTTAGTTCCCCCCTCTTTCCCTTTTCGCCGTCGATCGGTCCGGACCCTGCTGCTGAGCAACGTTAGTGCCCCCTTACCTTTGTTAAATGGCGAAAACCCAGCATTTTTTGACCCGCACACTTTGACAATGAGATAACGTACGTATAACACCTTAGGGACCTCTTCAGGAACACCCCCCTCGATCTTTCCTTTTACGAACGCTCTCGAGCTTCGCCTCCGGGCCAGAACCTCGACCAGTTCCGGGAATTTGCTCTCTCTCTCCTCCCGTTGTTTTGAGCTGCAGCTAGGCCGGGTCCAGGTAATGTGCTTTAGTCGGGACAGGTCTCGCCCTATCCGCCTCTTAGGATTTAGGAAGTGTCTCTCTTTCCTCGCAGACGGAGTTCCTCCCCCTCTCTTTGCGTTCAAGCCTATCCGTTGTTTGCCGGAAAATTGAAATTCTTTTTTTCAAGCCCGTAACAGTTTTCCCGCCCCGATGATGCCTCCGCTTCACGGAGAAAGGGACACTCAACCCCTCCTCCTTTTTTCCCCAGTCAATACCCTCTCGACTCTTCTCCAGTCGTGATTTAAGTTCCTCGTCCTATAACTTCCCCAAACCCTCCGCCGTCCCATCATGTCAGATAAGCACAACTTCCTAGGGTTACGCCCCACGGCAAGAGTAGATATAATTAAAGATCCGAACTTACGTACCTGGGGGATACTCCCTCTTCTTCAACGAGGAAGTGGATCGACCCCCCGGCGACGGCCCGCCAGTGAATCACGTCGATCGTCCATTTGGAAGCCGGTTGACCCGCATCTCCCGCTCGGCTGTAATGATGGCCAGTTTTGGGAAAATACGGTCGTGAACCCTTCGTTGCAAGAGGTCCAGCTCCCTGTATGTTGTTTGAGTACTTCCCCACCTCTCCTTGCCACTGTGCTAAGCTGTACAAACCCCCCCCTCCCAGTCTCTCCAATAGTTACAAGACTCCCGGGTCTCAAATGTGTAGTGTCGTTCCAAGATCTCCACAATCTCACATTCCCTACCTCACAAGAAGTTATATTGGTTCAGTTTCATTTTGGGTTTTCACGATGAACCGCTGTGATGGCGGGCTGTTCACTACCCTTCCTTTCCCCTTCTCATCGGCGTTTGACCACCCAGTAAGAGCCCCCACCACGCCGCGTAGATGCCTCTGATTCAGGAACATCCCTCAGCCCATCGCAAGGTTCACCCTTTGTTCATAGAACTAGTCACAAGTGGGACAATTACATTCCGAATCCCTCTCCAAGTAGCCCCTCCAACCCATTAGGGCTGCGTGCCTCGGTGTCCTCTTTGGAACACTGTATTGTGCGTGACCTTGCCGTGGGGCCTGCCGCCCCCCAATGACCTCGGCCGATCGGGTTGTAAGACGACTTTTTTCATCCCCACACCTCTATTCTCAGGTGCGGCTTCCCCCTCCAAAGAAGAAGTGTGAAGATTCCCCTAGGTGGGTTTAGGTTCAATGGTTCGCCCTTGCAGCGTGACATGTCCCCTTCCCCCCCCGAGGACGTATTAGTCGTGAAAATGATACTGTTTTCTTTCTTCCTACAGGGATTGCTGTGTGCCCTGCGGAAAGTCTCCCCCCCCGAACACTCCCGAGCAGCGAGCAGTTTTGAAAGTGTGGTGGCCGGGTGGCTCTTCCTGCAACCCCCGTTTTTGATTCATCACTAGCACTTAGCACAGTAATAACCGTCCAAAAGTCATGGCGATTTCCCCCCCCCCAGAAGAACCCCAAGGTAATCGCTTCAGACCGCCTTCACGGTGGAAGGTGAGCTGATTCTTTTAGAGTTCCTTCCGTTTTCGCTCTTAACGTTGTTGCCCGATTGACAGTTTTTCGTGCCAAGATCCGACGGGCTTAATAGCATGTTCGGGAAGGACTGCTTCTTCGGCTTATTGTAGATTTCCTCAGTTGAATATCGCGGCCCCGAATTAATTTTTGATCAGAAAGTCCCTTACTTTTCTGAACCCCAGCGACGCGTCTTGGCCTGCCCGGCAGCGTTAAAAACTGTATGGAGGTGAAGCACGGGTTCCCCGCCTACTGAATGTGGCTTCCCTTCTATTCAGTTCCATTTCGAGGAGGAGGCGGGATTCATGCGACGGGAAGACCCCTGCCCACAAGAAGTTGGGGATACTCACCCCTATCACCTTTTTCACGCAAAACTCCACAGATCACTTACAAGATTTTCGCCAAATCCGTGTTGACTTTGGGGCAATTACCCGCCAATCAGCAGACTCAGCATTTTTTTAGATGAAACCCTGTTTCGTAAGATATTCGACTTAACCTCAAATCCAACGAGCTCAACTGGCAACGCTTTCAGTTGTATACGTCTTCCCCCTACAAGCACATTGGACCCTGTGTCGCGACTTTTCTCTGCATTTCTGAACCAGTACGCGGTTGCATGCCCCACGTGAGGGAACTTTAAGCCCCTACTTTTTTCCGTAGTGGGGTTCTTCCGATCCCGCCAGGCGAAGCCATATTGCTTGAGCCCTAGGGATTGCGGTAAGGGCCTTTCCTTTTCTTTACAGTATGCTTGCTTTCCCCCTTAAGGTCTTAAATTGCTAGGACCCCACACTTACTTTTTGAAAGTGACTCTGACGAGAGACCCGTAGTATGATTCCTGGCTCCAAAGCTTCATTGCCCTCCTTCCCTCCAATTGTATACATGAGCTTGGTTCACCCTATTGCGACTGGCGTATCTGTCTAAATGTGATCAACACGAACCCCGCGTTTGTAAGTATGTTACTCTTGTGGTACTATCTCTATTTCAATTTGCCCTTCCCACCTCATGGCTTTATACTCGGCAAAGAGATTTCCTACCCAAACTATTGGTTAGTCGCCTACTACGGAGTGAGACCTGCTTCTTTCGCCGCATTATGGCACGTCTCTTTCTCTAGATTATATCGCTCTTTTACCCCCCCAAAACCTTGTTTTACGATAACGCTTGAGGGAATAGGATGTACCTTTCTTTAGGCCCGTTTCTACATGAGTACACCATATCTACTTTCTCTGGAGGCCCCCTGCGTGCCTTTAAGTTCTTCCCATAGTCGAGGCATGAAGGGAGGAGTTACATTCGTTCTTTGACTCTCCCCCCCTTCTTCCTCCCCTCCTCCTTAATAATAATAACTTTGTTGTGTGATTCGATGACTTTGGAGTGACCTCCAGAGCTCTTTACCTACAGTTTTGCTCCAGAAGTAGAAGTCAGCGTTCATGACTTGTTCACTCCCTCTAAAGCTCTATGGGTAGACGCTGCTCTCCGTGCCTTCCCCAGATGATTTTTTTTTTTAAAGCCTTGGCCGAAGAGGCTCGGACCGGCAGCCTCGGGTTTGGTGATCACGACGACCCCAGGAGCCCTCCTTGCTCTTTCTTTATAATTGGACCTCCTTGCTGTCAGGATCGCCGCTCCTGTATGAGTCTTTTTCGATTGGATAATCCGGGGGCGAGTGACTAAATAAATTTGTCCTTCCTGTTGCCTGTCCTCTCAATAAAACCCCCCATACGATCCTTCACCGACGTCACCCTGGATCTGCGTGTCTTCTCCAAAATTCGTTCTTTTTCCGAGCCCCTCTAGCCCCCATTTCTCACAGTGAGAATCCTTTTCTTAATTTTTCCCCCACCGCTGGACCCGTATCCGCATACAATCCGTTTTTCCTTCCCACTTACCTTGTTTCCATAGATGTGTGCAGCCCTTTTGATAAGATAATTTTACTCCCCGTGAAAGGCAATTACTTTTAGCCCTCAGCGAGCTCCCTTTCTTTAAGATACTTTGCATGTCTCGAAACGAACCACCGTCCACGGCCCTGGTTAGGTCCGTTTACTTCACCATGAAAACCGAGTACGTTTCGGCAGAGATCCTCCTCCATTTCCAATTGGGATTTTTGGGAAAATTCACGACTTTTTTTTTCGCCACCCCGAGCTTTAAATACCGTGATCAGTTCCGTTCGTCGATCGAACAGGAAATCCACTTTTGAGCAGATAACAAATGTCCTTATTTCCCTGTACTGATCTATAAGTTTCCCAATGCAAAACGGGGGCCCTCAAAGAAGGATTGGTTCCCTAAGCTTTTTTTGCGTTCCGAAAGGGCACTTTTTTGTAATCACACCTTTTCCTTTGTAGTGTTTACGATGTCTCATGAGCCAGAAGCAGACCTCGGCCTTCTTGGCAAGCTCTCTCAAAGCGGCCCTTTTAGGCAGACGCACTCCCTCGTTACCCCGTACTCACCCCAAAGTACCGAGTTTTGTAACAGGGCGGGCCTACTCACAACTCGGTAGTCTTGTCCTTCGTCTGCCTTTCGGTATAGAGCTTCCTCCACTCGGGCTCTGAACAAATAGATACTCTCCCCCCCCTTCGAGCAGCGTTGACTTCTAGCAAGAGAGAATTTGGATGACCGTATCTCCACATGCACGGCCGCATGCAACACTACGTCCCTTTTCGAGTCCTAAATCGCTTCTATACTGATCAAATGCACCCTTCTGAAAGACCAGTAAGCTCTCCCTTTCGTTAGACTTGGTTGTTCCTTCTCCAATTTTGGTCTTTCTTTGAGTTCCTGCTTGAGATTAAGTGCTTGCCTTTCAGAGACGGTGTTTTCGCCCGGCTCCCAAATTACCGGCCCCGCAACACATCTTCCCAATCTAGCTTAGAGACAGCTTTTCTCACTCCATTACGTCCGCCTCCCTTTGGACGCATACACCCTTCTCCCCGTGTGCAAGACTACTACGTCTTCCTTTGGCCCGCTGTGGGTCTGCCCATGACGACACAGACACATGAAAAGGGCGATTCCCCCTGCGGTCCTTTTGTAGACTCACCCGTCTGTAGAGAGTAGAGGTGATTGCCACCCAAATTACACCGTTTAGCCAAAGGATAGGATTGGATGCAACATCCTTCATCCACTCGGTTGACCTTCTGACCTCTTCCTTCTAAAGGTCAATGGACCGTTAGATGACAGGCTAGATGTTTTCCTCTCTGGTTGTTCATATGCGAGTTCCAATGGGGGATCTCTGGGAAGAGGCTGCTCTCCTCAGGATCGATCTGGGAAGAGTTTTTTTGTGCGCTTCCTTTTTACGCTAACGGCCGCGCCTTTGCGGTGACAAAGCTCATTTTTTTAGGGAACTTCACACATAGGGCCAGTGCCCTCTGTCCTTACTCAGCCCGGGACCTCCCTGACGAGATCATCTCGGGAGGTCGCGGATAGGATAACTGATGGCTCTCTTTTCCATCCCCCCCAGGTGCGCTTCTTTACTTGGCCATTCTTTTATATTAGGTTGTGCGAAAGTCGTCACCCCCTTGGATCTCTTTTTCTTATACAACCCTCAGTAGAATATGGTGCTCAACTTTTGGTTGCTAGCCATTGGCCCGTAGGCCCCCTCCAATGGTCCTAAAGAAAGGCGATCTAACTTCCCCATGCCAGGGAGTCGGGTCCCTTTTCGTCTTGAGGGTTGGAACTGCGGAGAACGGGTCCTCACTTCCTCCTTCTTACGCCTCCCCCCCCGCGATTTTCTGGGAGCCTTTGATTACTTAGGTAATGAAGTTCTTGAGATAACGCCTAGGATAACCTTTGAGGATTTTTCTGCTTGCTTGATAGAGTCCTTTTTCCCGGCTGGCGTAGATAAGATGGTCCCGCAAATTTTCATTTCCCAGCCTTTCCCCTGAACCTCGTAGAGATCATAGATTTGCGAACGGTTAGTAGGTACCTTCGCTGACGAAGCCTACAAGGTCCCCATGGCTGTCCGCAAGGATGCTTATTGATGCTTGTCCTGGCCTAAAAATTTCCCCTCAGCCCCTGGGCAGCTCGGTGTAACTGAGTGATAGATAGTAGGCCCTCATTCCCTTTCCGTAGATCCATTACCCCAGTCACGTTTTAGCGCGTCAGTAGATAGCACCGTAATCCCTGACCAGTACACCTTTTCCCTACCAGTGCTTTCTTTCCCCCCCCTCCCCCCTTCCTGTTTTTGAAAGTCCAATGATGGTTGTAGGCTTCTAGTATTTTCCGCGGCTTTTACTAATGAGAGAGATTGCGTTCTCCCTGCGTTCCTCGCCTTGATACGTTAAAGAATTTTATGTTAAAATTTGTCAGTGCCTTGAGGCAACTTTGAACTCGGGTGGACAGGGGAACCAACCTTCTACTGTGAATCCCTTCCTTTTGTCACATCAGGACCGTGTATCTCGGATCAGGGGCACCGTTTTCCATAGTCACTAACGTTTTCTCCGTTAAGCCCTCGCATTTTCTCTGATCGGAGTTGATTCCGGTGCTCGTCCGAATAAAGGCCTCTCTTCCCCTTAATGAGGATCATCCTTCATCTCAACCCCATACTGCACCCAGTAAGACCCGCGAGTCATCCTAATAACTCCTACTACTCTAAATCCAGACTCAAGGGGTGACCGCACCGTTTGGAGGAGCACTTAGGAAGTGACGAGACACCTTTCGAATGCTGGCCTCCTCAACTGAGTCCACCCTTGTCCGCATGTTCTCCATGTGCCTCTTATTTTTTACCTATCTAAAGGCTGTTCCCGGCCGCTGGGCCCTGACGGCATTTTCTTTTTTTTTTTTGCAATGGCAGGTTTCCCGAGACGGCCCCCACACTCCCAACCAAAAACCCTCCCAAACACCGACCACCAACAAACACATAAACAACCCCAAAAAAACAACACCCCCACAATCCAAAAACCCACAACCAACAAAACCAACCCACAATCCCACCAAAACAAACCATAACAAAAAAACAAAACCCAAAAAAACCACAACAAACATAAAAAAAAAAAAATCCCATAAACTACCAAAAAAAAAAACGCGGGGCGACGGGACCTCCTGTCCCCGTTTTTGGCGGTGGCCCCGCCCGCACGTTCCACAGGTGGGGGCGTTGGTAGCGGGCGTCTCCGAGCCAACAAGGCCGCGGTATCCACCCGCCCCGCAGCCTGCGGCTGCGTGTGTGCACTCGAGGGCTCCTCTCGGCGGGGGGGGCGGACCCCCAGGCACCCTTGCGTTCGAGTTCCCTAACCCCGGGCCCCCGGGTCTGAGGTGGGACCGTGGCTTCACCCCCGGGTGGGGGGGGTTGGCAGCGACAGGGGGGCTGTCGCTATGAGGCGCGGGGGCCACCACGGGGGCCAGCTAACCTGCAGGGGGGCTTTGATCCTGAGGTCGGGGACTTGGGGCCGGCGCGGCGCCCCCGGGCGGGGTACCGATGCGCGGGGTCCCGGGTGCGGGGGTTTGGCCCTCCTCGGCGTTGTTGGGGCGGGGGGCGGGCGATGGTTGGGCCGTGGGGCGGGTGTGGCTGGGGGTGAGGAAGCCGGGGGGGGGGGGTGGGGGGGGCTGTCGGGGGCGTTTATGTGGTTGGGCTTGGGGCCGGTTTGTTTGGGGGCTTGGGGGTTGTTTTTTTGGGGCGTGTAGCAGGAGCTTGATGTTGGCGTGTTTTTTCGTTAAAAACTCCGCATAGGTGCACCTCCCCCGTTCCCGGAAGCGAAACCTGTTTTGTATCTGGTCAAATCTCCACCCCTCACCATCCCGACCCTATCTGATAGTGCGTTTTCCTTAAAGACCCCGTGCTTCAATGGCACGATGGAGCCTATTGCTGGCGGGCTGGAAAGAACCTGGTCTTCCAGGCTCTCATGTCGATTTTGAAGTGTTTCTCGCAAGTAACCGGACGAGAAACTAAATACGCTCTTCTGATATTCCCTTGAGGCATCCTTAGTCCTCCCGGAAGGGATCTTAGGCCACCCCTCTTCCCAATATAGACCTCCTCAAATCTTTGACAAGCTCGCTGGCCTTGCAAGTTGCTCTCCTTGTGGGGTGCTTTTTCCAATCGGATGAAGTACCGCAGAAACTAGGCTTGCGCCGCGTACCATAGTGTAAGTGGTGGAGCGCGAGTGATTCCGCGGGGTTCTTCTGTAAACATACCCTACATTTTTCCCGTCTTCCTTCTCTGTCTTTTAACTCTTTCAGAATGAAAGTCAGCACAGAGCAGTAGTCTCTGTGTCAATTGGCTTTTTGTCTCTTCCCCATCCATGGAGTCTGACTCTGCGGAGTTATCAGAAAAGAGCTCATCTTTTAGAAGCCGAGGTGTGGATGGTCCCGTCTCAGTTTAGAAACCCTTTCGCGCTCTGAGGCAGAACGCATCGCCCCCAGTCCTTCCCGACCAGACCACTTTATACGGAGATTCCACCCCTTGAAACCCATCACTGGTCACAACTTACTTGGCCAGCTTTTCACAGCAGGGTGAAGTTCTTGCGGATAGTCCATACTCGATAGGCCGTCCTCTCTTTTCACTTTTATTTTTTTGTGTGAAGGGCCCACGACTTGCAGGACGGGATGAATCACAAGATGTACTCACCGAAGTCCAGCCCATGTCTTCTTATGTACAGAGGGTTAGAGAATCTGTCCGGACACACTCTCGTAAGCATTGCGGCACCGAGCTACACCCAGAAAGGATGCCCTTCATTTCTCACAAATGCGCGTGTGATCGATCGAACTGCAGTTTTCTGGCCCTCTTAGGATAGTGGTAGCCTGCTGGTCCCGCAGATGCGATGTGGTCTTTTTGACGACTTTACGAGCCGACTTAGCAGACCCGCAGTCCCTACTTCTTTTTGGTTTTTCTTCCAGCGTCCTTCAAAATCACCCCGCCCTGTTTTCATTACTTAGCCCACGTGCACCTTCCACAAAAAACAAGACTTCCTGTAAAACCACCATTCCCCGAGTCCGGAAAAAGTTTGATGTTGCGTCTTTCATAAATTATAAGCCGTGAGGCAATCATCCTCTAATTAATATTGTTTTTATAGTCCGCCCAGAGTGAGTTGGAACTTGACCGGTCGGCTAAGAGTGATACCTCTCCCCCCGTTCGTAATTCTAATGAAAAATGTGTGTCGTGATAGGTCAGCGTCTATCCGTTATAGTCGTTTCCTGTGTAGAAATTAGCACCTGTCCGAAAGATTTTATTGATGGGATTAGTCGACACACCACTTAAGAAGGACGTGGGTAGCGGTGCTTCTTCGCGGCAGACCCTTCCTTTCGAATTGCCGTTTTTCCCACCTGATTCTCCCCAGGTCTACCAGCATTTCCAACGTGGTAAGAGGACCTTCCACCAGAGTATCCTACGGGCTCCAAGTCCTCTTCATTCCCCGCAGTCTGATTCTCTTCCTTCTTTTCTGTCACAATATTTTCAGGACTTTTTGCGACGTGGCCTCAAAAAAGACGTGTGTGTCCGGCCTGGGACGAGAGTGTGTTTGTCTATTCTTTCCAGTTTTGCAACAAAGGCCTGTATTTATGTCCTTCCGAGACCCACGCTCTCTGTCCTAACAGAAAAGCGTTCTCGTATGCTCCCTTTGCCCCGTCCCCGGAATGTTCTCTTAACGCGTCTCTCCTGACAGAAGAGAACGTCTTCCTTTTAGTTGTCATAAATATTTCCTCTTCCCAACAAACTAGATCTCTTCCGCTACAAATGTGATGGGCTTTTCAGGACCACATCTTTTCCAAACGCGTTCTGCCTTGCAGCGTATAACAAGAGAGACTGTCCTGCCGGAGTGTCCCCCAATTGTCCTGTGTTACCAGATGTGGCGCGCTTTTTAGGGATTGCTTCATCTCTGAAGCCGAGCCCCTTTTTCCCCCGATTTTATTATATTTTACTCCCATAGTTGTTGTTTAGAGATGGGCGTGACTAAGCAGATGCCCTTCATCACTCCTCAGAAGCTACTCTTTTCGAAAATTCTTCAGTTTTGCCAAAGACAGTCCTCCTTTGCCGATCCCGACTCCTCTTTTTCAGACCTTCTGATTTCAAAGAGGCGCGACAAGCGGTTAGCGCCCGTCCGATTCTTGTTGGTGCTTCCTATCTGTCTCCGACTACGTGCCCCTGCGGTCTCTCCGATGACGCGTTACGCTACTTCCGTGGTCTCCTTCGACCTGCGAGAAGCTTGGTCTCATCTGAAGGTAATGACAATAACCTTCGTAGGACCTTTTTGCCCTTGCCCTAGCCACACAACATAGGTTGTTGTGGGTTTTTGTGTGGTTGTTTTCTTTTGTTTTTTTTTGAAGTACAAGACGGACAACCCCACACGGCCGTCCTTCAGTCTTGCAAATTCTTCTCATCCCGTCCCTCTTTGCAAATTGTGGACCGTCTCATCCAGGTAGACCTAGTCCCCTGCTGAACTTTTTCTCCTCAGATAATCTTCCAAAGTTCGTTACCGTCGTCCCCCAACCTTTTTGCATAGCATTGTGCACTCCCGCAACATCAGGTTGTTTCAGCACCCCCTTAAACGGCCTTCCCCATATTCTCCCCCCCCCCCCTCCCCGATCCTGAGACCCGCATGTCAGAAGGCTGCTTCAATGGCTCCCTCCCCCCCCACAAGGAATATGGTTCCCTGCCTTCGAGCACATTTCCGCCACATGAGTCCCTTTCGCAAACAGAGAATCATCTACACTCCCACCTGTGGCGGCAATTCCCTGACCCCGACGAGTGGAACTTCCCCCCCTCTTTTCATATTTATCCTCCTAAGGCCCTTTCCCAGCCAAGAGTTAAGGGACCCCGCAAGTTTATGACAAATGCGCTTGCTTTTAATAGAGAACCACCTGCCCAAGGGTGCCCCGCGTTGGGTAATGACGGTGACCCGGGGTCGGGGCCGGGCACGGTGGCTAGTCTTTAAAAAATCTTGTTCTGTGGGTATTCCGGTCTCCTGAATCAAACCGCCTTGACCGCGAGAGGGTCGCGTAAGCGTCGTTAACCTGTACGCTCCAAAGCAACTCTCCCCTTCGGACCCCTTTGCCTCACCCCTCCTTCCCTGACCGCATGTCCATGCCCTAATTCCTCGTAACAGACGTCGTCGCGTTCGTCTACTTAGCACAGACCTTTAAGATAGACTCCACCCCTCTGTGAGATAGGAAAAAACTACCCCAAAACAGAACATTTAACTTGAATTTTTTCAAGCTCAATGATGGGATCGCTCTTTTTTCAATATTGGCCGCCCAGGAAAGAGAACCCAACGCGAACTTTTTTCATCTAAGGCCTTCTTCCATAGAGTGAGCTACACAGTCAACTCCACGATGTTTCGAGAAGTCTCTCATTTCTTTTCGGGACTCTTTTTTCCTAAATTCTCTGGATGGATAATTGACTCTGTCGGGTGTTTTTGATCAACTTCTTTCAAACGCCCCTTTTTGAAGATAAAACGCAGCCTGAAAGCTTCCACCCTCCCCCAAGTCTCCTTTATGCTAGCTTTCGTGTCTTAGTCCTTTTTGCTTTAGCTCTCAGGCCCTGTATGGACGCAGACCCCCCCCTAATAGTGTGCACCCTCAAGGATCTTTCTTGTACGTTCGACCTTCTTGTTTCTCCAATAGCGACTCCCCTTTTCAACTGACATCTTGCACTCCCCTGTTAGGTGTTTAGAAGCCGCAGTTGAGAAGCACTTCCTCTTTGTGTGACCACAACTTTGCACAGATTACGGCAGGATCTTAGTCCCCTTGCCTAGTGGTGGGGGGCCCCCACACTAAGCCTTTCCAAATAAAAGGGGCAAAAGGCCGCAAACCTTTTACAGACATGCTGGTCTCTTATCTAGCGGCTTAGATCTAATTGTCGGAAACGCCTTTTTAATAGGCGTAAATGGGGCGTGACGGATCTGTCTACTACTAGCGGCTCTTGCCGTAAGCTTGGATCTCTGTCCTTTGGTGTCCCGGATATGCCAAACTGCGCTCTTTTTCTTTGCAACTTAAGAAGGGTTTTCTAACTCCCTCCAGCACGAGTTCCCTCCCCCCCCCTTTCCCCCACATAGTTAGGAGCAACACTTTCTGACCGCCTCTCTAGTCGAGGCGTTTTCTGGGGGTCCTGCAATTATCGGTTTCTCCCCCCCCCGATTTTAGTTCAAAAACTTTTGCGCGTCGTGGACTCGGAAAATCGATCTTGGTTGGGACACGTCGCCAAAAGTCACAGTTTTTGAGGTCGCTTTGTTCCTGCTAAACACATATTCTCCTCTGGCACCCCTCTTTGGATCTGCCACCCCCAGTACTGAGCACCGTCATAGAAGCCTTCTTCAGTAGCCCTCGGGGAGCGACGCCAAGTTTTCCAACCTTGCGGACGGGCCTGGGATGGTCCGTGCCTGGACTTCGCCAGGTATACACTCTTTTGAGTCGGCTCCTCTGGGCGCCCCCCTTCCTCTACTTTTCGCGTACTTGAAGTTTTCGCCTACACTGCCTGGAAAATGTAGAGGATTGTTGTATCTCTTTCATGTGGGCAGCCCCCTTCTTGTACTTTCCTAGAGACCTAATCAAGCCCTGCGCCGCTGTAGCCTCGAGTTATCTCCCCTTGGAAAGGTGAGTTTTAGAGTTCACGTTTTCCTTATGACGCCGGTTTCCCCTTTGAAGACGTCACATGATAGACTGTTTGACCCTGGCCCTTCCCAACAAGCCGTTCCAGTTGCAGCTCACACCTTTGCAAATTCTCAAGCCCTCCTAGCACGAGATTCCCTGCACCGGCCACATAGATCACCCCTTCCCGCACGAAGTTTTCCAGAGGTCAGCCCGATCTTACAACTATAAACCTCTACCAGTACAGACCTTGCATATACCCTTTTTAATTCATCTCTGTTTTGATCAGGCCCCGTAAAGGTACTGTGCGTTCGTTATTCCGGGAGAAGCTAGCTGTCCCTCTTCTTCCTATTCATGACTCGATTCGTGAAGTCCGACAGTTCCTCGAAGTACTCGATCTCTGTTGGAGTCCCGCCTAGTAGCCAAAGGTTGTTAGAGGGCACCTCTCTTGTTGTGGCCCCAGTCAACAAACCGCTTAGGGTGCTCCCTTCTTTTGCGACATCCCTTGTCTCGGCGGTACTTCCCTGGACCTACCCCCCCCCCATCCTACTGCGATCCCCCCGCACTGCTGCGCCCTTCTTTCTTTCGGGGAGTATCTCCCGTCCCACAATGTTTGATGTGCCCTATCCCCCTCCATCCTAAAAAATCATCGAAGGCACAGTGTTAACCAGGCATGTGCAGACCCTTTCCCCTTCCCGACGGCCCACAACGTACGCGTTTGTTTTGCGTGCGCCTGCAGTCGCCGATTGAGAACCCTCGTCTTGGACTGAAATTCTTCACCAGCCATGGGCGCTCTTAATCAAAGTGACGTTCGCATTTGTTCCCTGGGGACCTGGACTTCTAGGACGTACCTTTATTTGCACAGAGAGCCCCAACTCTGGCTAGCAAAGGCATTTCTAAAAGTTCGATTCCGTCCTTTCTTTGAGAAGGAACGTCCATAAGAGACAGGTACTGAAGGGTGACCCCCCCTCCCAAGTATCGGGTTGAAGAGGTCCACTGTCTCTCCCCCCTGTGCTAGAACCCTTCCTGTGATGGACGCTCCTTGCTACCGCCATCCCGACCCTAGAAATCTGAGCTTTTAGCACCTGTCTGCTTACGGGCCCGGGGCACTTTTGGTCTGCTGGCCGGCGTTAACCATCACGAGTTCCCTCCACGTTTCCACGGATTACAGTGTGCAGATTCCTACCGGCGCTGTCACCCCCAGCTGAAGTAGCTACTCCTCGCTCTCTTCGCAGGTCACGTTTAATCCTCGTCTCCTTTTTTCTCTCCCGACTCGCCTCGGGAAAACCCCTTTTCCTCCCAGGACAATAGAGCCGTCATCGAATTCAACCCCGGCACCACTCGGGCTGCGCGAACTGTTTTTTGTGAGTACTTGTGACGGGCTGTCTTTACAGTTCCTTCGCGGTGTAGCCCCGGCGGACAGCCCGTTGATCGGACTCAAGTACCTTTCTTGTGCCGGCACCTCTCGTGAGTCTAAGAGGTTTAGGCTGGAAACACGCAACAGGTTTTTCGTCCTGTAATAGGTTTAAGTCGTCATGTCGCCCCCCGCCTGCAAGGTGTACAACAAACGCCTTCCTTTCTGTTTCACAGGCCTTTCTGTCGGGATTTCTGACGAATGAAATTCTTTATCCGAATTCCTTTTCTCTCCCGAGAGCAGTTTTGAGCACTGTGTGGCCGCCTTGTAGGATGATTGTCCCTAGAGGAAAAAGTTCGAGGAGGCCTTCAGCAGAAGGCGTCATCAAGTATAACCGACCGACCTTGCTGACACACCTGACGAACAACACCCTTTAATTTCGCTTTCCTGTCCGATGCCGCTGGCCTTTGCTGCTGAGACCCTGCGTCAGCTCTATATTTTTTCGAACCGTCTTTCTCTTTGTCTTAACGAATGTTCCAAACCTTCTTGAAAAGAAGGAGCTAATACCCCCTCGTCAGGAATTCACTGATTAGCTCCTGGCGCCGTCGCCTTTTTTAGATTTGGCCCCTACTAGCCCTTCCTGCTTTTCTCTGAACCGAACCACCTTGCGGCCCTCCCCCCAAGACCACGCGCTGATTGCTCTGAAACCCTTTTCCCCCCCTCTTTGTACCCTGCGCGTGGACGCAAGGGTCCCCGAGATCATTTGTTCTTTGATATTCTTAACCTTCCCGTCTCAAGCAGCTTTTAGGCGGCATTTGGGGTAAAGGCTTCTTAACTTCCCCCCCACTACCCACCAACCACTCCTTGGGAATTCCTCCCCTTACCGTCCCCCCTACACACGCCGGGTCGGAACCTATCATTAACCGCGGTTCTTCCCCAGTCCCCAGTTGGGCACTCTCTTTCAAATTATTCCAACAGGCATTCCTTGACTGCATGTAGCTTCTCAATTGCTTTTCGTACCTCCTAATGCGTCTGTCCTTTCCGGAAGAAAGCTGAGTTATTTTATCTCTCGTTCTATAAAAGCGCCTTTCAATTCTCTTACAATCCCCATTTGAAGCGTCTGATTTTTCTTCTCTGATAAAAAGTATGTAGGGAACTGTGTCGCAAAAACAATTTTTTCTCTTTCCCGGTTGCTGTTCCACCCCCTCTCCCGTTCAGGTTTCTTACTCTCCCAACGAAGATGTCAGCAATTATATCGACTCTGGTTCTCGAGTCGGTCGATCTGTTCCTTTTCTTAACCCTTCTTTTTAGCTGTCCCCCTTTGTATTCCTGCACCCGAATGGTTTCCCCCAGACTTTCTAATTTTGTACCTCGACTTCCCGGTTGCTACCTCACGGGCCCTCTTTTCTTCGGTGCTCCTTAAGAAAAGTCTGTCGATCGAGCTGTTCACCCATTCGATAGTTTTACGGATGAAAACTTAGAACGCAAACTCTGAATGTTACGCCCACTAAGAATTGGTTTTTTCGTTTTGGACTTTTATCGAATGTTGTCTTTTTGCGGAGGGAACACTTTGTGACCCCCCCCCGTTATTTCTCCTCGCCCCTGCAGGCACTAGAATCCCCCACTTTCTCCATGTTGCGTTCTCTCTTCCTTGCAGCGTTACACTCTTCCTCGCCGCGAGACTCGCCCGTTAGGTGCCATTCGTCTCCAGAAAGCAATTTCTTCCATAAAAAAAAACTAAGTGGAACCCCGTCTCCCCCGCTTTTTGTCCTCGTTCTCGGAAATCCGGCAAGATTCGTCTCTCCTTCTCACCCAAGAGAGAACTTTCTTTTGACAAGCATCTGTAAACCTCCTTCCTATCTCATTCTTATCGTCTGCGTTTTCCTCTCGGTTACCCTCGATATATTTCTTTCCCCCTTTCCTCCGTGGGTGAGCGAGAAGTGCTATTTCCTTTTGTTTGACCGCGGAATCCTTACGTCCCTCCCATTTGAGCTCGTCCTCCCTTCCCAACGAACTGTCACTCCCTCCTCCCCTTCTCTATGGTGGGTGAGCTTCGACCCTGAACTGATGATTGCTCCGAAGCCCTGATGACGCGATCAGACCGGTTTCGCAATGACTGAGCGTTGCGTAGGCCTAAGTAATAGTTCCCTTTTCTCTTTCTTCGAGGAGTGACGCGGCCCGAACTTCCGTAATCAAGAGACTTTATCGTTTCACGCGGGCTTCTCTGGAAAAGATTGTCCCCTCTTCCGAAGATGCCATAACCAACGTTTCCCCCTTCCCTAGAAGTTAGTTTCACCCACCCCTTAGAGCGTACCTCAGTTACCCCCCCTTCTTTTTCTTCCTCGTGAGTCTCACTTTTTAAAGACCGCCCGTGTTGCCCCGCTCATGCGATCGTCAATGAGGCATGAGAGAAATTGATTCCTCAACCCCGATCTCACCTTTCCTTTCCCCTCCGTAAAAATAAAAATCTTTAGTGCCTCTCGTGAAAAGTCAAACATCAGGTTTTTCCCCTACCTACCAAGGTCTCCATTCACGGCCTTCCCGTTCCCCGCACGACCGTCTTACCCTCATTATCTCTTTTTCTTTCTGCGGGAACTGCGAGGCACCGTCCCCCCCGTGAATCCTTTTTTTCTCCCGTGACATTGTGACACATTGCACAGCTTACAGTGTACTCCCCCCCCCTCTCCCCCTAACAGACACCTCCCCTCGGAGGGAACATTTCGTGAGAAACTTCTGTTTACCCCCCTGAGTGATAATTTCTCAGTGTGCAGCCGAATGAGTATGCCCTCCCCCTGACTTTCCCCATGATTGCCTGCCCTTAATCCAGCTTGCACCAAAATCGTCTTGGAACGACCAACTCCCTTCCCTTCCCCAGACTTTCTTTTTGCTTTTTTTCTTCGTTTAGTACCCCCTTATTAGTCGTTCCCGGCCCTTTAACCTTCACCCAAAGAATGCGAAATCGGTGGTAGAAGCGCCCCAAATTACGATCCCCTCCCCAATCTTCTTTACCAGGCTTCCAACCCCCCGCAGCCCCCCAGAAGGGAACCGAGGAATGTGTAAGAAGAATCGAGTCTTAAGGTATAGAATTACCCCCCTTGGCAAAGCTTTTGAGCGCGTTCTCCTCATTGAAGAGCTACAGCCGGATCCATTGTTCCCTTTCAACATTCCACTATCCGTTGATTCCCGTGTGAAATACCTTTTGGTGAGGCCCGCCTCCTTTCACCCTCTTGAACCTTCAAGAGCAACCCAATCCCCTTCCTCCCGAAGGCGACTCGACGTTCCGACTTCTCCCCTTCCACTTTTCTTCCTCGAAAGGCAATCCCCCTGACGTTCTATGTGTCTCGCCTGATCTGGTATTGTTCTCCCCTGTAGTAGGTGCTTAATCCGTCTTGATTCCCCAGGCACGTGACTTTTTCACATCTCCAGTAAAGAACCCCAAAGAAGGCAACAGGATTTAGATCGGCCAGATCTTTCCCTTTTCTAGAAATGTGCCTAGGCCGTCCTAATTCTGTAGGCGACACAACCAACCGTCGTTTTCACGAAGACCCTGGATCGTTGCCTTTTTACCTAAAGCGACTTGGAGGGAGCAAATGATCTGACATTCCACCCCCTTTCCCCCCTCTGAACCTGTTACACCTTAAACAAAGGTTTTTGTGACACAACCCGCGAAGAAACCTGTCTTATTGCAACTGCACAACGATTAGGAGTGACCCTTAGGCCTATGGGAGGTGGTAGTCAAAACATAGGAAGCCGATTCCATACGTTGCCCTTTTGGTAAAAAGTGGTTATTCCCTACTTTATTCTTTCTACTACTTATTCTTCGGGTAATCGTAGGGAATTTTTTTTAATAGGAGATTAAATGGTCTATTGACCGAGAGGAGCCGGACGGCACTCTGAGGACGAGTCATCTTTGTTGTGGTTTAGGGAATTTGCAGGCCAAAGGGCGCTCGCCAGTGATCGTGTTTTCCCTCTTTTTTTTATCGGTCACACTTTCCTCCCCAGTATTCCGCTGTTGGAACAGTTCCCCCTTCCTCCGAAAGTGACCCCCGCCATCGCCTTTTCGGGAGGTCGGGTGTTTTCCTTGCTTCCAAGCGCGGGTACGATTTTTTCAAAAGGGAGAGCTCCTCTTTTTTCCCCATGGCATCCTGATTACGCTTTCTGACCCCGAAACCAGTTCCATGGGATTCTAGTGAGGTTCTCCCCCACAACTTAGTAACGACCGTTAGAATGATCCTTGGCTCGCCCTATGGCGTCGTCTTTGGTACGCAGGTAAGTTCCAGACATCCTCCCCCAAGTTCCACAAAGGAAAGGAGACTTAGGCCATCTGTCCAGTAGGTCCCCTTTTGAGGGCATCACCCTCTGCCCTTCCTCCATGAGTTTTCGATCTTTACGTTTCTAGCTCTTGCAGTAGCCGTCTATCGGCCGTTTTTTGCGTCCCAGTGTCTGATGCGCTGATCTTCCTATTGTTTAGAAGGCTTGGGTCAGTTAGCTACGGACCCTCCCACACTCGAGTACGACTTTCGGTTAGCACTTAGCATTTGAGTAGTTCGTTAAGTAGACGATGGACCCGCGATGCCGTCCCGGATGCCGCAGAACTGCACCTATGTCCTGATCGCGTTTGTTACCTTTCCCCAATCTTCCCTCTGCACCACCCTTGGGAATGATGAACCACCCCGACCTTCAGGATTCTTCCTGGACCGCTTCTTCCCCTTTACCCAGACGAATTCTCTATCTTTACTTAAAGTCATAAGACAGTAGTCGGCGTGATAGATTCTCCTTTAATAATACAGTTTGAAAACCTGTACTGTCCTGAGTCTTAATCCTTTATCTCCGTTCTCTTCCGAGTACTTCCTCTCAGAGGAGTTTTCCTTCCCTAGTTTCCTTTATCTTCCCCTTTCCTAAATTTTGCGAAGTGCCTTCTTGGTTTCCAAAGTAACCCCAGCTCGGACCATCCATGCGTTGAGGCACCACAAGTCCTCGTCGTGTCATCGGTCGACCCGGGAGGCGACCTCCTCCAACAGTTTTTTTTTTTTTTTCTTCTCCTTTTCGTAACGCACGCATTTAGAAACCTTGAGTTGCCTCCTAACTCGGATAGTAGCTTCTCACAAACCTCTTCAACTAGTCCCCTTATAAGAACTACCCAAATCTCTTTAATTTCCGCACAGGCAGTTAGTCGTACAAAGCTACTCCCGCCAGTACGCGACTTTTGGTCCTTTTGCCCGTATAGTAGCGAAACTTGCTGTTGATATCGACTTCATCTCCCTCTGCATTTGGTACTCGTTGAAAGTCCGATACCAAGCATCTAATGACAGTAATGAGACCAGCGAACTGACCGCTGCCCATACCTGGAGATCCCCCCAAGGCTATCCTTTCAATTTCGGCACACTGCTCGCCAGTCCCCCCCCGGAATAACCTGGTCCGCTAAGTGTTCCCCACGAGAAAACTCTCCTATTTGACCCAGCGTGTCCCCGGGAGCCCCCCCCCACTGGTTGGGCTTTAAACGCCACCCGCTCTTTTCCGCAACAACCGCAGATCTAGCTGCGTCGGTCAGTTATTGTGTTGTTCAATGGTTCCCCCAGATTCCAATGTCTTCTTGGGTTCAAATACCCACCAGGAGTTATTTTACAGCCCAGTAGAAAAGCCTTTGCCAGATCTCTCTGACGAGATCAACACCAGAGCCTGTAGAGAGCAGAATTCCCCAGACGCCCAAGGATAATAGTATGACCGTCCAACCAGTTGACCTCTAGTTCCAACAGGCTCCTTACAAAGCATATCCCCAGCCCCCGTCCTTTCAGTCTACAAGCACACATCCTTTCTGTCTGTGTTCCGAGTAATGGCATGGTCTA
>Ga0179591_1215439_pt1 | contig 22488 bp, 36 predicted proteins | sample CZOMad2_1_08_16f_FD_182891 | JGI IMG/M metagenome (GOLD analysis project Ga0179591, IMG submission 182891) | Vadose zone soil fungal communities from Angelo Coast Range Reserve, California, USA - CZOMad2_1_08_16fungal (PacBio error correction) | ecosystem: Environmental > Terrestrial > Soil >... | reverse complement strand
GTTTGGGGACGATGTTGGTGGGTTAGGTTTCCCTCTGCCAGATTCACCTCTTTACCTGACCCCTTTTTTTCGCCTCTTTTCCTTACAGGACTCCAGCCGCACCCTTTGACGGTTCGACACCGCTTTACAACGCCCCCGGTTTCCCCCTTGATTTTACTTCGACAAAACAAACAAATATCGTGTGTTCCCCTTCCCTGCCCTTCACCCTTATCCAAGGGGTGATTTGTGCAACCTTGACACTCCCCCCTTGTTCTCCCTTTTTTGTTGATTCAGCTCCTTTATACCGCTCACCCGCCATTTTGTTACCCCCGGGCCACTTCCCCTTCGGACTCTCAGGCTTTTACTTTTTTTCTCTCTTTTTGGCTCTGAAAGGCTGTATTCGAAAGTTTGCCCCCCCCCTTCTTTTTCCCCCTCACTCCCGGTGTCCCCCGTCTTTTTTCCCCTGAGTCGGACCAAACACCGCTTTTCGGACCCTTTGTTACCTTTCCGTCAGTTCACCGCGGGTCCGTTTTCCGTTGGAACCTTCTCCTCTTCCTTCCCCTTTTCATTATATCCCCTGCCGAAGTGGTCGGTCTCACTTCTAATGACCCGTGAACCCCTGGTTTCTGTTGCAGGTTGGTTTTTTTGCGTTTTGTGTTCACCATCTCCCCTTGTTTTTCGTCCAGACCCCTCAAGTTGGTCCCCCCCTTCTTTGCTATTTTTTTAGTTTGTCTGGACTTTCCAGGCCTGTCATTCATTAGATGTGCCCCCCCCCCCCTTTTTTTTCTCCCTGGGCCTAATCCCGTCCGCTCTTTTGACCTCTGCCCCCAGGTTGTTTATTCCCCCTCCCCCCGGTACCGCCTTTTTTCCTTCTTTTTTTCCCTTTTTTAAAACTTGCCACTTTCCCCAGCTCCGGTGCCTCCATACGGGATCTTTTTTTTTCCTCCGCTCCCGTTTGAGCCCCTTCCTCCCCACCAGGACCTCCCTTTCTGCCCGGTCCTTTCTTTTCTTTCCCCCTTCTTTTTTTTGCATCCCTACACAATCATACTTAGGCTCCCCCAGTATATTCTGTTCCTCCCCCCTCTTCTTTCTCTTCCGTTGTCCGTTCCTTTCACCCCCCCCCACATAGTAAACGTGATTTCCAATATCTGTTTGGTGACGCTGAACTCTTTTTGGCTTCCCCCTGCCGGGCTTTGCTCCGGCGATGAGCTCTTTTCCCCCCTCCCCCCCCAACCCCATCCGCTTCACCCCTTCACTTCCAAATGCCACCCAATTCACCCAAACTTCAACGTCCCCTCCCCCTCTTCTGATGCCAACGAAGTTTCCTTTTCCTCTTTACATCTCCCCCACGTCTTTTTTGCGGTGATTTTTCGCAGGCGATCCCCCCAACCTTGAGAAACCTTTTTTCTTGGAGTAACCCCCTCCTCGTAATTTGCTTGCCTGCTTTTATCCCCCTTCATTTTTCCCCCGCTGCAGTCTTGAAGTCATTTTTCCTTTTTTTTTTCCTTCCCTTCCAGTTGTGCTCGATTTCAGAGAGTTTACCCCTTTGAAAATTTTTCCCCTCTTCTTTTTCTTCTTCGCTATTCTCTCCCCCTTATTGAATGTTTCCCGCGACGGCCCCTTTTTTTTTTTTTTTTTTTTTTGGCTTTTTTCTCCTGCTGGATTCCTTAATAATTTTTTTTATTGGGCTGACAGAATTCTTTTTTTTAGGGAAATGGGTGAGTTGGCCCGATTTCCTTCTATTTTTCTTTTTCTAACTTACCCAGGCTCGTGGGCTGTGACCCAACCCGTTCCTAGGAGAATTCCAGTGACTGTCTCCCTCTTTCATTTCCCCTTTTTCCTTGCCCTTTCCCTGAGGTTTTTGGTGCCTTGCCCTTTTTCTGATTTAGGTCCTTGCACCTGGACATTTCTGTAAGCTTTTATAATTAGTCCGTTTGTTATCCGTCGCCCTTCTCCGTTCGATTCTCCCCCACTTCTAATAATTTTGGTTGGAGCGTTTCTCTTACCTTCAGTATTTCTCCTTACTACCTCTTTTGATCCTGATGTTTCTTTTTCCCACCCCCTTCCAGGGCCTTCCCCTCTCACACCTTTTGGTTTTCCTTCCAAACCCTCTTTCATTTGGTTTCCCGCACTTGCTTCCCCCTTTCCCCTTTACCCCCCCAGTTCGCCCGGGGGGGGGGGGGGGTGTGGGGGGGGTGGGGGGGGGGGGGGTGTTGTGTTTTTTTTTTTCTTTTTGCATTGGCGCACCCCCCCCATCCCTCCGGTTTCTGTCTTTTTTCCCCCTTCCCCCCAGCCCCCCTTTTCTATGATTTTCCCTTTCTCCCAGCTCGACAAGTCCACCCCTATTGATTCTCCACTCACTTCTTTTTTTTTTGCCCAGGCACCGCCCCCCCCAAACCACCTTTTTTTTTGGCCCCCCACCCTTTTCCTTCTTGGTATTCCGTCCCCTCCCCCTTTCTATCCAGCAGCTCTTCCACGCTCTCTTTTTTTTTCCTGGTCGTTTCCCCCGCTAATCACTCGAATTTCCCCTTTCAGGTCCTTTCCTTTCCCTCCTTCCTACTCCAGTTTCGGCGCTGTAGAAGAGTCCCTGCGTCCCCCCCCCTTGTTCACGCTCTGTACTGCCCAAAAGTTTTCTTTTGTTGAGGCTCCCTCCTCTCTTTTCCCCGATCTTCTTTCTTTTTCTTACTGTTTTAGCGGCCATTTTCGTTTAAGGCGTGCTTTTCGGTTGACTTTTTTTCTGGGTGATTTTGAAGGATTTGAATTCATTTGGACTGTCCCCTCTTTTTTTTTTTATTTCCCTTCCCCCCTTTTTTTTCCTCCTGTTTTATTAACTTTTCATTGGAGTGTGTGCCTAACCAACCCGATTTTTTCCCTGTTCACAACCCCTGGTTGACCCTCCCCGTGTCCTTTTTTTTTTTTTGTTGTACCTCCCCCCTGCTTCGTACCCTTTTTTTTCCCGACCCCTACGGTTTTCTTCCCTCCCTTATCCCTTTTTTTTTTGTGCTTTTCCCCCCCTTTTCAAATTCTTTTTTTTGGTTGGTCACCTTGGTCTTCCTTCAAACCAAGCTATGCCAGCGCAAAGAGCTGGACAAGGAGTTTTCCCCTTTTTTTTCTTCTTTCAGTCTTCATCTTGCTTTTTTCCCTTTTTCAGTATTAGTACCACAAGTCTGTTGACCCTGGACCAAGGTTCACAGTTATTTCCCTCCAGGTTCCCCTCCTGTCCCCCAGCTCCCCTTTTCGTGCCAAACGCTTTTTGAGTTTCTCCCCCCCCCCTCATGATTTTTTTCTCCTTCTTCCTTTGACAAATTCATACCCCACCCCTTTTTTAATAGTTTTGCAACTTTTTTCTATTAGCTCCGTCGCTGTTTCCCACACCCCCCCCGGCCCTTTCACAAAGTGGTCTGTGTCCCAGTCTTTCCTTCCCTCCCCCCTTGCAATGTTTTGAGAGCCCCCCCCCCACAAAGTCGGGCGACGCCCTGAGGTTCCTCCCCTCCGTTTTTTTGACTTTTTCTCGCGGTTATTCTGTGTTTACTTAGGTACCCGACGTGGTAACAACTAGTTCCCTCTCCACTCTGTTTTTCTTTTTTAGAGTCTCCAAAGATTGTAACGCGATTAGTTTTGCTCCCCCCTTCCTTTTTCCACACTTTTTCCCCTCTCCCCCTTTTTTCCCCCCCCAGTTTGGTCGTCAGCCTTTTTGAAGTCTTGCCAATTGCCGGGTTCCTCTCGCTCCCCCGCGTGTGTTCACCCCCCACTATTTTGCGCTTTTTTTTGCTGCCCCCCCCCTTTGCACTAATTTCCTCATGCATCATACAATAGGCACCCCTTCCCTTTTCAGTTTCAACACCCTCACAGTTTGGACGTCCCTTTGCACTTGCCTTTCCTTCCCCAACGGCTTTCTTTTTTTTTTATGTTTTTTCTTTCAAAGGTTAACCTGTTCTTTCCAGTTCCCATTTTTGACCCGTTGTCTGCTGGGGCTGTGGCCTTTTCCCCTCGGCCATGGTCTTCTTATTTTTTTTTCGCGGTAGGATACACACCCGTCCTGCTAATTCTTTCTTTTGCTGACTTTTTTTTTTTTTTCCCTCCTTGCTCGAGGTCTGTCTCCTCCTGCCCTTCTTTCGCCCCGAGGGCCTTGTTTGGAAGTTGATGCTTACTTGAACCCTCCGGATTTTGAAGTTTTTGCCCGGTCGCAACTACTCCCAATTTTCTTTCCTCCACCAAGGTTTTGTTTCCCCGGTCCCCCCCCCCAAGTCCCTCCCTCTCCCCTTTTTTACCCCCTTTTGAACCAATCCTTCGCCCCTGGGCTGATTCCTTCCCCCCCATACCCCCCAAGTTGTGACTACTTTCCCCCCTTGTCCTCTTCCGTCACAGTTTTCCAAGTTTTCCGCCCAAGGTACCCCCTACCCCTTTTTTCCCCAACCCTTTTCCCCCCCCCCCACCTGGACCCCGGGAGCGGAAATGGTGTTTTGTTGCTTATTCTGACCTTTTTTCTTGTTCTGTTTTAAAAGGCTTAATACCCTCTGCGTACGCTTATCACTTCCGGAAGTTTGAGTTCCCCCCGTTCGTTTCCTTCTTCTTTTTCCTCCTTTCCATCCCTGCCAAGCAGCAATGGTTCGTTTTTTTTACAGGTGTCATCCATCTGTCGCCCCCTCCCTGGCCCCATCTTTTCCTGTTGGACTCAGTGACCCACATTTCCTCCTCCCCTTTTTGTTTTTTACCTTTCTTCACATCTTTTGCTCAGTTCACGTCTTCCCACATGGATCTACCTTTCCGTCCTTTCGTTCACAAGTTTTTCGCTGTCCCAAGGAGCTTCCCAGGGTTTGCTTGCATTTTCCCTTTTTTTTCTCTTCTCCCTCCCTTCTGACTTTTAGCGCAATTGATGTTCCTCAAAGACTGTTTCATTCCAAGTTTTGAACAGTCCAGCTTGCCGTCCCCGCTTATGACTTCCCCTGATCCCGTGATTTCTTCCCTCGAGTCCACGCGCTTCTGTTTTGATGGTTTTGTTTCTTCCTGTTTTTGTACGCACTTCCGCACTCTTTTGGACGGGAACGCCTGAGCTTACGTTTCGTTTCTCTCCCTTAGTTTTGCTTTTGTTTCTTTGCCCCCCTCTTACTTCGTATTCTGCATTACCCGCCCCCCCCTTGTTTCCGGTCCCCGTACCAATCGTGACCGCCAACTATAGTCCCCTCCCGGTTTTTCTGTTTCCCCCAACTGGCCACAAAAATCCCCTCCGTTGTTAACATACTTGTCTTACCCCATTTGCCCATTTGGAACCCGTCCATTGGAGTCTCCTTTGATCTTTCCAACTTCTTCCTTTTGCGGTGATTGTTTACCCCCCCCCTCCCCCCCCCTTTTGCGTTTCCCTCTTCCACGTGATGCTTTTTTTTTTTTTTCCCCCCCCCACTGAGTCCTTTTCATTTGCCTCCCCTTGTCCTATGCGCACATGTTCCCCATTTTTTTTTTCCTTCGCTTTTCCCTGCATTGTGCTGTTGCCCCCCAACCTCCCACCCACCCCCCCCCACCCCGTTCAGTAATGCGCAAATACTTTCTTTGGGAAGCTTGACCCACACAACACCTTTTTTTTCAATAGTCCATAATTGGGAAGTTCCTTCACTTCTTTGGGCTCCCCCCTTTTTTTGCCGGGTCCAGTTGTTGCCGCTTTTCTTCTTTTGTTTTTTTCCCAATTTGTGCAATGATTGAGCTCTGAAGGACTGACCGGGATTTTAACCCCTTGTCTTTCCCATTTTCCGTTTTTTTTCATTTTGTGGGTTTTATTTCGCTATCCTCCCGTGGCCCCATTCCCCCCCTCCCCGTCAGCCGGTTTGAGCCACCACCGTGCTCCCTTGACCTGCCCCACTACTCACCACGCCCCTTCGCACTTACTTTTCCTTTCATCTTCCCGCTGCACTCCCCCCCCCCCCCCCTTTTTTTTTTTAGAGTTGAACCCACTAAAGTGATAGGATTTTTTTTGCCCCCCCTCTTAAAATCCTTTTGATCAATTGTTGTTTGACTGGGCCCCGGTCCGTTGTAAAGATTTCCGTTTTTTTCCCATTTTAACTGGTGGTTTTCATTCCCTCTAAGGGGCACGGCTTTTTTGACTGTTTCTTTGTTGTCTATCATTTCGGTTTTTTTCCACTCTTCCCGCTTTTAGAATTTCTTCCCGGTTGCCCCGTCACGGGTGGGCGAGTTTTTTTGCAGGAGGCGCTATATGCACGAGTGCGTGGGTGGGGGCCATCGGTTCGGGTGCGGGGGGGGGAGGTGGGTGGGGGGGTGGGGCCTGTGGGGAAGAGGGGCCGAGGGGGGGTGGGGCGGTAGGGAGGGGGGAGTTTGGTCCTGGGGGCTCGGGGGGGTGGTGGGGGGCTGGCGGGGGGGTCTCGTCCGGGGTGGACGCCGCGTCAGGCCGAGCGCACGGGGGGGTTAGGAGCGGTTTTGTGTACTGGGCCGGCGTGTGCGGGAGGCCCGGAGGTATTCGGTGCGGGAGTGGGGTCAGGGAGGTGAGGGGGGGTACGGTACATCGGTCGGGCCGCATGTAGGTTGCCCCGGTGGTCGGGTTGATCCCTAGGGGTTCGCGGGAGGCGTGGGGTACATTGCAAGGAGGCGGGGCGGTGGGCCTCGCGTGCGTTTTGGCGGGCGGGGGTTTTGCGACGGCTGCACGGGTATGGGGGGAGGGGCGGTCGGGCGGCATGGGGTGGGGCTGTGGGGAGGGGTGGGCGCTGGTGGGGCCCGGCGGTGGGCTGGGGTGGTGCTGGTGGGGCGGTGGAGGGGGGTGGGGGGGCGGGGCCCTCGCGGGGAAGGCATGCGTGTGGGGAGGTGTGTTTGTGGGCGGGATGGCGGGGCGGGGCGCGAGCGGGGTGGGGTGGGGGCGGAGGGGGCAGGGTGGGGTTCATCTGGCTTGTGGAGGCGCCAGTGCAGCGTGGGCTTTTGTCCTCTGGCCGCGGGCGGGCGGGCGGGCGTGGGGAGGTCGGCTTGGGGGACAGGTGTAAATCGCCGTATGGTGGGGGGAGGTGTCTGGGGGTGGGGCGGGGTGGTGGCCCAGCGTCTGGTGGCGTGGGAGGTTGGGGGGGGGATGGGGGGGTGGAGGGTGGTGGGCGGGGGGGTGTGGTTCAGTGGGACGGGGATCGGCAGGTGGGTTGCGTGGTGGGTGTTCCTTGGGCGTGAGGCGGGGGGGGCCGGGTGGCCTAGGGGGGGGGGGGGGGCGCGTGCTGCGGTTGGGCTATGGACGGGGTGGCGTGGCGGTGCGTGGTGCTGGTGCCGAGTCGTTCCTTGCGGGGGAGCTTCGGTAGGGAGGGAGGGGGGCTGGGTGGGGTGTTTTGGGGGCCGGTGGGGGGGGAGGCCTGGGGGGGGGGCGGCGGAGGGGGGGGTTGGGGGCTGTGGGGGCGTGACGGGTGAGGGGGTGGGGGGCCCTCGGACGGGGCGGGGTGGGGTGGGTGGGGTTTTTCGGGGGTGTGGCGTGGTTGTGTGGGAATTATGGGGGCGGGTGCCGGGGGTGGGGGGGGGGTTGGGGGGGGGGGGTGGCGGGGGGTTGGGGGGGTTTGTCTCGGTGGGCAGGGTGGGGGTGGGGGGGGCGGGGTGCTTTTTTTGGGGGGGGGGGGTTTGGGGGGGGGGGTGGTGGGGTGGGGGGGGGTGGGGGGTTTGGGTGGGTTTTTTTTTGACTAGACTGACCCCCCAAGTTTCTTTCTTCACGAGTTATAGCTGCCACGGTTGGTCTTCGTCCTTCTTTTCCCCCTCTCTTCTTTTGCCCTCACTCCAGGACCAAGTCTGTACCCCCCGTTCCTTTTTTTTTTTTTGCCGACCTACTTCCCAAAAAACGGAATTCCCCGTTGCGTTTCCCCTTTTCCCACAAACTGTTTTTCTTTTTCCCCCCAATAGTTTCCCTGTCTGAGAGTCCCCCCCCCTGACTGCCCCCCACTCCGTTTTCCAGTTTCAATTTGCGGTTTTGCTCTTCTTGTGAAGTTGCCCTCTTTTCCCTTTCCACTTTTTCCTTTCCTCTTTCCCCCCCCCCCCTTGTTGTTTTTTTTTAAATTTGCTTTTTCCCCTTTTGTGATGCCCTCTTCACTGTGATCGCTACCCCCCCAGTCCTTCCTTGACCACTTTGCTGTCCTTCTGGTTTTTTGATCACAAATCCCACTGTGTTATGCACTCCGCCCCTGCAGTTTTCACATGTCCCCCGCACCCCCACCTTTTTTTCGTTTCCTTGAAGGGACACCCTTTTTTACCCTCTGTTTTGTCCCCCAAGAAGTTTAAGTTATTTCAGGTCCTACGGTCTTTACCTTTCGTCGTCCCTTATCTTTTTGAGCGTAATCTAGGTTAGGAATAGTATTTATTTAGTTTTTTTTCGAGTTTTGTAGATTTTGTCCCCCTCTCACGACCCCTTGCACCTCTTTTAGTTTGTTCCCTCCCCCGCGAGAACTCTTTTCTTCCAATGCAGTCCGGCTTCATTGGTACCAAGGGCCCCTATTGAATTTGGCTCCTTTTGTTTTCCTCTCCCGTTGAACTTTTTACATGGTTGTTTGTAAGTAACGTCTCTTCTTTCTTTCCCGATTTTCCCCCCCCAACCGACCATCCCTCTTGGACCACTTCCGTCCCCCCCCCTCTTTATTGGTTTTGGCCTTTGCCCCAGGTTCGCTCCTGATGTGGCGGCATTCTGGCGTCCCCCCTTGGCAAAAACATGGGGCTCCCTTTTCTTTTTGTACCCCCTCCTACATGTCTGTCCCCTCTCTTACAACCCTGTGTTTTTTGCACTCGAGATCATCTTTCGTCCCCCTTCTCATGCCATTTCCAGAGGCACCTCCTTCCTTCGAATTTCTTCCCCCCCCATCGCCCTCATTGCGAAATTTTTGTGTCTGCCTTTGTCGCGTTTGTGACCCCTCTTTTTTTGCTTTCCTAGGTTTTTCTCCTTCCATTTCGCTTTCTTTTGTCTGTTTTCCCCTTGATTCCCACTCTTTTCCTGTACCCAAATCTCTTGCTAATTGTCCAAAACCCTTTTCAGAGGCTCCCCCTGCTGCCCGGTGATCACTTAGTCCTTTTTCAATCTATTAGAGCGACTGTGCACCATTCCCTCGGGTGCCTTTGGCCCTTAGTCTTTGCACGACCCCCATAGTACCTTTTCGAATCGCCTCCCGTCGGTTTTTTTTTCTGACTGTGTACCTTGTTTAGTTGATCTGGGCCCTTTTGGCAGTATCTGGCACCCTTCTCCTTTCTTGCTTCCTTTTCCCCTTCTTTTTGCATTCAGGTCTTCAAAAAAACTTGTCTCTTCCTCCCCCTTCGTCCTTCGCTCTTGTGTCTTTTTTCCCTTCCCTCCCCATGGGATCCGAGGTGCGACAATACACCCCTTTCCTTCACGGTTTGTTCCTTTGTCCCCTGTCGGTGTTTTTTTCAGACATTTTTTTCCGTTTCCCTCCCCTTTTTTTTCCTTGGCCCCGCCATTCCGGCCCCCCAGCGGGTCAAAGCCCTTGGTATTTCCTCTCCCTCTTTGGCCTTTCCCTCTTTTTATTGTTTACCAAGTTGTTCTTGGTACTTTTCAAACTTGTTCCCTCGACCTTTAGGCCCAGTAGGGTTCCCCCTTTGTCCCTTGTCTTTTCCCTTCCATGTCTGTTCGTCCTGCCCCCTTCCCCCCAATTTTATGCTGGTCACGAATCTACAGTCCAAAGTCCCAATTCCTAGTCCTTCACGAGGAAGGGTTTGCTTTTTTTTCGTTTTTTTTCCTTTTGCCCCCCTCTGAGTTCAGGTCTGTTCCCACAGTTGGCTTGGACTTTTTTGCACTATTTTTCGGGGGGTGTTTTTCTTTCTAGCCGTCTCCCACCCCCCCCCTCCCTGCCAAGGTGTTTTTGACTCGTCTGGAATTTCCATTTGGTTTGCCCTCCGACGGTTCGAACTGTCATCAAGGTTTCCCCTTGGATCCTCGACCCACCAACCATCTTCTTTTTTTGACCTCCAGTTACCCAACGTTGCCCCCCCCCAGTCCCACAAACCTTGTTGTCCCGTGTTTGACCCTTCCAAGCCTTGCTTTGATCCACTCTTCCCTTTTTTGGTAGAGCTGTATATAGTTGTCGTTAATCTCCCAAATCTTGACCCTTGTCCCCACTCCTTTTTTGGTGTTGTGCGGAGATCTGTCTCCCCTTCGCTGTTCGTCTCCCACTTCGGGTCTCCTCGGAAAGGTGTGTCCCTTTTCCGGCCCCTCCCCCTTTCTCGTCCGTTTTCCACCATTCTTTGTACTATACGTCTCCAAACTATGTTTTTTGGCACATTTGTTCCCCTTTTTCTTTCTCCGTAATTTTTTTCCCCGCTCTCCTTTAGTCTTTCTTTTCTTCCTTTCCACCTTGGATGAATTTCATTCCCCTTTTCGGGGATGGAACTTACTCGTTCCATCCCCTTTTGTATGTTGACGGGGCTTGCGGGTTTGGTTAGCCCCGACGTGTTTCCCCCTCATAGCCCCCTTTTCCCAGACGTTTTAGATTTCTTTTGGACGGCCTTCCTTTTCAATTTTTTATATTTGTCCCCAAGCTCTGGGTTCGTCGCGCCTACCCTTTCCCCCATGATGCTGTTGGGCCTGCGAAGTTCTTTGGACCCCTTTTTTTTTTTTTGCTTTCCCCACTTGGCGTTTCCCCTTTATGGGGGATTGTTTTCTTTTTTTCCCCCTTTTCCCCTTCCGTTTATTTTTACGCCTTACCTGCTCCTGCGAGTCTTGCTCGCCTAACCCTTTTTCCCCCTATGTTCCTGGAACTCCCCCTCCTTTGTTTGTGTTTCTTCCGTCGGCTTTGTTCTAGCCCACCTTCCCGTTATTTTTCCTCCTCTCCAAACCAGTCCCCCTAAAAGGATCCGATGCCTGTTTTGTGATCCAACCTTCTTGTTTCTTCTTACTTCCGTTATAGTTTCAACAACCACAATTCCCGTTGATCACACCTTTTTGTTTGACGCTTCGGTTTTTCTTGGTTCCCTGTTTTTCTTTTCTTCTTCAGGATTCCACCCCCCAACCAGGGAGATCACACCTGACAATTCCCTTCACAACTAACCCCCACCTATCCCCTTCCTTTTTTTTCCCCAATCCCCTTGAACCCCCTGCATCTTCCTTCGTCCCCTCCGAATCGGGCCAGATACCTCGTTATACGAGCGCCAATCCGTTTATGCACACTTTTGATCCCTTCCTCTGCCGGTCCCCATGGGGCTGACACTTTTTTTTACTACGTCCTTTCCCCCCCACTGTCTTCCCTCTTCTGCAGAGTTTTTTCCCCCTGCATGCCGACCTTTCCCCCTTTTGGCCGATGGCTTGCGTGTCCCGTTGGACATCCGTTCGACGGTGCCCTTTGCTCTTTTCCTTTTCTCTTTTCGGCAAGGGGTTTTTCCTTCATAACTATTCCCTGGCAGTTTTCCGGGGCCGCGGTTTTTTGGCCTTTCGGGCCGCCCCCCCGTTTGCATGGTTCTGAAGCACTTCAGTTCGTTGTTTTTTTTTTTTTTTTGTGGTGTGGTCTCAATCTGGGGTTTCCTTGTTTATGTTAGTCCTCCCTCGGTCTTTGCTTCCACCCTACAGACTGTTCTTTGAGTTTTGTGAAAAACCTTCGTTCGATTTTTTTTCTTTTTTTTTACCCGGTGACCGATGCCCCTTTAGGTCCGGGAACTTTCCCCTTCTGTTTTTTTTTCTCCCTTGATGGGCGCGTTAATGGCCTGGTTCCTGTTTTTTCCCAAAGATAACTTCGTGTTTTTTAATTGCGACATTTTTTGTGGGTCGACCTCCTTCTTTTTCCTCCTCCCTTGTTTTTTGGTTTTTCTCTGGGGTCCTCACTGCGTCAATGGATGACTTTACAAAAGTCTTCTATTTGGTGTCCTCACATTTTCCTGCTCCTTTCTTTTTTGTCCTCCCCACCCTTTTTTCTGGGGGCTTCCCGCAAAATTGAGTGACCACAGTCTGCCTGTACCTTTCGCCCGGTTTTTTGCGCTTGGTCACAACTCACAGGTCTTTGTTAGGTTCACCCTTGGGCTTGATCCCCTCGCCCCAAGGGTTCCCCCCAAGATTTTCACCTGAACCCTTCCTTCAGAATACCCCCCCTTTCTGGAAAGGATTGTGGATTCCCAACCACTGTATGACCCACACTTCCGGTATTTTATCCGTCCCCTTACTCCAAACCCTGGTTCCTCTCCTCCTTTTGCTTTGTCCAGGGCCCGATTACCATGTCCCCCGGAAAGGGTATGGCCCTCGTCCCTGACCACTACTCCGTTTTCAGAGGTTTCTCATTCCCTCCCCTTGACTCTTTTAACGCCCCCCCCCAGTTGTTCAAGGATTTGAGTTATTTTGGCCTCCCCCTGAGCTTTTTTTGTGATCTTTTTTTATTAAGAGGTCACTTTTTTTCTTCCTGTCCCCTGTTCTTTTGATGTTTCACGTTATAGGTTTGATTTCAGTGCCTGTCCTTCCTTTTTTTGCATGCGGTTTGTATTGCCATACTGCTCGATTACTCAAAGCTTTTTTTCCCAAAACTGATTTTGTGGCTTAAGTAACCCCCCACCCACATATTTGTTTCCCTTCCCCCCCAGTGCCTTTTTGGGTTTTCTTTGTACCTACGTTGTCATCCGTTAGCAGGTACCCCCCTTTTTTCCTTTTGCCTTTCTTCGGGTTTTCCTTTCGGAGTCAATGCCCTTTTTATTTTTTAAATTTTTTTTTTCTATTCACACCCTTCTTTTAGGCCCCTCTTTTCTGTCTCCTTTAGGGCTTTTCCTCTTTGAGTGCCCCTGGACAGCTCGTCTTTTTCTCAACCAGTTTGACCAATTTGGCACCCCAATGTTCAAAAGGTGCCCTTCTTTTTGTTCTCCCGTCCCTTCCCCACAGGACATTTTTCTCCCCGGCCAAAATTTTTCTTCCTTCTTGCCCTGCTCCCCCGCCCCGTATTGGTGTCAATCTAATTGCTTCATGCTGCACTACCTCGCTCTTCACCTTCTCTTGCGGACCCTTTCCTGATTGGAACCACAACACTCACACTGCCCCCTAACAGTTGTGTGCAACCATCCCGGGTTTTTCGGGTGTAGCGCCTTTTTTTTTTTTTTTGGCGTCAAAATTTTTTTTAACTTGTAGCCAGACTTTCGTGGACCTCTCCCTCCTTTGCGCGGACCCCCAGCGGTTACGGAGTGACGAGGTCCCCCCACCAGTATTTTTCCCAGACCCCTCCCTTTTGGTTCGTAGATTTTTTTCTCCCCCCCCCAAGTCCTTGTCCCTTTTTTCTTAGTGGGGGGTTAGTTGTACCCCGGGGTTTCACTTTTCGCCCAGTGTCGGAGGCCCCTCCCCCTCGTCCAAGTCTCCCCTTTGATGGCTCAAGGCCACTCTTGTGAATGGTACTCGTTCTTATTTGAGTTGTGCATATAGCCCTTTGTTTTTACCCCCTCTTCTCCCGTCCTTTTTTCCCCCCTGTTTCCCCACTTTCCCCCTGGTTTGGAAGTCCCCCCCTTGTCTTTACCAGCCCCCACCCGGTCTACTTTTTTTTTTTTTTCTCTGAATCAAGGTTGAACCTGTATCAGCCTTTGACCCTTTCTTTTGGCTTGTCTCCCTTTCCTTCATTCTCGTTTTTTTTCCCCCTTATGGAGATTTTTTCCTGGCGTTGTATTTTACAAACCAGTCGCGAATCTGTTACTACGGCAGTTCAACTAGCCCTGCTTCTTTTTTCTCTACGCACCCCTCAGTGCTGCGTCTCTTCAAATTCCCCTTGATCTTTAGTTGACATTCCATACCCTTTTTTTTTTGACGGGGATTCCTGCACTGATTGCCCCAAGGTTTTCCCGAACCTCCTGGGTTACCCTCTTTCCAAGGGTTCACTACAGTTTTTTCCCCATTAGCCGTTTCTCCTTTTTTGTTTTGATTTCCAAGGCGTCAATACCCCCAGGTGCTTTCTTTTTGACTCTCAGATCCCCTTTTTTCTGGCAACTTTTTTCCTTCCACTGGGTTTCCTCTCACGGAGCCCAACCACCGACCCGTCCACAACTTTTTTGATTTTTTAATTGTGTGGCATTCTTCGACCTGGCTGTTCTTTCCCCACTTTTCCCCTAAGAACTCTTCTGTAAGTCTATATTAACTGACGGCATTAATCAGCATTTGATGGTCCTTACGTAATCTGACACCCTCGGCGGCCTCCTTTTTTCACTCCTTCTGCTTTTTTTTTCCTTGGCCCAGATCCCTCCCCGTGGGCCTGTTTCCCCAACCGTCCTACCCCTCCCTGCAACCGATTTTGATTTTTGGCCGTGAAAACGCTGGAGCTCCCTTCAGTCAATTGCTGGACCTTTTTTTTTGGCTCTGTAAGGCCTTCCCCATGCGAGTTTTTGTCTCTTGTTGTGCTTTTTTTTTTTTTTTATCGGCTTTCCCTCGTTTTAGCCCCCCTGACCTTCAGGTGCGGTCCCCCCCCCGACTTGTTTTTTGGAATCCCCAGGTAGCACCCGTGTTCCCCTTTTTGACCTTTTTGTTTTTTTTAAACATGACTGAGGCGCCCCGATATGTTTACCTTTCCGCTTAGAGATTTTGTTAGGTTCCTCTTTTGTGCCGTTTTTGTTTTTCCCCTCGTGCTCCTGCCCACGGCCGAGCCATACTCTTTTTCTGTATTTGTCCCCCAGTTGGTTCGACCTTGCTTGTCCCTCTTTCGATTTATTTTTTTCCTCGTTGTGTTTTTCCGCCCATTTTCGTGACGCACCTTTCTCCCCTTTCTCCTCCCCCGGGTAGAGAACACTTGGGGCCACCTCATTCGGTGCCCGAAGTACAAGGTCTTTAGTTTTTTTTTAGACGTTCCTCGATCTTACCCCCCCCCCTCGAGACACTTTTCAACATCTCGTTGTCGCGGTGCTGGCTTTTCCCCGCCCCACTTCTCGATCCGATTTTTGGCACCATCTCCCTTTCCCTTTGCTTCCTTTGTTGCATCCAGAGTTCTACGAATATCTTTTCACATGTTCGCGTTTCTGCCTGCCCGACCAATACCCCCAAAAAACTCCCCACCCTTTCGTTTGATCTGATCCTTTGCGCAAAAGACCTTCTTTCCCCGCCCCCAAGCAAAACCCTAGGGACCTACTTTCCGTCCTGACCCCTTTTTGGTGACCCAAGCGGTCCCCCGTGTTGATTTTTTTATTGTTTCATTTTTTCCCCTTGTGCTGTCTGGAGACTCGGCCCCGCCATGCTCTTTTTTGACCACCCAGTCGCTCCAAAAAGTCATGGGGAGGGTTTTTTTGTGACCTTTTTTGGGTCTTCTCTCTCACCTTTTTCCATATTGTGGCCCCCCTTGCCAGCATTCCTTGGCTTCAACCCCCCTGGTCTCAGGACAGTGCACCTTCACGTCAAAACTTCGTACCCCCCTAAGACCGGCTCCCTGAAAGCAAATTTCTTTGCTTTTGGGAAAACCTTGTGCGGTGTTTTCCCTTTTAGTTTTCACCCCCCTGTCAGTGTTTTAGGTCCCGTAGAGCCAGGGTGAACTAGTCAGTTTGAAGTCCTTGTCTTAGAGTCCCCCTTGGCGTGGATGTCCCTGTGATCCATCTGCCTGTACACTATCTCGCTGGTCTCCTTTCTTCGGCTGTTAAAGGGACCATCACAAAAATTGGTTTGAATCTCTCTATTGTCCTACTAGGTTTTTTTTCTTTTGGTTGGGGGGTCGGGTGGGGGGGCGGGGGGGGCGCGGTGGTGGTGGGGGGGGTGTGTTTGTTTGACTTTGTGGGCGCGCGAACGGGGCGTGGGTGCGGGTGTAATGGAGGCGGCATGGAGCGACGGGGGGGGGGGTAGGCGGGCGGTCAAGGTCGCGCGGGGTGGGGGGTAGGTGGTGGTGGGCGGCGGTGCCCTGGAGCCCCGGCGGGGGGGGGGGGGGGCGGGGGGGAGGGGGGCCTGTTGCGTTGCTGCGTTGCCGGAGACGAGCAACGGGGTGTTCGGCGCGGTTTGCGGAGGATCGGGGGTGTTGGGGTTTGCCTCGCCGAGGGGAGGTTCATCCGGCTCGAGGGGGGTGGGGGCGGAGAGCGCGTTGCTCGGGACGCGGGGTTGGGGAGTGGGGTGAGGCAGCGTTGGTGGCGCATGCTGGGGCGGAAGGGGGTGCGGTGCGGCTGCGGGCGGGGGACGTGGGGGGGAGCTAGTGGTCGGGGCGCGGGGAGGGTTGGCGGGGGCGGGGGGTGGGGGCGGGGCCGTTTGGGGAGCCGGTGGGTGCGGGAGGGCGGCTGGCCTTGGCGCGGGAGGGGAAGGGGTGACGCGGGGCGTGGAGGAGGGTGGGCTGGTGGCGTCGGGAATGGCTCGGGGGGCGGCGGGGGCGGGGTCGCGCGGTTGGCGCGCCCTGCCGTCGGGGGGGTGCCGGGTGCGGCACCTGTCTCCTTTCCACGCGAGACGGCGTGGAGGTCGGGGGTCGGGGGGTTGAGGGCTGGAGGGTTGGGGGCCGTAGAGGTGGCTCGGGGGGGTCCGCTTTGTGATGGACCTGATCGGAGGAGTGGCTGGGTGCCCGCGGGGGGGGGTGTGGCGGGGCGGCCCGTGGGTCGGGCCCGGGCGGGGGTTGGGCGCGCGAGTGGTCGCTTGGGTGGCCGGTCGGTCCCGGGTGGAGATGGGGGGGGGGGTGGAGGGGGGTAGCTGAGGGTGGGATCGGTGGGGGGGTTGGGCGGGGTGGGGGGGTTGGGCGGTCCGTCCCTGTGGCGTTCTTTTTTCGGAGCGGGGGGGGGGGGGTGTGGAGGTGGGGGCCTTGCTTTATGCGGTGAGGCCGGCGGTCGGTTCCGGTGGGGGAGGGGGGGTGGTATGTCCCCTTGCCGACATCGGGGGTGTAGCCGTGCCGGAGAGCTCCCGTGTGGTTATGGGAGCGGACGTGGGCGCGAGGCCGCGGGGAGGGGGGGGGCGCCCGCTATGGGAAGGTGGGCGCGTGCTTGCAGGGCTGGCTTTCGAGGGACCTACGGGCGGGTATAGCGTGGAACCAGTCTTAGCTGTGCCGCCAACCGGCGCGGGCGGGTCTGGCGGGGGCGGCTTGGGCCGGGTGGGCGTGGAGTTGGACGGACCTATTCCGCGCGGTGGGGGCGCGGTGGGGCGGCTGCCTGCTTAGGGTTGATTCTGTTCCGCGGGCGCCGGGGCCCCGCAGGTTGGGGCTCCCGGGGGGCGGGACAGCCGCGGGGTGGGAGGGAGGGGGGGTGGGGACGGGCAGGGGGGCCCCCGGGGGGCACTTAGGCCAGTTGTGGGTGGGCTTGTGGTGGGCGGATCTGGGGGGGTGGGCGGGAGTGTGGCGGGTGGGGGGGGTGGGGGGGGAGGCCTAGTGTGGCGAGGGGGCGGGACGGGGGCCGGAGTGGCGGTGGGAGGGGGATGCGGAGGGGGGGGGGGTGGCGTTGGGAGGGGGGGTGGCGGGGGCGGGGCGGTGGGTGTGGGGCGCGGGGGGGTGGAGGGGGGGTGGGGAGGAGGAGTGGTAGCGGCTTTGGGGGGGGGTTTGGGAGGGGTGGGGTGGTGGGGGAGGTCTGTGCGCGGGGGTCTGGTCGGGTTGGCTGGTCCTCGTGGGCTCGAGGGGGGGGTGGGGGGGGGAGGATTGTGCCGGGGGTTTAGGCCCTGGGGAGGGTGAGGGTTGTGGTGGGTGGTCGGGGGGGGGTGGGCGGGGGTGAGGGGGGCGGGCAGGTGGTTAGGGCTCCTTGGGAGCCCAGACGGGGAGGGGGGGGGGCGGCGCGGGTGGGCGAGGGGCGGTGACGGTCGAGTTTAGCGGGTGATGCAGCGGGGGGGGGGGGGCGGCGGGGCCGGGGCGGGGGGGGGGGCTTGGGGGTTTTTTTCGGCTGGGCGGGAGGGGCGGGGGGGGGTGTGGGTCCGCTCCGGGAATGTCGCGGGGGGGTGGGGGTGGCTGGGTCCGTTGCGGGGAGGGGGGGTGGTCTAAACCCGTGCGGGGGTCGGGGGGACGTGGGTCGGCGGGGGGGGCGGGGAGCTGTGAGGGCGTCGTTAGGTTCGTCGGGGGAGGGGTGGGGTGGGGGCGGGGGGGGGGGGTGGGGGCTTGGGGGGGTGCGACGTGGGCCGGGGGGCTGGGGGGGGGACGGGGGGGGTGGGGGTGTGATCGGTGGGGGAGGTTGAGGTGGGGCGGGGGGGGCGTCGGCTGGGGATGTGGAATGTTCTTGTCCGTTCGGGGGGTAGGGGTGAGGCGGCCCCCTGATGGTGGTGGTGGCGGGGGGGTGGGGGTGGGGGCGTGGTCTTCTGTGACTGGGGGGGGGGGGGGGGTGTGGGTGGGATGGGGGGTGGTGTGCTGGACCCCCTCCGGGGGGGTTGTGGGGGGGGGGGTGGGGGGGCCGGGGGGGGCGTAGGGTGCCGCGCTTCTGGGGGGGGGGGGGGGGGGGGGGGGTGGGAGGGGGTTGGGGGGCGAGGGTTCCGGGGTTATGGGGTAGTGGTGTGGGGGTGGTGGTGTCGGTGGGGGGGGGGGGTGTGGCGGGGTCGGGCGTGGGGGCGGGTCGGGCGGTGGGTGGGGGGTGGGGGGTGGGGTGTTGCGCGAGGGCGGGGTGGGGGGCGGGCGTATGTGGGTTGGGGGCCCTCTGTGCGGGTGTGGGGGGGTGGGGGTTCGCGGTGGGCGGTGGGGGCGGTGGGTTGGGGTGGGGCGGTGGTGGGGTGTGGTTTGGGTTGGGTGGGGGGGGTGGGGGGGGGGTTGGGGGTGGGGGGGGTTAAGGGGGTGGGCCGGGGGGGGGTGGTGTTGTTGGTGTGTTGGGGGGGGGGTCTGTTGTGGGGGGGTGGTGTGTGGGGGTTGGGTGGGGGGGGTGGGTGTGGGGGGGGGGGGGGGGGGGTTGTGGGTTGGGGGGTGGGTTGGTTCAGATAGTCCCACCAGGGAGCCTGCCTTAGTCCGGCTTCTCACTTGTCTTAGGTCTTCCCGTTTCGCTCGATTATCTGACCACAAACCGACCGGCCTTGCCCGCGTGTTTCCCCCCTTTTCTGGTAATAATGTTTACAGCCCCCCCCCAGGTTGATTTTCCCCCCCGCTGCCGCTTTCCACCCCACATGAGCAACCCATTCTGTCCCTTCCCCCCCGTCTCTGCCTTCCCGGTGAGGTTTTTTTTTTTTTTTCCTCAGAATGATGAGGTCTTCTTCTGGTGACTGGGACCTCCCCGCGTTGAAGTGATGGCACTTCTTCTACAAGTGGTTTTGGGCTTTTTCTTCCCCCTCCGTTGCTTGCTTGGGTTTGTCCAGGGTTGATGTCCCCTCTTGTTTTTTGTATTATTTGTTTCCCCCCCCAAACAACACGCGCCCCCGGTACTTTTTATCTGTGTTGGTGGATCACCCAAGCAATATTGTAGTTTTCAGGATACTGCTCCAGCCCAGACCCCCTGACATAACCACCGTCCGTTTCTCAGGGCAACACTGGTGTCCATCCCTCCCTCTTGTCCCCAAAATGTGCTTTTGACTTGTCTTTGCTTTCGGTTTTCGATCTTTTTTTTGCCGTCAGTTTGTTTTTCTCTTGCGCATCCTCTCTTGACATCCGAGTTAGTTGTGTTTTTTTTTTGGTAGTTTGTAGTGTAAGGCACTTATCTGTCCGACCGACCATTGGTACGATATGGTCCGTCCCATATCCTATTTACTTTGACCACGCCTTATACTGTGGGGCCACCCGGGACACAGGGTTTTGTTAACTCCGAGTCTGCGTTTGATATGCAGCTACACTCCCCTTTTGACCACTCTCGTTGATTCAAGTTCCCCCAGTCCCCCTTCTATAGTGATTTAATTCCCGAGACTGGATAAGATTGAGCAACTTTTTACATCAAGTTGTAGGGGGGCCTTGTTAGGAGGACCTGTTAGATATCTTGTTGGTCTTTTTTCCGAGTCGGATCACTTTTCCTCATTTTCCAGTACTTTTCCCCTTCAGTTCTGACCATCCGTCTCAACCGGACTTAGAGTGGTAGAGGACGTCCCTCTCTAGTTTTTTTGAGGCTTTTTTCCTGCCGGTTTAATTTTTGGAAAGAGTTTTATTGCCCTGATTTTTCCCCCCCCCCCCCATTCTTTTTTTTTTCTTTCCAACCTACCTATTCTGACCTTTGTTTGCTGCGTGAGAACTTCTTCCGGCCTTCATTCATCGGTAGACCTCATTTTTTGCAGCCTTTTCTGTCCCCTTGATTCCCTCCTTGTAGGCAACTGTCCTTCTCCCCCTTCCCCTTTCATCTCCTATCCCGTTCTTTCTCACTGCGTCATTTTTTCCTTTATATTTTCCGAGCGCAATGTGCCCAATTACTCTCCTTTGTTTTTCCTCCCTTTTTTTTTTTTCTTTGTTTGCTCCCCTTTCCCCCCTGTTCACTTCAGTCTGTTGTCTACCGGCGGATTTATAATTCCTGTTTTTACGGCCCTCAGATGTGGCCCCCCGGCGGTGCAGCATAGGATGTCCCAATTCTTTGCTTTCCCCTCTTCCGTATTTTTCCTACCTTTTTTTTTTTTCACAAGGATGAGGCCTGCCGTACAACTTCTTCATGTCATACTGACGCTTCCCTCTGGGAAAACCCCGTACCTTCTCCACTAAAACCCCCTTTTTTCCCTCTTTCCTTGGTTGTTGTATGTTATGGATTTTTTTGAAGAAAGTCGTCTGTGGAAAGTGACCTTTCCCCACTGCATGACTTTCAGGACCTTCCCCCTCTGGACAAAGCCTTCCACCTTTTTTCTCCCTTTCAGGAAGTACTGCAGATCTTCAAAGTTTTTTTTTTTTTTTCAATTTACCCCAAACTGGGATAGAGTCCTCTTAGTTTGCTCCCACTTTTGCATTCTTATCCACTTTCCTGTATCTTCCCTTCCCCCCTATTCCCTCTTGTCACGAATTTATTCTGTCCAACTGACGCAGCGACCCTCAGCCGGTTTGCGTTTTCAGTTCCCTCGGTCCCTTCCTAATTTACGCAGTCTTGCTATTCTTGTGAAGTTTTTGTTTTGTTTTTAGTCTACATTCCAACACTCCCTCCCCCATTTTTTAATTTTTGGCATTAAATTCGACGCCGAAGAACCCCTTAACCAGGTTATTGCTTCTGTCTTACCCAGTGGGTCCCCCGTCTCAGTTCCCCCACAAAACCCCCTTGTTGTTTTTTCCCCAGTGTGACCAAAGTCACCTTTACTGTTTCCTGTATTTTCCAGGGTCCCCCGTTGCCATTTTTTTTAAAGCCTTTTGGCCTCAGCTTTTTTAGTGAATGTTTTCCCTATGAATCTCCCTTGCCCATCAACTCTTTCACCGGTCCCCCCCTTTTGGTGTCTTCCTGCCTCCCGGCTGAACTTGATTTCGGGGTCGTCAAGCGGGTATACCTCTCAAGTGGAAAAGCGGTTCTCCCCTACCGAGTTAGTTCGTTTTTTTTCCCCGCCAGCTTTTGTGTTTGGTGGACCTTTTTTCACTGGTATAGAGTCAAAGATTGCCCCCCCTCTTTTTTCCACCCCTTTCGTTTCATCCAGTCTTTTTCTCACCGCCATTCTAGGTCTTCTCCCCCCTTTTGCGTCTTCACTTAATTTGCCGTTGGTGGCCCTTATGACCCTCCGACCCGGTCTTGTTGCCTGCGGTTTTCGGGTTTTTTTCTTGGTTGTGTGTTCACCCACTGTTTTTTTTTTGGGTTTCTGCCCCGAATTCGTTTTCTTGCACCCCACGTGTTTTTTTTCCCCCCTAGTGCGAGTTTTTGTTTCTTGCCAGCATTAATTAATTATCTTTGAGACCCCAATTCTTTTTTCGTTTTTTTTGGCCTTCTAAGAAACTCGCTTTTCCCCTGTGCTTCGTTTTTTGGACAAAAGAAGCTGCGGAAACCCACTGCGGTTCGTTTTGTCCGCCTTTTGAACCATGTCATTTCCTTGTTTACCTGCCGACCTGAGCTCCGCGCGTCATGCGTTTTTTTTCCCCTCAAACCCGTAAGATATTCCAATTCAGCTTTGTCCCCTCTTTTCAGTAGGCTTTTTTTGGCCTTTCAACCCCCCCACGCCTTTCTACCTTGCATTGTCTGCTGACCCTCCACCCAGGTTTCCCAGTTCCGGCAGAACCACATTTCTGGTCTGATAATGATGGTATTCGGTCACAACCCAACCCCCAGTCACGGGATTTCACCCTATTTTTTTTGTGTCTTTTTTCTTTTTTTGCACTTTTTGGGATTCTTATTGGCTTTTTTTTTTCGGCGATGCACGTATCACACAACCCCCACGCCTCACCGGTTTTGGACAAAATATTCTCAATCATGCACCACTCCCCCCCTAGAACCGTCCTCCAAAAATTCTGACACCCCACTTGTCCGATTACTCCCTATGGACGCCGGTTCCTTCCCCCCGATACGAGGTCATTTTTAGATGTCACACGTTTTTTTCCAGTGTCTTTTGCCTTCCCCCCTTTTTTTTCGCTTGTTCCAAAATTGGGTGCGTAAGCGTTTTTTTCCCCTTCGTCGTGTCCAAACGGACCTCCATACCCTTAGTGCCTCTTTTTCTACTATGTGCTGACATTGTTTTTTTTGCTGGCGTTTTCTTTTTTTTTGCTTCCATCCCTGTCCCGATCTGTCTCTTCTGTTTCTAGAAGGTGTATTCGCCTTGGTTCGTTTAATTACCCCGATCCTTAATTTGTCGGTTCGTACGTGTTTGGGATTTTTTTCGATTTC
>Ga0179591_1367127_pt1 | contig 22496 bp, 30 predicted proteins | sample CZOMad2_1_08_16f_FD_182891 | JGI IMG/M metagenome (GOLD analysis project Ga0179591, IMG submission 182891) | Vadose zone soil fungal communities from Angelo Coast Range Reserve, California, USA - CZOMad2_1_08_16fungal (PacBio error correction) | ecosystem: Environmental > Terrestrial > Soil >... | reverse complement strand
CAAGTACTCATCGGAGTCCCCAGACATCCCCCACCCTCACTTTTGGAACCCTCCCCCCATAAATCTTTGCTCCCTCTGAGTAGCGTTTAACCTTTAATGGGGGTCGAGCAAGTTCTCCATTGGTTTCTCTTTTTTCAGACCGAGTTTTCGATACCCTCCGGTGTCTACCACTTGCCTCCAGGCCCATAGACCTTGCATCGGGGAAGGAAGAAGGGTTGAATTTTTGTATAATCTTCACCACTTTAGAAGCTTTATAGGAGAAGAGCGCACTGCATGGTCGGTCCCCCGCCCCAGTGTTCCTTACCTCCTTTTGACCGTCTTTCCTTTCACACTTATCGAAAGGAGGCCAGCTCTTTGCCGACCCTTTTAAAATCTCCTCCCCCATTCCCCGACCCTCTGGTTGGCATAATGGAACCTTTTCCTCGTGAACCCAGCATTTCCCCCCCAGATCCCCTTCTTACCCCCATTTTACGGAAGAGATACCCTGTCCGATTGGACTTACCCCCACTTCAATGTATGTTTCCTTCCAGCCAGTGATGAACACAGCCCGGCCTAAAACAAAGGTCCCTCCAGGTCTGTCCATTCTTTTCTTTCCCTTCCTTTTCCAACCTATTGAGCATTGTGGTTCTCGATTGCACCCTATTTTTTGCTTTTCCCTCCAAATCTTTGGCTGTCAAAATTTTTGAAAAGAGCGTTTTTGTCGGCGTTCTTTGTTCTATTAATGAACCACAGTTTTGCGGCCTTTTCCTTGATGACTTTCCGTAAATGTTTCTTTCGATTGAAGAGATCCTTTAGATTCATCACATCTTTTAGCTTTCTTTTCTTGCGGCCTCAGATTTGCTTGCCTGATGTAATAAAGCGTTTATCCCTCCGTAGTTTTTTTTTTGAAAGATCTGTCCCCTTCTTTGAATATAAGGCACGCTTAGCTCTCCTTCCCGTCTTCAATAATTTATTCCCTTTGACAGGTTCTCTGGTTCAGGACATTTGCGGTGTGTTTGTTCGAAGGTGTTCTCCCCTTTTTTTTCCTCACCTTTTTCTAAGGTGGTTTTTTTTTTGATAAGTCTTCCCATTTGAAGGTTGTTCACGTTCGCCTCCCGTCTAAGCCCTTCGTTCCCTTTCCCCCCCTCCGTTTCCTGGAGAGTCCCAGCCATTCTCCTTTGCTGAAGGCGTCTAAACTTCTTTCCCTTTTTTTTTCGTAATCCTCCTCCCCTACCACAAGTCCTTTAAATCCCCATCTGCCTTTTCCCTCAAGTTTTGAGTTTCTTCCCTTGCCTCTGAAGCTTAGGCACCACTGAGGATCTTTCCAGCCCCTTAGGGTTCCTTAATTTTCCCGGCTTCTTAGGCCCCTTAGGACTACTGAGTACTAATCTGCGCACCCCGGGCCCCCCCCGGAGTTCCCACGCTTTCCAACAAACCACAGTTAACAGCCCCCCTAGCCCCCTTTTTCCCAACTTCCCAGGGCCCCCAACCAAATTAACCTTCACAAAACAGCGACCCCGGACCCCTTAATTGACACCCTTTCAATGTTCTCTCCCTAAGGACTCTCCAGCTTTCCCCTGCACCCAGTTCATCCCTGCAAGAGAGGTACCTCTTTCATCTCTTAAGTCTTCTGGTTCATCATGGATCCAACCTCCCAAGAGGAACATCCCCTCCCCGGTCAGCCCTTTTGGTTTTCTCCATATCCCCTACTTCGGAACACTTTAATTTCGCCCCCCAGCATTCTGCCTTCATATGCACCCCGCACACTTTAGAGGTCCGAGTCCCATCCACCAAGTCGTCCCCCCCCGACAACGAATGTTTCCCCAACCTTTTTCCACCTCTTTTTTACCCCCACGCTTGATTCCCCGGGAACCCCTTTTGCTCCCCCCCCATTACGTTTTAACGTTTCTGAAAAATGTCGCACACTCTTTTGTTTTCCCCTTTGCATTCTCCTTTTTATCACGCTTGACCCCCAAGAAGACCCCGCTAGGTTTTCTGTCTTAGAAGTGTCAGAGGTTGAACTTCTACAAATTTTTTTTCTATAAGCACCTTTTCTAGGTTTCCCTTAGTTTTTCTTCGGTGATCGGAGACACTTCCACCGCGCTTCTTTTCTCCATGTCCTTTTGGGGCTTTTTTTGATGTCTTCTTTTCTGAGTTGGCAATAAATCCTTTTCCACCTTGGCGGCGCGCCTACCCCCCCTTTAAAGCCTCTTGAAGCCATGGAACTCCCCTTAGCCGTTTTTTTCTTTTTATCGACTTTTTCTCCTAGAAGCAAGCGCAGGGACGGGCACCTTTCCATGTTGACCAAGCCCCCGTTCGCGCCCGCTTCTTTGACAGATTCATCGTTACTGATCTCCTCTGATGTTTGTTAGTTCCCTGAGACTAGGCCTTTTCAAATCAATTAGCAAAAATTCAATTTTTCTTGGCCGATCTTCCCTGACCACTGTCCCCCTTTTCCCCCCAAAGATCCGACCTCTTATTTTCTAAACTATCACCAGAGTAGACAACTAAGGTTGAGACTTTTTTTAACTTTTTTTTTTTGCATCCTGGTGATTAATTTTTCAAGCTCCCCCATACCCGTTGTGTCTTCTGAGATACTCTCCTGCGTGAATCCAACTCCCGCCAGGCGCCCTCCAACCAAGTACCCTCCCCCCCTTTTCCCCCGTTTATGGTAGAACGAACTGGACTCTAAAAGACTTCGCTTATATGACTCCTACTCTCCTTTTTTTGTTCCCTTTATGAGCCGGCGTACGGTGTGGTTGGGATTTCCCCCAAATTCACTTGTTCTTTTCATTGACTCCTACTTTCCAGAGGATCCCGACCCAACCTCTCGTAGTCTCCTTCCACATCTCTTGAATCTCCTCCTTTTCCCATAGCTCGGGTCCGAACCTCCCTTCCATTTGTTTTACCCTTGACGATAATTTGTCAATACATTAGAGTTTTCTGCATGTGTACCCCATCTTCTTCTTTCCCCCCCCCCCCCACACCCCCCCCCCCCCCCCCCCCCCTTGAACTGTTTTTGATGGTTTCTTCCCTTGACTTCTCTTTTTTTCCCCCAGTGCCTTGGGACCGATAGAACCCTAACTCTAATCCCCCCACGCCTTCAAGGGACGCCTCCCCGCCCGGCCTTTAGCTCCCCGCCCCTTTTGAAGAAAAGCGTCACAAAAATTCCTCCTGTGCGTTTTTTCCAAATTCCAGTTTTTAGCCGTCGACAGTGCTCTTGACGCTCCCCGCCGAGCCTCTTTCTTTCTTTTTCCATCACCTGCAACTTTCCTTCCTTCGACCCGTCTAACCAGTCACGAGTCGAGCAGTTTTTCGGTAACTCCCATGAGCCGTTTTCCCCAGCTCCCCCAAAGGTTCTTGGAATTCTTTTGAGGGTTTGAAGAACGTCCCATTGGAACTACCCTCTTGGAGGGACTTGTTGTTTACGGTCTTTGTCTTTATTCCCCTTGACTTTTCCTTCCCCTACAGAGTAAAGGAATTAATACCTCTTCACTGACGCGGTAAACCCCCCCCTCTAGTGCTCGCGGCTTTCTTCCATTTTGATTTGACCCAGGTAGGTTGGACTCAACGGACACCAGGATTTTTCGAGGGTGGATGGTGAAATGTAATATATTGAAGTCCTTTTTTCGCTCCACTGATATCCCACTACTGTGGTTTTTTGACTGTTCCCCCCCCTTAGCAGATTGACAAACCCCCCACGTTTTTTTCTTTTTTTTTTGGTCCCTTTGCGGTGGTCCTGTGGTCCCCCTCTCTTGTTTTTTCCCCCCTTTGTTCTTCTTTCAGGGCAGTGGGTGCTCTTTTTGGTGGCCCCCCCCCTTGGTTGCTATGTGGTGTCCGATGCTTCCCTACGGATTTTTTTGAAAGTTCCCCCCTTTATTAGAATCCTGGTATACTTATGTCCTTCTTGGAGTGCTGATTGCTGATTCCCTTTGGGGGTTTTTTTTGGTAATTTTACAAAAACTTTGTTATGACTCTACCCCTCAGGCCCTCGTTCTACTCCCGTTTCGAGTTTCTTTCCCCCATTAACTGTTTGTCCTCTTCAGACCACCCAAAACGTCCCTTGAGCCTTCGACCCTTTCTTGACACTAATTGGTGACAGGGCTCAGGTTGTCCATTTCGGATCTTACGTTTTTTTTCCCCCTGCCAAGACATTCTCATAGTGCCCCCCATCATGTTCTCTTGGAGCATTTTCGACACACACCGGTCGGAACCCCCCCCGGACTACCCTTTCACCCCACCAAACTTTCCAAACGTCCCACAAAAGAAATCTTCTTTGAAAAGGTTCCACCCCTCGGAAAATCCTGGTCCCGCGCCTCCGGATTTTTTTTGACCATCATCTGATGTCCTGTCGCCCTCCCCCCCCTCTTCCACGTCTTTAACCTTCTTGGCTTCTTTCCCCCACCTCCTGGCTCAAGCCCCCCGACGCCCACTGCGCCTTCAATTATCAGCGATTCTTTCTTCCTTCATTTACGCTCCAGTATTTCGCTGCCCACTTCTTCTCCCCTGACCCACCCCTTGACCTTCTTAGCCATTTCTCCCTCCCCCGAAACCAAATTTTTGTGTACATCACGACTGAAGAGGTAATTCTTATGTGCCTTATTGTTTCCATCTTTCCCCCAGAAAATTTCACGCAAGAAACTTACCCTATCAATCCCCCCTGTTCTCTACAATGAACCCATATGGTATGTTTTTTTTTTTTTCCCAACCCCAAGAAGACTTTGCAGTCCTCTATGATTTTCTTTCCCCTTCTCGGCCCTCCCTTCCTGAGGTTTGTTACAGGTCTAACCTGTGTGGGAAGGCACGTGTTTTTCGAGGGTATCTTTTGATTCCCCCTTCGCATTTTCCCCTCTTCTTATTTTTCCTTTTTAAGTAGTCTTTCTCTCCTCCTTTTCGTAGCTGGACGGCTCCTCCTGTTCCGACCTGTCATTTTCTTTCCTTCCGGTTCCTTGAAACTTTTTTTCCTTTCTATTCAACTTTGGCGACTGGCTCCCTGCCCCTTCCCCAATCCCCCATCTAACCCCTTTGACCCCCCCTCCCCATCGTTAAACCGTTAGGTATCGGCCCCCCCCCCCCCCCTTGTACTTACCAAGACCCCCAGTCCCCCCGGATCGACCCCTTCCTTTTCTGACAAATCTGCAATCCTTTTTCCACAGTCCCAGCGCTTTATGGTCCTATTTTGTGTTTTGACCGCGCTATGACAGTTTTAATCAGTTCACAAATTTTTGCCTTTTTGGACGCCCTCCAGAGCCCTCCCTTCCTTCTTCAGTTCGCAATTTCATTCCTTAACATCACCATTCCCCACGATTCTTTAACCGTTTCCTCCTCGACCCTTTAGGTTTGGGGTTTTTTTCCCCAGTGAGTCCAAGGCCCGACGGATTCCCCTTCCACGATCCTACTTTTTGTTGTTTTCTTTCTCTCTTCCCTCTTTTTTCTGTGAAGCCCCCCTGCCGTTAGGAACCAGAGGACAACTTAGCTTAAATGTTTTTTTTTACGACTTCATAGGTCTTCCTCCCAGATTTCTTTTTTTGCCTTACAAACTAGGCTCTTCTTCAGTTAAGATTTTGTTCTCAGTAGCCTCTTAACGGTCCCCCCCCTCCCCTTCTGTGCGCACTTATTTCAGAGACTTTCACCGGCCTCCACCCAAATCTCCCCAGTATCCACAGGACTGTGTACCTGTCTCCCTGAATGACCCGACCCCCGCGTTTAATTTCAATTCTTTCGTCCAAACGCCCCTCTTTCCTGGAGATCCCCCCCTACAGGTGTTAGAAAATTGATTTGCGCATGAACGGCTCCTTGATCATCTGGAATAAGTTGTCCCTGAGCAACATAATTCCCCTACTGTGAAGTTCTAGGTTCCATAATTTTCTGTTCCCCCTTTTTTTTAAAAGTCCCTCCCCTCCCCCTTTTATACCCCTTCCTGAAGGAAAACCCCCCAACTGTTCACAGACGATTTTTCGCAGACTTCCCTCTCCTACTTCTCTTTCCGGTTACTGGAAACCCATTTTACGCATCTCAGTGAAGATAAATGACTTTATCGCATTTCATGTTTCTTTCTCCTGCTAGTCCTTTTTTTAGGGCTCCCCCTTGATTCCGAAACCGAACCCAGACCCGTGCTTCTAGTAACTCACTCTTTTTTCCCCCTTGGCAAATTTTCCTTTTTTTTCCACACTTTGAAAATCCCCCTTTCCTTGGCATACAACTGCCTCAGAAAACTATTCTTTTTTGCCGGCCTCTCTTTTCCTTCATCGGCCCCGCGGGCCCTTCTCTAACTGATCCTCATTAGGTAAATGTCAGGGTTAGATTCTCTGACCAGCGACATCAAAAATCATTGTTGCGTTTCTTTCCTCCTGGAGGGTTGACCCACAGTCAATTTTCCCGGTTTAGTAAGACGTTTCTTCTGTGAAGATATGGCAGAACCTGATGTTGCCCCCCTGCAGATTCACTTTCCAGCGATATCCTACAATGGCCTTTTTCTTAGGAATTCCCTTGTAGCAGTTCCCTCCCTCTTCTTTTCCATGGGTGTCGTCTTTGTTTTTAGGTTTGGTTGTCTTTTTTCTCAGGTTGGTGTTTTTTTTTTTTTCGCCCCTTTTGGACTGATGGTCTGAAGATAGTCTGTGCGTTGAGTCTTCCTTTCAGCCCGCCGTATATCATCCCCCTCTTTTTGTATGAGGTCCCAAAGAATACTCTTCCCGGAGAGTAATGCTTCCCCCCCCCCTTTAATTTTCAAGTAGACATCTACATCTTTGTGTTGAGAGATATGTCCCCTTAAAGGGTTTTTTTACTAGCCTCCCCCCTCCTTAGGTCTTTAAGACCTTTCCCCCTCTTTCTTGGATGATCCAATCGAAGGATTAGAATGGCCCCGCAGACACCCCATATTCCCCCCCCACCCTTCCCCCCCTTTCCCCATTCCTACCAAAACGGCCCTTTTTTCACCCAACCGGTTCCCGGCGCACCACCGGAGCACGTTTAAGCGCTGGAGCACCACCCTTCATTAACCTGTAACTCCCTGTGTAGTGTTTTTTTTTTTTCCCGCACGTTTTATCTCCCACCCCCCCGGGCTGCACCAGAGCATGCCCCGAACGGATCCCGTAACCTTCTTAGGCGGGGCTTCCTCCAAATACTCCTCCAAAGCTTCCCCCCCCCAGCGACGTACTGTGTGGTTATCATCTCTCATTCTTTCTTTCATTTTTCTGCCTTTATCTCCCAGATCCCTCCTTTAGTTTAAACCCCCCCTCCAATTAACCCCCTCCCCTTGCAAGCCCACGCCGCACCGCTTCCCAATGGTTTATCGGTAGATCAACCCCTCTCCATTCAACTCCCTGACAGCCTTTCCGACCCCCCTGTATTTACCCAGAAAGTCAAGTTTCTCCAGTGACTCTGGGCAATTTCTCTCCCAGCACACCTTTTTCCCCTGGATGGTTTTTCTAATAAAATCTTTCAGAGAAGGAGATTGAGAGCCATGTCCGCAAGGTTCTTTTATACGACTCTATTCTTTCTTTACAGGACCAGGTCTTTCCCTGGTGCTTTTTCCTTTCGCTTTGTATGATGTTTCCAGCGTTCAATTTCCGGCAAATTTTTGGAGGCTTTTTTCTTTCCCCTCTATTTAAGTTTTTTCTTTTCCCCGGGTGCAGGGTAGCTAACTGCCTCCCAGGAATGAAGTCCCCCAAGTCCCTTGTATTTCTTGGTCCACCCTTTCTGAGCATGGCAACGGCGGAACTCACCGACTCCCTTCCGAATTCCTCTACTTCCAGTTGGGCGTTTTTCATATGGCCCTGCTCTGACTCGCACCAAGTCCAACTTCTTAGGCCCTCCCTATTCCTATTGCTTCCCTAAAGTAGTGTACCTTCTTGGAGCCCCCCTTTAGAGGTTTCTGCTAGTTCTTCCGATGTTCCCAATCCTTCGGGCCACCATTGCAAGGCCTGCCCCTTTTCGAGCCTTTTTTCCCTCCCCCCCGCAGTCTTTTTTCATCTCCGTCACCTTTTTAGGCCCGGATAAGTCTGACCATTCTCCCCCCATGTAGTCCTTAGTGTTTTGTTTTCCGTTCCGAAAGCCCAACGCTCCCCCCCACAGATTCCCCCCTTACACCTCTCTTATACTACGAGCTGTGGCGTGCCAGACACGACGCCGGTAACAAACCCCCGTCCTCCTTCAGAGTACCTCCTTTTTCTCGAAGACTTCCAGAGAAGATTTCCGTTTCCTGCTCTTCCGGATTTCGCGGAGGGACGCCTCGCTGGAAAACTTTCCTTTTTTAAAGTGGTCCTCCTGATTTCCGACGGTCCCCCTGCCCCAGGCTTCCCCTCCAGTTACCACGACCCCAACAGCTCACGAGTTTCCCAGTACCCTTTAGGCCCCTTCTCAAGCACTTTTTCCTTCCTGAGGGTATAGACCTAGTTGCGTTCTTTTTTTTTGCGATCCTTTCCTCTTCCCTATTTCATTACGTCCCCCTGTGTCCCTCGCATTTCCTATACGGCCCATCGTCCCTGTGCTGTAAGGGGTAGGGCACTCCATTTCCATTTCCCCTAAACTTTCCCTGATTGTTGGAACCGAGTTCGCTTTTCTACCCTGTCCTCTTCCTCCAGGAGTGCCCTCAGAACTCTTCTTCCTCCCCAAAGGATCAGGACACTCTCAACGTAAGTGCAGAGCTTTAGGTTTAACCAACCTTTTTCCTGACGTTACTGCCCTCTTCCCCCCTAACGCTTCCCCTCCCTTGGTCCCCTTGCATTCACAGATCGTGATTGTGGAATGACGGAACCCTTCCGCCATTTTTTGATTCTCCACAGCCCCCTTTTCCGCTTGCTTCTTTTTTGACTCTCCAATAATAGACAACCTGAGTTCCAGGGTTACACAAGCTTTCCCCCCCCCCTGAACCCCCCGGGAGTTCCCCCGTCCTTTCCTTAAATAAGGAGTGGCCATTCAACCGGGGCCCCCTTCTGCAGCTTTCCCCGACAAGCCTTTTTTTGTCCATCCGGTCTCGTCACGTAACCCCTTTTCTTCCCTCGGACTGTTTTCTTGTCGGTTTTTGTACCCAGCGACCTGTAATTGATGCGCTCTTTGAATGGCTTTTAATTGAAATTTTATTACGATTTCCCTCTCCCCACTCCCAGTCTTTTTTTTTTCTTTTCCGGCTGTGTGCCTTCTGGCGCCAAAGCCAAAAAAGTCCGGTTTACGGATGCCGTCGCTTAGGTTTGGCAAGATATGTCCCCCCCCCTTCTTCAGTTTTTACTCTTTAGGAGCTTCGGAAGTCTTCTCCCCTAAAGAAAGGGGAAGTTGTTAATTCATTCATTTACGAGTGGTTGAGGTGAGAAGTTTTTTTTTTTTCTTTTTTTTTCCGGGTGTTCTTTTTTTTTCCCTTCCGAGGTGGGTGGGTGCGGTGGGTGAGAAGGTGGGCTCATTCTACGGAAATCTTTTTTGAACCTTTTTTATCCTCTTTTCTCGAATGTCTACCTCCCAGTTCCTGACCCCTCCCCTATATAACGAGTTTTGAGTACGGCTGCGATTCATCTTGTTCTGGCAGTCTTCCTAATATTTGTCTCTTTTTTCTGTGAGATCTTTTTATTCCTGAACGGGTTTTTTCTCCTTTTCCCCGAAGATCCACGGTGAGATTCTTTTCAGGATACCTGACCATTTCAGTCTTTGGCTCCACTCGAAGGAGGACCCCTAGGCTGGAAACCTTCAACTCATTTTCCCTCACCCTTCCACCCTTTTCTCTCCCCCCGGCACCTTCTGGAACAAACACGCTCCCACACCCACCTTCCCACAAGGATTCCCGGTCGACTCCCCCCCCCCCCCCCTTCCCCAGTTTTCTTTCAGCCCCCCCCCATCGGAACATCTCGCGTGGAGACCTCTTGCCCTTTTTGGATTAACGACGGAGATGCCTGCTTCCATTCCAAAGCCTTCCCCTCCCCTACGTTTCTGTCTTTTTCCCTCCCAGACGCGGGGCAGTGAAAACCCGGGTCGGGCCGGCACAATCCACTACTGCTCTTTTCCCATCTAGTCTCTTCCCCTCCCCCCTTGCCCCTGCATTCTTTTTTTCAAGCCTCCCCGGAAGTAGAGGTTTACGTTTCACCGTCCCCACGTCGGATTCTCCACATCCCTTGGTTTCGTTACGGCCCTCTCCTTTTCCCTATTTTTTCAACCGTTCCCCCCCTAGCGTCTCAACAGTCGCAATTATCCCCCCCTCCGGCTCCACCGTTTTTTCCCCCCCTCACGTGTTTTTTTTTCCTTTTTTTTCCCTTCTGGGTTTCAGTGGTCCCCCCCAGTACAGTTTTCGTGTCGAATCCCCCCAAGTAATTGGCCGTCTCTGTTTCGTGCTTTTTATGACCTTTTCAACTTTTCAAAAGAGTACAGAAGGACGACATTTCAGCTTTCTGCTCCCTTTTGTGATTCCCTTCCGGAGTGTCTTGTTGGCTTTTCTTATTATCGTCAGGAAGCTTTAGATGCCTTTGCCGCTTCCAGGAATTAATTTCATTCGGACCCCCCCCTAATAGCCAGCATTAAAGAAAGGCCTGTTCCAACCATTATCCCTACGGAGGTTCCCCGTGATCCCCCCTTTCTGAACTCCTCCCCCTGATATTCGAACGCACTCACAGGGCGCGGAGAATTTACCCTTCCAGTTTTGTCAGGCCACCCACTTCTCAGGACCTCTCCCTAGTCCTTCTTAAAACAGAATTTAGGTTGGAGGAACACACGATGCGATCTTTTTTGCCATATCTTTTTAGTTTTTTTATTAGACAAGATTGAGCCGAAAGCGGGCGCGGAGAACCCTCGGTGAACGACTTGGTAAGAATTTTCCTTTTCTTGTATTCGCAGTTTTCCAGGCATGGGACACACCTAGTCCCCAGCCACATCTTCCCTTCTCTATTCTTTCACAGGTGAGTTCCCTTCGTGACTTCCTTTTAACAGCTTTAAAGAACACCAGAATGTACCCTTTCATAAAAGTCACGGCGGAATTTTCCGCGGGCCCTATTTCCAGCCCTCACCGTGAACTCTCTGTGCATACATGTTGTAGAATCGATAGGATCTCCGAACTCTTCAGACCCCCTTAATCTTCCTTTTTAGATACGCCCCCTCCCCGATTCCCCAATTGATTGACCGCTCCGCGGTCAGCTTCCTGCGTCGCCCGTGACCCCCGCTGTGCACGCTGCATTGTGTGACCTTTAGGGCTAGTGTAGAATATGGCTTTTTGACGAAGCACACTCTGAAGTTTGCTTTTTTTACTAGACTTTTCCAGATATCTCCCCCCCTTTTTCTAACCAATTAATGAGTGCGACCTAGTACTTTCCAGACCTTTCTTGGACTTTCTTGTCATTTCATGCTCTCACTAATTCCCTTCTCCTTCTTTACTTCCAGGGGACTCTCTTCTGACTTTTTAGGACCGAAGCTTGGATTCTGAACGTAAAAGGAACTCTCCTCTCTCTTCCTCCAAAACCCCTCGAGAAAGGTGTAAAAGCGGACCCCTTAAGACCCTTCCTCCCCCCAGAGTTTTAACAACCCGCTCCCGTTCTGGCTCCGGGAACCCCTCACTAGTCGGTTTTCTGACATTTCCCCTCTGCACTCCGTCCGAGCTGGATTGATTCGAACTTTTTTCCCATTATTTCTATCCCCTTTCTTCCGGACTCTCTCCAAACCCCTTTTCCGCTTTTGCCCCGGAGTACCATTCCGCAAATTTTGACGGTTATCTAGATCACCTTGTTTCAGGGGTGTGGCCCCTCTTTTCCCTTGCGTTCTTTTTGCAGAACTTAACCTGCGGTGCCTTTTGAGTTGCTTTGGTTTCTCTTCTTTTTCGTTTACAGTTTTCTTTCCTATTTTTATGCAATTGAAATTTCAAAATTACTCGACCCCCAAGCTCTTTCTTTCAAGGTGTTTTTTATTTGGAGTGTTCTTTTTTTTTTCTGAAGACCCCCCCCCCTTCCGGAGGTAACGGATGATTCACTGAATCCGGGCTGGTCCGCGTACAAGCTTTCTCCGGCCTTCCTTCCAGGATATTCCAATGGAACCCCTGAAGTTAATGTAGACCCCTCAGCCTTTTGATAGGTCTTTTAAGGTTGTGCGACTGTTTTCTAAGGTGTTGGACTATTTTGGTGGCCATTTTCCGTCTTTTTACTTGGGCACTTTTGCGAAGACTTACTCCGGTTTTTTCTTGTACTTCTTTCTCCTGTTATCAGTTTGGTACTGTTTTTCCCCTTCTTTCCCCCCACTCCTCACCGGGTGGTCCTTTCTGGCGTACTGATCCCGTTTACATTTTTAGAAATCCCCGCCTCCTAAGGTTGTCTCTTCTTCCTTTTTCTTTAGACCCTTTTTTCCGGCGGCCCCCTCTTCGAAGGACCTTCTAGGTTTAAGTGAGAAGCCGAAGTTTGGACATTCCCCGATTGAGAAATTACCATCTCCCTCGGAAACATTTTACCCCGGCTTTTGGAGACACCCCTTTTTCCACAAACTCTCTCAAACAAGGAGCAAACCCCCGGAACGGCCCCTTCAAAGTTTCCACCCTGGAACCTCAGCAACCCCTTAGTCTCTTTTTCCTCCCAGGCCCCCTTCTCGAACCCCCCTTACGTTAGGGGCCGATCGTCCTAAGGAGAACTTCAAGGTTTTTATGGCACCCTACGAATTTTTTTTTCCTCCAAGACCCGTTGGGCGGCTTCCCGGCTCAAAATCCCAATTACGCCTTTTTCACCCCCACTATTTCCCCTCTCCTCCCAGTCTTTTCCCTTCCGACTCCATTGATGTCAGCAACATGCCCCCTCTTGCCTTCTCCCCCGACTCAATCATTCGGCAAGCACTCTTTTCACCACTTCCCTCCCGCCCCAGATTCTTCACCCGCCCCCGTCTGATCTCGTCTCACGTTTTCTCCAAGATATTCCGTCCACTTCCCCGAGTTTTTTTTCGGTCTTGCATAACTGAATTGAGTGTTATTGCCTGAAGACCTCTCGGCTTTAGCTTTCTTTTCTCTTCATAAGTCCTCAGGAGGGTCCTTTTTCAAGGAAGAGCAAAGCATTCCTTCAGGGGCGGTACCCTTTGCTTCTCTTCTTCTGCAGATTCCTTCGACTTTTTTTCCCTGTTGGGATAAGCGATTATTCGGAAGTCCTTTCTAAGCAACTTTTCCCGGGGGTCATGATCCCCGTCGAACCTCCCCCCCCCCCCAGAGCTTTCTCAAGGCCCCCCTTTTTTTCTCACTAGGCCCCTTTTCCCGACGACGCAGAGAGACGCTTATCGAAGCTCTTGTTTTAGCCTCCCTCTCGATTTCCTTTTACAACTCCCCCCCTTTTTTCGCCCAAGGAGCGCGGTCGTAATGCATTCATTTCTGCGAACCTTCCGCAAAATCTCACTTTCTTCTCAGCAGTCTTTCTTTTGTCCCTCCTTCGATGCTGGCCCTACTTCCCTTGCAACCTTCACTTTTTCTTCGTTTCCCCATCGAGATCGCCCCTGCCTTATGATTGTTCTGAACCTCCGTCGTCGACCTTTTTTCAGCATTACGTTTCTTTTGTGTTTTTAAAGGCGTTGTCCTTTCAAGCACAAACAATCTTCAGTCTCTCTTCTCCTTTTGTTGTTCTTTGTGGTGTCTTAGGTAAACGCCTCGCCCTTCGGCACCCTGGCCCTAGCTAGACGGTGCCTAACTAGTTTCTGGTGTTTTGGGATAAAAGCCCTCCAGCCCAGACTAACTTTTTTCGAGGCCCCCCAGTTTGGATCATCTACTCCTTGAAAGTCGTTCTTAAGATGACCCCGTTGAAGCACTAATCTAACCCAGTTCCTTTCACGAGTCCCAAGGAAGTTTTCCCCATTTCCGACCCTTTTTCTTCTTTGGCTTTCTTCTTGGAACCCCTTCAGGTGTTTTTCCCCCCCCCGACGTGTCGTTGACTCTTGAAGTCTGTTTTGAAGGCTCTTTTTCCTGGTGTGCCTTCCCCTCCCAATCTTTCTTTCACCTGTTCTCCCTTAATGAAACTGTGATTCAGCGCCGTTTCCGACGAAAGCTCCCTCTCCTAACGACCCCAAGCCACCTCCCCTTTCGCAATCGGTAAGAAGGCGTACAGAAAGTTCCCCAACTCTCGATCTTTTTCTCCTTCTGGTTCCTGACATGTTCATTTCTTCCTCTCTGAGACCTTACAGATGACTAAAGCCGCTGCTTTGCTGCTTGTTCCTCCGGTCTTTCTCAAGTTTTCCCCCCCTGAAACCCTTTCTTTTTCCCGTTCCACGGCTTTGCAATAATTGCGGGGTGGTTCACTCACCTGGTACCCAAACGTCACTTTTTCTTCCAACGATTTTTCTTCTTCTGTTGGCTGATATTAATAGCCCCAGGCTCAGCACTTCTGTCCTCTTGAATCCCTGAGTTAAATGTTTCTCTGACGATCTCCCTTACCTCCTAGTGGATTTTATTTTGCATTGCGTAGTGGTTGTGCTCTTGACCTCGCTGTAAGGACGCGCATTTTCCCCCTGTTCCTCTTTGAAGATACCCTTTTTTTTGTTTTCATTTTTGCGCGTGCAGCTCCCCCCACTGACCAGGCCGGTCAGTTTCATCTTCTTTTTTTCCTTTTTAGACCCCCTTCTTTGGGTGCTCCTGGTTGCGTCTTTTTTTTGCCGAACTTTCTTTTTGCTACTCTTGGTTTCTTTTTTTTTGGTTGCCGGTTGGCTCGTTCTTCGCTGGGTTTTTTTTTTTTTTGAAGCACCCCTTCCAGATGGAGCTCCTCAAATTTTTTTTGCCTGACGGTTCCCACTAATCCTCACGACGGGTTGTCCGGACGTGACCCTTTTTCTCCAAACCCGTCTTCTCAATCCCTCTTCTTGTTGTGTGAGATTTTCCCCCCCCCAATTTATTTTTCTTCTCGTAATTTTTTTTTCAACACCGATTTTTTTTTTTTCTTTTCCTTATTTTTTTTTCCCTGTCAGCCGTCGGACAAGGCAGCTTTGGACTTCCATTTCCCTTTTAATTCTTTTTCCGTAATACTTCCTGCGACAACCCTTTTTCCCCCCAAAGAAATTTCGCAACCCTTCTTCCCCCCCGCACAGGAGCACCCGGTCAACCCCAGGTCCCCTGAGACCCCCCGGAAACCCCAGATTTCGCCATCGTCCTTTTTTTGTAGCTCCGGACCGTTGCACGCGCCCTGGCCTTACCGAATTCTGATTTCCCCTCCCTTTATACCCTAAGTAAAACGACCCTTCCGGGGCGCCCCCTTGGCCTTTCACCAAAGCGACGTCACATAATTTCCCACTACCTCCCCTCCCCCTAACCCGTAACTCTCCTTGACCCCCCCCCCCCTACTCCCTTTAAACGATCCCTCAGACCCACGTAGTTCCTTTCACTGAACCCTTTACCTCTCTTCAGCCCTCTTGAGCATTCCTTCGAGATCTCCCCGGACCCCGTCCTACACTCAGCGAGTATAAAGTTTCCCTCAAGACTTTCATGACTCATTTCTTTTCGAGACCTTTTCTAACTTTTTCTTTCTCTGACCAAGAAGACCGCCAGAGATTCCCCCCTGGTGAGTCCGTTCCCCGAGATGCTTTTAACTTCTTAAGTTTTTGTCAGGGTTCTGAGGTCTGCTTGCGTTTCGCTCGCCTTCCGGGGGCCTTTTCTCGCGGTCTTTTCGGCCGGGTTTTGTTTTGGTCGGCCTGCCATGTTTTCTGACGCCTCGAATCAGTTCCTTTCCCATTCTCTTTTGATCTTTTTCGACCGGTCGGAAGACCGCCAAAGTACCAATATCAAGGCAACCCCAAAGTTCTCCGAGTTTGTAGTTCCAACTATCTGGTTCCCCCCCCAAGGGAAATGAGGTTTTAGTCCGAGTCCCCCCTCCCCGTCTGAGACCCCCCCCCCGTCCAAATACGTATCTGTGTTTGCTTTTTTTGTATCCCCCCTCTGCAATTTTTTCCGGCACCCTTAAAGTTTGGTGTCCGGCATTTGTTACCCTCACACTCGTATTTTTTTTTCCCAAGGCACATCACTCCCGAGCTTTACTCCCCAGGGTTTCTGGCACCTTTTTGAGATTTTTTGTCCCTTTTTTGATCCCGCTTCATCAACCCCAGCTCGAGATTCTGGTTTTTTGAGAATCTTCCTTTTGTCTGTTAGAAACTAAAAGACTCCCATCGCCCCCCCCTACCCGCACAATTTAGCCCCTCCTTCTTCCGAGGTCCCTCCTTTCGGTCATACAAAGACAGTTCCCCCAGTAACCTCTTGTTTTTAATGAGAGTACCTACCCTCTGCCCCCAATTTTTTCGTCCTCTAGGACTCTGTGAATCCTTTCCTCCAGGAAAAGACACACCATCGACTCAAATCCCTTTCCCCCAGTCCTTGTGAATAGCCCCACTACCCCCCCGTCGGCAGAGAGCCTGGTTTAGATTCAATTTTTCCTTTCCATTCCTTTGGCTCTTTAATCGACACTGCCCTTAGATCCTACTATGCCACGATGAATTTTTTTCCGGCCTGCGCAGTGGGATCAGTTTGCTTTTTCCCTTCAACCTGATCTAGGAGAAAGGTTTTATGAGGTAAGTCCTTTCGGAGAACCAAGGCCCCCACCGCTAACGTTTTTCTTCCCTCTTTTGACGCCCACCACCAATCTTTTTCCTGACATCCACTTTCTTCTTTCCGTAGACAACGGCTCGACCCAGCGACGCTGAACCCACACCCCACCTATTCCGGCTCTTCTTGGTTTTTCTCTTTCAGGCCCCTTAATTCCTTCCTTAGCGACCCAGCACGTTCCGCCGATAGGGTCTTACGACTCCCCAGGTCTTTCCCTCCTTCTCCCCCGTTGATGTCCCTTTTGAAAACCCCCCCTCTTTCGCCTTCAACTTTTAGGTAACCTCAGGGTCTTAGAGCTTTGGGGTCTGAGCTCCTCCAAGCCTTGCGTTTGTACCGGCGTCGTGGTTTATGCCGATGACCAACTTCCCCTCTGCTGGCTTGGCGGGTTTCTTCTCTGAAGCGTCCTTCCTGCCTTTTTTTTTTTTTCCGTTAAATGACGCATCCTCCTTCTTGATCCCCCTTATAAGTTTTTTCCTTTGTAGATTTTTTTTTTGAGGTTGTCTCCATCCCCCCCCGGTTACTTCGTAGGGATCTGCTTTTGTTCTTTAAGTCCAAGGACTCCTGTCTCCACTGACCTTTCTTTTCATTTGCTGACTGTAGAGACGAAGGTTGAACGGTTTCTTTGCTTTTCTATGGTTTTCGCAGTTTTCTACCGTTTCGGGTTTGTGAGCTTTTTTTAAGGGTCCCTGTGGCCTCTCAGTCCCCCGTTGACTTTCCTATTCGTTATGGTCCCCTTTTCTTTGTTTCAGGTAAGAAAATTTTTTTTTCATGGTTTAAGAGTTCCTTCACATAATCTTTTCCCCTGCCGTTTTTTTTCCCCCTTAATTGTCCTTTTCTGGTCCTATATTTCCCCGTTTTTTGAGCTTTTATTTTGCCCAGGAGAAGCGTATAGCCTTGCAGACACAATCAGCTAGAAGCTTTTTCCTGGATTTTCATGAATTTCGCATGATCCCTCTTAGAAATTTCCTTCCCTCACTCAGTCACTTTTTTCCTTTTCCGAACACACCGAACTTGTCACCACCCCAACCAAGAGTTCCCGGCTTTTAAAATTACCCCAAAGGTCCCCTTCTCCAGCACCAACCTTCCTACAGGCCCCGTCAACGGAAAACCGGATCCCCCCTTAGGACTTCCCTTTTGAATTTCCCAAAAGCATGCCCCCTTCCAATCCTCCCTGTATGTTCCCCCCTCCGCAGGTTTAGTGGGGAGGCCTTCACTAAAAATTTCCTTCAGGTTTTTTTTTTTCTTATTTGATGTCCCGTATAGATTTCCCCTCTCCCGTACTACTTTATCCCCGTCGAATTCCCTTTTTCACCGGTGACCGAGTCCGTACGCCGCACTTCCCCCTCCTTTTTTTCTATTCCCCCCTGCATTCTTTTGAGGTCCTCCCCCCTTTGAGTTCCCTCGCCCCCCCGGTGAAAGTCGAACTCTGATTCCGGATCCCTCTTTTGTTGAAACTTCTCCCAATAACTCATTTTTTCTTTTTTCTTTGGCACTATTTTCTCCCCAGAAAGGGAGTTTGTCCGTTCGTCTTCCTGAACGACTCTCCTTTTCCTTTTTTTTGTTCCTTAGCCCTTTTGTGAGCCCCCCCCCCCCCCTTAAATTTTCAGGAAAAGTTTTCATCCTTCCGCAAAGCCCCAGGTGAAGTTTTTTTCCCCGATTCTTTTGAGCCTGCTGACCCTCATTCGCAAGCTTTCCTTCCCCTGTCGTCTGTGGTGTGGTCTCTCTCGATTCTTCGGTATTTGTTCTTTCCTCGACCCGCCATTCCCTTCGGTCTTTCCCCTTCCTTTTGACCCCTCAGACAGAGTTGAATTTCTTCCACCATGTTGGCACCCCCTCCCAGACATTTCTTCCCGAAAGGCCCTTTTTTTGGCCGACCTGGCGCTCCGGCAAAGATTGCAGTGCTCTCCCCAAAGGCCGCGTATTGAGGTTTTTTCGGCATTCTTTATGAACCTTCCCCCCTCCCCCGCCGTTTTTTTGTCCCCTCCCGTGGTGTAGTTGGTCTGGCCTTCGGACTCATGCTTCCCCCCAAGTCTCAACACTTTTTTTTCCTTTTTGGAAGACTTTTTTTCACTTCGGCGACGTCCTCTTCTTCCGCCCAGTCATTCTCCCTGTAGTCGACAACAGAGCTTTCCTTATTGGGATTTAGGTTGTTTTCCTCCTCCCTAACTTACAAGATCTCACTCACAAAGACCTTCTTTTTTTTTTTTCCAGTCATAATCACGTTTTTCACCCTGATGGATGGCTTTTTTTTTGTGTTTTTCTTTCTTCTGCTCAACACTAGTCATTCTCCTCCTGGGCATTCTCTCTCTATGGATAAGTTTATTTCCCAGCTTTGCTTCCCCTCCAAATATGAGTAGTTTCTCTTATACTTGGGAGCTTCTACCCTCTTCCTTTTTCTCACCCTCCTTTTTCCTTTTTGGAAGGACCTGACTTCCACGAACCTCTTGCTCCTCCTTTTTCTTTATAAGTCTTGAATTTTCTTCTCTTTTCACTAGGCCCCTTCTGTTTCTAGAATCGCAGTCCGTGTGTTTTCCTCTTTTTTGTGCTGCTTTCCCGACCTTTTTTTTGGTCGCAATTCCTTTCTCTTATTATTCTTCCTTCCCTCCGTCTTAGCGGACATACCCCAAGTGCAGGATTTTCCGTGTGCATGTTACAATTTCTTTCTAAGTTTTCCTTTTGCTCTCCTCATGACATCCCTTTTTTGGCTTCACAAACATTTTCCCCCCCCCGTTACGAATTCGCCCCTTCGGAAGCCCCCCCCCCCCCCCCCGAGTCTTTTCCCCCTCTCAGTTTCCCCTAGAGCAAGCCCCTCCTCTTTCCCTCACTTTTTTCCCTTGCGACTCCTTTCACTCTAAATCCCCTCCTTAATTTCCCAGTCGTCGACGACGGCGCTTGACTTTTCCTACGGTCTTTTCATTTTCCTTCCCTACCTCCTCCATCCTTAGTTCTCTCCCCCTTGCCCTCCTCCCACCCCTCCTTGTTCGCCTTTTCCCCCCCTTTTTTAAATCTCTCTGATCCTTCCCCCCCCCCTGAGGTTTTTTTTTCCCCTCTCTTACTCTCTCTAATACGATTTTCTCCGGTAACCCCCATTTCTGCCCTTTTCCCTTTGCTGCTCCTTAAACGATGCTTTCGGCTTCCCTCTTGTCTATCTCTTTGACTTCGTGTACCCTTCTTCGGGAATTGCTTCCTTTTTTTTGTCATGCGATGCGTTTAAATCAAGTTTGTCTCTTTCTTTTTTGATCGCTCACAGTAGTTTTCTTCTGACGGTTTCGAAACGGATGTTTCGAACCCGTTCACCCCCCCGGTTTTTCCGTTTTCTCAGAAGTCTCTGTCCAGGTTTTGCTCTTTTGCTTCACTTTTGTGAAGATCCTTCCTTTTTGTGCAGTCTTGTGACAGAAACTCTTCGAAAGGAATTTCTAATCTTGTTTTCATTCCTTTAATTTTTTATTTTTTGGGGTTTTTTTTCCTTTTCTTAGAACCCTTCTGGTTTTTGTCAGACTTGTGATTTTTTTTTCTTTTTTTCCGCAGGTGGACTGTGGCCGGATCCGTTTGCATCTGTGTTTTCTTCCTTTTTTTTTTTCTTTTCCCTCTAAGAGCCTTTTCCGTGAAGGAGGACAGTTGGGTTTTATGGAGCGCCTGTTTGTAAGACAAGTGCTTCCTTTTGTGAGTTCTTCACACCGGTTTTTTTCCTTCTTCTCGAGTCGAAGCGGCCCCCCCCTGCAGTAGAACTCAGCCATTCCCTAATCCTCGTTTTTTTTTTTTGGAGAGTTTTCTCTTCCATCCTTTCCTTTGAACGCGTCATACTCGCTACCAAACCTTTTTTTCTATCTTTAGAATTTTTTTTTAGTCTTATGCCCTTCTCCTTTTATGAACCTTCCCTTCTTTTCCCCTCCAACGCAGACATGGCTTCTCTTGCACCCACTTTAGACCCCCTTTTTTCCCCAACGAGAGGCTTGCGCCACAATTCTCCTCCCAAAGGATCCCTTTTTTCAAACCTTCCCCCCTCTGGAGAACCCCCCCCCCCCCTCTTTAGACTGACATTCAGGCATTTCTTTGAATTTGATTTTCTCCGGAGTGACCTTTTCTTGGTAGCTGCCACCCTTCTCCCCCCCTTTTCCCTTCGCTCTCGCCCGATTTCCAGAACTTTTTTCAGGCTAGGGTTCATGCCCCCCCCCTCTCCTCTCCCTCCAGCTTTTCCCCTCTCCTGTTCTTTTCTTTTTTCAAAAGCTTTCCCCCTTTCAGAACTTTCTTAATGACGCATTCAAGTGACAATGGCCGCCCCCCAGTTTTTTCCTATCTTTTTCCCAAGTCCCCGGTCTATCCCAACGTAGGCGTTCTACGCCCCGAGTTTTTCCCCCCCCACTGTTGCATCCCCCATCTTCCAATTGGTACAGACATTCTTTAGGTCCCTTCTTCTTTAACGAGTGTAGGACTGCAAAGATTCTTTTTCCCCCTTCCCAATCCCCTTCTGTCAACTTTGCACCCCCAAGTTCCGTACTTTTAGGTTATGACTTTTTTCCCCAAAAGTGTTCCTCAATTTTTTTTTTTTTTTTTTCTGGATCCCCCAACAGCCCAGAGAGTCGCTCGGTCCGATGAGTCAGTCTTCTTTAGACCATGTGTGCGGATACTCTCAGGATTTTCCTTCCGGCCTTGTACAGAAAAGTACGGGACCTTTTCTGGTTGTCCTTGCGCTGGTTCGGGGTCTTCTTTTTTTCCAGTATCGACGAGTCTCTTTAAATTTCTTTTCGGGTTGGTTTTGGTTCGAGGTTTCTGAGTCTTTTTATCTTCCTTTTTTTTCCACGCACTGTCTCCGAAGGACAATTCAATGAAGGCTCCCCTAATATCCCTTTTTGAAAGCAGACTTAAACGATGTTTTCAGGAACCCCCTTTTTCAACGCCTTTCACCTTCCCGCATACTCCCTTTCCTTAAGGCCTTCCCCCAGACCCTCCACGACATGGGATTACACCTCGCGCATCTCGTCCACTGTTTTCTAGCCCCCACCTTGGACTCCCGTTTTCCACCCCTCGATCTTTCGCGAACCCAAGTCTTTTGAAATATTGCGACCCCCCCCAGAAAGTCAACTTGACGGTGATACGTGATTGGAGCACTCTTGGGGTCGTTTTTCTCCGCCTCTCTTCTATTTTTGGTCGACAACATCAATTTTTCGACCCCCTTCCACTGGTGCCGCGTGTCGTTCCGAGAAATCGCCCCTCTTACGAGAGCCTCTGAATATTGGCCTTTTCTCCAGTCACTCTATTACCCGATTCCTTCGTCTACAACATGAACAGGTCGTTACTCTAAGGTAAAGTGATGTTTTTTAGTCTTGCTCCGTTGATAACACGTTCCCCCCACAGCTAAGAGTCTCTTCTCCTTCCCCCCCTTTGTGAAGCTCTGAGCGTTTTGTGAACCCTTTTCAGCGGTGAGTCCTTCAGTTCGGCCCGCCGTTCTGCAACAACCCTTTTTTCCCCGAAATTCGCGCCGCCCGGCCTCCTCTCTTTTTTGTCGGACGGGATCGTCTTCCAGACGAGGTCAGCGGCGACCAATCTTGCTTTCGTCTTCGGGTAAGACCTCGGGGTCTCTGTACTTTTATCGCTCAAGGAACACAACGAAACGGTTTAAAAAATTGAACGCCTGGGCTGAATTGATGTTACGAGCCCTCCCTATCCCCCTTAGTTCCTGTCCCGACCACTCCCCCACACGTATGTACAACTAGAAAAGTTAACTACTTAGTGTGAATATCTTAGAAAAATTATGTACCCACTTTATGAGTGGCTCTCCCAGAAGACTCCAATTTTTTTCATCCTCCTCCCTTGGCTGAGAAACATCGAGCTTGTTAATCTTCCCCTCCTTTGTAGTTCCCCCTCCTTTAATCCCGTGTTTCTTCGCGAATTCGCCAGATGCATGCGTCGGTTTTGATAAGACTTTCATCAGGTTGTTTCCATGGCGCGCACTTCAAACTCTGCATGTTGGGTGTCACGCGGTTTCTTCTTTCCGGGGGCCATGACCTCC
>Ga0179591_1163628_pt1 | contig 22498 bp, 23 predicted proteins | sample CZOMad2_1_08_16f_FD_182891 | JGI IMG/M metagenome (GOLD analysis project Ga0179591, IMG submission 182891) | Vadose zone soil fungal communities from Angelo Coast Range Reserve, California, USA - CZOMad2_1_08_16fungal (PacBio error correction) | ecosystem: Environmental > Terrestrial > Soil >... | reverse complement strand
GACTTGAGGTTCCGGGCCCCTTCTATAAAGGTTTTCCGATCCTTGGTCATCTTTCCTTCCCGTGTTCAGGTTTTGCTTGGGGCCCCCCCTGCATGAACTTCCTAGAGGAACGTTTTTCAGTCGTCCCTGACTTTGGCTACTGGCATCTCGATTCGGTGCAGTGATTCTTCCTCAATTTTTTCTTCTTGTTTTCCCTTTCCTCAAGTGCGCCCGTACTCCTTTCCCACCGGAAGAAAGAGTCCAGACGATGATTTTCTTTCTTTTTTCCTGCGGCGAGGCGCTGACCGATTCCCCGCCCCCTCTCGTTGCCCCTGTGCTTGTACTGTCCAAAAAAGCTGGCAGACCATTCTTTTCTTTACTGACCTTCCTTTTCCAGCTTTTTTGTTGTCCAGACAGCTGTCCTTTTCCTCCTTCCTTCTTGCCGGGCGGAGTGGTTGGCCCAATGAAACCATGCTAGAGCTACCCCCTCCGTCACACCTCCGAAGGGAATAGTAAGTTGCAAGGGGAGTGACCAAGAGCGTTCCTTTTCTGTCTTTCCGTCCTGCGGAACTTTCACAGAATTCTTCTCCTTGTTATCGGTTCCGATACTCCGTAGGAACTTTCAACGGTGTCGTGGGGCTCTCCCTTGGTCTTAACGTTCCGCATGTATATGACAACCCCAGCTATTCAGCATTCCCTCCCCCATCGCCATACGGCGGCGTCATTACAGACTTCCCCTCTTTCCCCTAATCGCTCACGCTCAAGTCTAAACTGATGTCCCGGCCGTGCGACCGTTCCCATTCTCTTTATGTTTCCATCACATTCCAAAACTTGGACATGACAGCCCCCTTTTCTTTCCTCTTTATTTCAGCAACGGAGCTCCTCTTCTTTTTTTTCTCGCTTTCCTGGTCTCTGTGACCCTCTTAAATCCCCTCTGCCTTATGAAGGACGTTACCACCACTTCTAGGCTCACTCTCTTTTCGAACTCGTCGCACTAAGTTACCCCTATGTGCCCGAGTCACGTCGCCATTTCTTCGTTGCCCCCCCCGTTTCTCCATCGTCGCGTCTGATGAATTCTCCTGCTTCAGTCCATCCACGTCGTCAGGCTCGGCTAGCCTTTCCCGCTTTTTTTCTCCTCCCATTCGGCCCCCCATTTCGACCCCCCAGAGACTCTTCTAGGTTTTGACTTTCCAATTTCCAACGGTCTTTTTTAGGAAGGGGCTTGTCTTTTTCCTTGCTCTCCGTTCCTATTTTCTTCCCCCCGGCAATTCCCTTACACTTAGCGCCGTTGATTCAAAGGTTTCAACGATATCACCTCCCTGCCTTCAGAATTGCAAAAGTGTTTCCCTCCTTGTTTCGGATCTTTCAGCCAGGCCGTTTGAGGTCCTCGTTGCTGAGCATGATACCCCTGCGCATCAGAAACTAGTCATTTTTGACTTTCAAAGCGGACCTGTCCTTTTTAATCGCAACTCAACGGAGGATAGACTCCACTTGGGCTTTCTCAAGACGTATTTTAAGGTCTCCGCTGAATGCTTTTTTCATGCCCTTGCCGGCTGCCCTGCAATGGTCATTAGTACTCTGGATGGCGTCCCCCCCTTTTTTTTCTTCCCATCGGAAGTAAATTACGAACTATCTCAACGGGAATCATGGTTTCGTTGATGCATGTCCCCCTCTTATGGCAGATTAGAACCAATTCATAAAGATCATTTTTTCTGCCTTTCGCGGGGGTGTAGTGTTAGCGCGTCTTTTCATCTTTCGCATCTAGGCTGGAGAGATTATCTAAGCCGTCGTGAGTTTCTGACCTCTCCCTTTCCCACCTTACCAAGTGGCTCTTCCCTGACCTTTGTCGCATTGTCTTCTGGCAGTGAGTGAAAAAGCGCATAGGTGTTAGCCCCTACTCCCCTAATTGTCTCTCCCGGTCTTCTCCACGCCCTGTTTTCCTCTTTTCGAGCTCATTTCTCCTTGTCCACGACAAGATTATGATTTCTAGCTCTCTTGCCTCAAGAGATACTCCTCCCCCGTTCCTCATACGCGCGAATCAGCTGTTCTCGCATTCGTCTCACCTCTCCACTTTGGATTCCGACAAAGCTCCGGTTTGTTTCCCTCCGAACAGAGTCTCGGGAGGACTTTTCAAGTCCCATCCCCTATCTTTTCTAAGAGGAGCTGATCAACCCCCCCTATGGCGCATTCGTCCGATGAGGCGGTTTGTGTTTTTTTTTTTTCCTCCCATGCGACCAGGAGCGGTGAGAATTCTTGCAACTTCGCCCTCCTTTGATTGTCGGGTTTTGATCGTACTCGTTTGTTCTTCAGCAAGGTAGTCCCGCGATTGATTTGCGAAGGACGTTGTACCCACCAGTTCACGGCCTGTTCCTTCGTTTCGCTTTATGTGTTATTGTTTTTTTCCGTGTCGGTGTTTCCCCCCATCGCGTTCAACAGACCCGGTCTCTCCTCTTTCCAGGTGCCGACACAATTGGGGCTTCTTATTTATGGATTTGACCTCGTGTTTGATGGTGTCCCCCCCAAACGCACTTCACTGACAATTTTTCCCCTCCGTGTTTGAAATTACTTCCTCCTCGACCGACCTAGCCAAACTCCAACTCTTCCCCCCCAAAGTGCCCCGTCTTTTCCCATCCTGTGATCACCCCTGATTAGGCAGTGGTTTTGCGTTTCCCGCTTATTACTTGGCGACGATCTCATTCGGCCTGCAAAGAGGAATTTTCTTTATTTTTTTCCGCATTCCCCCCCCTTCAGTAGGGACCCTCACTTCCTTTTCGTCTTTCAGTCCGAATCTCTTTTGGTTGCGCCGCCGAACTTCAATTCACGAGGCCCGTCTCCCGACACTTTCGCAGCTCTCGGGCTCGTTATGCGATTCGAATTTTACTTTTGCCGAAGACTCCTTTCCCCCCCCTCTCAGGCCCCAACGCGGCACCCAGCCCCTGAAAGGAAACACGCGCTCGCGTCCCAGCTCCTTCCCCCCCTTGGGGCGATTGAACGGGGATCGAACACGGCCCCTTTTTCTTTCCCCCTTGGTGCTATCGCTCCCGCATGTTGTGAGATATAAACACAAACCCCCACTTTACTCCTTCTTCCTCCTTCCTATGCGGCGCCCGATCCTTTTTTCCTCGCTGCTCGCCCCCATGTTGGTTTTCAGTGTGAGTTTCCCTCCTCTTCTCTCTGTCTTATCAACGAATCAGCAAGAGTCATACCTCAGTCATAACCTTCCGTTTATTTTGATTGAGCGATCCAGAGTAACCTTTCCTTTTTTTCGTCATGGCCGCCCCGCCCCCTATTAAGAAAATCGTTAGAAATACTCCTCTCCCTTCGACTCCCCCGAAAGACCGCCACCCCCTTTTCAGCACCTTTCCCCATCCTTGCTTAGCCATTCCCAAGATTTCCCTCCGGCCCACCTGATGCAATCGAGGTCGCCGAATGGAATTAGGTTGATTGACTGTTTTTTTGTATTGCTCTCGATGAGGAAGTAAGGCCGCCCACGACTCTTTCCTGCTCCGTGTTTCTTTGGCATCCGCCTTCAAGACTCCCCTACTTCCGGAGGCAAAACCCTAGCTTGTCGGCTTCGTCCTCTCTTACTTTCTTTCCGCGATCCCCCAGTCCCTTAACATCCCTCCCTTATACTAATCTCCCCTCCCGAGGGCACCAAATCCTTTAATGTTTGTGAAGTTATCTCCCCCCCTCCACTTTCGACGGCTTTTTCTTCCTTTCTCCTTGACCTCTTCCAGCTCAGTACTGCCCCAATCCCTCTATCTGTAACTGGAAGGTTCTTCGAAATCTCATCGTCCTTCGCAGTCTTCCCCCCCCCCTCGTCCCCCGTCGCAGGAAAATAATGTCTCCGTTTCCTCCGCTCCCTCTTTTTATTCCCATCGCGGGAACTTTCTTCCCCGTACTTACGAAGTTTCCTATTTTTCTAAAACACTTTCTCTTTGCTTTTCGTTCCCTTCAATTTGGAAGAGGGATTTCCAGTTGATGAGTCCCCTTTTCTTTGCCCCGTCCCCCCAGTCCGTCTCTTGTGTGATCTCCCCTTTGTATCCCTAACTTATGTTCCCCCTTCCCTTTCCATTTCCACATGTTTATATCTTGAGACCCAATACCCGCTTGAGGCACTCCTTCTCCAAGTGTCGAATTCGTCTCAGACCACCCCTCGATCTCCCCCTTTCCTCTCCGAAGGCCCCCGTCCCCCTTTGATCTCGATTCCACGGGGATAAGGTCTCCAGATACTCCCCCTCAAATCAACGCCTTTTAGTGAGGGGTATAGACCGATTTTCCCCCAGTCTCTCCGCTGAACTCCGCGCTGACTTAAACAGGCTTCTTCGTTGATATGTGGTTTTTTTCCTCCCTCCCCTCCCCCCCCTGGCAGACAGTTCCCTCCCCGTCTTTCCCCGTTCAGCTAGTTGCAGTAATGGAGTTTGTTCGTTCATCTCTCCTTATTTGTCGAAGCCAGCGCGACCCCACCCTTGTCCCCTTTTTGCCGGCAGCTTCGCGATGCCAGACTGCGGCTCCTTTTCCCTACCCCGTAAGCTAACAAATCTTTTGAGGTCTCCCTCTATTGGTATGCTTTTCCCCATCCCCTTTCCCCTTCATCCTTGTTTTTTTTCTTCCCTTGTCGAAGTGATCATTGCGACAACCTGTCTCCTCACTTTCTCTCCTCCCAGAGTTACAGGCAAGTGCACTTTGACGGTGAAAATGAGTCTACTCGTAATCCCCCCTAAACTTTTCATCCCAAAGCGGCGCTCGTATGCCCTTCCTTTGTCTTTCATACCTCTCAACGTTTGTGCGATCTCCCCCTTTCCTTTAACGGACCCTTCTTTGCCTCAAAGTGTTCCTTTTTCCTTCCGGTGCTCTTTCGCATGTTACTTTTATTAGCGACTCAAGTCCCAATACGACATTGTCCCTTCTGTTAGGTTTGCGGGTATCCCTTCTTCCGCGACGAGAGTTTATTCGTGACCCGCCATTTTTCTCCGGGACCACTTGCTCGGCTGATTCGCCGTCCTCTGTCCTCGAGAAAAGTGCCCCCCTTTCGTACTCCAGGGCTTTGAGACTTTACGCACATTAGCGAAGCGCTTGGAAAAACACACTTTTGCGATGTCTCATGCTCCGCCCTTCTCCCTGGATTACCACACTCCCCCCCCCCCCACAACCTGCTTGATTTCTTTCAAGTCGATCCCGAAAGAGCTTAACCTTGCGGCGCCAGCGTAGTTTTTCCTTTTTTTTTCCCGGATGTTTGTCCTCTTCTTCAGCTTTCCGCCCTAAATGAGTAGACTGGTCTCTTCTAGTGAGCTTCATGATCCCCGCGAAGAAGTTTCCCTGCCTCTTTCCCCCTATCTACCTACAGTTCCGCTTTTCCTCTCTTTCTTTGACAAAGCTCATGCATAGCCATCTCCTTTCACATATTCCCCCGCCTTCCCTTTCACCGAACATGTGTTCCCATCGTTCCTCCCCTTTTCATTCCACTTTCAACGGATGTTATGTTATTTTCCTAGATTAGAGATTAGGACATCCCCCTCCTCCACCGGCATCCTAGTGGTTTCAGTGCGAGCTCTCCTGCGTCTTTTTCACCTTCCCCCTTCTCATTCCACAGAGATCCTTTATTTTTAAGCCTCCCTCCCTTCCCTAGGACCAACTGCTCTTCTGCGACCCTCAGGTTTCCCTTTTCAAGAATGGAGCCGTTTCCCCTGAAACGACTTAATTGCTCCCAAGCCTAGTCGATCGCTTTTTTCCCTTTCTATTGTTCACCTTCTTCCCCCTTTTCTTTTTCCTCATTCTAATGCAGGCAAGTACCACCTTCTTCTTTTTCGTAGAAGCCACTTTTATCGAGGTCCCAGACATCTCTTCCCCAATTTTTTTCTGACGATCCACGGGCTCGCTAGTGGCCTTACGTTCCACCACTAACATTTTTCCAGCTTCATTCACTTCCCTTCCCTGACCCCCCAAATCGGTAGAAGCCCCCCCCCCCTTATTCCTTACCCATTTGTTGAGAGAGATACCTGTGAGGTTTCTGTGAACCCTTTTTTTTTCCTGGTTTTTTAGGATATGACTCTTCCGTCCCCCCGTTCTCCTGTGCGTGGTGAACCTTTTTCCTGACCTTGAACGGCGTTCTGTCCTTATCGAGCGAATTCATCCCTATGGCGCGCTCGGTTATAAGTCCCTTGATCCCTCCTTTGGTTTCGGCAGATGATGTCTTCCGAATGTGAACCCCATAGAAAAGACACCTTCCTCCATAAGTCTGTTCTATGTCTTTTTTCCTTTAGGTGCCGGGTGGCGCCGCATTTTCAAGGTGCCCCTCATTCCTAAGTGAGAGATTTCCTTCTGCCTTTCTATTTGACACAAAATATGGATTCGAGGGTTCTTTCCGGAGGGTTTTTTCACTACCTCCCTTATCTCCCCCGTCGACGAAAGCAGTTATGGCTTACCTTTTCTGATTTGCTTGGGACCCGCTATTCTCTACTTATCTCGCCGTCAACAACACTTGTCAGTGGTGCCGAAATCTCTTTCCCATTGGTACTATTTACTTCCGCAGAAGCCTTTCCAACAGCGTGGATGTCGCTTTTCTCCCTGTTTTGATGACATGACTGAACTTTTTGCCCACCCTGTTAGTGGGTTAGTGACTCATTAATTCCCTTAGAAGCCCTTGGCTTTTTTCTCACACCCGGGCTCCCTCCCTCCCCCGCCAATCGCTACCTCCCCCTTCGGTACCCCTTTAGCTCAGATTGTTCCTTAAAACCATACAGGACTCCCGATGCAGCAGTAGTTCCTCCCCCGTCCTTCCCAGGTTTTTTTGATGGTCTAACTGGCCCCCCCCCTCATCCTGATATTACAATTTTACCCTCTTTCTCTTCGGCTCCTGAGCCCCTTTTTTTCCTCGCCGGCTTTTCTTGAACCCCTTTTCCTTCGAGTAAGTTAATCCCTCCTCCTTTCCCCTCTTGCTCCCCGCGTAGCCATAGTAGCCATCTCCTTGCAGTTGTCTTCGCTGCTCCATTTGCGTTTACGCTTTTTTTTCCTCTTCTTTTCGAAAGCGGATATACCACAAAGTCTGAACGAGCGGAGTAAAGTCTATCGTTCCTCTTTTTTTTTGCTCATCACGCCTTTTGATTTTTTTCCTTCTCCCCCCTTTTCTCCTGGAATACCGGGAAAAGGCGTTTTTTTTCCGTTTTTACTTGATGATGGGTACTTTCCTCTCCTTCTGTTCTCTTCTGACCCCCCCAACCTGGCAACAGGATGCCTCCCGTGTTTTTTTTTGTCTTTTCACCCAGTATGAGACGAGCACCCTCATTTTTCTCTCCCCTTTCCCCAAGTTGTCAAGCTTTTTTCTGGATCTTCTTCCCCTTCCGTTTTTGGTATCGCCCCTGATGCAACCGTCGTCCCACGAACAAGCTTCCTTTTCCAATTTACGCTGCCTTTACTGGGGATGCATCCCCTTTTAGAGTCGTTCTACCTCTCAGGCTCCCTCCTGTACGGTTTACCGATACGTCTTTCCTTCTTCATAGCGAACGGATGTGTCCCCTTTCTCCAGTTTACTGATCTCCTCTTTAGCGAGCAATTTTTTTGCTTCATCTCCCTCCCTTCATTAAAGATCTCCCCCTGTAGACGGTATGAGAGGCTTCCCTGAGATGGCTTGCGTGGACTCTCCATTCACATATCACTACCTCTGATTCCTCCTGATAGGGCCTTAGGTGAATAGGTCTCATATGGTACGGAGTTTTAAGAGTGAAGACCCTCCGGTTTTTTTTCTTTCCGACGCCTTAGAAATTCTTCCCTTCAGAATTTGGCTACTTTTTGTTAAGGAGATTATGCTGGTCAAGTCCCCCCATCTTAGGTTTCCAGCAGACATTTCCTTTTTTGCCGCGGTCTTCCCTCCACGAGGTCCCCCTTTCCCTCTTCCCCTCGACCTGTCCGAAGCCTCATCCCCTTTTTTTCTCTGCCATCCCCTTCTACCTGCAAGTCACAGCCGACTCGAAGTGTCCCCTCTCTTTCACGCATCTTGGATAAAATTTCACCGCTTGTCCCCTGAAAGATGCCATCTTTTTGTCGCCCGAACACGATCTTGAGATGTGAGGACGTGCCATTGCCCTCCTCTATTTTCCGAGAGTATCGTCCCCCCATTCGTCTAATTAGTTCGTCTCTTTTGTAAGCTCTCCCCCCTTGATTGAGGGAAGCTCTTTTTGTGATCCCTCCTTTTTCTCATGATGCTTTAGGTCCTCTCTCTTGAGGTCTGACTTGATAACGCGAACATTTATCTTTATTTTTTTTTCCCTGAACACCACCACATTTTCCATTTCGGTTCCTTTCGTTTCTCTTTTCTTTATTGTCTTCCTCTTTTCTTCTTTTTCCCCGCGTCAACCTCAAGAGACCCTATACTCTGAGAATCCTTGCGCCCCTCGGTGTGCGGACCCCCTTTTTTGTGGCTTTTCTTGTGCCCTGATTTTTTTCCACAACTCAACCTTGACTCCCCCTCTTCCCTTAGGTGTTTTTTATTAAGTCCTGAGAATACTCCAACAACGATTCCCTTTTACTATGCGTGCACTTTTAATGCCCCCTCTTGAGTCGGGCAGAGCTTTTTAGTCTTTTTTTCCTCTCAACAAGGCATTTTTTCGCCACCCCTCGGTCTTTCGGCTTTTCTCCAACATTCCATGATACGAGATTGGTTACGATCCTTCTTCTCCTTCTAAGTCTGACAATTCCTCTCCCTAAGTGTTCCCCCAGGAAGATTTTCTCATGATACTCCCTCAATTTCCTTTTGTAGTGCCGATGCGATTCGAGCCTTTCATTTCCCAATTCCCCACCCAACGGCCTCCTTTCCAACTCACGCCAAAAAAAGTCCCCCTCCCTCTCCCTCTCCCCTCGTCATATGTATGACTTGTCCTTTTCTTTTATTCAGGCATATTTGATCTCTTGGTTTCTTCCTAAGTGGTGTTGTGATTTGTAGGATAGCCCCCCCCTTCCGCCTTTTCTTCATAAGAACAAGCTCTGGACAAGTCTCCCTCTTTTTTCCCTCATCGGTAGAGGAGTTTTTTATTTTATGTTTTCCCTTTGTGAGTTGGACTCGATGCTCTTTTCTTCAAACCGAACGTATCTATCTTTCTCAGTCGCTTTTGCCCTGCTCGGTTTTTTCTTATATCGCGGGAATTTGCTGGTATTTCCCCTTTTTCTCCCACGATTCGCTTGCTCAAGGCGTTCGTTGACAATCTTCTCTGTCTTGCCTTGCCGCCTGAACCATACCGTGTACCAATTAAACTTCCCGCTCCCCTCTAAGAGCTTTCAAGAAGCCGGCCCCACCCCTCGTTGATTGAGCCCGCAGTCTCTTCAGAAGCCCTTAATTCCGGTAGTCCCCCTTTATTTTTCATCCGTTTCCCTTAATGTTTTCTTTTCCCCCTCCCCGTCATTTCCGTCCCGTGTTGTGCGGAACCCCGCCCTTTTTTTTTTTTTCCCCACCTCCTTGAAAGACCTAAATCAAATTTTCTTCTTAAACCCTCTTTTGCGGCTGAATCGCAGAGCCGCCCTGTATTGTGATCCTTTCTACCCCCCCTCTCCCCCCCAATTAAGATGAAACACTCTTTTCCCCCCTCCTTCACTTTTGAAAAGTTAAGAGTTTCACCCCCCTATAGAGAAATTCGACTCATGATCCCCTTTCTGCGTCCCAGCGATAGTGTCAGCTTTCCAATTCCCCTAATGCTGTCCTCCTCCCTTCTCCCTTCCTTTGCAGACGCCAGTCCCTCTCTGAAAAATTTAACTGCAACTTTCTTCTCCTCTCCGCTGTCCGAACGCCTCGAGCTGTACTTGTCCCGTACCCTTCTCAGATCTTTCCCTTTCCCACACTGGGGCAGAGATGCCCCTCCCCTCTGGAAGCTTTTAATCCCATCTAGGAACATATTCCCCCGCGTTCGCATTTGCTTTTTAGGTTTTATGTTTCTGAACCCTTCTTCTTAGATCCTTCAGTCGAACAGGCCTCGCACTATTTTTCTTTTTTGATTCACCGGGTTCTTGGACAAGAGTAGCGGGCCTTGTCCCCCGCGCTTTCACATCCTCGTATTTAAGGTAAACTTCTTTAAATTCTGCAATAGTCCTTAAAGTGTCCCGTTTGTTTTAACTCGTCTTTGCACCGCCCCCACAGCCCTCGGCTTCTCTCTCGTAACACCTCCCCTCCCCTCCGGGCAATGAGGAATGATTCCAGCCGCTCTTTTTCCTTTTACCCCCGCATGGCTGCATTTCTTATCTTTTATGTCTCCTTCCAGATCAAGCCTATCCCTCCCCTCCGCGCCGAAAATTAAATGTCGTTCTCGTGTTTGCCCTTTTATGGACGTTGTCCCCTTAGACTCCTGTATTTCTTAGCCATAGAAGCCTGACCCACCGGCTTGCAGTTACTCTTGATTCTATCCCTACTCCCCCTGCGTCTCGACTTCCCCCCATCCCCTTTCCTTTCCCGCCAGTCGTTCTCGCCCTCTCGGCGTCGGTTCCTTAAACAGAACCAGTAGTCATCCCCGCCGTTCTGGATTTTTCGACCGTGATCCTTCCTCAGCCAATTCTTGCAAATCGAAACGAACATAGTGGACCAACTTTTTAAATTTTTCCCCCTCTCAACGGCTGTGCTGTCTCTTCGAACCCCCCTGGACTAAATAATCGGTCCGACGGCGTTCTGCCAGGTTCCTTGGTTCTTTTTGCCGACTCTGAACAGTCTCGAAAAGTTTCCCGATCCGCCCGCTCAAGGCACTTGCCCTCCCTTTCAAACTTATCCCTTCGGCGAAGATGTTTTATTATTGTAACCGGCCCGTCTGATTCGTCGTACTCCATCCTCAGATGCTTCCTCGACTTCTCCTTCTCGTGTGAGGATATTTCGCATCTTTCCCGCGAAGAAGAGTCCTCTTCCAACAGGCTCATCAATATTCCAGGCGACGAACCCTTTTCCTTATTCCTCTTTTCCTCATGCGAGGCTCTTTCGACTGCCACTCTTTTTTCCTTTGCTTTCTCCCTTATTCCCCTTCTCTCAGCCCCCCAAACAAATCTTATGGTCCGAGGAGCATCTTTGCAGCCTCTTTCGCGCTTTTTTCATTCTTTCTTCTTTTTGTTATTAGCCGCCGCACTCTCCTTTCCCCCTTGACGGTCCCGAGTACTTTTTTTCATCGTTTCATGGATTGGCTGTTGTAGGAGCCCCTACAGCTTCAGGAACTCTCCCGAATTTCTTATTCCCTTCCGCCTCTCTCCTTTTTTCCATATACGTCGGCAGAATTCCCCCTCTCTGCAACCCTCCGAACCAAACCGTTTTCCATTTTTCCAGGTCTTTGTCCCCCAATCCCCCTTATGCAGCTAAAGGTCTATTTCCCAAACGTATTACCCGGATTCCTCACTCAAAACCCCCCCCCCTTGCCTCTTAGACCCCTTCCCTTCACCTTAGTTATGTTTTAAGCACGTCAATGATCTCGTTCGATCCTATAGAGTTTAGGGAAACTACCAACTCCGCCCCAATGCCGGGTCTAGCTCGAGTCCTCTTTCTTCTTACTTTCATTTTGCCCGTATACCTCCCCCCCTTTTCTCTTACAGTAGACAAACTCCCCCGCTACGTCTTCGCATGAAGTTGAGTTCCCAGACTGAATCCTGTCCTCGTACATCCCCTTTACGTTTGAGCCCACTCATTAGACTCTCCTTGGACTTTTTCGTTCCCCCCCTTTCCTTCACTTCTCCGCAGGAGCATTCAGGATACCCCCTTAGTTTCCCTTTCAGTAGATAACTTTATAGCTTCCTTACGAGATCCATTCTTCTCTCTAACCGCGCTCGCTTTGTTTCCCTTACCAGTTCGACCAAGACCATCTTTCCCCCTTCCTGTGTGATCCAGTATACTCCCACCCACCCCCTTGGATCCCCGTCATCACCCCCCCCCCATTATTCCCTCTTTCCTCCTCCTTCCCTTTGGTTTTTTCCGTCTCCCTCGTGCCTTGTCTTGGGAGAGATTTGTTTTTTCCGGATACTTTGTAATGCCGTCCTCCCAAGATTTTTGTCTTTTTTTCACCTTTCATGCAGTCCCGGATGTTTCGGAGTTTCCTTCTTCCTTTTATCATTCATTTTCGCGCTCTCCTTGCGCCCCAGTCCGTAGAAGAAGGTTTCTCATGCCTTTTTATTTCCTTCGACGTTCCTTTTTCAAAACCCCTCCCTTTTTGCCGCGACTTCCCTCTCTCGCTGCGTTTTCGAAGGATTCCTTTGCGTCGTACCTTCCTCATTTTTTTCTTTGATAACCGGCCGGTCGCTTTCGAGCTGTCCTATGTTCCGTTAGAGTTTTTTTCCATCTGCAGACCCCTCTGTCCCTTTTGATGCTCGCACTTTCCCTCGCTCTCTAGCTGCGAAGAACCTTCCCAGAATTATTTCTTATTCTGTGTTTTTTTATGATCCCTTCCCCCCTCTCAGCTTGCTTCCACACCTGACCTTGTTTTGGAAATTTCTTTCCCATATCGTCCCCGTTTTCTGTGCGCCTAGATGGACTACCTCAATACGCCTTTTCTTACGCAGGTTTTTCCTTTTTGATTTTCTTCCCCCGCCCGGACCTCTTACCGGTGTATTTTTCTATGTGCAGACCTGATGGATTCTTTTTTTATGTGGCCTATCGACCTTTTCCGCCTAACGTCTTCTCCATAACTCTTTCTCTATAATACGTTTCTCCATCGAGCACAAGTTCCTTTCCCCGACGAAACCTTGCCCCTTCCCTGGAGCCTACGTTTCCCATTTTTTTTTCCTCCTTCCCTTACATTTCCCCAGTGTTGCTGACAACTCCCAAGTTTTATAAATGCTGATCGGTCGCCTCCTACGGCTCCTCCTTTTTTTTTCCAGCCCCATGAGTGAGTTCCCCCTCTTCAACCTTGGGATATTCCTCACTTAGACTTTACCGTAGCTTCTCCCCATGCTTTTTCCCTTTTTTCAGAAGCTTTTTGCCTTTTGCTCCGTCCCTTTTGAGTTCGAACTCCGTTTGGTCTCCTTTTTTTCCGGCTTTGGTTTTTTTTTTGTTGTTTTTCCTACGCAACCTAAAGATCGGAGAAATTTGTTTTCTTTAATGCGAGTCGATTTTCCCCATAAAGACGTCCCCTTTGAACTGCCCCCCGTTATTCCTCTTTCTAACTTCCAGTTTTTCTGCTTGGCCTTCCCCGTTTACTTCTCTGCAGAGTAAGTATTCTATCTTTCTTGACCTTTCCCTTTTTCCCCGGCAATGTTTCCCTTATTCTTTTGCTTGTTCTTACCTTTTTTCTGTCGCGAACTCTTTCCGGTCCCCACTGTCCCCCCCCCCAGTTTACCCGCTTGGATCCTACTGCTTTGCTTTTTGGTCTTTCTTTAGTCCCCGACTTGGGTTTTGGTTACTCCTTTCTGAGCGTAATCAGACCTTTTCTTCCCGTCTCCCCCTTTCCGCCAATTCTCTTGGAGTTGAACTACTGTATTTCTTCTCCCCGGGGAACTTGCGTGTCATTATGACGCCCTTCCAGTGAAGACTGGTTTCCTTCTCCCGCGCGGTTTTTGCAATCTGTCCGTTCGTTGAGTCAACACCGTAAAGGAATTCCCCAGCGCCTTGTCCTTTGACGAGGCCTTGTTTCTGGAGTTGGTCCCCTTTTTTTTACTATTATCCCACCCCACCCCAGCCCTTTCATCGTTCCGTGAGTTTTTCCCCTCTCTTGTCGTATTCTTTTCCCCTTCCGTGTCTTCCTAATACAGTCCTTTGCTGTGCTTTTTGGCGACTTTCCCCCATATCTTTTTTTTAGGATTCCGCAGTGACCTTTTTTTCTTCCTGCTGGAACTTTTTCGTGTTTTTTTTTAAGAGCCGTTTCTTCTCACACGCCTTGTCCCTCTTGCGCCGTTGACCTTTCCTCCAGATTACCTTCCTCATTCCGTATTATCTGACAGCGGATCCCCATCACCTTCCTTCTCCGCGGGCAAGTCTTTGCCCATCCTTGTCTTCCCCCTTCTGAACCCAGATGGACTCCAATGCACTTTTTTTGGACTCCCTCCCCCCTTCTTATGGAGCTTGGACCAATTTCTGATCGATTTTTTTTGCTGTCTTCCTCTCTTTTTTACTTTTTCCCTGCTGGAGCTGCTCTCTTAACCGAGTCTTTTCGCGGTGCGCAGTCCCTTACTGAAGTCCTCTTGATGGCGTGCTTTGACGAAGATTGACTTTTCTCGTTCTCCTGGGAATCGCTTTTCTTTTTTCTTACCTTTCACAAACCAAGACCCGTTATTTGAGTTCTTTTTTCTCTCTGGGAGAATTTGTCTTCTTTTAGCGTGACCCCTTGTCCAGCTTTATGAAATCTTCAGATCTTTCTTTATGCCGAGTTGTTCCTTACTCCCTTATTGGATTTTGTACCTTCTTCCTTAGGTGTTCAACGCCCAAGTGAACCCTACCCAGGTCCGTAAAATGCGTTTCGTTGAGGTTTAATTACTAATACTCTCTCTTAGCCCCCCCCCCCCAGGTTCCCCCCCTTTATTCGTGAGATTTTTTGAAACTCCCCCCTTTCGATTTGCCGTGAGGAGGTCAAACTCCCGTGCTTTTCATTGCGTACGAGCCCAAGGTCTTCATTCGCTCCACTGTGCTCTTCTTTTTTCCCCATGAGACTGAACACTTCTGAACCCCTTTTTTTTTTGGTGTTTCTTCTGATTCTGAGTCTATGTGAGTGCCGACGACGGAAGAACTTTCCCCCCTTTACCTCCCTCGACCAACAGTCCTTTCATGTGACGAGTATGTCGATCTTCGAACCGGTTGCTTTTGAACGAAGACCCGAGCCCCATCGAAGACCTTTCTCAGCCTCCTGGTCCCCCCCCTCTGACCCTCGAATGGACTTTCTTGTTCTTTTCCTTTTCTCTTTCTACTCAGTCGGACGAAAGTGATATATATCTTTTCACCAGCATGTTTTTTGGTGAGCGAGTCTTCCCGGCCCCCTAACTTTCTTTTCCCCCGAGTTTTGATCGGTTTTCTTGTTTTCCTTGTCTCTTGGGTTCCCTGAGCTGTTTTTTTTAGCTCTTTTTTTTCTTCGTTGCAACTCACCCTGATTCCCTGCATCCATTCTGCCCTCGTGCAACCGAGGTTTTGTAGGAGTCGAGTCCCTTCCTCTTCCAGTTTCTTTCCCGCTTCCACCTTTCTTTCTCGCTAGCAAGGAGTTTAGTTGCAAGACTTGTCAATTAGCCGCCTCAGCCCCAGTCCGTAGTGTTTTTTCAAATGACTCTGTTTCCCTCCCAGCCCTAATCTTCCTCCGCAGGCCCCTTTCCTCTTATCGGATCCTTTTTTTGGCAAGCATACTGGGATGGGGTTTTGCCTTTTGGATCTTCCTCTTCTCAGTCTCCCAACTCGCAGGGGTTCAAATTTTCAGTCTTACTGTGTGCCGTTTGACCCTCCATTACCCGAAGAACCCCCTTCCATTCCCCCTGAGGCCCCCCGGGTCATTCCTCCTTCTCTGAGAGCCCATGTACCCCATTTCCCGCCTACCGCCCCTTTCACTGAACCCAATTAGACCCCCATCTAAACAGAATTTCCCCCCCTCCCTTTTCACATTCTTTCCCCCCCCCCATCCCGCTATCTTTCCTATCCCTCCCCGCTGGCCCGAGTAAAGCTATTCTTACGCTCATAAGCCCCGTTCCTTCCGTCCTCCCTTCCCTTAGCCGGCCTTCTCCTCTCGGAAATTTTCTTGTATTTGTATCACCGTGCTCTTTCTCGCTCTCTGGAGTCCCCAGATTAGACTACGCCTCCCCCTTTTACCCCCCCTCTCTATGCGCCTTGTTTTCCCCCACCGGGCTGCTTTTTATTCAACCGCATGGAAGCGGTAAAGAAAGCTTCGTTGATCATATACCTCGTTTCTTGTCCTACGCTTTTTTGTCACTTCTCTTCTTTTTCGCGATCTGTAAACTCTTGCCCCCCCTCCTATCTTGCCCTTTCCTTTATTCCCTTTTATGTTTCGCAACTGATTGAGTATTGCCCGTCTGTCCTTTTACTGACTTTTCTTCCATTATCCGTTATTTTGCTATTTACAGCGTTCGATTGTTCTCTTACCCTTTTTCATGCCCTGTCGCTGTCACTATTGCCATATACCCCACAACTCCCGACCCCGTTTAACTTTCTCCCCTGCGGTCCCCTTTCCATGTTTGCCCACCTATTTGCCATGTTTTTCAGTCCTTTTGCATCCCCCCCCCCGCCGCCAAATCTTTTTCTGTTCCACTAGATCCTTTTTTTGCTGTTCCCCTGCCAGAAGTTCCCCCCTATGGCAGCATTTTCTCCACCACTGAATCTGTTTCTGCTGCCATGCGGTTAGGCTTTATGTCTTTCCCGTGGTTTGCCCTTACCGCCCATCTCAGCCATTGCGACGTTCTTTTTCTACAGACCAAGGATTCACTTTAGATTGTTTTCTTATGTCACTGTGGTATATGACTCTCGTTGCTTATTCCCTTTTCTACCGAACTGTCCCCTTCTTCACGTTTTTCCTCGCGAATCCCTGCCCCGAACTTCAAAGAGTCTACTGACAGGGCCATTTTAACCGATTTCTCTTTAATCCCCTTTCGCTGTCCTCGCTATTCTACTCCCCGGCAAGTTTCCCTTAAAGTCCTTTCAAATCCTGCCGGCCCCGTAGTTTTATCATGCCCTAGCACACCATGCGTAACTCTCCCCCGACATATTGACTCATGGGCATTTCTCTTCCAATTTGGGTTCGCTCGTCTTCCAAACTCCCCCTTCAAACACTAGGAGCTCTTCAGGCTTGCACTGTTTTGATCCCTTTTTACCCCTATCGACCCTTTTCTCCTGAAGCACGCCCCTCCACGGCCGAAGCCTTTTGTCACCAAGTGATTACTCGGTCGTCCTTCCGTATTTTTCCCTGTCTCGTTTATTCAGTATTTGCCAGCCAATTCCTATGTTAAATGGATAGGGCTTGAGTCTTCCTCCCCCTTCTTTTACACGACTAACCTGAACAAGGTTAACTCATGGAGATACACGAAGTCTTCTCTATCGGGTTACGTTTTCTCCTCGACTTTGCACCTTCCAGTTATCCCGAGTTTGATTTTTTGCTCGCCGGATTCAAGAGGTTACCACCAACAAGAGGTTTCGCAGCGTTTCCCTTAATACTTAGCCTTTCATGGATTCAACTTATTCTGATGTCCTTAGTAGAAGCTCCCCTTGCCGTCCAAGGCCCTTTTTGCTGGGCAGGTTTCGGTGTGAGTATATCCAGGCCCGTTTCCTTCAATGCCCCTCCCCCCTCCCCGTTTTTGTCGATTGATGTTTTTAGGAGCTAGAGTATCTGCACTGCATCCCCGCTTCCCTTCCCCCACGCACCCTCCATATCCTCATCGGAACTCCAAATCTTTGTAATTGTTCGGTCAGTATTTTTCCCCCATTATTCCTCATGTTCCGGAAACAGACCCAATTTTCTTCTTCGATCGATCAAACTTCCACTCCCTTCCTTTTCGGAATTCTCTTTCCTTTGGCCCCACACTCCGCCCTTCCTGTGGTTCTTCCCTTATTTAAGAGCTAGGAATTTTTTCCCCCTTATACGGCTCAGGCACCCCTTCTAAAACAGATGCCCCTTACGGTGAAATAGACCCAGAGAGTTTCGCCAGCCTTTTTTACCTACCTGACCGCAGACTTCCAAAGACGTATTGAGTCCAAGTCCCCCTATCCGATGTTGAGGGTCAAGATTTTTTTCACCCTGTCCTGCCTTTCTGTTTCGCTGACGGCCACCCCCCACTCGTCTCCGTTTTTTTAGTTCAAACTGATCGAGATCCTAAAGATACTAGGATACAATTCCTCTCCCCCAGAGCAAGGGCCGCTCGATTGTCCCCCACCCTGTTTCCAAAGTCAACCCTAAACCGCCCCTCCTTCCCCCCTTTCTGCTCCCAATTGATAACCACCCCCCACTAGGATCTACCGTCCCGTTAAAAATCACTCTCCCTCGTTTTCCAGACTCCCTTTCTTTTGTTCTGGCCGGTATCTACTCTGGGGTTTTTTCAGGATCATGTAACCGGAGGACCAGCTGGTCTTCCCGTTTCTTTGTAACTCCTCTTTCCTTGCATTTTTCCGGTGACGGTCTCCTGACTTCTTTTTTCGGCGCGGCTCTGGCTTTTTGGTCACTGCGACTCCAGGTGTTCTCCTGAAAGGCGCCTGACTGCCCTTGACGCATTTACCACCTTTCGAGATTCATCGAGAGCGTTAGTCGGATCACTTTTAGTGGTAGGCTCTCTTCCGCATCCCCGGCAGTTCGCTGAGCCCCCTGGTGATGTGCGGTCCCTAGTTTTTGAACCCCAAATCTGCAGATTCCGCGCCGTTTTCCTGCGGCCGGCTAAGGTTGTATGCTCCTGACTATTGCTGACCTAACTTCTCCCTATTTGCGAGTGTATGGGCCCAATTCCCCTCCGTTGATCGATAAGTTTAACATCAAGTTGTTCCGTGCGTGCAGCGATCTGGTTTCAAAGTGTTTTGATTTCAGAATACTGGCAATCTGACTGAATAGGGGATCTTTTCATTCGGACCTTACCCTCGGAACTGGCAACGGTTTGCGTTATCTGTGCTTTTTATCTTCTTTCCCTTTGGCGGCCTATTCGCTACGAACACTCTCGGCCCCCAATGCAGGATTAGATCATTTCCTACGCTGGGCTTTACTAAACCTCTCATATTTCGTCCCTGACCCCCTTTTCCTTTTTCCGCCGAGATTGGGTGGAAATCCAACTCCCCCCCTCCCCCCCCTTTGCCATTACCTGATCAGATTTTTCTTCCTCCCCCCAGGCTTGGCCCCGCTGTTTGTTTTCCTCACTAGTGTTTTTGTCCGTTTTACCCCCCGGTTGTTTAGAAAGACCTTCCGAAGTATACTAAATTCAGCTTCCTCCTAGTCGCCTCGATCCCGTCAGGTGGAGTCGCATTTTTTAAATTTTTTCTGAACAGGGCCGCCTCTTTTTAGCGGAGTAACGCTTCTCAGCCCCCCCGAACGATGCTTGCCCCCCTGTTCTCCCTTAGGTTGGAGGTCGTACTAACGCGGAAATCTCGTCCAAGCGCACGGAGTTCCTCAATTTAATGTTATTGCCTTTTCCCCCGGGCCCTTATTTCCACCCTTTCGAGCCGTATGATCACTTTCTTGTAAAGAACAAATTGCACCGGCGCTCTCGCTTTGTTTACTTCTTTCTCAATGTATAGTACCTCAGTTTCCCTATTCCTGGTGAGTTCCCTCTGATGGTGGATCTATTTAGCGCTTGTTGGTCCCTCTGACCTGATCCCCTCCCCGGAGTCATACTTTTTCCCAAGTCATGTTTGCAACGACTTACACCTGAATAAGTCAGGCAGGCGATTTTCTTTCTCCCGCCCTGTGTTTTCTCCATTTAAGTACGGTATTTACTCGATGCTGTTCTTCGTTTTAACCGTTTCCCTTGTCCATGCACGTGCATGAGTACGAGATGTATTCCGCAATCCGGTTCCCTTAGACAGTACCCCCCGAGCTCCTTTAGATTGCTCCGGATGAGAGTTGGGTATCCGGCCCCCAAATCCTTTTACCGCATAGATGTTAGTGGAAGGTGTTTAGTATTCCCCTGCCTAGTGTCCCGATTCTCTCATCAATGATTTTAGTTATCTCGGACCCCTCATCTCCCCCCCCCCCTCAGGTCAGCTTGTTGGAGTTTTCTTTGCGATCGACGGGCACCCTCGGGACCCTGTCTTTTCTACCTTTTGTCCCCCTTTGTTGTCTCAGGGCTGACCAAGCGCTATTACCCCCTAGAGTATTCTCCGCCCGTTTATCACATTGTCCCGCTGAGTCTCTACAGCGAAATCCCCTACCTCTTATTTCCTAGTATATCTTCTCGGAGATACTCCAAAGCACAGCTGCCTTTTCTGTTTACCTGAATCTTGGCCGCATTCCTCACCTCTTCCCTTCTTTTTCTTCCCAGATTCCCATACGGTTTGGATAACTTGCTGTATAGATCCTGTTCTTCCTTGGACAAAAGTAATCCCCCCCCCCCCCCCCCCCCCACCCCCCCCCCCCCCCCCACCCCCCCCCCCACCCCCCCCCCCCCTCCCCCCCCCCCCCCCCCCCCTCCACCCCCCCCCCCCCCTCCCCCCCCCCCCCCCCCCCCCCCCCCCCCCCCCCCCCCCCCCCCCCCCCCCCCCCCCCCCCCCCCCCCCCCCCCCCCCCCCCCCCCCCCCCCCCCCCCCCCCCCCCCCCCCCCCCCCCCCCCCCCCCCCCCCCCCCCACCACCCCCCCCCCCCCCCCCCCCCCCCCTCCCCCCCCCCCCCCCCCCCCCCCCCCCCCCCCCCCCCCCCCCCCCCCCCCCCCCCCCCCCCCCCCCCCCCACCCCCCCCCCCCCCCCCCCTTCTTCTGATAGTTACTCCCCTATGCGGCATTCGTTTTTTTTTTTTCCTTCCTTGGGACGGCGATTCAAGCATCGGTTTTCTCTGCTAATGAAGAATCTTCTTTTCTTGGACGTTTCCTTTAAAGCCCTCTTTCTCTTCCCTCCTTTTTTAAGTCGGGAATATTTTTAGTGAGTTGCCTTCTCATGGACCCCCCCCTTTCATGATTTTTCGTTTTCGCTAGGTTGGAATTGATGCCTTTTCTGGAGGGCTTCCCCTCTTCCCACAAAAGTCTTCTCTTAGAGCGATCAAGGAAGAGCTGGTTTTACTCTGTACCTTTTATTGGCTTTTTTCTGCAGTCGTTTAATGATGGTGCACAAGCACCAGTGCACTACAATTTCTTTCCCATGCTTTAGATTCCTCCCGTACCTACGAGATATCAACCCCCCTCTATACCCTTAATTCCGTAGTAGTGCAACTCTTTCAGAATTCTTGTCCGGCTTCGGGTTTCCTTCTGATGGTTTGGCTCAGAGCACTTAGCATTTGATTCTTTCGGAGGGTCGTCGGCGAATTTTTTCCCCCAAATTGTCTAAGGACTCACGAACGCCTGATATCGTCCCGACTGAAGTGCTTCCCCATGAGTCCCGTAACGTGAACTTCCAAGCGGGCAGTTTCCCCCTGAACCAATGTCCATTGTGCCGCATGCGTGCTCATCATACCTCTCCTTTCCCTGTGCAGTTGCCGAGTACTCCTCCTCGTGCCCCCCCAGTCCAGTTCACCACCCACTGATCAATGACACCTTTGAAGCTAAGGTTACATGAGGCCAAGCTTCTCTTGGCGCGGCTTTTGCCTTTTTATTTTCAGGAAGTTATGGAGGAGTCAGGGTGATCTATATTTTTCCCAATAATAACTTTAGTGTTCTGAGTCCATCCCCTTTCCCGACCTTCATTATTCCTTTTTTTCCTCCGACACCGTAGGCTGAGAAAAGTTTTCAAGTTGTGTCCCGAGCGGTCGCGGAAGAGCGGTTTTCCTTTCTTTCCATGGAAGTTAGTTGTAAGAGCATGAGATCTTATACCCCTTCCCACTCACGTGATTACGAAGAATGAATACCTTCTGAACCTGCTGGCACATGCGCCGGTTTCTTTTGCCTCTTACAGCGTCATTTACCTTTTCGTAGATGCAAAATTTCCGTCCCCATCAGCTCGCCTCTTAGAACTGATTCTTCCCATAATGCCTTCGCCGCTCCCCCCTCCCACTCTAGTTTTGCGCAAAAAAATGACTCAGCACAAAACCAACCCCTCACCCCCCACAAAAACCCAGTCTCGCCACCTCATCAGCGATCCCCCTCCCCTGACAATTCGTGCTTGAGCCAATTGCTTTCCTCCACGGAATTAATGTTCGTAACTTTATTTGCGGCATCTTCGCGGCAAGCCCTTTTACGCCCCCCGACCGCCTTTTTTACGCTGTCGTTCACGTGTTTTTCGTTTTTTCCCCCCTCTTTCCCCCCCTCCCGTAAAAGAAAGCACGCCCAGGTCCTTCGTCAACTACTTGTGCGTCCCTTTGAATCGCTCGATTCTCTGTTTTCTCTTTCTTTCGCCTTGAAGCAAGTACCGAAAATACCCCCTCCCCCCCACTTCACAATCAGATCTGACACCTCCAGGGAAACGTAGAACTGTTGAAAATTTCCGCTCAACCCTCCTCCTTCCTATGCTCCCCGCTGCCCATAGTCGCGATAGTCATCTCAAGAAAAGGATATGAGTCCAATTTCCGGCATCTGCCACGCCCTGTCCTGGTCCATGATGAGGACCAGCGCCGTCCTCTTACGAAGCCAATCTTGGTATCTACTCATAGACTGAGTCTAAAAGATCTTCGTCCACTTTTGTTAAACCTTCGGGAGACACCACAGTTTGAAGATGCCATCCGTCATTTTTCCCGGAGGTTCGAAGATTCTTCCCCCGTCTTTCCCTATGACGCGCTGCGATCTCTTTCATTAATCCGGATTCCCCAGGATACATATGGGGACATTTAGCCCCTTTTTTTTTATGCGCGCCGAGACCGCGTTTTTCTTTTCACTTCTCTTGACAAGTGCTGCTAGTCGGAGAAAAAATCGATTCTTCCCTAGGCAACTTACGGTCACCCTTTTCGTGGGCTTGCACCGAGCCTACAAGTGTCTACTTTTGACCGTGGATCGCAACTCCAAACCGCAAAAGAATTTTCTTAGGCGTTAGGACCCGC
>Ga0179591_1278906_pt1 | contig 22508 bp, 13 predicted proteins | sample CZOMad2_1_08_16f_FD_182891 | JGI IMG/M metagenome (GOLD analysis project Ga0179591, IMG submission 182891) | Vadose zone soil fungal communities from Angelo Coast Range Reserve, California, USA - CZOMad2_1_08_16fungal (PacBio error correction) | ecosystem: Environmental > Terrestrial > Soil >... | reverse complement strand
CCCTTTCCCATTAAGCGCGTTCGCTTCTCCTTCGGGAGCAGAATCATGGGTGTTCTAACGTCAAAACGCCCCAACTTTTCCTCAAGGAGTAGGCTCGTATCACTGGAAGGTCCCCTTCCGTGGTGTCTGTCATTTCCTTAGGATAGCATTCTAGGCCGTACTGTAGTTCCCATCTTCAGCATTTTGCTGCGATCCACTAGGGATTCCCCCCCCCTTCGTTTTAAGTGAAGATAAAAGTTTGTGGCGTTCCCGCACCTGCGCTTCTCCCTAATCCAGCCCTTTCTCCCTGCCTACGCGTTCGTGGCTCACTGTGACCCTTTGCCAAAGTGGCCCCCGTTTCCGTCCACTAGCCCAATCAGCTTGGGTCTAAAACCATCTCCTCGTGTCTTAAAAAGTATTCGTTCCTTCTCTTCCGGGCCCGACCGCCTGGTTTGAAATTCCAAATTGGTCTTCCCATCCTCGAAGTCCTTCCAGACAAACCGTACTAGACACCAGATTCTCGTCAGTCTTCCCGTCCCAGCATGAGAAAGGCCCCATAGATTCTATTGAATCTCTTTCTCGCTCTTTTCTGTTCTCCAATAGAGCGTTTAGTTGTCCTCCTGTCTAGACCTCCTAACTGCCGGTAAAAGAGTAGACTTACAATACGGGAGTTCCTGCTAAGCGACTGATAACCCTCTCATCTGACCTTTCACACAGAAGGGTACTGATATAGCATCCTGCTAATAGTAGTAATGGCACACTCTGGGTAGTTAAGCTATCTATATTCGAGTTGGAGTAAATACCTGAAACAGTAGGTTAGACTCTTTTTTCTCTTTTCTTTTCGGTACTTTACCCATACCGGTAAACCTCCTGAGGCGCACTTGTACACAAGCCGTCTTCCCCAGGCGGGCCATCTGCCGCCCGGCGATAGGTCCCCGAGTTTCCTCCCGGCAGTATCGACAGATTTTTTCCATTTTCTGCCTCGTTATATTGTTCGCCGGACACTGGACGTTTTTGTGCATTTACACCCTCTCTTTTCTCCGTATACCGTACTTCTAAAGAGCATGACACGAGTTAGGTCACCACTCAAAATCCCCCCCCAATCTCGGAGCCTCAAGAAGAAAGTCCTTGTACTCTGAACACAGTTCTCCACCGGTCTGCTGACAAAAAGTCCGGCAACCGTATCAGCGACTCCCGATGGGGTTGTGGCGCATTATCCTGAGCTTGCCCCTCCTCCTCCTTCATCCTCCTCTTCCGTTCTAACGGAAGGTGTTCGTCTCTATGCTGGCGTTTTCTAGCGAAGCGGGAGCGAGTCAGTCCGTCTACGCTTGAAGTCTCGCGAATAGACCTTAAGATCGGTCTCCGACGGAGTGGGGAGTTTTCCCGAGCTCTATTCCAGTGGTTTGACGGATACTCCTCCCTATTGTTTAAAAATAGCAGATGAGGATCACGTCCCCGGTTCTTCCTTTCCCCATACTTGAAAGGATAGGCTGAGCTCTCTAACCTAAATTCTAGACGGAAATTTAAGTGCATCATGTGACTCACTTCCCCAGACGGGATCGATTTTCGCGTCATGCGAGGTCGTTATATGAATTAGGCCCATATTTGCTGAGTTTGCCTCCATCTCTCCTATTTATTTACAACTGTTTGAAAGAGTTCTAAGTTAGGAAACCTAGATTTCATTACGCCCGGCGCTATCTACCTTTCGCCCCCTTAATTATAGTTAGCACGTGTCTGACCGCCAAGTTATTATCTCAATTTTTTAGGGCATTTGTTTTCCAAGCCCCTCTCCTTAAGAGAAGTGTCTACTCCCCAAGCTTCTAACTTCTCCCCCCCCGGCTAGAGCAGTCTCTACCGTTAGTGTACGAGCTCTGACCGGGACGACCCCCTTCAGTCAGCGTCTGAGGTAGCAGCCTCCGTCGCTAGCTATAGGAGGACCCCCATGGACCACACGTACCACCCGGATCCGTCTCCAGGCCCAGATAGGCAACCAGGTCGTCCATGTAGATTAGACCGCTCTCCCCTTAAGTTTGCATTGAGCAGACCGTTTCTGGGAAGTACTTATTCCCTGCTTAAGATTCCCCCTGAGACCTTCTTTCTTTCCCTAGAAAGGGTCATCTTGTGCATTTAATGCTCTTTTGACCAACCCGGTTTCGGGTGTTGGTCGCTAAAGGCGTGGATGTCTCCTTGTAGTGATGACGAACTTGTAGGAAGAATTCAGTTTCAACAATTTTCCTCTTATTCTTCTTTTCCCTCGTAGCAGGTACCTTGTTCAAGTCTGGACCGGCGTTGCCCACCTTCACGGCTGCGTGCTAGGGACGCCAGTTTCCACCTCCCCGCAGATGCCGGTACCAACTTTGTTTTTTTTCCCTTGAAAATTGCCCCCCTTCCCTTGTTGACCATGCACCCATCCCACCTTCCCATAGTGCGACAGTTTTGCCAACCACCCAAACCCCCCTACGTCAAAGTCTCCTCGCGCCCCTTTGTACTTGTCAAGAAATTTCTTCCCCCCCGTACAAGATAGCGGAGTTCTTGGGTTCCCAGCCCGCCTTCTACCCCAAACGCCAATCGTCCTTCCGTTTTTCTGGTGATGGGCTCGGCGTCCTCTCCAGCGGGAGTTAACTATCGAAAACCGGCTCCGTCTCCCTAAGTCAACAACCACGCTAATGTTTTCTCAACCAGAGACCTCCTTCCATGTTCGCCAAGGACAGAGAAAACGTAATCTGCCTCTGAGCTGACTCTTCTTCAGTTCCTCCCTAAATTCTCCCGTGGAAGGCTCCGCCGTCTCCCGGTTCCCATTGATTCAGAATCTTCCCCCCCTACTTCCAGCCTCCGCATCTGCTTACAACACCCACCCGTCCACACCTCGCCCTCTCGACCTCCTTTCTCCCCCCCTCCCCTTGTGGTGTTTGAGTATAGTCTTTTCTCTCGCGACGGTGTAGAGCGGGTTTTTTTTGTATTTAGCTTTCGCTCAGGTGGTTTTGCCGACAGCTTCAATCCGTCGGCGCCTATTAACCACGATCAGGTATTTTTCCAGAGCTTCTGAATGAAAGAGCTTACCGTTTCCTTCTGGCGAAAATGCCCCTTAGTGTTGAAGCAACAGGCAGCTTGGTTTTTAGGTAGTTTCTCCCTATACAATGTTTTTTCGTTCGCACCTTCTTTCAACTTCGAAGAGGAGTTGAAAAAGTCTACCCGCCCAATCCCATCTCCAAAGTTAAGATGGCGGTTGTTTGGTGTGATCGTGGGTCCACCCTTCCTCCGCTTTTTACTCGCTTCTCTATTTCCCTTTTCCCCTTTGCATCCGATTCCTCGGTTCTTCGGCCTGGTTTTTTTTGCCAAACCTTCTCTCCCCTACCTTTTATTTTATGGCAGGTCTCCCCCCCCCTCAAAGGAGGGCTCACGATTGTTTTAAAAACCCACCACCTTTTTGTTACCGCCGCACGTCGATTTGGCCATGTCGGTCGCGTTGGCCTTCCTCCGTTTGAATGACCACTCCTTATTGTAGGGACGACCATGGTAAAGGCTAACTTTCAAGCTGCATCCTTGGCACTTTGGTTTAAAGACTGAATGCGGTTCCTTCCCGGTTTTTTCCTCAGCCAATTTTCACATTCCCCCTCCCCTTCCTCCTTCCCGCTTCTCCGAGAAGGACTTCCACGCCCTTGTGAAGAAGCACGTTCTTCTCTTGAAGCTCTTCCCGGTGTAGGGACTGAAAAATACTGGCCCGAAAAAACCTGATGACGATGCAGTTTTCAACAAAGGACTCTGTCAGTTTGATTTCGAAATCTACAGTGACGAGAAGTGGGTATTATAGACTCCGCCCTCTCCTGTCTTTTGTCTTTTTCCAACGCTTTGTTCCTCGACTCCATCTATCGGAATGTAGTCTGTTACACCTCCGCTCATTGTACGTCCGGCCTATTTACAACTCAGTAGAGGAATCTCATCTGGCGACTCCTTGGCTAATTCTCCTTCTGAACGGTTGTTCCCACGCTTACGTCGAGGATGAGCCGAAATAGTGTCCCCTCCTATCCCGGAGTTCTAGCCCAATCGTAGGTTTCCCCCTGATCTTCGATAGATTTTCTCTCTTACTATTCGGTACTGATAGGTTTGTTGGCCGGGTCCTTACGACAATCCATCTCAGCTCCACTTCAAAAAGATCCGATTTGCCGATTTCTTCCCTCTTGATATGAGCCCTTCCATGTTTTCAGAATGCTATCCCTAACTTCGAACCATTATTCCGCGAAATATCAATTACAAGCTTTTTCTATCGTTCACACTGTGAAAGTTCATGGTTTACTACTATCCTTCTTCTATCTATTCGTTCCCCCTAGTCCTGAAGAGATGCCCGTCCGTGAATCCAATACTTCTCTCCTCGTCCTCTTTCCAATGACACACAATTTGTCTCTGACCTCCCAATCAGAGGCCGCGGCTTCTTGCGAATTATCTTTCTAGCAATCTAGTCATCTCCAGTACTCCGGCTCATTTAAACGGATCGCGAGTCATCACCCTCGTAACCGACTTCGGGATTAGCCTGTCGGTCCATCTTCTGGCAAGTCAGGAGATCACGCTTCTAGTAGGCGATGACGTGGTGACATCTTTCTTGAAGTTAGCAAATGTGACCCGACTCGGACTTGTCTTCACTGTCTCGTCGGTCAGGATTGAGTTCGTGGTGAGAACGCGCTTTTCTCTTCTTACTTTTCCAGCCGCGGTCATCCCCTTTCAGAACCCCAGCACACGTCTGGTCCTGCAAAAGTATGCCCCAAGAGGCGCCTTACAACCTCGTAATCTAAGGCTGGATCCCCTTAAGTACCATGTTTGAGCCTCTTCGATGGACTCACTAACGTCGCCAAAGGAAGTACTAGCGCGGATACTCTTTTTGTCCGCGAAGCAATCTCTCGACCCTGGACTCATGGAAGCTCCTCTTTCTCTATAGTAAAGTCCCAGAGTGCCCTATTCTTGGTGAAGCGCCTGAATCGCTCATTCTTTTTCCATATTCAGCGTAGAAGTGATGATGACCCCGCTAGCCTTTTACCTTCTTGGCATTGCCCCTTCCGACTGACCCTATTCTCCTGCGTGAACAGAGGAGAGTTGCACCTTCCTTACGACTGAGAAGCTCCTCTAAAAGCTATTCTCTTTTTCCGGGCATCCGTTTTTCCCCTGTGACGCGCCTTGCGTCCGGGTGGCCGTCAGTTACTGTCTATTAGTCTATGTTTTTTGACCCACATTGCTACCCCACCAGTCGAAGGCCTTTATAGCTCTCAGTTTTTCGATCTTGGCTCATGAGTTGGGTGCCCCCCCCCAAAAAAAGAAGGTCTTAAGCCCCATCGCCGTCAACTTGTCTTTCTTACTTTGACCGATTGACTTGTTAGTTATCCCACCTCGTGGAAAGATCAAGGTTGGACTCTAGTTCCTCTTAAGGTAGACATATGTGTCGAGCACCCCTCCGCAGGGGTGAGAAGCAACTCTTTTCTCCTTAGTCCTGTACCTTCCCGCCATTGTTCCCTCAATACTCCTTTTCTAAGGAGTACTCATTCATCCTGTGTCCATTTCCTATGATACGAACCGATTTTGAACTCTCCGCCGTGGCGTTTTGTTCGAGACGTCTAACTTCCCTTTTTTCTCTCCAGAAGAGAAGCTCCCGCTTAACTTGAAGGGCCGTGAATATCTATTTCATCTCCTCCGTTTTGTAGCATCCCCAGTTAAATGAAGAGATATTCTCTATTTCTTGTATCGCAACTTCTTCTACAAGGATCCCTTCTCTCTTTCCGCCCTTCTTAGTTATACGCACGGAATTTCCCCTTTTTGGGCATTCAAGCCCGATTCCTTTTCGAGTCTTTCCCATTCTTTCATTTCAAAGTGCTAGTTTCATTCATCTTCCTCACCCCCCCCAAAGAGATGGTCTCTACAGGATTCTCCTGCCTTGCTCTGTGAATCCCCTCTTTCTTCCCTGGAGATTTCAGTTCGTTCGGTATAAGTGGGAAAGCCTGTCACTAGTAACACTTTCTCCTCGAGAAACTTTAGAATTCTTTTTTTTCCCAACCATCTCTAGAAGTTGATATCCCCCTTAGTTCTACCCTCCTATAGGTCTCCTCCGTCATACTCGGTTTGTGAAGAACCAATTGGAGGACGTTTCCTGCCTCCATAGATACATTCCATAACAGAAACTGAAACATTTCTCGTTCAGTGTCCTTTTAAAGTACTCGTAGCGGGTTCAGTTTCGCTATTCGCTTCCTTCATCTCGCAGAGTGAGGTCTTTAGTTCTCCTTCGTCTTGTTCCAACTGAGTAGTTTTCCCTGCTTTGGTCTAGGCGACCCGTAAGACAAATTTGAGCTATGATACGGCAACACCCCTTCGATCTCGATTCCGATCGGATCCTCGTCCTGAGCAACCAGTTTTGTTCAGACAGTCGTATAGTCGTACTCTCCCCCAGTAGAGAGAATTCTTTAGGTCTGCACTTTATCCGTCGAGACTGAATCCTGTTCCCTCTTTCTCTGATCCCCGGAGAAGCTCCTCCTCTGGAAGTCCCCAGTTTTCCTCCCTCTATTCGATTAGATTTTCTGACTATCTCCGCAATATTGCGCGAAAAACCAACACCAGGATGTTCGAGTGTGATGTCTTGAAACGTCGGGATCCTTCGGACCGCCTCATTCAGACACTAATATTTCCACCCCCCCGACAAACTCAAAGTAATCTCTCACTTTTTAAAGGTCCCTATCCCTTCTGGCGGAACATTTTCTCACGGTATTGGCTAAGACTCTCAGAAGATCCCGAGGCGGCCCCTTCTTCTAGCTCTGAGTCCAGGACGAGCGCCGCCTGTCCGTCGTTGTTCGGGGCTTTTGCAGAGAGGTCTAGCCTGTTAGGAGGTCGTCCTCCGTGAGAGAAGATAGTTTTTAGCCTGCTCTCTACGGATAGACCCTTCAGGCTCTTATTGTTAGTTCTTTAGCAAGGTGTGTCTAGGGGAACCGCCTCTATTTTTCCATGCTCCAAGAAATTTTCTTTTTCCACGCAAAGCGGCTCCCTGAAGCCCTTTTCCCTTCTCTTCTATTAGTATTCCCCCCCCTCCCTTTCCCGAAGTTAAGTGCTTCTGCCCCCCGGCGAGTTAAGATTATCCTTCCTTTTCTCCGAAGGTGAGTGCTGAATTCTTTCTCCCCAAGCAGATTCCTCGGTTACCCTCCCCCCCACCTCGACTTTCCTGAAAGCCCCTCTTCGCCTCAACCGTTGTCGCATTTCGGAAATCGGTATGTCAGAGCCCCCCCCGTCCGCGCCTCCTTTGAAAACATAATTAGTATCCAGAACGAGCGCATTTTCCTGCCCCCTTTCCTGAGGAGATCGAACCTTTATCTAAGTTTTTTTTTCAACGCCACTTTCTCCTATCCCCCCCTCGTCCACCGTCCCCCCTCTACCTCTCCAAGGCTTTTCCCTATCACTTTCGGATTCGTATAACTTCTTTCCGCTCTCGATCTTACGTACCCTTCAGAAGCCGGCTAGGTCGCGCTTACGCCTCTGTTAAGCTACGCTTCTTCCAAATCTTCAGTCCGATCGATCCCGTTCCTCTCGCGCACATTCTTCAATTTGGAGCGGGCGCGGCGAATTGACTTCAGGTTATTCTCACATACTGAAGAGTGGTTCTTTTTGTCCTCATTACGATAGCTCGAAGAAATGCTTATTCCCGACGAACGTTCATCTTCCTTCCTCTATATTGTGCGTACGATCGACTGTGGAGGTTCGCCTTTCGTTTGACTCACTTATTAGGTTTCACCCGTTTGTTTTTTTTTTTTTTTCTCTTTCTTTTTTTTTCTTTTTTTTTTAAGACTTCTCCTCGTGATCTTGTTTCCCCGCCTGTTCCTGTGCCCGTCTGAATAGGCTCACTTCAGGCTGAGAAGAAGCGCGACAGAATTTCCACCGCGACGGCAGTCATTCACACAGAGTTTCCGGAACATCCTCTTCCCTGCTGGTTTCCCTCCCAATACGACGATTTCGTGTTCGAGGGTTTTACCCCCCCCCCACGCCCCCTGAACCCTGCCGTAATCCTCTTCCCCGTAGTCACGGTTTAAAGGAGTCATGGAACCTCTCAACATCTGAGGATTTTAACGCCAATGAGCTACCCAAAACCCAGGATCGTCATCCGTTTGCGGTGCTTATTCTCTTTTTATCTCCCTCGGGCAGTGTTACTTCTTTGAACAAAACTTGTTTCTCCTACTCACCCCCAAGTGGCAAAGTTATATCAACACGCAGTTGACCCTCTAAATTTTCTCCGAGAAGACGAGCTCCTTCATCGGAAGATTTTGGCCTCTTTCACGTGGTACTTCCCTCCGCAGTATAATGTTTCTTACGGAAACCTCATATTCTAAAGACGCTCTTACTACTACACCCCCGTAAAATTGATTCCATTCCTCTCTCTATCTACAGTGTTTGATTACTCTCGAGGGATATCTTGTTCGTATCTCTCCTGTATACTGTGTTTTTTTGGAAGTGTCGATAATCTGCTTTTGGTGCTCTTTCCATGAAATTACCCTTATCCTTCGGTTCGACTATCTCCTTATTGAGGAAAGAATCTCAGCCTCTTCCTCTCCTAGCTCTTACAGAATTGTAACCCGTATATGTTCTTCCCTTCTGTATCTCCCTTTCGATCATTGTCAGGGAGACGCTCTTTTTATACTTCCATTACTCCGCTCAGAGGAACATTATAAAGCCCCTGCGCCAGAATGAAGACGTTGTTTGGTTTTTCTTCGTGAGTGGCAAAAATGAATCCCTTTTTCTCCTTTTCACTGTTTATTATCTTACCTTTTCCCCTGTTCCCCTCTCGGATCTTAGGCAGTTGGTTTGGTTTTTCCCCCAACATTCTCGCCGAAATCTCTAGCCGTGTTTATGGGCAGTGCAACCTAATTTCTTTGAGCAGAGTTACGAAACCACCTTCCCTCCCACGTCGCTTTGTCTTCTGTCGCCTCGCTGCGCTCAGTCGTAGGGCCACTCCTGTCTATTTTCCCATACCCTTCTACACTATTCCCGTAAGAAGAGCGTTCAAGTCTTCTGACCCTCTCCTTCCGGAAACTTCCAACACAAGTTCCCCCAGCCATATATCTACTTCCGCCCTTCTTAGCGAAGGACTTCCCTAGATCCGTTCGCCGATCTACTCGTATAGGAAGCTTAGCTTTTAACTCCTTCCGAAAAAAGGCTTTTATGCTTTCCCTCCACAGTAACTTACCTTCTCCCTCTCCCGAATCCTTGTGATTATAATATTCCAGTTTTAACCCCTATCGCGGTCTCTTTCGTCCTCCTTTTTTTCTTCTTCGGCCGCGTTAGGATCTCCCTACTAATTATGAAAGGTCCTACTTCCTCCCGGATCCTTCCCATAAGTTTTTTATCTATATCTAATTTCTCTCCTCCCCTTTTCGCCGGTAAGAAGTCGCCCAGTTTTTAACTACCTGTGAGCGTTACACTTGTAGTGTCACCCCAACGGAAGCACGGTCCTCATTCTCTCCCCTTAGTTTTCGGAACTTTCGGCTCCCCGTCCGCCTTCCGTATCTTATGCGAAAATGGCGCTTTTGTCGTCTGTGATCAGGACCCCACTAACCGTATCCGACCATTCGCCAACCTCCTCGTTCTATTTAATTCACTTGATGCTCGCTGGCGTTAAAACTCGTTAAGATGTATCGACTAATTCTTCCCTCCCCTAGGAGCATTGACTTATTCTCTCTGAATCGAGTTTCTTTTCTGTACTAATCTACCTGCCACCCCCAAAAACCATGAATGAACAGTAAAGTTTTGACCCGATCTCTTTCTCTCCTTTCTCTGAAGTTTCAGTACAGCTCAAGAGACTCTGAGGTGCCCCCTCATTGCGTCGAGCTCCCTTCTTTTCACAAACCTCGTCTGAAGCACCCCCAATAAGCGGCTCTTCCCTGTAGATTTCGTCCGAGAACTATAGATAGCCCCCTTATCCTTCTCCCTAACAAGTGAGAACCTCTATTGCACTACAAATAGCTCATCAATGCCTTTACTCCTCTGCGCTCAGCATTCTCCTTCCTCCTTATCTTCTTTCAATATACGTACTCGTGACGTCCCTTTAGTCGGTGATTAAGTTTTATGCGTCAGTTCCCCGCGTGCTTCCCCTTTCCTCCTAGAATCTGAACTTGTACCGATTGAAACGATAGGCGCGCGTCGTGCCTTTTCTTCGGAAAGCGGCGAGGTGATCTCGTCTCGCCGGGGTATAAGAGGAAGTGTCAATCTATTTCTCACGCCGTAAAAATTATTGGCTTTCATCGAAACATGACAGCCATGAGATTTGACAACCTCTCGGAAGGAAGAGTCGGTTATCCCACCCCAAACCCTCTCATGTTACCCCTTTAGTACGAGGACCGATGGACCAACTCCCGCTCGAAGTATACAACCGGACCCAGTAGAGACTTAAACTCGTTGAGGCCCCCTACATCTAGTCCACTAAGTTGTCCTTTTACTCTCTCCCACAGAGAGCTTAAATCCCCTATCCCGTAGACGAGGGTTCTACCCCTCTCTTAGCTTCTCCAGTGAGGGGTGCCACTCTGAATTATTTCGTGCCACTTTTTTCTGCAGTAGATTAGAAGCCTCCGTCTCGACTGTAACATTTCTCCTTCCTTCATTCATTATCGCGACATCGAGAAGGACGATCCCAAGACTCTCCGAGATTCTCACCTCTACTGAAGAGTGGTCGCCCGATCTCTCTTCTCTTTAAACCCATGAAGCTCACATGCTTTTGTTCCCCTGGTTACGGTTTCTTTCAGTTGTAATAGGGAGAGGTGTTAAAACACCCTTGGTCATTTCCCCCTACGTAGCCCGACGACGGAATGTTAGCCCAATTTTCAGCATCAGCATTCCTAGTTTTTCACCCCTCAATGTTTAAATTGGGATACCTCAACGTTTTAAGAATTTTACCGCCCTTTTCCCCACCTGACCCCCTAACTCGTAGTCTTCAGGAGGCTAGAAGTCTGGTCGACGCGAAGGGCGTCGCCTCCTGTGTTTGAGCACTTAAGGTTTTTTTGCAAGGAGCCTCTTGTGCTCCTCTCCCCCTTTTCCCCCTCCACTCCTTTTCCCTCACGTCAGATCCGGTCGCGGGTCTTCCCTTCCTTCCCGACGGTTACCCCGCCTTTCCCCTTCGGCCCCATATTCTCAGGGTTTCGTTTTCTTTTTCTATCCTTTAAAAAGTAGTTTACTACAAGAATGAGTCCTCTTCCCTTTGAGTGTAGGTGATCCTTCTTACTCTCATCTTTTTTTTTTTGTTTCTCTACACTACACTTTTAGGGAATTTTTTGATGTATCGCGTTAGCTGTCCCCCTCATGGGTCTCGCTCGAGACCCTCCCTCTTCTCTTCCTCCCTTTCTTCCTGAATCCGTTACTGTATTTTCCCTGGGATGTAGTTAACCTTCTCTCCTTAGGCTTCCTGGTCCCCGTTGTCATGGGTTCCAGTTGATCGGAGCCAATCGTTTCCTCACTTCCCCCTCTTTTCTATAACCAGTGGGAGAAGCACGCCGACCCCTTCCCCCTCTCTGTCACATCATTTGGAGATTTAATACGCGTGACTGTTTCTCAAAGTCTCTGTTCCCTCCTGAGCCGAGAACATTTTATAACTCTTTTTTTGCTCAACAATCCTCTTTTCGGACACTTCTTTCAACCTCCTCTCTTCTACTTTATAAGACGCCTATCTTTCTCAAGAAACTTGCGCGCTCCTCCGAGATTTTACCATAGAAATGCCACGTCCTAGAAACCCGCTGTCTCTTCATTTGCAGAAAGAGAGACGGCCAACTCTTAGCTTTGGCCCGAGGACCCTATCTTCTCTTACGTCAGCGAGAAGGTGCGCCTTTTATCCCTTCTCCTGCTCGGTTTAAAAGAGTAGATGCAGACTTTACTCCCTTCCTAATCTCCCAGTACTATAGTGAGAATCCATACTGCCCACTCCGAAGATAGCTGGCTCTCTGACTGTCCGTGCAATCTAGGTTTCGTCCTCGATACGATTCTTCCCAGTAGAGAGCGTTTCTTTCTTTCCGGTACCGGTAGTCGTCTCTAAGCTCCCTAGCAAAAGCTCCGTCTGAGGAGGCCACTCTCTGAGTATTGAACGTCCGTTTGCCTAAGGAGACTCTGATCTATTTTCTACTAGAGATTTATATGGCGCCGTGACTTATCGTTGTAGTGTAATTTTTTTCTTTTTTTTTTTTTTTTTTTTTAGTTCGTTTTTTACTACCTTCGGCGAACATTCTCCATGCCATGCAGTCTGGGCACACGAACAAAATATGCGACCTCTTGTCTTTAAGAGCGAACTTCCTCGGAGAGGAGGAAACGTGCTCCAACTTCTGGCGGCATCCCGTCTGCAGATAGAAGCCTGACTTTTTTTTTTTAAAACCACCCCCCCCCCCCCACACCCTTATCCCCTTTCTACGGCTTTCCTCCGCTGCTGTAAGCCCTTTCTGCTACGAGGCTTTTCAAGGCGTTGTATAGAGTCTGTTTGCTCCCGATGTCCTAGCCTTAGGAGGTTTCTTCTCCCTTTGCTCTAGATTGGACCCCCCTCTCCATCTATCTCGCCGCCGGCGCTTAGGATTGGTCTCCAAGACGAGCGTACCGGGTTGTGATTTCCTCCTTCTATTCGGAAAGAATACGCCCTCTTTGGGATACTTAGAATCTGCAGTTGGCCTTCTTCTCTATTCGATCCCTTTTGAGGAAAGCACTGTGTAGCCCTCTCACAGGGAAGGAGATTTACTTTCGAGGCTCCTTCCTGGTTCGCCGAATTTTGGTAGCTTGCTCCCCGGTCCCCCCCCCCTACGTGTATTTTCCCATTCCGCCGATTTGGAGGAATTTCTCAAGGACCTTTCCCCCCTTTTTTGAAAGTGGGAGAGTTCTTCATCGGGATTTAAGCCCGCACTCCTTTTCTCCTTCCTTTCCCCCCAGTCTCCAAACGTCCCCAGTAGCGTCACTAGAGACGGTCTTCTTAAATCCTTCTGGTTAACCATGGCCGTCAGGGGGACACTTCACTGTCGTCCTACCCATTAGTTCCAACAAGTAACTCCCCTTACTACACCGTCGAGTTCCACCTTCCCCCCCCCCCCCCCAAACAATATGCTTGTACCCCCCTTTTTTTTTTAGATCTCCTATCAGGGCACCCAACCTCCCGACGGGTGACTTTTCTCTCCTTACCGCCTCAGCTGAAGAAGAATCCCTGTCCAAGAGGAAACTGACAGTTCTCTCTAACTGGCCCGCGGCCCCCCTTATCGTAAGGGAGCGCTCCCGCTAGACCTGTGCAGTGAGAGACATTAAAAGAATTAGAGTTCTTGTAATTCCTACTTGTTCCCTCCGCCCGTCTTTACTTTTTAAGTCACGTTCTTTTCCTCCCTTTCGCGACGAAGTGAGGATGGCTCTGCCTTCCCAGATTTTAGTGATCTCAGATTCTCGGAAAATCAAGTAAGATATAACTCTGACTTCCTTTTACTGTTTAGCCGTGGTAAAGTATGTGACTAATGAACATCCTTCAATTTCACGGAGGGAGAAGAGCCCGACCTCATTTCCCCCCCCCCCCAGAATAGCCCCACTGATTTTTTCTTCACCCCGTGCCTCCGATGGCATCTCCCTCCACACTAAGAGCATGTCGTCTTTTTGCCCACAAAAAAAACGGCCGCACCCCTTTTCTCCCGCTGCCCCTTTCGAAAAGGTAGAAGTAGTCCCCCCCCCAGGGACAATCACAGCTTCTTGTTTCATGCACGACTCAAAAACAACCGCCCTTTCTTTTGCGTCTTGCGGGATGGGCGTGATTTTGAATCGACCGCGGGCTCATTGGGTTCTCTCCCGAAAAAAGGGAATGCGTCTCCCTCCTCAAACCCTCACCACACCCCCCACCCCCGCTCGTGCACTGTTTCGCCACAAGATGTCACCCCCCCCTCTCCTTTACGGCCAGTCCTCGGCTCATGACCGCCTCTTCGCTCAGGTTCTGGAAGACTCCTATAAGGTATGCTTCTCCGGATCGGTGTTCTTCTTCGTGTCACCTTCACCCAGAAGCGCCGCCCCCCCCAAGCTGAAGTCAAAAAACACCCGCTACCCCCCCCTCGCTCGCCAAGAAGATCTCTAGTTCCTCTCCCTCTTTTTGTTTTTAGTCTTGAGAGATGCGGACCTTTGTAGAGCTTGTCGTTGTTTCTTTTTTCTTCTTGGTGCAGACAGAGACCCCCTTCCACACCCGGATTGATTTAGCCCTCCACCTTGCCTTTTATTCAAGTGACCCCTGCGCAGCTCCATGCTCCTCTACCCCCCCTGAGGTCATGCTTTTTTCCCTGATTCAGTGCGAGTTGTTTTTGCGAGATTGGAGGTCGTCACTGTTTTCTTGACTTCGGTCCACTAGCCCTCATGTATTCCAGATCATTCCCTCCCCTGCAAAGTAATGCGCTCTTTTTTTTTTCGTTGAGTGCTGACACTTGACCTCCCCTCTTTTTCTGTAAATGGTGGGGGTCTTGACCGTTTCTACGGTGCAGCGATTGCTACTGTCAGGACGGCGTTGGGGTTTGACACTCTCGCCTACATCGTAGGTGTTTCTTGCGGTTACATAGGGAGACCCTGTGTTTCTAAAAAAAAATCTGTCCGCCTCCCCGTCTCCGTTGGACATGTGGCCTCTTATGATGCTCCAGGTTTTAAAGTTAAAAGAAGGTCCTGACTTCCCGACCCATTTCCCGATAAGATCACGGAATTCTCTCCTTCCAAGTTTTGTGAAGAAGCTAGGCCGTTCTCCCCCTTAATCAAAGCCAATTCCTCCATGACTTTAGATACTATTCAAGCCGGTCTTTCCTTCCCCCCTCCAGTCTTAGGTACAGACCCTTCCGTTTTAGTTAAGGATTAAGTCCGGGGAAGCCCCTTCACTGCCCCAAAGAGGCTTTTCGACAAAGTAAAACGTCATTTTTAATTTCTTTTCTACAAAGATCCTGACTCTGGCTTTGGTCGCTCTATTCCATTCGTTTGCTCTGGCCTGACTTTGTACCTATAGTAGTATGCCTTTCTTGGCATGATAGGCGAGGAAATAACGGCCTTCCTCCTCTCCCCTGGTATATAGCTTACAAACTTCCCTGTCCGACTCTAAATGGTCTAGAATTTGTCAATAGCGTCCCTTTGTTGGAGAGGCCCAAGTGGTTACGAAAATTTGTAGTGTAACAAAAGCATTCTCTTTTCCTTAGCTCCTAGGCCCCTTAATCCTCTCTCTTTCGCCCAGGGTCCTCTACTTTCTTTTTTTATTCTAATGGGGAGTAGTCCTACGGAGGAGACCCCCCCTCCCGACCTAGACTTGCCAACCTATAGAGTTCCTCCAGCACCTAGAAGATGGAGTCCACCCCCCTTTGCACTGGTTAGAGGACCTCTTCTTCCCTCCCCGCGCTCCCTTCTTCGTGCCACGACGGCCTTCCCTCTTACCCCTGTTTCCCCCCATGCTGAACGTTAATGTCCTTTCCTTCCTGGTTCTCTACGAGCGCTGCCCTTTCTTAGAGATCGCGGCTGTGCTCAAACTTGAGGAGAGATTGACCACCTTCTTAGTTAAAGAACACCCTTGATCTTTCCCCTCCTGACCTAAAATCCCGCATTCGAGAAAGTGTTTCTTCTCCTACGATGTATCTAAGGAGTACGAGCGCCCCCTACCCGGATAGTACCTAGCAATAGAGTCCGTCCCCTGCAGTTAATGGATCCCGTCTCCCCTTTCCAGATCGCGGCGGAAGATCAGGATCGCCTGGACTCCTCCCGGGATGGAGTGTTCTTTTGAATCCGAACCAGTTGCGCAAATCTATAGACTTTCCGGTCTATAAAAGATCTTGACTCTATGAGGTGGATTTGTCGTTTTGCTCCCCTTGCGCTTGTTCCCGAATGCCTGCTTTCCGAAGAACTGTATACAAGACTTGTCCCTCCCCCCCTCACTCCTCCCCCCCCCTTCCTGTACTTCCCGTTTCTTCCCTCTGACAAGCCTTGATGCTCACGTAGCCAACTTGGAGACTCGTGTCTTAAAACGTTAGTTCCCTTATTCCTCTAGATGGACCCGCCCGTCTCCCCCTCTCCGTTTTCTAAAAAAAGTCATCGTCATTCTACACCGGTCCAGCCCCCTTAAGAAGCTCAGAGACCGACGTGCCGTCCCCTTCTGAACTTCCTAATAGATGAAATCAAGAGTTGAAGGAAAATCTGTCACTGGTCCCGCTCTTTAGTCCTTACACCGGATGTTCCCGCTGCGTGTTGCGCCCGTCCTCTCCCCCCGTCATAACTTATTTAATCTCATTTTTACCACTGAAGATTCCGTCAGGATATTCCGGCGCCTCGATTCGACGCTATCTCTAATAAGCCCCCCCTCTACTAAGTAGTTTTCAGGGCTGAGAGCTTTCCCTGTCCCCTGTCAGTCTTGTCTGCCTGGTTTTCCCGTCTCCATCCTTAGGACGCGTGTGGTCTTTCCCCATTTTCTCCCCCCAACACGCGGCCACCCCTCTCCCGACGCTTATTGCCTGTTCCCTCCGTGCTCTGGTGAGCAACACCAGAAGTTACCTGGTTCTTTCCGCAAAGGTTCTTTAAGACCTTTGCCCGAGCCTGCCAACCCTTAGAAAGCTTTACTGTTGCCGGAGTAGTTCCGCGCGAGGCGTTCTCCATCATGTTTATCTCCCTCCTTTCATCCCTTTGAGAGAGAGCCTGTTCCACCATGCCCGCAGTCGAAATCAGTCGCTCCCTCCTTTCTTTGGTTCCCGCCTTTCCTTTCAGGTGATTCCCCAGACAGGGACCACTCGAACAGTTTTTTTCTTTCCGGAGAAGTCGAAAATTAGTTTGCCTCTCTTCCAGAAGCTCCTATTTGCGTTTCGTTCTTCTTTCCTCATCTCATTTTTTACTTCTCTCCCCCGACACGTTCCCATTTCCTTTAGTCGGGCTCTCGATTCTAGCGACCCCTACTTTTTTCTTTCTCACCGAACAACCATTTAACGTTTCTGCATCGTCCCGGAGGGTCACCGCGTTCGGTCCTTACGCCAGGTATATACTTATTTGCCGCGTTTCATGTGCACAGTTCGCCCCGTCTCTTTGCTCACCCCCTGAAGGGTCTAACCATTCTTTTTACGCACCGGAGTAGAATACCTCTTTAACCCTCTCTTTCGCGTCGGGACTCAAGTGTTACAAACTCTGTCCCGTTTTCCCCCCTTTTAGGAACAAAGTTAACCCCCCTGTTTTACCCCCCTCTCCTCGGACTTCCAAGGAGTCGAAACCTGCCCTCTTCGGGCTCCTTAAGCCAGTTTTTTTGATCTTTTAATTGTTGGGCTTCCATCCCTGCCCCGAAGTGACAGAAGATTCCACCGTACTCAAACGATGATGTAAGGTATATACTGTACACGGACTCCTTATTTTTCTCTCCTCCGTTAATAGCTCTGTCGATACGCTCTCCGTTCGATTCCTGCCGAGTGGAAGCTAGCTCTTTTCCCATCATGGCGAGCACCCTTAGACCTCATCATCACTTCTCCTATAAAGGGTCCCTTTTCCCGTCTCGAGGAATTAGATTCCCTTTGAAATCCTTACTCGGGTACATCCGCCTTCGAGATCTATCGTACTTCCCCGTAGGTAGAGTCTATGTCCGCGGTTAGAAGCTCCCCTCCTCTTCGTTTAGACCTGTCGTCCGGCGGCACCCTTTCGCCGATTTCTTTACGTCCGTGAGGAGAAGACGAGGTCGACGCGCCGCTGCACTTTTTTTGCTTGCCGCAGGGAGGTCTTGTCTGCAACTTCCCACAGTCTGCGTGCAGCATTCCGCGCTTTTTTTTACCAGACAACACCCTTTCTCTTTAGAAGCCCTTAGTAATCGCGACTTAACCTTCGTTCTTCGCGTCCTTTCACAGGAAAGACCTCCAGAAGATACCCTGAGGACCCCCTCAGTATATGCCGCCGCTCCTCTGTCCTGGAGAATGCGGTCCCTAGGAGTAACAGGCGTTTGGCTCTCAGAGCCCCTCTCTGTGTTAGGATGCCGATAGGAGGCGAGAGCCATCGCGTGGCGTCCCAAATAGACCGTTTTTTTAGCAAGACGTCTCCGATGATGGGACCCCCCCAGAGAAGCCGCAAAAGTGTTGCGCTAAATAATGCAGCCGTGAGATATCAGCCCCTCCATGGATCTAACTTCCCCTCACAATCGATAGTATCCGCATGTGGAAACGATCGGAATTCACTCACCTCAAGTAGCCCTTACGTGAAGAATGACCTCTCCTAGCACAGATTTTCGGCGCTCTTCCGCTCTCCTTGCCTGGTTGGAATGTCAGATATGCCTTTTGCCTACAAGAGTGACTGATTTCCCCCTCGCCTCGGATCCCCCATTCTTTCCCGGTTTTTTCGTTTACTGCTCCTTTTCTCAGACATTTCAGCGCAAGTCTCATACCTCGTAGTAGCGAGCACCTTCTCGAACAACTAAACGTCCTGCACCGAAGGAGGAGATACACTCCTTGCGGCAGGGTGGGGACCGACCCCAATTAGTATAAGACTACTGTTAAACCCCCCTTACCGCCTTCCAAGTTAAAGGCTTACGCCCAGGCGTTTTCTACTTGTTGTCCTCGCTAGTTCGTGCGTATTCTCCGCATGTAGTTTGTAGAATTACTCCATTTCCACTGCAGTACGTCCGTGAGGACACCTTTCCCATTACCCCAGGATCGAGTCGGCCCCGCGTGAATTTTGTAACTGGAGATTTCATATAGAGACCCCTGACTTTTGCCCTAACACCTCCTTCGTTTTTCTGGACGTAGTAATTGTATTCCTGCCCTCCTCCCCCGCCGCGTATATTACGAAGAACTTATCCCCCTCCTTCCTCGAGAAGACGTTCTTGCCCGTCTCAGGAGGGATGTTAGCCTTTTTCTTTCTGAGCTAAAGTGTGACCCCTGATCCAGACCCTCCTTAAACCTAAGTTATTACTTTATCGGAAGGGTTCACTCCAGTGCCAGTTCCCGGGTGGGAACATTAACGGCCTATTTCATTTTCCCGTCCAAAGTTCCCACCCTAGACGGGTAAAACCCCGGTGTTTTCGAGAACCTCTCTCTTCCCTTTGCTTTCAAGAAAATAACCACTACCTTTATGAGCCGAGGTTTGACAACACAAACGGTCTCCTCCCTCTCCCCCGATTCCCCATCTTCCCAGGTCAAGATCTCAAAATGTACCCTACTACTCTAGTTGTGGGGGGGCCACTCCCCCGCCGCGCAAAACCCCCATCGTCAGGCGTTGGCGCTTTCGGCGTTTCTCTGTTTTCCTCGCCGCGGATAAGGGCTACATCCGAACAGAAATCAATTAGCGTTCCCTACACCCCCCATTGGACCTTTTGAGTCAAAAAATTGCCCAAGACCCTGGACGGAACCCAGCTCTCCTGCATCCAGTGCGCGCGTATGTCCCTAATGATAATGTATACTTCAGATTTATCCGGTGTGATTTTCCTTCTATGGACACCCCACTCCTTGACCTTCAACGTCCAGAATGCTCTTAATCCCCCAAAACCGCTATACAAAATTAAGTCTCTCGACATTCCTCCTAACTGGTGGTTTGTATTCGTCAGACCCCCCCAAGTGTTACAGATGGTTTTTTTGTTTCCTGAATTTTTTTTGTTTAAGAGCAGAGATCCCCTTTTTCAAAAAGCAAGATGGGTTCCTCATTTCCCGTCCAGGGTTCCTCCCTTGCCGACAGATTACGAGCCGATCTTACTTCAGTCCCCCTTGGTCTCCCCCTTGGCGGCCTCTAGTTTTTAAGAGTACAGTTTTACTCAGCTGGGGTGTCGAGGGAAGTCCTCCTCCAGTAATAGCCACCTTAGGTCCTATTTAAGAGGAGGCAAGATAACCACCCCAAAAGTAACTGACATGGCAGGGGTCTTCTTTCCTGCTTTGACACAATTCTTTTCCATTGTAAATTGGGATCATTTGACCCCTTTATAAGGGGGAGGCTCACTTCTACTTTTTTCTTTTTGGTTTATTACCTTAACCGTCATCGTATTTTTGTTTTGGCTGTCCCTGTTTATCCCCGTCCTTTAAGTTATAGTCAGAACCCCACTCCAGACCGTTTGCCCCTTTCGCCGGTTTCCCCCGCTCCGCCTGACAATCCCACGTCCTTACTGACTGGACCCTACGGGTCCCCCCACGTATCACTCTCTGGTACTTTGAGGTTACTTTCAGCGGTGAAGACCTCTTGAACAGTTAGTTCCATCCACGTTTTTTACACGCCCCAGCCCTTTTCCGCTCGCCTTTGAAATTTTAGCGAAGCTTCATCCCCCCGCGTCCCTAAGCCGGTCGTTCGTGATGAATCGCTTGGGTCAGTCCCAATGACCACACACGAGTCGTCTCTTTTCACCACACGTATCTCGTTTCCTTCTTTCCTTCTCCAGTTACGAGAAGGGGGCATTTAGGCCTTTCTCATGGATCGTGGCACCCCATTGTATACGATTTCTTCTCAGAGTAGGAGTTAACTCCGACTTTACCCGCCGTTCTGCATGTGCCGTCATCGGCTCGGCGAATAACTGTTACTTTCCGCTTTACTACTCCTTTCTAATTTTAGATCTGTAATTCTTTTTGATTCCGGCGTCTTCGGACGACACTCCCAAACTGTCCCTCGCCCCCATCTTAGCATTCGGTGTCCGTCCTCTCTAGATCTGCTCTGGCTCCTTGCTCTGATTCTGGTATTCGAATTTTCCGTTCGGCGAGGCCACCACTTCCCCCTCTAAACCTCGAAACTTGACCCCCACTGCTCCCCTTCCCTATTCCGCGTGTCTATGATGTAGTTAAACCTAGGCACTCTTTTTTGTCCTTCTTCTCCTTAGTGCCCCTTTCACCATTTTCACACGCCTGCCCTCTGTTTCCTCGGGTAAATTCTGCACGATTTCGTCGTTTTATTCTATATCGCCGTGCCAACTGCAGCTCCCTATCGTCCGACCCTCATTTCTTCTTACCTCCCTTGACTTCTTTTCACCCCCGACTCTTTCCTACTAATCCTCGTCCTCCCGTTTTTTTCCAGACCTTCTATTTCCAGCCCGATCTCCTCACTTCTTCTCGATCTCCCCTCCCTTCAACCTTGCTCTCACTAGTGCAAGAACCTACCTTCTCGACTATGACAGTCCGCCTCTTCCTTGTTTTAATTCGTCTACGAGAGAGGTCTTCAGCTCGATCTGGTCCAGAAAGTTATAGCTATCGAGCCGTAGGTTTCTGCTTCTTCATGAAACGGTTTGCTCACATTTAAGCTATCTTGAATTTCTGCTTCTACATCCCTTGAGAGTTCCATGTTATTTTCTGTATTTGCCTTTCTTGAGCCATCCTGAGTTCCTCCTGTCCTTCCCCTTTTTTCTCCGACGGTTAATCCTTCCTTTTCTCAATCCTCTGCAGCCTTAGGGTAGAGGACTCTTCCCGCTTAACTTCCCTCCCGTTCGACCCCCCCCCTCCCTGTGCATAAGCCCTGTCGGTGCAAAACGGATCTCTTCTACAGTCGGAGCAACTACTATTTTCTAATGTCAGTAATTATCCCTCCCTTTCCCGCTGTTTCTTCCCTCCTAATCTCCCTTAGAAACAGTGAGACCAGTTAAATCTCTATCCTCTAAGAGGCCTCCCCGAGGCCGACTCCTAGGTTCCTCGAGCGCGCTCCGATGTCCCTTCTTTTTCCCTAAAGAGGCGACCCATTGATGATGAAGCTGCTTATCCCGCCTCGACAGTTTTTTTTTGTCCCACTTCATCTTCTCCGGCTACTCGTCTGAGCCTGCTCGATTCTATCTGTTAAACTTTGATTCGCGGTGGGGCCGTTGGATTCTTTCTACCTTTCTCACAGCGGGGTATCATTAAGTTTTTTCGCCATGTTTCTTATCGTTCTTTCCGTTATGCCCCCCATTGGTCAAACCATTACTTAGTAGAAATCCGGCTTGTTCGACTCTGTTCAAGCTCGCTCTATGGTGTTTTCAACCAAAGAAAGGTCTTAGTTCGCTACGGTGTTTTCCTACTTTCCCCTGATTTGCCCACACTCCTCGAACGGGTTTCCCATGTGACGATATGTGGTCTGAGAAGAGCATGCGTCGCATGTTTATCTTGACCCTAGAATTTTTTGAGGAGGACTCCCCCTATTGTCTAGTATCCCCGGCAACCTTGATGACAATCCTTACAGACGGCCCTCTCCGCGTTCCCTCCTTTCCTTTAGGTGACTTCAGTGACCTCCTGGGGCTTTTCGGGAAATCTCGCCCTTTAGTACTCTCCGTCTACCCCTTTTTTTTTTTTCTTTTCGTATCCCTTACCTCTTCCTCCGCTTCCCTTTCCTTTCTTGCTTTTATTTTCCTCCTTCATCTTGATCTCATTCAACCTTACACTTCAAAGGAGCGTTGGAAGATCCCGATTAACGAAAGACGGGTTCTCTTCCTCCCCCGACCCCTCACCTTCTCTCTTTCTTTTTCCGTGTCTTTCCGGCACCTTCATTTCACCTTGCTGTCCTTTAGTACGCCCGGCCTCTGCCTCTGGGTCGGTGATTCGTCATTTTTGCCAAGTGGCTTGCTTTTTGCACTTCTCTTAGGGTCTCCCAGGAGGGTCTCCAACTGAGCGGCC
>Ga0179591_1331251_pt1 | contig 22512 bp, 31 predicted proteins | sample CZOMad2_1_08_16f_FD_182891 | JGI IMG/M metagenome (GOLD analysis project Ga0179591, IMG submission 182891) | Vadose zone soil fungal communities from Angelo Coast Range Reserve, California, USA - CZOMad2_1_08_16fungal (PacBio error correction) | ecosystem: Environmental > Terrestrial > Soil >... | reverse complement strand
CTGTCCCCTCAACCCAAAACGCTTCCTTTCCCCCGGCGGGTCTTTCTCCTCTTTCCTTGTAAGTCATGGCCAACTTTCCTTCCCCATTTCCCTTCCTTTTTAGCGAGGTTGTTTCGACCAATTCCGTTCTAGATAATGTCCCGATCTTTTCTCCCCCGGTCTTCATTGTCTCGAGACATGTTTTTTTCATTTTCCCCCTCTCTTCGCTTGGCCATTTGACTTTTTTTCTTGTCAAAAAAACCTCCTCGAATTTTCTGCGTCCGGTGTTGTCCGTGCTTTTTCCCGGTTTGGTTTTTTTTGATAATCCTTTTTCTGTATAGTTTTTCCCGGCCTACTTCACCCGTTTTTGATTTCCGTAGTTTTCTTTCCGGAAGCCGTTTTCCCCCTCCCTCCGGTGTCATCACGATTCCTTTTTTTTGCCGATTGCGCGTACACGCGTGAGGACTTGGAAAGCGTTTGGTATCCCCTTCAACCAGACTTTTTTTTTTCTTTCCCCTCAAGCTTTATTTTTTATTGGAAGACCCCATTTCGTCCGGCCTACCTTGTCACCTCCTTTTTTTTCCCTCTTTCCTCGAACCCCCTTTTGCCCCCTTTGACTTTTGAAGGGGCCCGGACTCTTTGTTTCTTTCAGTCAAGGGTCGCATTTAACACTGACCTCTCGTTCAATAGGCAAAAAGATGCCCCCCCCCTTTCCCCCTTTCCAAATAGTTTTTCGCACTGCTTACCCTCCAATTCCGTTATTTTCTTGTCAACTGAACTCTTCTTGGTTTAGCCATGGCGGCGTATCCTTCTCTTTTTTGTCCTCCGGACACTCCCTCTCCTTTGTCGAAGTCCCCGTCTTAGGGCTTGCTCCGTCGGGCAATATTTTTTTCAACTTTTTCCTTTTTTCATTTTTTCAGGTACCAACAGCTTTGTTTTGCGTCCCCCCTCCTTTTTCCCCCCCTCCCTTCGTTTGCACGGCCGTAAAGTCTAGAGTTTTTTTTTTCCTCCATCATGGCGCTTTTCGTCTTTAGTCCTCCTCTTTCGTCCTTCCCCTTCTTCCTTTTATTCGCCAGAGGTTCTAGTGAAAAGTTGATGTGCTTTCTTTTTTCAGCCGGTATTCTCCTTCCACACGGTCAATGTAGTCTCTAGGTCCCCATGGGGTCTTCCCCATCCCCCGTCCATCTTTTTTCGGCGATTCATAGAGGGCTCTAATAGCCCTCTTTCCCCCCCCTCATTTTGGCTCGCAGAACCACTTTTTTCCCGCTTGCTGCCTGGTATTTTTTTCTTCTTTTTCCTCCTTTCTTTTTTAAGACTTTCCCTTGTGCCCGTTCTCATGTTTGTGGATTAAGCCTTATTTTTTCCGTTCCCTCTTTTTCTGCCCACCCCTTCGTGATTTGGACTGGCATCCCCCGTTCTGACTAGCGACCACAACCCCACCTTCCTTCCTCCTTAGGATTTTCCCTCGTCTTTGATGTCCCGGTAGACCCCTCGCTCCCTCGACCCTCCTCCTCTTCCTCCCCCATCCCCTGCTTACGGTCAATAGTGAGAACGCCGTCGTTGCCTCAGTCTTTCATGTCCCCCATTTTTATGGTTTATGGATAGTGAGCGGGCCATATTCCATAGTTTTTCTTGACCCCCCTTCCTTCACTTCTATGTGCATATGGGATCCCGAAGAGAATTGTCCTTTGTTGATTGCCCCTGGTTTTTTTCATCTCTATATTTTTCAATACTCCTTTTGTTGTTTCTCCGATTTATCCCCGGCCCCCCTCTTGAATTAACCAAGTCCAATCTCGTCCTTTGTCGTTTCTATTGCCATCTTGGACGTGTCTTACGGTGAGGTAGTCTTCTCCCCTTCCGCGGGTCCCGATAATCATTTTGGAAATTTAGGTGATTGCTTTTGCACGTCCGGTATTATACCCTTTATACCCCGTCGTTCTTAGTTTTCTTTTCCCATGGGCGATCTTCTGCGTCTTATGGGGCACTCCCCCATTTTGCTGAACCCATCGTCGCTCCCTTTTCCCTGATGGAAGCCTTGGCGTGGGAGCTCAGAAGTACTCCTCTCCTACAACTAAAGCTTCTTGACTTGTCCCCCTCTCCTGGCCATGAGGGACCCCCTTAGTCCGCATACTGGGCACTTTCCCCCCTCCCCTACCTTTTCCATCCCACAAGCCCTGAACCTGGTCTGACCCCCACTGGCCTCACTAAACCTTTCTGGTTCCCCCCCACCACACCAACGAGTTCTTCGCGCTCCGTGGTCGGTTCGCTCCCCCGTCTCTCTTTGCCGTAATGGGTGCGTTCTACCTTTGTTTGATGTTTTTTTCTTTGAATGTTGTTAAGCCTTCCCTCTCTGACCCCTTTTAGGAGTAAGCGCTGAACCTTTTGTCCCATTCCAAAACTTTTTTTTTGTTCCTTTCTTTTCTTTCTCCTCAGCAGATATGGTTCCTTCTTCAGACCCCTTTGTTCTCTCGACTGGACCTGGCTCCATCATTATGGTCTCTGGCTTCCTCCTTTCCTTACACACCAGCTGCTGTCCATGCCGCTTTGGCTTTTTCTGCTATTTCGAGGGCGGTGGCGGTCCACACCACCAAAACCTGAACCTCCCCACCTTTTAGAATATTTAATGGGAGCTCCCCCCCCCCCTGGCCTTTAAAGTTTCCCATATTTTCCAACAGTTATTCCTTCCCCGCTCCATTAATCCCCAATCTGTACTTTTTTCGCAGCGGAGTTTACCACCCCCCCTAGTGACTCTAAAACTTTTTCAACCAATTCACCTCTTTTAAGATCCTTTTACCCGGTGTTCTCCCCCCCCACCGAAGAGCTTTGTTCCCCCCCCTTGCTTTTTGGGTAATAGTGTTGTAGGCCCTCTTTCGTTCTGTGCTACAGCCTCTTTTCCTTTATAAGCCCACATTTCCTTTTCCAACACCCTTCAATTATTTCAAGTTTGAGTTGAGAATTCAACATTGCTCGTTGCCACTACCTGTTTTTTTTTCCAAAGGAAGATTGCATTTTCTTCAAACCCCCCGATACTCCTAAGTTAGAACGACTCCTTTCTTTTGCATGATTTCCCTGCCCCTTTCTCTTTCACTTTTTTTTCCTCCCCCCCCTGGAGCGGGGAAGCCGCGCGCTGGCTGTTTGACTTTGTTCCTATTTTAGTTCTTTCCGCACAAGTTGAACCGACCCTCCCTCATCCAATTTTCTTTTCCTTTGACGGTTTCGCACCTGATTCTCCAACAGTTTTTCCACTGCAACCCCTGGTCACGGGTGATCCAACCCATTGGCCGTGTCTCTCCCCAATCTACTTTATTTTTTTTTTCAAACCCCCGTCGACCCCATGCCTCGCGGTTTTCCACACCCCCGACATTTTTTCCCTCGGGGGACTAATTCCAGGTTACCACCTGGCCCACCCCCCTTTCCATGCTTCGAGAACTTTCCACCTTTTGACCCCCCCCCCCCCCCCCCCCCTTGTTATTTCTCGTACCAGAGGCAAATATTTTCATGATTTTCACCCAACCCGGTCCCCCCCCCCCCAATACCAAGCCGAAAACACCTGAGTTCCTGCACCCTTTTGTTGGTATCGAGAACCTTTTTTTTCTCATGGTTTCTTCCCCGGGGATCTTGTCCAGTCGATGTCCCGTTGACACCCCCCTTCCGCTTTTTTTTTCTCGCCTTGCACGTTCGGTGGTGTTTTAAGTAAATTTCTCAAAGTGAGGTCTTAGCTTTTCTTCGGAGGGTGTCACTGATACCCCCAGTTTTTTTGCCCGGCCTTCTTCCTTTTTATTCTTGAGTAACACCAACCTAAATTAAGGTTCCTATCTGGTTTTTCCCCCCCCTCCCTTTGTTGACTCCCCCCTTCAATTGTTGGCACGTGCGAATCCCAGGTATTTGTTGACCTATTCCCCCCCGTCCACCCATCTATTTTGAAATTCATGCTTTCAGAAAAACACCCCCACCCTGCCCTTTCCCCCCTCCCCCCCCCCCCACACCAAATTCCTGCCAACTCCCCCCCGCCCATCAAACTCCTTCTCGGTGTCTTTTTCCTCGCTTTTCAGCCTTTTCCCTGATCCCTCTCGTTTTCGTTGAGCCGTAATCCCTCACCTTTTCCCAAAAACCCCTTAGGAAACTGACCCCCCCTAGGTGTCTCCCCACACCGGCGGAGACCTCTTCTAGATGTGCCGGATAAACCTTCCTTTGACGACTTCCCCAGACGAGTATAGTTCTCGCGGTACTCCCGGCGGATTCTTCCCAGATGCGAATTGTTTCACCGCCACCTTTACATTGTCTTGCCTCGAATCTCCACTCTGAATGACATGTATGAGGTCCGCCTTTTTCCGTGGTCTTCCTTAACCCCCAGGAAAGATTCTTTTTCGCTCCGGTCCCCCCCCCCATTTTCCCTTGAATTCTTTCCTTTCGGTCCAACAGGTTTTCTTCCCCCCCCCCTGAACACGTCCCCTACTGACGTTGAACCCCCCAGCACTTCCCCCGTTGGGGCGGCCTTCACTGACGTCTCTAGACCTTTCCCCCCCCAAAGTGCCCCCAAATATTTTGTCGAGCGTCCCTGGGTTCTTATCTTCGATCCATTTTTTCTCTTCGCCCCAGTGCTCTTGTGATCGATAAGTCCGGCCCTTTTTGACATGTGACAATTGTTTCCCGACAGGGTGGAATGCGCCCATCTTGACCTTTTCCGTCGCCCCTATATTAGAAAGGTTCGGCTTCTGGTTTTGCCAAGCCTCACCCCTTTTTTGACAATCTGCCCCGTTAAAGATTTTTTTCTTAGTGGAACCCCCTCTCGAGCGGCTCTTCATACCTGCCCTCCCCATATCCCCTCTTTCCGGCTCTTCAAACAGGAAGGGTAGCTGCCCCCTCCCCCTCCCTTGCTCGCGCTTTCCTTAGAGGCCGTTTTCTTCACCTCGTGTTTTCCCCCGTAAAAAACAAAATGCTCCCCTCCCGGCTCGCGACCACCTTGACGTCCTCTCTTCTTCGAAGAGCCCCACACAAGATGGATTCCTTGGGACCCCCATGTTGCTTGAACTCCGCTTCGTTTTTTCCTTTTCTCCCTCTTTTCTGCCGGTTGTTTCTCCAAGATGTTTTTTCGCAGAGTCCCCCCCTTTCAAATTGTCTTCCCCGACCAATTTGAGGCGGAGACATGCCCCTTCTTGCCGCGCCCCACCCTCCCTTTCCTCGGTTGTTGTTCGAAATTCTGGGTGAATTTTCCGGGCTCACTTTCTCTCTCAACGTGAGTGGTTACAACATGTCCCGTTTTTTTTTTTGTGGTCTCTTCAATGGCTTTTCCCGTTTTGCAAACTCTCCGGACAATTGAAGCGGGAGAGAGTTTCCCCTTGGAATTTTTTTTTTTTCTCCCTCCCATTCCCTTCCCCCTTTTTCTTGCTATTATAATATTTCGAAGTCAAAGTATAGGCAGTCGCTGCGTGGTATTTCATTTTTCCTTCCTTTTTTCCAGAACCGTTCCTTTCTAAAGACCACTGCGTAGGAGTGAGGGCTTTTTTTCTCTACCCCCGTTTCTTTTGTTGATCCATCGATAGTTTTTCTGTTCGTTCTTGATGTCACCACCCCTCCCCGCCCCCCATTGACCCTGCTCTTTCCGCCCTCGGCGATTATCCTCCTAGTTACAAACGTGGTCCCTTTGTTTGTACAATGAGTTATTTCCCCCCCCCGTATTCCTTTTACCTCCCGGTGTGAGCCCTTGGGCTGATGAATATTTCCGTGTCTACCCTCCTTTTTATTCGCCCCTTTTTCCTTTCTTTTCTCTAATTTACGGAAGAGATTTTCTCCCCTTTCTCTTTCTGACCCCTTCCCTCGTGTGATGTCTCATTCCCCAGTCCTGCAGCCTGGGCGCTTTTTCTTTTTTGGTTTTGTCTTTTGGTCACCCTATCGTATTTCACCTTCGTTATGGAATGTCCCCTTTTTCCTGACTCTCCGATCTGAAACCATGGGGCCACGGATCTAAACGACAAGTATTTTTGACCTCCTCAGCCCAATTTTTTTTTTTCTCTGCTTCGTCGCTGATTAGAGGCTGGTCCATCCTTCCCATTCAGGCTCCATTTTCGCGTTCCCCTTTGCGGCTCCTCCGCCGTCTACCCGATTATTCTGGTGCTTCCCGGCCGATGAAAGGGGGATTCCCCTTTTCTCCCTCTTCCGTGTTTGTTCCTAGGCAGGGTGAGTTGCACCTTTCGATCTTCTTCCTCCCAGGCGTCTTCTCCACCCTCCCCCCCACTTTTTCGACGCGTGTGAGGAAAAAACATCTCTGGAGATCTCCCCCCTTCTTTTGCATGGAGCTCGGTTTTTGCCGAGATTTCTTCTAGGGGTTTTATCCTTCTTTCCGATTTTTTGCGGCACCGAGCGTTCCCTTTAGCCCGTTGAAAATCCTCTTTTTCTTTTCGTGAGACACTCCCTATCCACCCGAGGGTGCCTTTCCAGATGAGCCAAAAATTTTTCTTGTTTTTTTCCTCTCTCATACTACTCCCAAATTGTTGAAGGCGAAAATCCTCCTCCCCCCCCTTATCCGTTCACCCCTTTTTCTCTTTTTTTCTCTCAAAAGTACAATCGTGAATTGAATCGTCGCTGATCTTTTTTTCCAATTTTCTTTTCTCTACTTTACCCCCCCCCCGCCCCATTGATCTTGCCGCGAGGTTTTCCCTCCTTCCTGACGTCCCCCCCCCCGAGTTTCTCCTTCTTGCTTGCTTCAATTGTTCAAATTTTTTTGCCCTTCCTTTGCTCGTGTCCTTGCGGTTTTTTTTTCCGACTCCTTTGGTGTTTATTTTTCCTCCTTTTCCCTCTGTTCGAGTTGTTCTTTTTGGTCCCCCTTTTTTCTTCCCCCGGTCTTTCCATTGCATGTGAGAGAAATTTTCTGCACGTGGTTTTTGCCACCCACCCAATCCTTCTATTTTCGATCACCGTCCTTGCCTTTTTTTTTTTGTCTGTGGCCAGGAGCCGGTTGACACTCTGGCTTCTCTTCCTGCTGGCCGCCTATTCCCAGTCCCTGTCGCGGTGCTTGCTTCGTGTAAAATCCCTTACTACTGACCCTCCCGTGCTTTTTTCTCCTTTCCGATGCCCGAGTTCACTCCTACCGGCCATCCCATGCAGCCCTTGCGACCGGTGTCCACTTGACTCGTTTCCCAATCTTTGTTACTTGTCGACGCCTAGTCGGTTTTTTATTCCCTCTTGTTCTGATTTATCGAACCTGTTGATATTTGAAGGGTTTACTGTCATTCTTCCTCATCCACCGCGCTGAGCATTCACGTCCTCCTTTCTTCGCTGGACCAAGAATCCAACGCCCAAACGTTCCCACAACGTTCCTCCTTGACTTTTTGCGCCCCCCTGCATGATTAAGAAGTCGTCCTTTTCCCCCCCTCATTTTGCCCCGTCCTCTTAACCCCCCCTCCCTTGGCGATCCTGCTATTTTTTTGATGCAATCCCCCCCCTCGGAAGAAGCATAGTGTAAATACCCTCTGGTCCAACGTGGAATTGACCTGTGCGCTCCTGCCCCTTTTCCCTATTCTCACCCACTTTCTTAGCTTAAGAAAATTTTTCTGTGACCCTCGTCTTACGACGTTTCCGGCCTTACCATTCTTTTTTGCTTTTGTTTTTCTTCTCTTCATAGTTGCTCTAAAATCTCCCTACTCCCTTCTGTCTCCAGAGTTCATGAGGTGAGTCCGCGACCCCCTCTTATTGGACCCCCCCCGCTGACCTGATAGGCAAATTTGGCCTCCCTGATTTCCTCCCTTGTCAGCTTAAAAATGTCTTAGACAGTTTCTCCCTTTTTCCTTCACCCTAAACATGTAGTAGTACTTCTTCTTAGAGTATTGTCTAGAACCGAGGTCCAGAGAATCGTTGTGTTTAGATTTTTCTTTCCCCAATTGGTAGGTTCTTATTTTAGTGCCTGCCGTGTATTTGTTATCCTCCCTGCTCTTCCTCCTGTTGAACCGGGACTTCTGAATTTTTCCGCACTTTCTTTTCTTTTGCCAGGGACACTCCCGCTTGTTGTGGAAGTGTTTTTCTATCTCTGTTTTGAAGTGGGCGGCTCGCGCAAACCCGTCGTTACATTTCATAGTGAGGGTCAGGGACTTTCCCCTCCCAGTAATCTTTGCAACAGGTTCCTTGAACTGACCCAGAACTCCCGTTTGTTTTTCCCTGGTCTCTCGTTGAGCCACCCTAAAGCACTTGTCGCACTCCCTCCGTCCCTCCAATGGTTGGGGTTTATTTCTCGAGAGAGACTATCAGTAGTTATCACCTCTCCATCCGTCCTTTCCTGATGGCCCGGATGGGATTTTGACCTCCTCTATTGACCTTTTTCGTGGCCTTTTCCTATCATCTAGATATTTAATCTCCCTCCCCGTTTGTTTTGGTTTCAGCTCATTGATTTCTCTGAAATGAGACTTGCCCCCTCTGCCAAAACCACTACTTTCTTCTGTTCTTTTCTGTAGCCTTCCCGTCTTTTGTAAATCAAGGTCTTTTTCCGGCCCCGGCGGCATCTGAGGTCAAGTGTTGTTCGATCCCCTTTACACCAGAACGGTCCCTTCCTGGTCTGACTGCACGCGTCGTCTTCTCCCAATATTTATAACTTTCGGTGTGGCTGTGGTGTGACTGTGTTTTCTCTGTGTTTGTCTTTCCGCCGTGACCTCCCAATAATTTGCGCCTCCCCCCCCATAAATGGACGGTACCGGTGGTCTTGTCTCTCCGTGGAAAGGGCATCCTTGCCGAGCCTTCCAACCTTTTGGACTCCGTTCCAAATATGGGCGTCCCCCGGCTTTACTCCTTTCCCTTTCCTTGCTAAGGACTGTGGTATAATACAAGCCCTGTCCCTTTCCCCGCCCACGCGAACCCCCCCCTTCCAGCTTGTGTTTATTCAGGACACCCCCCCAACGTTCCTTCTGTCTTTCATGTCGTTGCCGATCTTCTGCCAGACAGGAGACTTACCTGTTGCCTTTTTTTTTAAGGCCCAACTGATTCCTTTTTCTGACATTTTACAGGCGTCCTTTTCCTCCCTCGAATTAGGCATTGACACATTTTGCCCCCCTATTTTCCTTCCTTGGTCTCCTTACCCCGCCGCCTTTTTCTTCCCTTCCCCGCGTCCTCACGCTTTGCATGCCTTCCTGAATAGACCGGCAGATGGTGGCAGACCAGCCTCCCCCCTTCTCCTTCTTTCTGGTTTTTTGAACTTTGGCCCCTTCTGATCCGCAGGCCCCCGCCGACTGTTTTTATTTCTAGCTATTCTTTTTTTTTTTTAGGAAGAGGCGTTGCCTTTTTCTTCAACTCTTTTTGTCCCGCACCATTTTTTTTATGATATTTTTCCCTTTTTATTGGCTCCCCCCGTAATTACCCAAGAGTGTCATGACCCTTTCGACAAGCCATTGCTTTTCCCCTGTTATTCCCCCCTACATGCTTTGTTATTTTCTTTTTTTCCCCGCCCTCCTGCGTTACCCCTCCTACTCGTACAACCTAGGTTGACAATGCCACCCGGATGAAGCTCTTCATCTGCTCCCAACAGAGCCCTTCATTGGACCCATTTTTTCCCCCCTTAGTTCCGATGAATCTTAGTAGTGAGTCGTTCCAATGTCCTATCCAGCCACATCCTGTTCCCCCCCCTTCCATTTTCGGCAGTTTTCGATCTCCCGCCATTTCCCTCCTTCCTTTTGTATCCAAATACTCTATGGGCTTCTCCACTATATCCTTTCCGTTTTTGTCTCCCTCAATGATCCTTTCGCTTCCTCGCTCGCTAAGGCCGTTAGCTCGGGTGTTTGTTTTGTTTTTCTTTTTTTTTTTTTTTTTTCTTGCTTCCGGACCGGCACCCATCCCTTTGACTTCTTCTCAAACAACTTTTTGTCGGCTTTCCGGCGTCATAGTTTTTCTCCCTCTTTCCTCAAACCTCTTCCTTCCCCGCATGAACACCACCTTCCCCTTTCCATGTTTGCCCTCGCGAGAAAATTTTCAGTCTTTTTTGTTCTCCATTCCCCTTACAAACCTTTCCCTTCCCAATGGTCGTTGTTCTCCCAAATTCCAGCCCTTTTTCCTCCCGATTTCCCCCTTGGCAAACCTTCGAGGCCACCCAACCCCCCCTCACACTCGACACCTGTTACTGCTCCGAACGTATTCTTTCTGACCTCCCAACCCCACAAAATTTCCTTTTCCTGAGTCCTCTTCCACCTATTTCCTTGTCATGTTTTTCACACCCCCACAGTGAGCCGTAGAAACAATTATCTAAACCCTCCTCCCGTTGGTCAGTTGTTTGTTTTGTTTTTTTTTAACAGGACTGGGAGTACCCTTTTTCCTTCCTTTTTTTGCGAGGGCACAGTACCCTCCCAAGTCCTCCCCCCGAACCACCGCCCCCACCCGCCGCGCATGCCCATGCTCGTCCTCCCCTCTCCCCCCTTCCTCCACCTTCAACCCCCCCACCCCTCCTCCCTTCTCTTTACACTTCCTCCCCCCCCCTCTACCCCCCCCCCCCTCCCCCCTCCCCTCACGCCCCTCCCCCCTCCCCCCATCGTCTCCCGTCCCGAATCCATCCACTCCTCCCCCCTATCACCTCCAACTTCTCCACCCCCTGTGCCACCCTCCATTTTTTCATGGGATATGAGCCTTTGTCCCCATCCCGATTTTCACAAGAATTGCCACCGTTCCTGTTTTGTTTTTGTAGTACTCTTTTGGTTAGCGGATCTTTTCGTTGGTTGGTTCCGTACGTTCTTTTCACTTCCACTGTTTTGGGAGGAGCCCTTAGAACCCCAACCGACTTCCGGTCTCATCAGCGTGACTCTACAAATGAGGTCCGGATGGTGTCCCGAGCGGTTGTTTGTTTTTTTTGGTAGGTCCCTCCGCGCCAAACCCCCCACTACTGAAATACAACCAGGTTTTGCTCTACCCCGGCCCCGAATAGTTGTCCTCGCCAACTCTCACTGGCGTCAGACACCCCCCCCCTACTTTTTTATGCCCCCCCCGCCTTCTTTAACACACCGCCGCCACAACGACTTTTCCATCCACTTGACTCCTCCTCGAGTACTGTTTTTCCCGCGTGAGAGGACTCGTTTTTCAATGTATACGGATTCCGCTCTTACCGTCAAACCCCCCATACCATTTTCCATCTTGGTCCCCAACACCGTTCCTGGTGTCCCCTTTGCATTTCCCCCCCCTTATATCGCTTCGGCCGTTTTATCCACTCCGTGCTCCTTCCCGGCTCTCCAAGATTCTTCTCTCGTCCTTCACGTAGTACGAAAGTTGCTCCTTTTTCCCCCCCCGCAACATTTCCCCTTGATGGCTGCCCACTCCCCCCTTTATTTTTTTCGTTCTCTTCGTTTTTTATAGCGACCTGTGGTGCTGCTGCGGTACACCCCAGAATTTTAGTTCTTTTCTTTTCTGCCCCTCTCGTGCTGATACTAATCAGACCCTCCAGAAACCCGACCCCGGCCGTAGTAATCTTTGAACCCCTCCTCCCCCCTTTGCTCTCCCTTTACGGCTGCAAATTAATGGTCTTTTCTTCCCTCCCACAAGCGGTAGCTTCTTGTTCTCGGACTCTTCCCCCTTCCGCAATGTCCCCTCCCCCCCGATTATATTTCTTCCCCCCCTCTCCACGGTTCGTCAACCTCAGTTCGCCCATCATTATTTTTGGGTGGTAGGTGATCCCCTTCTAAGCGGTTCCTTCCCTCGGGGTTCCCGATCTCCCAATTGCCTGTTTTTTTTCCCCCCGCGTTCATTGTCTTTGATATAGCTTGCCTTTTGTTGCGTAGTGTTCTTGCCGTTTGCCTTCCTTTTTTTCTCAACAACACACTTGTTTTCTCCTGCCTTCTTGCTTGTTCCCTACCCACGGCAGGTTGAGTTTCCAAAAAAAGGCCATTTCATCTCCCCCCTATATTTTGACGTTTTTTTCGGGCAATTATCTCTTTCCTTTTACCATGTCCCTTGCCTCCGCCTAGATTTAACCACTTTCCTTTCCCCCTCAGGCTCTTCGATTTATCGGCGGTGAGGGAGATGCTTTCGTTCCCCCCCTTCCCTTATCGTACATTTTCTCTTCTCACTTTTTGGCGCCGTTCGACACTCTTGAGAATTCCCCCCCCACCACCGCGACACCCGGAAACCACGGTGCTTTCTAGCGTGGACGTCTTTCTTTGGGGGCCTCTCCTTTTTCTTTACCTTCCTTTTTTCCTTCCTTCATCCGTTGGTTTGCGATCTATGTCTTTCTCTCTTCTTTGACAGTACCGCTCTTGCCACGCGTTGTTGGCCCGACATCCCTTCTGGCGGCTCGAGTGCACTTTCCCCCTTGTCACCCGACTCGACCCAGGCAAGCGCTCGTTTCCTGATAACTTTCCGTCTTCCTTCCTCCCTGCAATGGTATATCCCGGACTTTTTTTCCTACAGTCCCTCTTCTTCTCCCCGTTTTTTTCTTTTGTATGTTGATTTTTTCTGATCTGGTTTTTTCAGAACCGTTCTAAGTCCCCTCTTTTTTTTGTTCTGGCCCCCTTGTTTTCGACTCCCCGGACGTGGTTTTTCTCACCTCCCAACTGCCCTTTGGTTTTCTTTTATTGTCGGCTTGATGGGACATAATCCCGAACTCTTCCCCTCCTGAACAGCAATTCCACTTCCTTTCTTCCTTTCTGTCTCTTCGATATTTAAAACGTGAAGGTCCCCTTCCCTGCCCCCCCTTTGCTCTGCTCAAATGACGATAGTCCCCTCCTTTCCTTCTAAGGGGCCCCCTCCCCACCAGGTCTTCTTTTCCTGAACCCTTTCTCTCTGAGAATTGGCTGGTTGCCCAACTCTTGACTGTACTCCTGTGACCGCCTCACTACTCTTGTTTGTTTCCGGTCCTCGTAAAGGATGTTGCCCAAGGTCCGGGCAGTAGGAAATCTTTGGTTTAACAAAATTCGTGCCCTTTTATGTTGTCTGCGAAATTCCTTTTATCCTTCGTGAGAACTGTCCTGGTTCGATGACAAAACTTAACAACAAAAACCTTTCTTTTGGGTGAAGTCCACCCATACCCAGAGACGATCCACCCCTGGCTTCTCAGTGTTTTTCATCTTCAAGTGCCTGTGGATGTGAAAAATGGCATCTTTCCCTCCGTCTCTCCCCCTAGAAGAACGTATCCTTCGGAAGAGCCATTTTTTCCCACGCGGTTTTTGTTCCTTTATATCGTGTACGCCTCTACTTGAAGGGTTACTGCGTTGCCCCCCCCCCCCACTCTTTTCTTTTCGAGAGCCTCCAGCTGGTTTAAAGGACCTTTTCCCTTCCTGACGCGGTTCAACCCCTCTCGTGCGTAGCCCTTTAATTGATTGGTTGCGGACTTTTTTTTTTTTGAGGGCTTGCTTTTATTTAGTTTTTTTTCCTTTACGCAGTACACGTTTTTTTGCCCCGAGCTGCGTCCCTCCTGAAAATTCTGCTTCCTCCGTCCAACAACAATTCCCCTCGAATAACAACAGGCTTTTCCCCCTGACCCGACTGGCACAGCTTTTGGTTACCCATTCTTTTTATCCCCCCTCCACTTTGACTGCCGGGTCGTCTCCACACGAACTTTGCTACCCCTATTTTCTCCCTTGGAGTTTTCTTTCTCCCCCCCCACCTTTTTTTTTGTTGTCCCTTCCGCTTTGGTATTGTCCCCCTTTTTTTCTCTCAGACTGACACCGTTCAACCTGCTTTTCCCCGTCTCACCCTCTTCTTTGGTTTCCTGCCCGTTGGTTCTCCCCCCCAACATTCGTTTTTTTTCGACGCGGCTGTAGCTGGAAGTGCGGTTTTTCTCCCCCCCATCATTCCCTTTGTTTGCAGGCTGCGGGGATCCCCCCGATTTTCCTTGTTTTTCCGTAGCCTTCTTTTCCTCTGTCGTTTTCGGTTTTTTCCCCGTTAGGCATCGCACTTGCTCCTTTTTACCTCCTCCTTCCACTCCCCCTTTTCGACCACAATCTATCGGTCGTTTTTTTTTTGCTCGCTTTAACTTTCCCGTTGATGGTTTCGGAAGTTGTTCCTTTTTTCTTCGACCCGCCTTTCTGTGCCGATCACCCCCGTTTCGTAGTCGTGTCCGCTTTTTGTTCGGAGCGGTTGACCCCCCTGCCGGACATTCACCCTGCTTTTGCTCGGCCTTTTCTATGAGAGTACGACTCACCTGAACCTTTTTCCCCTTTCCCCAAGCGGCGGCGAAGCCGGAAAGGATTTTTTTCTTTTTCTCCCTTTTATTTTGCCATCTGTGGGGTTTTTTTTCCTTACCATTTCTTTCGACGCCGAGTTTTTGTTGCATGTCGGCATCGGGCACCCCTGCTTCTTCTTTTTGAAGTTTTGTGTATTCAGCAACTGTTCCTTAGCAGCCAGCCCATGTTTTTGCACCCACTGACTTGACCCAAACCCCAAAGAAGCCCCAAGTACTTCCCGTTTTTCCTCCCTGACGGGTCTTACTCCGTTGTCATTGTACCACTTCTTTTTTCCGTTCTTTAATTTTTTGGTGACCCCCTGAGATGTTCTTCATACCTTTGCGGTCCAGAAGCAATGTACGCCCCCCCTGAATGTCCACTACATTGTGCCTCCGAGGGTGCCTCACTCTTTGTGATTTTCCGCTTTTCCGCCCACCCCGACTTTTCGAGTAGAGACACGACGGCGGGCGCCTTCCCCCACGTTTCCCCCTTTGCGTATGGGGCATCATGGTCGCGATAGACCCCGTCCCTCTCCATTGCCGTCTCTGCTCCTTTTTGCCTCCATGCTCCTTCGTCGTATTCGTTTTGCCCTAGTACATGAGGTCCCGTGGCATCCTGCCCCTGTTTCTTCTCTTCCTCCTGTGATACGAGACCTTTATTGTCGTCTCCCCCCTCCCCATTCCTGGCTTCATTTCTGTCCGCCTATCTGAGTTTTGATTTAGCCCGCAGCAAGTTTTTTCCCATCCTTTTTTTTTAGACTTAAATATCTTTAGATTGTTCTCTCTTTCAGGTTCTTGTTCCGCCACCTAACTTTCTTGCTCGTCCTTACCTTTTGTAGGTAGGAGGCCTCATATTTGCCGCATCTGTTCATTTTTCTTTTTTCGACCCAGGTGGACAGTTTTTTCCCTTCCTCTTTAAGCTCTTCATTTTTCCCCCAAACCGGCCGTTCATAAATGGAGTGCTTCATCCTTTCTGTCCCTTCTCCTTTCTTCCCTTACCCAAACTCCTAATGTGCCTCCCACCGCCAGGACTGGCTCATAAGTTGATCTGAATAACCACCGTAGTCCGACGAAAGGCCCATTCGGGAATGTGACTTCTTTGTTTTCTTCTTTCGGTCTCGTCGTAGATCTGTCCTCTCCTGATGCCTTCCCTCATAAGGTCCTGATGGCCTGATGACTCCAAGACGGAGACTAGTGGTTTTTGACGTTGAATAGGCCCGTCTTTTTCATCCTCTTTCCTTCTAATCCTTGTTTAGATCGTCATGATTTGGACTTCCCCCCCGCTCGGCAAATTAAGGAGACAACCCGTTTTCTTTCCCCTTCTATTTTGCAACAATTCATCCGCAGTTTCCGGGCGGTTCTCCCCCATCTTTCAGCTTTATCCCCTACCATGCCACCATCCCATGGACAGCTTGAAGACCAGTCGTTTTTCTTCTCTTCTTTTTTTTTTCACTTTTTGAGACCTTAGATGTCTTGATGGTGCCGTTTCGTTTTCGCTTTTTTTAGACTAGTTATTCCCCCTCCATACTCTGCCAGAATTCACAATTCTGTTTAAGGGTGTGAAGGTGTTTTTCTCTCCTCCCAGTCAAGAGCTCTTTGCCCTCCCAAACCTCTATGCTGGCTATTTTTCCCGTTTGCAACAAAATTATTGCACGCCGCCTTATACTTTTTGACGTTTTCCTCCTTGATCGGAAGTGGGCTGAGAACATCGAACCTTCTGTCCCCCCTTTTTTTCTAACCCCCCACAAAAGAGGAGCTTAGGAGGGAGCGCTCGATATGCCTACACGCAATTTCGATGTTTTGCATTCTTTTTTTGCATGCCTTATCTACGACCTTTCCTCCCATCTCTTTCCTTCTAGAACGGGAAAATCGGCACCCTTTTTTGTTATGTTTTCTTTCGGGAGACAAGCATTTTCCTTTGCTTCAGCGCAGTCCTCCTTATTATATCCCTGCTTGCGCTCCTGATTGTAGAGGGCGCTGCCTTTAACACCTTGGGGTTCTTCTGAGCTTTGATTATCCTCTTTTTTTTCCCCTCGCCTTTGGGTGGTCCCGGGTTCCCCTTCTTGACCCCCTTGGACATGCCCACCTTTCTTCTCCTCCGAGCGCCGGACTTACACCCTCTCTTTGGGTCCCACATGCCCTTTAGATCCTTCTTCACATCTCGCCTCCGCGCTGACTACCCCTCAAATGTATTTGTGTACCCCGTATAGTGACAATGTAAATCGGCTTCCTTGACCCTTGTCACTGCCCCAGTGCTGAAAAAATGACTCCCGTACTCTTTTTTTTTTCCCCCTTTGCTTTTTGGTAACGCCTTGTTTCCGAGTTTTTAAATCGTTGAGATAACAGCACGTTTTTTGACCATTTTCTTTTTTCCCCCAAACTTGATATTCACGAATTTTTGCCGATGGATTGCATCCGAACCTTTTATTGGCGACTTTTCAATTTGTCTCCCCCTACCTGCATACCCGCTCCCCTTCATGGCCTTCTCGCCTTGCCCACCCTTGCCCCCAAGGATTTCCTACGGTTATCGACCTCGCCGAGGCCCTTCTTCGGTATGTCGAGTTTTAGGCTTTCTTTCCCCCCCCTTTACCCACTGACAAAGGCCTCGTTCCAACACTTTCTATTCGAACTATGCAAGTGCTGGAACCCCCGCTTGAATCTCCCCCACTTTTCTGCACTTCACCGTCTTTTTTGACGCGATGTCGTGCACCAATCGAGGAATTTTTGTACCCTCAAACCGTTTGGGCCCTAGGTCACATTAAGCCCATGGCGCGTGACATTGGCCTAACTTGCTCGTCAAATTTTTTTCCCTTCGAACTCGCTTCTTCACTGTTTGGCCACGGATTCCATTTTAACGGCCAAAAACCCAAACCCTTGAGTTCTCGCGTCCCCGCCGGCCAATAAAGTTTCATTTCATGGGCTGACAACGTTCTTCCTCTGACCCTTTTTTTCCTAGTCCGAAACCGCGTGTTGGTTACGTACCTTTTTTTAGGGAGCCCCCTTTTCCCTTTGCGGCGAACAGGATAATTGTTCCTTTTCGATAGTCCCCCCTTTCCCTTTTTTCCCTGCGAGGACTGACGAAAGGCTTTTTTTTGTTTGTGCGACCCAGTCGGTCGAGGACTGGTTGAATGCGTCGGGTCTTCTTTCTTTGAACGTTTTTTGTTCTTCTTAGCTTTGATTTTATTTACGGAACCCTCAGGTTGTGACTAGGGTTATTCCCCCCCAGTGTAGCTGTTTTTTTTCTTCTTCTCTGATTTGTTTGTTACGTTTAGACCATAAACTGTATTTCCTTTCTTTCCCAGAGGTTAGTCCGTACAGGCCTTCCCAAATATTAATGTCTCCCCCTGACCAACCCACCCCCCCCCCCTACGACCCTCAAGCTCCCTCCCACCCACCCGCCCCGAAGACGCTCCATTTTCCCCCAATCCGCCTCGCCGTCCTTCCGTCTTTTGAATTTTTTTTTTGTTTAAAGCTCTTCTCGATTCTCTCCTGACCTCCTTGGCCACACGCAGGCCCTTTGCCGATTGCAACACCTTTTCTGTTTTCCGCGTTGTGTGCCCCCTCAAAGAGTGTCCTTTCTGGCCGGGAGCCTCCTACGTTCGTTGCCCCGGTAAGGTGAGAGTAGTGACACGAGGTTTTCTTTTCAACCCGCCCCCTCTGTTTTATCAAGAGAAATCTTGATAGCTCCCGTTCCTTTCTCCCTTTGTTGTGCTGCTTTCAAACCCATCCTTTTCGGTTTCGCTGCCCCCCCTTCTCGTTTTAGCTGTAGGGCACCCCCCCACCCCCAAACACAAGACACATTTTTATCCCTCACGGGAAAAACCTCCGCGCGCTTTAGAAGTAAGTGGGAGATGTCATTAATTTCTTTTTCACCCTTCATAGGTTAGTCCCTCCACCCATCCCCCATTGGGGTCTTCCCCTGGCTTCCCCCCCTCTTGTCCGATCACTCTTTTGGTCTGCCCAGAGCTCGATCCCCATGTTTTTTCGCGTTTGTAATGGAGTCCGAATTTGACCTTTGACATAGGCTGTTGCCGGCTATTTTCACGGGAGTCGTTTATTTTTTCCCTATCTCGACCATCTTGAGTTGAATGTTACTTGTAGTCACCCGCTGCGCTTTTATCCTTGCCTGAATTAGCACATTTTTCATTTGAAAACTCCCTCCATGTTGGGGTTGTGGGCTAACCGCAGGTTTCGTGTCCCCTGACCAAAAATCCGGCCCTCGCTCGATGTCCGTTTCTCAGGCCGTTTTATTATCGATCAGGGGACCCCCCCTCCTTTTGCGCTCGGTGCTTTTTCCCCTTGACGTTTCTTTAAGGCGAGTGCAAGATAGCGACCCCCCTGTGAGGGGAGATGTGATTTTTTCTTGACCCCGCGTGACCTTCGAGATTAACTGTTTCCGGCGTTCTTCCACCCTCTGGGCGCCCACATGATGTCCTGTTCCCCAACCTTTGATGATGGTCTGACTGCGTCCTTTTTCTTATTGTGTCTCTCTTCTTTTCTCCTCCTCCCCTGTTTTTCCTCCTGTTTTTCCTTTTTTGTGGAAGTAGTTCGGAATAACTGTGAAGTCCCGCTCTCCCCGTGTTTGTTTGCCTCACCCTCGGCGTTTTTTTTTCAAGGGGACATTCCGGTAAAGTGCCTACCGTTGAAGCGCTAGAGTTAAACGCAGAGTTGTCCTCCTCCTCCCTGGGGTTTGCTATCTCCTTCGCTTTCTCTTAAAAGTATAGCCGGACTGGCTTTTTCCTTTTCGCTTTGCCAGGACCCCACCTCTGGCAGCGTAACTCGAGATTTTCCCTCTGTTCTTTTCATCCCTCCCCGGTGTCAGTGGTTGTGCTTCTGCCCACTACCGTCACTCCGTTTGGTAGAGCGAGTTTATAAATTTGTGAAACCCGGCGCTTGTTTTCTTTTCGTTTTCGCTCTCTTTTCCCCCCCTAACCGTTGCCCCCACCTGCATCCCCTTTGTCGTTGTTTTTCCTCCCTTTTTCCCAAGAGGTAGAAAGGTCTATATCAAGTTTGCGGCCTGTTTCACTTTTCAATTCCCCTAACCCCTGCAGACATTGATGTTTGGCGGTTTTTTTTACAGTCTCCCCAGGGCCATTTATGTCTGGACACGTTTTTTTTGTCCTTTTTCCCACTATTTTTCTTAGGTTTACATTTGGACTTTACCTTTTCTTGATAGAGCGCACGAGTCGTGCCCCGGAAACCTACATTTGACCGCATCTCGCCCCACCAGGATTGCCCCCGCGGGCTCTCTTTTTTCAAGTTTCTAGATGAATATTTCTCATGAAATTTTCCTTTTGCTTGTCCCTCCTCTCGTTTCCGCCTCCTCGCTCCCGATATCTTTCGTTCTTGCAACGCGGTTGACTGTTTCCCGATATTTGTTTTGACGTTTTAGGTTCCCTCACTGTTTGAAAATGGATTTTGTTAGTCCCAATTGAGTTTTTCCTTCTCCCTGCTTCCTCCGGAACAAAAACACTCTGGGTGCAGTTTTTTGTTGTGGACTTTGTCTTTTTTCTTTCCTCTTTTTTGCTTCGGCTGCTTCCCCGAGTTTTTTTGGGACGCCTTTCTTGGGCGCGGGGCCCGCTGTTTTATCTATGATTTTCGACGCGAACACCAAACCATTCCGTTCCCCCCCCTGGACCTTGTGCTTCCCCCCCTGCTGTTTTGGGTTACGGCTCACTCAATCTCCGAGTCCCCCCCACGTGGAGAGCCACGACTAGGCTACCCCAACCTCTTAAGTCCCCACTTGCGATGTTTTCTAACCGTGGTCCCAATTTCTCTCTTCCTTGTATGTGTCCTCTTTTTCTCTGGGGACTGAACCACAATTTTCTTCCCGGGCCTCCGATTGCAGTTCTCGCCGGTCCTTCCCCCCCACCGCTTCCGGCTATGTAGATGGAAGGTTACTGTGCAATGACTAGTTTTGTCCCCCCACCCCCCCCCCCCCCAAACCCCCGGAGTGTAAGATTCCATTAATTGGTGTTGTTTTTGTTGTCCTTCCCATCCTTCTCCTATCTTTCCGTGTGCCCCCCCCCTTAGGCCCGGTTTTTCGTCAGCCATTGCTTAATGTTTTGAACCCTCTGGTCCGCCTGGTTTCGGAACCCTACGAATTTGTCGCCCACCCGCTTTTTGTCTTTTGTCGGTTACAGTTGATAATTATGTTCGACTATCAGAATGGTCTTCTCCTACCGTTTGAAGCCTTCTTTTTTTTCTGTCGAGTTCTGCCCCCGACCTTCCCCTCTCCCACCACCTCGCTACCGGATAATACATGGCAGTCCTTTACGTGTTTTAAATCGTTGCAAAACATGAGTTTCGCGAGACTGGCCCCTTATTAGTGCGTTCTTCCGAAATCAGTCTTTTCCCCTTTTTGCAGACGAAACCCCAAATGCCCGCCAATGCGGCTTTCCCCCTTTCTCTTTGCGTTGTTCTCTGCCAGGGGGGTTGACTACAAAGGCTTATTTTCCGCAACGGTTGTCCGCCGATGTCCCTGTCGGACCCCCCCTGACTGAAAAACTTTTTTACCCCCCATTCTGCTTTAGGTTTTTTTGCCAAGCATTGTCCAGTCGATGCCCATTGTCCCTTACCCCTCTTTAGGTTATGCGAAACGTATCGCTTTTTTTCATCCCGGGAGGTCCAGTCCTATCAGTTTTTATCCCCACTCCTGTTCGTTCTTTCTTCCGGTAATATCTATTTTGATTTAAGTTTCCGCCCCCACCTCCCGGCGCGACCTTTAAGAAGACTTCCCTTGCGCTCCCCTTTTTACCCTTCTTAGCTTCCTCCTCTCCAAATGGCTGTTAGCTCTCGCCCCCCAGGTCTTTACGTCATGATCCTTTTCGTGCTCTAGCCCCCCAGTGGCACTTAAGAATCTTTCTGAAGTGTAACTTTTTTTCCTTCCGCCCCCCGGTTTCTCCAAATGCCTTCCTTCATAATCTTTCCGGATACCTGATTGCACTTCGTCTTCCTTTTTCGTCTTTTCTCACTATTGGTAGGTATTCCTTTCAGGGTTTTTTTTTCTTCGCCGTCTCTTCGCTGGTAATTGGAAGTACTCTTGCTACCTTTCTTTTTTATTTCCTTCCCCCCCTCCTAGTCCCCCCAAAGTACGGGTGAAGTTTTGTGTCCACTTCGGGCAGTTGCGAGACCCACCCCGGGGTCCGGGAGGGTTCTGACGATCTTCCTCGCGGGGCTCCTTCTTTCCGACTCGACACAGGCACGCCCACCGCGCTTTTTTTAATTGCTAATACGCGGCGGTCTCATCCCCTTTTTTTTCCCCCCATTTTTTCTGTTTTTTGGCCGTTTTTTTCCATTTTTTTTTTTTTTCTTTGTACGTTTTCAGTAGGCCTCCCTACCCTCCCTTCCCGGCCTTCTTGAGCGCCAATTGGGGCGGACAGCATATGTTTTTTTTTTCTTGTTCCTCGTGGAATTTCATTCGAGACTTTTCTACTATCCTCCTTTTTTGTTTTTTTTCTATTGTCTTTTTGTACCAGGAAACCTCTTCACGTCAACCGTTTTTTTTCTCCCGATTCTGTGTCTTACGTCCTATTTTTTTTTTTTTTTTCAAAGAAGGACCCTTTCTTTTGAGGTCTGCATCCTTTCCCGCTTCTCCGGATGCATACACTTTTTTTCATTGCCCCTGGCTTTGTATGAACCGACGTTCCTTTTCTTATACACTTCTTATTTCTCCCCCCCGTTTCCCTGTGTTTTTCCCTGGGCGGAGGGTTCGGTTAGGGTTATGTTTTTTCCCTTTTTTATGGCTCCTGACCTTTCATTGCGCCACTGATTTACTTGCTGGTGGTTTTTTTCAGAGATCCTTTCATGCCCCTCGCACTTTTTTTGTCATGCAACTTAAAAGTAACGTTTTGTTTAGTTTTCCCGTCCACTTTCCCAATATTGGTCGTTCTACACGATTTCGGAACGTTCCCTTTTTTTTTTTTCTTGCCCTCCCAGTTTACCCAGCCCCTGACGTTCCCCTCGCCCCCCAGATGGATCCCCGACCACTCTTCGCTTGCGTCCGTAGCTTTGATCCTTTTTTCTTCCAATTCGCACGAATTGCAGAGAACGATAGGTTGAAGTCCCTTGGGGCGAAGATCACCATTGAATTACTCCCCTGTTTCCATTTTTTTAGAGTAAGTGACCCTTAGGAGGTAATTTAACCAAATTTCGACGAATGTTCAGTGCTACTGAAAATAATGGCCCAGCATTATCATGTCAGGGCTCCCAGTTTGATGGACGAACAAGTGGTCCGGGCGGAGACGGGATGGGCAGCCGACCCAACGTTGCTTTCTCCGCAGATTGACCTCTTTTTTTCGCCGCTTTTGGAGTAGAAAAAACGCTTGACATCCCCCCCATAGCCGGCGCGCCCGGCCACCCCTGAAAGCGTCTGTCCCCTTCTTTTCGATCCCCTTTATTTTATGTGCTTTATC
>Ga0179591_1219482_pt1 | contig 22515 bp, 27 predicted proteins | sample CZOMad2_1_08_16f_FD_182891 | JGI IMG/M metagenome (GOLD analysis project Ga0179591, IMG submission 182891) | Vadose zone soil fungal communities from Angelo Coast Range Reserve, California, USA - CZOMad2_1_08_16fungal (PacBio error correction) | ecosystem: Environmental > Terrestrial > Soil >... | reverse complement strand
AGCCTGCATTTTTTTTTACGTCTCCAAGCGCCCTTGTTCGATTCAGTACCGAAACAACGTTTCTAATAAGCGTTTTAATAGAATCTGGGTCCCTAGCTGCAGGATTTTTTCCGTCCTTATTCCCGAGCCCCCCTTTACCGCGGTTTCGTTTTTGAGGTCTTTTTTCTGAAATTTTGACGGCGCATCCGCTTTCCAAGTTCCCCGACCCCGTTGTGCGATCTGTCACAGCAGGTGGGATGAGTTGAAATGCATCTGCTCTCGTGGCCCTTTCCATTTAAAATGATCAATTGGTTAACTTATAGCCCCGGGGTCCCCTCATTGCCTCAATTTTTACTTGCAGCTCACCCCTGGCGACCCCGTTCACGCGTTGTCTCGCGGCAGGCCTTAGAAATCCCTTGCTGAGACCACTTTCCTCGACCAAGGTCCGACCCACCGGGCAGCTTAAGTTTGCTTATCGCTTACGATTGGTTCTTGTGAAACAGTCTTCCCTCCTACCCAATCGATGTCCGCCCCCCCGAGGCTTTCGTTGTGTCCAGAAAGGCCCTTTGGCTCTGTTAAAAGATTGTTTTGGCGGTGTCCGGTGTATCCAATGCCCTTTTTGCCGGACTGCTTTATTTCTTTTTACCGCGTTACCTATGCTTTCGAGGACGATACATACTTTCTCATCGCTAGAAGGTTTATTGAGGGCGGCGACGCCAATAAAGCTTCCTCCGTTTTTTTAGCAAGAGTGTATCTGGTCGTGCTGTACTTCCTCCGATTTCCAACCCCCCCGACGATACCAATTTCGCCGCGCCATCCCTTTTTTCCGCGGGCGATGTTTGAGTCTCCGGTCTCCGGACAAAGTTCACTGAGTTGGTGTCCTCTTCGCAGCTCGTGCTTTTCGGTTGTCCCTTATCTTCGAATTATCGTTGCTTATCGGCGGATGCCCCGTCCATCTTGCCACCCACGCCTTGACAATACTAGTTTCGAGCTGTTTGAAGACCACTCTTAATGGACCGCTGTGTTACGTTCTGCCCTTTTCGTCTTCCTTTTTCGGATTCGAATCTCCCTGGTCCCAAAAAATATTTTACGGCTCGGAAAGCCCAAACCCTCCTTGCCGAATTTCAGGTTCAGCACAAACCTTTACACCCCCACAACAAGTGCGCGGTTGTATTTCTCTCGGGAAACTTGCCTTCCAAAGGTTCTTTTCCGTTCTTTTTGGTACGTTTTTTTACGGGACGTGATTCACCCCTACGCGGCCATTGACGCGCCCCCTCCGCGTTTGCGACTCTCATGAGGGCCCGTCCCCCCTCTCATAACTCTGCCCACCTCCCCCAGCTCACGTCAAGGATTCCTTGCACCAATAGCCCGACCATCTCGAAACTGACCGGAGGTTCGATGGAGCTTTTGCTCCCACTCTTCCTCTGTGCCTTACTGAGCCCTTTCCCATTTTTATTTTTACGTCCGGATCGTAGGCGGGTGAAGTTTGGAAATTCAAATCTTTTTACTGCCACCATTTTTACTCTTTTTTTGAAACACTTAAAGTTCCTCCGTTGTTGTTGTTGAGATGCTTGTCTGTTCCACCGCCGCAACCTTGACCTCTTACGCAACGTTGACCCCATTCTACCTTTCTTTTCCGATCCACGAGCAGCCCAGTCATACAGTTCAGTGTTGTGTTGCGCTCTCTGACTGTCTTGCTGAACAGTGTTTCTTCTCTATGATGATTCGTCGCTTCCGTGCTTTAACTTTTTTGACTTCTCTTTATTGCCTGGTAGTTTTGCTTTTTACTGTCGTAGAACGACCTCCTCGACGCACCGCCCCGCCGCCACTTGTCCACGGACATTGGACGACCGTTGGAGCTTCCTTTCCCGCGCTTACTCCCTCGCGCTTTTTCATTTTGCTCGGTGTACGTTTTCTAGACCGCGCCTCCCGCGCGCCCCGCGGCCGGCTTCCGCACATTTACCTTCCGATTTGTTGCACTTCGCGGAAAACTTTTTTGTCTGTTCGCTCTGGCCCGGAACCTTTCTTCCGCGTGGGTCCCTTCACGTCTCTTGATCACAACACTATCGGGGCTCCGCCCCAGAAGGCCCACACCCGCCTACTTAGAGGTTTGGCGGCCCCCAGCTCAGTTTCCGTGTTCCCGCCTCCTGCCGCACAGCCTTCTTCGGCTTTCCGCGTGATAGACGAACCGAACCTCTGAACTGCCACTCACTTCCTTTCGTTCCTTGAGTAACGCTTTTGCTTTTCACTTCTGTCCTCCGCCTCGCTTCCCTTTTTGTCCTGGCGCCGACTAACCCCTTACCTGCCGCCACTTAGTTTCTAGTCGAACCCCAGTCTGACTCCCATTACCAGAGACCTTTGCGCTAACTATTGTGCATTGGTGGAGAAAGAACTTTTAGCCTCGCGCCCCTTTGCTGTACTTCCCCCTTTCCCCCGCTCTGACATTTGACTTGACCGCAGGTACAGCAGATCCTCTTCCGTTTACCAGGTTTCTCGGCCACCAATACAACATGTTCACCTGCGAACTGATACCTTAACCGCCCTCTTTTTTTGTGGACATTTTCTCTCTCATCTTTATTCCCTTTCATTCAAAGCAAGCCGGAACGGGTAGACAGGGGCCTCCTCTCTCTCACCCCCATTCCGTCCTCCGCCTCATTTTACGTTTGATCAGTTTGTTAATGCCTTGATTTCCCCTTCCTTTCGGTCCCCTTTTTTCTCTGTGAGCAGCGATGTCTTTTTTTCCAGCCTCCCCTTAACGCTTTGGAGCGGCTTGTAGCGAATTTAGACGACCATCTCACTCCCCCACCCCACCTTTGCTCCGGGATTGACTGAAACATTCTTCTCTATGTGAACCCCTCTCGCTACATTTTTCTTTCAGCGGCAATGGAGATCAGGTCTTTTCCGTTATTCCAACACCCACCCACCAACGGACCCCCGCACCACATACCGGGTATCAATTCAGAGTTGCAATTTCAATCGGAACGTCTTGCGGCAATCTATCTTGATTAACACTGTTGTTCTCCTCCCTTGTGGTCGCCTTGTTTGACACCAGCTTACACGCTTCTCCTAGTACATACTCGTTGGTGTTCCCCTATAATTTTTTTAATCGGTCGACCACAGGACAAAGAGGCCCCCCCTGCAACGATTTTCCACAAGATAGACCTTCACTTTTTTGAGGAGTTTCGATTGAAAGGCAATTTTTTACCTCGCCCCCATCCCTATTTTTCGACGATTCCATGCCGCTACACAATCGATGCTTCTTCCCTCCCTCGGACACTTAAAGATTGGGTTCCTTAGCTTGTTTTCCTTTATTTTTTTTGTTGTGGCCACGAGGGGACCCCCCCCCTTTCACGTTGGCACCCTCGCAATGCGCTGCCCCACGCGTTGCCGGGGAGGAAGCTGTCGACTTTTGCAGCAGTTTTTTAGTCGACAATGCAGCAGTTTTCTCCAGCTATTTTTTTACCCGCGGGGCATTGCCCTTTCACCGCAAAACGTTCTTTACTGCCCCCCCCTCCCCCCCCCCCCCCCCCCCCCCCCCCACCCGCCCCTTTGTCCGCCTTTTTGCACCCTTTTTTTTTAACTGCGAGAGTGCGTATTTTCCCTGCAAGTCCCCCCGCTTTGTTTTTGACCTGCTTCCGCGAAAGCTGGAGACTATTTTCCGACTGCCTGGCGTTCTTGCCTCACGTTTTTGCACAGGACGGGTTCTCACGCGCGCACCTCTTGTTTATACACCCGCGTCCGCGCTTTTGCGGCAAGTCCCTCATCGCATTACCAGAAACCCCCCCTTGCGTTTTGGCACCCCTATTTTCGGCGCGTCCTGATTTCTTTTTCTCACCAATGCCTTTTCTTGCCGACCTGCTAAGGGCTTTTTCGGTCCGTCAGTTGATCGGTTCGAGGACCCGCTCCGCTATTTTTTGGTGCTTTCTTGGCCCTCCGGTTGTCAAAACGTCTTCTGGTGCGATGTACAGACTTTTCTTCGCCCTCTTTTTTGTCCGCGCATAGATGCTTGGTAGCGTGCCCTTTTTCAGACATCTTTCTGAAACTCCCCTCCGCGCGGGACCTTATTTTTTTCGGAACCAACTTTTCTGCTACCGTAGCGCAGCCAGGTTTGCGTTTTCGTGAGGTATTCTTGAGACTTTTCGTTGATTTTGCCGGCCTTTTCCCCTGATTTAGAGTTCGATATAAGTGATTTTTTTTTTTTTACGCACCCAACATACCTCTTTTCTTTCACGCCACAAGGTTGACTATCGTCGTACCCTCGGCGCGTTCGTCTCCCCAACCGCCCCCACTCTTTCCTCGCCCAGCCGCTGCCCCCACGCGAGTCCCCAATCGGAGTCTTCGTTTTACGCGTACAACACTTTTTCTGCTGCTCTCGTAGTTTCATCGATGGGCAAATTCCGGATTTTTTTGTCCTTTCTTTTTCCGTCCTGCGTCCCGGCTCACACACCTCGTCAAGAGCTCCACCCCCCTTGCAGATCCGCGGCGCGGATCTCGATAGAGAAAGAAATCCATCTGGGCACCCGACCCCTCCGCGGCGAGTTTTTGAGCGTTTTACCAGTCACTTATACCACGCCTAACGGCCCGTAGCCTGCACCTGCCGCCGTACTTTGTAGAATGCATACACAACGTGCGCGGAATGAATTGCGTTTTTTCGGCTTGCCCCAGACGAATCTCTTTCTTTTTTCTCGTCGTCCTGTGGCTCGCGCTTCGTCTGGACCGGCCCCGGATACGCTCCCTCACAATCGCTGGAACCACCGTCTACAGTCGTCTTCCGCACACATCCTCAGTCCGTCTTCTCAGCCAGCGTGCGCCTTCTCTCGCCTTCCATTTCGGTGGTGGTGCTTTTCACTCTCTAGAATCGCACGATCAGTCTGACGTAGTGCCTTCGCCCAGTCTTGATAGCGATATTGTCCGCTGCGCCAGGCGCCACCTCCGACAGACTGACGCCCTATTGCGGTATTGTACGATCGCCTTTTATTCGCTTTTTCGGGACCCCTGTTTGGTATGGCATCGGCCTCCGCCGCACCTCGATTAACACTCTCGGCATTGCTTTTTCGTTCCGTAGATTGACCACTGGTCTGGCTTTAATAGTTCCGCTTTTGTTTGCATCTCTCCGCACACGACAAGCCGTTACCCCCTTTTGTCAACGTTTTGGAACGCCCCCAATCCGAATTCATCTTTTTTTCTCACCCGTCTACAGACTTCCTCAACTCGCGCGCACTCTGGGCGAGCGCCCCACAGCCACCCTTCGAAGTTCTCGATTACCTCCCGACCGCAATATCTGGCCATTGGAAACCAACGAGTTTCCTGTACCCTGAGGCCGCTCGCCACCCTCCCTCTCTCTCCCGCGGCGCTGAGTATTTTCGCCTTGTTCCGCCTCCTTGGCCCTTACTCCTCAATTTAGTTCGAGACCCCTGTCTCCCCGAGTACTTCTGCTAGATTAACTTTTGGTGCCCTTAACTCAAAGAAACATTCTAACACCAACGATTCTTCTCTCTCCCCGATTTCACCTACCATCTAGAAGGTTCTCCCAATACTTTTGAGTGTGGAGACAACCGACACGCGCGCCCCTGTTTCTCTCATGGACTTGTTCTGCTCGCTTATTCACCTGATCCCCTGCTCCAGCTCCCCCCCCTCTGGATTCCTTTTCCACGCTTGTTCTCTTCCCCCCTTACTAATTGATGAGGTAGCAGCTAATATCCCCGCGTTCTCGTCCATCGTCTTTCCCCAAGACACTTCAGAGGCACAAACAAACCCATCTAACAAAAAGTACCCAACGAAACCGCGAAACGCGCGAATCGCCAACCAAAACGAATCGAAGAATAACACACCACACCAAACAATAAAAACAAATACCCGGCCAATGGCGTTGATCCCAAGACCCCCACAAAAAAGTTCTTCCAAGAACAGAGAGTCAACAAAAGAGTTCCAAGAGGCGGAATTTGCACGAAAAAAAAGCACCAACCTACCCACCAAAAGAGGAAAACAACCACCAAAAACAAAGAGCACACAAAACTCTCTCCAATTTCTTGTAAGCAGTCAACCTGCTGACAGACAAACATGAAAGCAAAACACGAAACGGCTTTCTCAACCCCGACTTTAACAACAAAGACAAACCCCATCGCCAACGAAGAATCAAGACTAACATCAAAAAAGAAACCAAAGAGAGAAAACAAACAAAAAACAAGACCAAAGTAGAAAAAAAAAAAAACTTCCCAAACACACACCACCACAACAACCTCAAAAGGCCCGGGACACCCCGAACAACAACCACAAACGTGACACCACACTCATTAACAAAACAAGCCTAACAGAAGGAAAAACTACACACCAAAAGAACATATATAATAACATTTCCTCCATAACTTCACACCAGAACACAAACCCCCTGCCCCCAAACCACACCACCAATTTATGATCCAAGTTCATATTGTTCACCACAAAAAACTGAAAGAGACCACCGCCAAACAACCAAGACACATCGTAGAAAAACACAAAAACTCCACAAACGCAAGTAATCAGCAGAGACGAGTGCACAAAAGGTTTTATCCCAGTTACATCTGCCCTCACCCATACAAAGCGAGGACAGAGAACAACCAACACCATATTTGACACACATGAAACACACCTAAGTGGTGCCCACGCCCAAAGATCTCCGAGGAATGGTTTACCAAGACAATTTACCCCCACCATTCGCCACCCCCCCAATCTCTTTTCTTCCCACCCCCCGCACGTACATGTTAGTGACTGAGACATCTAGTCCACAAGCCAGCATCCACCCCAATATAGTATACACAGAATTCCTACCCCCATGCCTCCTCAGCCATTCTACTCCACCCACCCCCCCGAGAACGAAGATTTAACACACCCCTCATCTTCCAAAGAACCACCCAGACACCAACCCACACACCCACACCAGGGTTCCGACCAACACCCACTTAAACCGGACAACACTCTTTTAACAGAAGAAAACTGCATCCATAGACCCTTCTACATCGACAAGAAGTCAATAATACTTACAAATTTCACACTCCCCCCAACCACACAAGCAACCAAAACCAAAAACCACCTTAAACTCAAAGCACATCATCCCATCTCACACAGAAAACAACAACACGGAAGCCACATACCCACAATCATGGTCATCGAAGGGTGGCCCATAGTGTGTCTGTTACCTTCAGCCCAAGTTTGACTAGTGGGTATTCTTCGGGCACTCCCCCCGTGTGAGGAGAAGCGCTGCCACCCGCGTGCGTTTTTGAGATCAGAAAGTCCCCCTCTTCGATGGTGGTTTTAGTCCTGTCAAATGAATAGTGCGTGGCCGGGCATACAAAATGATAAAACTCTCTTGAACCCGTTTCTTTATCGTCTTTGCGTCTGCACTTTTCAGGGAGAGTAGTACCAGACCCGTGCCTCTTTTTTCGTGGAAATGCCTTTCTCCTTTCCAACCTGGACGATTCACTCTTCCCAGAGAAAAATTCAATGGCTATAGTGCGTTCGCAGTCCTGCATTCATCTTTCTTCCCCTTCTTACTCAACTCCCCCCTTGGCGATTGTGCAGTCTAATGTGTTCCAGACCTCCCCTTGAGAAGACCCGGCGGTTTTTTTGTACCTGATTTTGCCCTTCTCGGCGTGACTTTTGGTTTTACCACCCAATGCCAATAGTTTTCCTTCTGCGAAGGGCTGTTAGGTTTTTTGTTCTTCTGTCGATTTCCTCTCAACGTTTTGTTAGTCAGGTTTCTTTTGGGTCTCCAAGTGAAGGTAGGTGCTTTCGGGCCATACGTTAGAAAATCGTTTTTCTTCCGAGGCGCGAACTAGGTCTATCTTTAGCGGGGAAAGGATATCCAAACTTCCTAATCATGCCGCAGGTTTATATACTTGAGTTGGCTAGCCTTCTCGAGAACCCGAACCTTTCTTTTTGCAGTCTCCCCTTGCCATGCTCTTTTTCGGCGCGGGATAGTATGGAGTCATGAGAGTATGTTGATCGTCTGACGCTTGCACCCATTCCCCAGATAAATTTTAGATTCTCCCCTCTCTCCCTCTATTTCCTGACCCATATGTCCCGTCTTGTTCGTCACTAGCAACCAATGTTTGGATTGGCTTCGAAATCGCGGTGGACCGCCCCCCACCTTGGAATAGCCACGCCGCTTCGGCCCCCCCGTCTACTCCCCCACAAGTGCGATGGAGTCTTCTCAGTCTGGACAGGGCGTCCCCCCGATCCACCTTTCTTTTCCTAACCCGTCCAATTTTTCCCTTGGGAACGATTGTGCGACCTTTTAGGCGGCGGCGGCGGTGCTTCTCCGTAATGAGGCCCCCCCCCTCCACCTTGCAATCCCCTAGAAACCCCCTCACCCCCCCCCCAAGAAGAGAGGAAGACTTGACGGGCAAGAGACACTCGGGTTTTACCACAAGGACAGAGGAAGGCCAGCAGAGTCCGTTGATACCCCACTTTTTTTCCTTCCCGGATTTTTTTTCACTCCCCTCGCCTGATCGTAGTGATATCTGCTAGTACTTGGTAGAATTTTCCCTCACCCAAAGTTGTAGCTCTGTTTCGGCGTTGCCAGACATCTAGTAAATCAATCCTAAGTTTTTGGTTTGAGGACGCGTCTTGGCAAACAGAAGCCCCCTCCTTTTCCTTACGACCTTTTTTTTCTGTTGACCCACTTTTCTCCCATCCTCCCTTAGTGTATACTACCCGTATAGCTCTTGGGAAGGAACTTTCCCCATCCTGGAGGAATTAGTAACCCACCAAACAAAAAGCTCAGTCTGACAAATTCCACGAACTGATGACAAAAACCCACCGGCGGCAATCGAGAAACAATGGAAACCCACAGACACAACCCACAACTGAAGGTGAGACATCTAAAGAAACCACAAAAAAACAAACAACCACAAACAAAAAAACAAACACACACACCACATCATCATACCCTAGATCGCAGAATTAAGTTACTCCCGAGACTTTAACAAAAACAAGAAAACAACAACGTAACAACACCAATCGCGTACAAACAACACCAAAAAAAAGAGAAAAAAACTAGGGCACCGGGAGAAACGAAAAAACAAAATCCACAAAGTTAACACGCAAGAAAAAACAACAACAAACACCATCAACCAAAAGGACAAAGAAACGAAACAACAATATGCGCACATCCAGAGAACCATAAAAACAAAAAAAAAACCATCACCACAAGGATCAAGAGTCACTACTGCACACAAATCAAAAGAAAAAGAAGACACAACAACAAAACCGCAAGAAAAAAACCCACAAACAGAAGAGGACTGAGAAACGACAAAACAAGAGAAAACAGAAGAAATTTCCATGAAGAACAAAAAAAAAAAAACACAAAAAAAAATAAACGAAGAACAAGGGTCGGAAAAAGAGAGGAGAGACACCTGAACTCCAGCAAACAAAAGGACAGACATTTAAACAAATATCAAACCTCTTCAAGACAAACATCAACTAGGAGAAAGACCCAGACACCAAAAAAAAAACCAAAACCCACACAGGGCGAACCACAAGGGTACACTACCTGAAAGTCTTGGACAACAACGACAAGGACATAAGCCAAGAAGAAAAGGAAAAGCAAAACAACAAACCAGAACAACGCAACCCAAATTCTCAAACGAGATGACCCCCCCACCAATCCCACATGGGCAGAAGTACCACCACCGAAAACCAAAAAAACACAGATCCAAAAAACCATAAAAACACAAAAAAGTGATCTATCAAGTAAAAAAAACCACAACCTACCACCACACCAGAACAAAACGATCGTAGAGCAAGAGCACGCTGAACCCGGAACCAAACAACACAAAAGAAATGTTACACGAACATGACTGGAGTAAAGCGCAAAACGACACGACCAAAACGCAACCCAGACCACAAAGAAACTAACCGGTTATAAGAAGAGAGTACAACACCGAAACCCGACCACGAATCAAACCATGGATATCTACAACTTAACAGAACCGAGGAAAACAACAACACAGAAAGAAAGAAAATCTTAGCAATAGATAAGCGCCCAAAGGGAGAAACACTCCACCACAAGACCTTATACACAATACCAAAAAAAGTATGTACCCAAAGAAAAACACTAAAAGACCTCTCAACAAACCAGCATATACTAAAAGAACACAAACAACAACACCCACAAAAACACACACCACACAAACCAAAAACACAAAACCCAAACAAAACAAACCACTCACAAACACCCAACCCCCACACAAAACCAAAACCCCCCCCACAACCAAACCACAACACAACACAACACAAACCACAAAAACCCCACAACAAACACCAACCAACCCCACAAACACAAACCAAACAAACACAACCAAAAAACCCCACACAACAACACCACACACCACACAACAAAAAACCAACAAAAAAAAAAAACAAACACACCAAAAACAAACCACCAAAAACCAACACCCCAAACCAACAAAAACACCCAAACAAACCCACAAAACAACAACAAAAAAAACCACAACAAAAAACCCAAACAACACAACCCACAACCACACAAAAAAAAAAAAACACACACCACCACAACACAACACAACCAACAAAACACAAACAAAACAACCCAAAACCCAAACACACCACACAAAACAAAAAAACCCCAAACCCCCCAAAACACACTTCAATTTCGAAGACACTGCACCCTTTTGACCTTTGAACACCGTTTCTTTCGTCCTTCCCTATCCTGACTAAGCCCATAACATCCAGAAGTTCTGGTCCCCCCTCACCTGGTCCTTTGAAAGCAACCCGACATTTCCGCCCCGCCGCAAAATAGTTTTGATCCCCTCGAACTTCCTTTCCCTTTCCTCCTTCTCCTTCCTCCCAGACCCTCTAGCTGGTCGTTCCTCCACTGGTTAGCTGACAAGGATACTTGCCGCGGCCCACCCTACTACCCGAACATGCGGGGGACTTACCCTTTCTCGTCCCCTTTTGCCCGCCCTTCCTTCACCGAACTCCCCGGAATGTTTATGAATGTTATCTCCTTAAAACAGTCCTGCCCACCCCGATACCCGGTTTCCGTGAGTTTGATCCCCCCATTGGTTTCTTGGTACGCACTTCCTATTCTTCCTCTCAAATGCGCGCCAGACCTCTCCGACCCCGCCGTTTTGCAAGAGGCTTTTCCTCCTTCCACAACACCCACTTTTCCCTCCCAAGCACCCCCAGGTTTCTCAACACGCCCCTAGATTCCCACCCTTGGGATTACTCGGTAACAACAGTCAATATATTTGAACCCCAGATCGATCCCATCCTCCATTTTAATCCTCGGGACCTTTCGATTTCCCCGGGTTTTTTTTCTGACTTCCCGCAATCCAAATGAACCTCTCATTCTCATGTTTGTTTCATAAGTTGAAGGTCCCTCGAACAAGCCGTTGCTCGGACCTCAACGCACCACACAAACACACTGACCCCTCTTGAGCTAATGCCGATTTCCTCACCGTTTGCCCAGTGCTATTCTATTTTCCTCCCTTCTTGGTTGTTGTTGTATCTCTCTTCAGCCCTTTCAATGCTTGTTTTTCCCTTTTCGCCCAAAAGGAGCGGACTTCTTGGAACTCACGCTCTAAAGATATCCTTCTGGTGGGGATTGACCAGGAACTTTTTGACAACCTCCTGCTCACAGCGGTTTTCGCCACTCTTCACGGTTTTTTTTTCCCTTACATTTCAGCCACAAACAAATTTGTTCCGATCCCTCCATTCCGCGTCTCCCCGACTCTTTCGCTCTTCGGGGGTTACCTTAGCATTGAAGATTTTTTCGCTCCTCCCGGATTCCCCATTTTTTCCTCCGCCTTGGCGTCGGTCTGTTTTGGATACTCGGTTGCGGCGCCAACCAACCACCTCCAAACACAGAGACCAACCACAAACAAAGCAGATGACGACAAAACCCACAACGACCTGCCCCAAACCCAACACGAAAGCTCAGTCACTAAAACACCCGTCTCCAAACCAAACTTACCTCTTCCGATGTTCCCGTGACGACAATGAGCTAACTGTAGGAGTGGACCTAGGGGACTTCCCCCTTGATCCAACTAGCCGTTCCCCCCAAGTTCTTATTCTGCCTGATTGACGCCTCTTGCAGGAGAGAGTAGTAAAAATGCGCCCCCTTCCAGGCTTGCGTTTCCATTGACGCGTCTCCCATCCTCTACGAGAAACTATTCCCTCGGAAAATTCACCGGTCGGTGTAGTAGCGTCTTACGGTGTCCTACGGTAAGCGACAAAGATTTTACTTAACTCCCTCTCTTTGAGCTTTTCTTCATTCTCTTTGCCTCCTCGAGCAGACCCCCTTGGTTTCTGTTAACCACATTGATGCCGTCTTGTTTATTTCTTCTCCCCCAATTGCCCATTAGTTTTGCTTGAAATGCGCTGGCTTTGTAGGTTCTGCTTTCCAGGATCTGTTCTATTCCTTTTATCCTGATCTTTTGTTCGTTCCTTTTTCCTTTTTCTTTTTTCTCCTTCTCCCCTCTTGAGGTTAAGACAACCTCTTCGGGCTGGCAGACGTAGTTCACCAGTGTTCTCCTGAGGAGCCAAGAGTGAGTATAGTCTCTGGTCCCCGTACGCTAATGTCTTTTTCATCCCTCATCCTCTGAACGCTGGGAGAATCTAGAGTTTTTTGATCCGGATTTTCGGTACACCTTTTTGAACTTCTCTGTGGCCAGATAGTTCTTCGGGATTCGTCTCCCCTTCTAATCTGTCTTTCTTTTTTATTTCGGTCGATCTCTCTCCCCGCTCACTTTAGTTTTCAGTCGTCGATCCTTCCTTCGTTGACGACCCATTGGACTTTTTCCATTTTCAACAGAGGACCCCATGTTTTTCCTTGGCTTCGCGCTCGTCCCCCAACCTCGGGTCCCCCCGTTTTTTCCGGACCCCCCCTGCCCACCCCTTTTATCGCAAACGCCGTCCCCGCCTCACCGGATCTCCCCCAGGTGCGAGGTAGCGGGCGTTCCAAGCCGCTCCTTGAAAATGCGAATCGGTGCGCACTTGCGCCTCCTCTGTTCCTTTCCGCCTATCTTTTTCTTCTGTTCTTTTGCTCCCAAAAAGTGAGTGGTCAATCCACGAACGAGCTGTACCCTTCCAAAACACAACCCCTCCCAGGCCACCCACCCCAGTCGATCACAAAACTGCTGGCTGCGCCTACAACCGAGTCCCCCCCCCGGGCACGCACAAGCCCGCCGGCGCGGACAGGTCTATCCTTTCTTTTCTCCCCCCCTTTTTTCTTTCCTCCGGTTTTCCCTGCCACGTCGCCGTAGGGAGACTCTGCTCTTATGATTGTCCCATTTCGTTAATTCTGCTTTTGCGGTTGCCAGAAGAACTTATCTTGCCTCCTCCTAAGTTTTTTTTTTAGATCTATTCTTGTCAACCTTCCACCCTGCCTTTTCCTCCTTCCACTTTTATCGCCTTTCAAAATATACGCTCGGATACTCCACGATCGCTTCTTTGTGCATGCGGAAACTTACAGTCACGTGGGTTTTCGATAGATCTGGCAATGAGTTTGATGGTTAGGTGCCTTATTTCTTTCCTTCTTTTCTCTCTCTAGGATTGCCTTTCCTGCCTTCTCCTTGTTACTTCTGCTAGTTTATTCCTCTTTATGTTGACGTTTCATCCCAGCCGACGCCTCCATAGCGGTCCAATCCTGATTCCCTTTGAAGATGATTCTTCCTCCCTGTTGTGATGGGTCTTTAAAGCGCTCTACCCTTCTTCCTGCCCTTGTTGTTGCTTTTCTTTGTTCGCTCTCTTTTTGGCCTATTTCGCAGGTTGGCTGTTTTTCCTTTAAGTCCCGAGCGTGCAATCTTAGAACAGAAAACCCTGTTTTTCCTTCCACTATGGGCCCTTAAACCCTCTTTTTCCCGACTTAGTGTTTCCCCCCCTCCTTTTCTTCTCTCTGCCCTAAAGTGATATTTTTGTTTCGCGCCCCCCTGACCAACGTCAGCTGCCATTTGCCACGTGGCTTTTCTCTGGGGGGTTCCGGTCCCCCCCCTCCGTTTCCCGTGTTTTTTTCCTAGCTCCTGCCCCCTTTTCTATATTAGTTCTGATAGGTGTAGTGAGCCGAATTGTACCTGAGGACAGTGTCCTGCGTTCCCTTCCTCTTTTCCGCTCCTCCGTGGAGCCCTTTGATAAACGTAGTTCCATCTTTCCTTCCCTTGTTCTTTTTGCACCCGCCAAAAGACCACAGTACGAACAAACCGATAGTATTCTCTTCCCCTCTTCTTCCTCCGCCCTCCCCGCCCTCTCCTTTTTTCCCTCAACATTTTTAATTGGGCTCCAACCTGATCGCGGACTCGTGTGCCTTCCCCCGGCCTTTTCTTTCGTCTTGCACCAACTTGAGCCTTCCTCCTTGCGCCCTCTGTCGTCCTCCCCCCTATGTTTCTTTCTCTGGCCCTTGATTACTTGACTTTTCCCCGCAGGCCCGAATTGCCGTACAACACCCCACCCGCGTTGGCTCGGCCATTAGCTTCTATAAGAAAGGCAACCGCGCAGTACAGGCCGACAGCATTTCCGCCTCCTTCTTTTCTCTTTGCTTCTCTCTCCTTTCCCCTTTTCCCCTGCCAGCTTTCCTCGCAACAGTATCTCACATTCGTTCGTTTTATCAGTCAGCACGATTGCCCGTACTTCTTTTCAGCTGCACAGTTGCGTCCCTCGATCGGCTTTTCTCCCGCCGCACGCCCTGTGCCCCCCACATTCGGCATATTTTTCTGGAAAACTCTCTTCCCCTCACAACCCAACACCCACAACCCACCCCACCACAACCACGACCCACACCCTTCCCCCCAACCCCCCACTCCCAAACCCCCACCCCATACCATACTCTCCCCATATTTCATCCACTATTCTAACCAAGTTCACGAACCCAAGACAACAACACCACACAACCAGTAGACCACCACACACAAAAACCCAAACCCCACCACCAACTCGGTCCCACACAAACAACAAAGTGACAAACCCCACCTTATCCCACCCCACAACAACCCTGCACTCCAAGAGAAACCCCACCCCAAAACAAGCTGAGCCTCTGTTGATTGGCTCTCTCTGTTTGTTGCGGGCCCGACCCTTTTTGCAATCGTTCCTACAAACTAGGGAGCAGGTTCCTTTTCCCCCCCGCTTGCGTTCCTTCTTCCCCCGCCTTTTTCCTCATCTTTTAAAACATTTTCTCTGTTCCCCCACCTTCGATCCCATTTTCTTAGCACCGGGTTCCTTTCTATATCTATATTTTCATACCTAGTTGTTGTTTGTGATACCGATGCTCCTTTTGACTCTTTTTTCTTTTCCCTTTTGACCCCAGTCTCTCAGTCCTTGGAAAATTAGTTGAAGACTTCTTAGACCCGGACGGGGTTGACTATCTTTGACCCTTCCCCTGGACTTCCCCTCTTTCGTTCTTTTATCCTCCAAAGGGGGATTCTAATACCCCCTCTGCCTCTTTTTTTTCCAAATGAATGTTTTCTACCTGCTTCACTATTGTTATTGTTATTTGGAGACAAGTTGGATCTGGGGAGTGGCAGGTCTCGTTTGCCGTCCCCTCGTTTTTTCATCGCGCCCCCCTCGTTTTTCCTTTGTGTCTCCTCGCTTCTTCTCAACATGTGGCGGTATGAAAATGTCGAGTCCCAGTAGCCGTTTCTCGGCCTTAACCCATTTCTTTCCCACTGCTGTTTAGAACCCTTTCATTTCCTTCCTTTGTCCTTGGGCTAGGAAACTGAAGAGATAGTCGTCACCTTCTCCCCGTCCCGTCTCTTTCCTTTTCTTTAACAATTGAAGAGCGGAATCCCAGAATCCCCCGTGCGCAGAGACTTTTCCCCGAGCCTTTTTTTACAATCTTCCGGTAGTGACTTAGTACAGTTCTGGGGAACTTCGCTCAATCCCTGTTTCTCCCTCTAACTCTTTCCCTTCCCTCCCCACTCTTGCTTTTTTGAGCTCCGTGAAGTAGCCCCCTCAGTGCCGGTTGAGAGGCGAGGTTTTAATTAGTTTTTCCCCACTTCCCCATTTCTTTCGATACCTTGTCCTCTTTATTTTTTCTCGTCAGGAGATGTTATCGGTCCCCCTCTTAAGCTCCTTCAGTTCCTGTCAGTTCATCGTTTTGAAAAATTGAAGGGTGAGGATTGATTGACGTTTTCCTTGTTTTTCTCTTCTGCTTCTCTCCCCTCTCGTGAGTCTAGTTTATTCCCAGGCCTTACCGTAGCTATCCTCAGCCCGTTTTTTCTCCTTTGTTGCGATAGGATATACTGACCCCCCCCCGGTCAACTTAGTTGGTGTCCTTGCCCCTTCGCTCCTCTTTTTGCCCCCCTTTTCGTTTATCTTTTATCTTCTGAGCTGAGTTTTCTTTTTTCGGGTAGATCGGCGTCGCCCCAGGACCTTTAGTTCGCTACTCTTCTTTTTATTCCCCACTCTAGGGAAGCTTTGTCGTGCGAACGAGGACACTTTCCCCCTTTTTTCTTCTTTCCGCCCCCACCTCGATGTCCCTGGTCCCATAAAACAAATGTCCACCCCAAACCCCTCACCCCCCAACCTTGTTCCCGCTGGCGACATTTTGACGGTAGCGCGTTTTTTTTAGGGCCTCAAAAGGTCGTCGAAAATGTAGTTTTCGCAGTTTCCTCCTCTTTTTTCAAGGTCCTCCTCCTTTTCTTCCCTTCTCGTTTTCCTCAGTAATGAACCCCCACCCCATCCATTTAGACCTACCAGTAAAAATTTCTGTCAGAGGCAAGACTTACAGCGTCTTTTCTCGCTGATACCTCCACCTCCGTTCCCTCCCCCCTCCTTTTCTGCCACTTCTTCCTCTCTAGATCATTTCTCCCAATTGTCTTTTCCGTCAGGTTTTGGAGATTCACTCGCTATGGTGATCTCTTTCTTACTTTTTTACTCAACAGTTACAATGAGTGCGGGTTCTTGAGTGCAGAGAATATATCTATTTTTCCTCTTCTTTGTTTTTTTTCTCTTCTGTTTTCAAACTTTTCCCTCCCCCTCCCTTTCCCATCCGTACCCCAGTTGAGATGGCAATCCCAATCCAGACGGCTAATCACAGTCACCCGCAATTACCTCTCCCCAACCCGTTTCAACAGTGTTTTATGAATGCTAGATAGACATTCTATGGCCTTTGATGGTTGCGTTAACTTCTTTTTATTTTCTCTACCTCTATTGTCTCCTCCTTCGCATTTTCTTTTACTTTCTTTTCTTCGGTTCTTTTTCAGCTTTCTCTGTGTGTCCTTGAGTATTCGCAACCATCCTTATTATTTCCTTCCCCAAGATTAGACCCTGAGCATCTTAGAATTTTAGGCCAGACTGTTGGTTTATGCCTTCCCTTCCTATCCTCGCCTGTTTGTTTCTTCCCCTTTTTTTTTTCTCGCGCGGCTTTTCGATTAGAACTTGTTTTTTTTCTTTTTGGGGTTCCCCTGGCGTTTTTTTGCAACGTGATCTCGAACACGCCGTTGGGAAACTTTTTGTCATAGGTATCGATGGCCAGGAACCCGTCCCCTCCAGCGTTTCTCCAACTTCAGCTGCCCTCCTACCTACTTTTCTCTCCTATCCCCTGAAAAATAAAACTCTCCCAGCTCCGCTCCTCTTTCCTACCTCTCCGGCTGGCTTTGCTTTGGAAACCAAGAAGTTGACTTTTCGAGATACGATAGACACCCCTCTCTTCGCACCTGTGCTCCCTGTGACCTCCTCCTTTTATGTGGCCAGCTGGCACTGTCTATCAATATTAGTAATACTTAGCACCGCTTTACCCTGTAGCTCACCATTAGAATAATACTCCTCCTTTCTCCTCCCCGCCCCAAAGCCCCCTTCCTCACCCCCGTCGTATCTCTCCTCCGCTACCTTACTCATCCCTTCCCATGTCGGTGCACTCCAAATAATGTGTTTATCACCAACCCCCCTCTGCAGAACGGAAAAATGTGGGGACCAGTAGTCCCTTGCCTTTCTTTTATTCCTTCTCCCATTCCTGCCCTCCCTCTCCATCGATGTTTCTTTACCAGTACCCCTGGGGACCCCTGTAACTTTCTCCCTTGCGAACTCACCCACCGACATGATTTGGTCCTTTGACAGAGTTAGTTCTTCCTTCTTTTTCCTCCGGCCCGCCTCTTCCTTTGGGTTCTTTTTCCAGGCAAGCGTGTCCTCTCTTCCCCAACAAAAACGAAGAGTAAACAAGCCGAAAGTCGTCCCCATTGGAACGACGTGGCAAGCAACAAAACTCTATGACAACCCTTAAAGACACCTCAACACAAACGCCCAAGACAAACAGAACAGCACAAAAATACAAACACAACAACCACACCCAAAACAATCCAAGATAAACCACCAAAAAACAAACGACAAAACAGGTACATCCTCGACTTGTCGTCACACCTTCCCCATCCTTCGCCACAAACACAGACTGTCACGCCCGCGTTCCCCTTTTCCTCGGTCTTCCTTTCCCAAATCCTGATATGTGGGCACCCGCTCGCGATCCTTGCCCCGGGCTTGATGAAAAGGTGGGGGCGGCTTGCCCGTTTCCGGGCGTCTGGGGGGGTTTGCCCCTTTGGCTTTTTTTTTCTTGCTGCGCGGGCTGTCTTTTGTTTCTTTCGCTTTGTTTTGGTGGGGTTCTTTTCTTTGTTGTTGCTGCTGCCCTTTTTGTTTTTTTTTTCTGGCTGCGTTTGGCGGTTGTCCCTTTGTTCCCCTCCCCTTATCCCCCGCCCCGGTCTAGGCGCCCGACCCTCCACCAGAACAACAAACGTCAACCCCCCCACCTGGGTCCCCCCCGACCACCTACATCCCCCCGACCCCCCCCACCAACACGCGGTTTTTCCCGCCCGCTTATTGTCACAACTCAAACCCGACCCACCACCCGCCCCACCCCCCCACTCTTCCTTTTTTACACACTGACCCACACACCTCTGTCCCTTACACCTGTTCCCACCCCACCCCCCCCACTTTACCCAGCCCACACACAAAATGGACCCCTCGACCAACAGCGGCCCCTTCATCAACAACACCCCACACCCCCCGTCCCACTCCGTCCCCGTTTCCCCCCAACAACACAAAACACACATGATTACCACACAAACAATCACCACTTTCCCCCCCCCGAACAAATAATGACACCCACTCCCCCCCCCGACGTCCACTTTTACTTGGTCACGGCCCTGGGGTCCACCCACCCCCACCAACCCAAACCCCCGGACAAGACACACCCAAGTGACCTGTCCCATCACCACCACTGGTTGTAGGACGCCTGCCCCTCAGGAGAAATCGAACCACAGCCAAGCCAAACCTCGTCCACCACACACAGCTTTTTTCTCACAATCCCAACAAACCCCCCTTTTTTTCGGCTCGGACCCCTTTGCGTATTGCCAGACACCCCGTAGCCCAAAACCCACCACCCAGAGTGACACCCTACCGAACTTCGCCGTTTTGGCCCTGCTTTGGCCGTTCCCCCCTCCTGTCTCGTCCTATTTCCAACAAAGTACCCCCCACCCAAAAACAACCCCCAACCCGCACACCCCCAACACATGCCCCACGACCACTCCCAGTCACCCCGCTACCCGACTCGTTTCGTTCGCCCTGTTTTCTTCGTTTCTCTAATTTTCCGCTCCCCTCTTGTACGACAATCCATCGCGTCGTGATTCCTTTGAGTTTAGCCCGAAACCGGGGCTCTTGCCAACCACGTTGTGCACGGATAGGATGATTTTTCTTTTTCCTTCCCCCCCTTTTCCTTATTCTCTCCTCCTGCTTTTTTGGTCTTCTTCATCTTCCTTTGCCCGCCCTATTTTCTTTGTTTTTTTCTTTTTCGGTTTTCGCGGAGAAAAAAGTTAGGCTACGGTTAGGTGAGCGGCACAGACGTTTTCCCCTTTTTCTTTTCCTCATTGAGCTCCCATGAGTCTTCTATGTTCTCGCGGCCCAATGGTCCGGACCCCCGGGCGTTGAATACCTATCATTTTCTTTTCGCATCTCGCGTTTTCCCTCTGCTTCCTTTTTTGGCCCCCCCGTCCCGTCTCCCCCGCCCGATCTTTCGGTGGTTCGTTTTTACGCCTGCTTTCGTTGATTTTTTGTTTTAACGATCGCGAAAAACAAAGAAAACCACGCCAGATTCAAATATTAGTAATCCCAACGATACAACAACACAAATTCTTTCTACCAACATTCAGAAGAAGACCACCCACTACAACATTAACATGTACAAGACTAGTACAACTTTCTTCTAAGAAACAAAAAGACAGCCAAGCACAAAACACAAAGTAACTCAACACAACATAGTATACCTAAGTTCAGCGCGGACTATCACACCCTTCCCCAAAAACACTTCTTTCCACCTTCCCCCCACCAAAAAAATTGAGACGCAACTTTTTGCGTGAGCAGACCACCGGAGTCCCCCCCCCCACCCTTTCGGTTCTTCGTCGCTGTAAGGGGCTCCCCCCCCTGGTAGTCCTAACGAGAATGTTGTCTCCATGGGTTTCCTTGGCCGGTGACCGCGATCCTTCCCTTCGGAGGGGGTGAGAAGTAGGAGTTAGATACGCCACAATACCCAGGTCCCCCTGATCCCTTTTACCACCTTCAGCGATTTTCTTCCTCTTCCTGTCGCTTTGAGAACGAAAACTTCATGGGACAGCACACAGCATCTCGGCAATTTCCTTTTCTTTCCTCGAGTCCGTCACAATTTTTTTTTGACAGAGTTAGAGGGAATTGCCCCAGAGAGATAGTATCATGACTTTTCGCTCTCTTTCTCTGTAATTTTTCATCTCCACGTTTCATGCATTGTCCGTTTCGGACGTTGGATTTTCTACGAATCTATCTTTTCCCCAATAGTGTTGTTGTTTGCCCCTCTGATTTCCCGCTAGTTTTAACACGCTAACCTGCAATTCCCTTCAGTCCCACGTTGAGATGGCAAGTATACAATACGTACGCGGATATAATAAGACTGTGTCCAATCTTTCAACTCTTTCCTTGAAACACTTTTCTCTTGCTTCTTCTCCTTACATTAATGAGTGATGGTCTTCGATGGGGAACGGATCTCTATATTTTCCTCGTTCGTCTACTCTCTTATGTGTTTTTAATAATTTTTATTAATGGAGGGGGGAAGGGAGAATCATATGTTATTTTTTTGAAGCGACCATTCGCTTTTTCACCTATTCTTTCCACTGGCCAAGATTTCGGACAACTTTCGGAAGACTTCTTTTTCCGAACTTTCCCCCTCCCGTTCACTTCTTTGGATCCCTTTTTGTTTCGAGATTGGAGATTAGACCAATGTTTTTGTTGTTGGGATTTCCGTCCAGCTCCCTTCTTTTTCACCTACTCCTCAATCAGTGAAAACATGTTGCCATCGTTCGCTATGGCCGGAACAACAGCAAGAGGTTCCTTTTCCTCTTTCATCCCTGACTGACCCCAGTGACTTGGTTTTCTATAAAGGAAAAAAGATAAGTCTCTCATTACTATTTGACCAGCACCTTTAGCCTCTGCCTACAACCCCAAAGAAGTTTATTGTTCCGAGAGGCGCTCCCACAGTAGATAGATCCCCGATTCTTATTTGTGATCTCCTCTCACTTTAGCAATTGCTTTTCAAATAACCCTGTAAACTTGTTCTCCTCCCAGGTCATCCCCTTCTTTAAAAAAGAGAGGGTATTAAAGAGGGTGTGGGGCGCGTTTAAACGGAGTCGAATCCACACTTAGTACAAGTCACAATCAAAACTGATTCTAAAAGAGTAAAAAATAAAATTGTTACCTCTCACCCCACCGTCACCAAACACACACCCACCAGAAAAACCCTAAAAAAGGAAGAACCAAAAACCTCTTCTTGTATCCTCCCAGACTCCTGACGCGACCTCCATACCTTTTCTTTTCTTTTTAATCACTAGTCCCTTGTTTTCTGAAACCTCCACTGCGGCACCCTTTTTCTTTTGGTGACTCAACCCTTCGGTCCTTTCTGCTTTTCTGAACCCTTATCATTCTCCTCGATGTATCCAGTTTACCACAGGAAACACTGAAGTTTCGGTCCCGTCCTCCGTACCCTTCCTCCTTGTTGCTTTAAAAGTTTCGTTCATGATTTGTCCTCGGATCTTCCCCCTCAAGCCTGTTGTGTGAATGGGTTATCATATCTATTCAATCCTTCGCTTTCTCCCCCCCCTGGATAACATTAAACGTTTTTCCTATCTGTTTGATCCTGTTTCCTTGCACGAGTTGACCCCGCTCTTATATGGAATTTTCCGATCCACTGTTTGGCTCCTTCCAGGCTTTATCCCCGCCGCATCCCCTCGTGCAGCGGCTTTTGCGCAGTCCCACCGAATTGCCGCAACCCTCTTACTTTTCTTACTACTCTTGGCAGGGAAGAGTCTTCCCCCATCCGCAAGATAGGTCAAAACCGATCGCGAAATTCAGTGTCCCGTCGGGACTTCCTCCCGTTTTTTTTTTTCTTCCTGAAATTCCCCAAACGGATCTTTCGAAAATCGTTTCCTTTTTTTTTTTTTTTTTTTTGTCCCCATTTGCCGTCCCTTGACCCCACTTCGGCGGAAAACTGAACCTTTTTTCTCCACTCTCGATCTTTTTTTCTCAAGGGCAACACGT
>Ga0179591_1160066_pt1 | contig 22519 bp, 37 predicted proteins | sample CZOMad2_1_08_16f_FD_182891 | JGI IMG/M metagenome (GOLD analysis project Ga0179591, IMG submission 182891) | Vadose zone soil fungal communities from Angelo Coast Range Reserve, California, USA - CZOMad2_1_08_16fungal (PacBio error correction) | ecosystem: Environmental > Terrestrial > Soil >... | reverse complement strand
ACTTCTTTTTTTTGCTTTTCTCCCGACTTTTGAAATTCGCCGGTGGGTCTGTGTTTTTTTCCCTTTTTCTCTTTAGCTGGGAGGAGGGGGCGATCCCCTTTTTTTTTTTTTTCTTTTTTCGGAACATCTTTCTTAGCCCCCCCTTTAACCGGCATCATGACCCCGTCCTTCTTCCCCAGGTTTCAGTTTTTTCCCCCCCCCCCATATGTCACTTGCCGGACGTGATGCAAGTCAAAGGTCTCCCCCCCCTCCCCCCCCCCTTTTTTTCCTTTTTTTCCCATTGACGTCATCTCTGAACACTTCTTTATCACCTCGGTGCTTCTTCTTTCCTTCCATGGAATCTTCTCTTTTTCCGATTGTGGCCTCTGATGTACATTTTGAGGCTGTGTTTTGCCTCGTTTCACAAATGGTGGTGCTGATTTGGACCTTTTCCCCCAATGGGGAATTGGGCATCAAGCGGGTTTGCCTTCTTTTTTTTTCTTGTTTACCGTCCCCCCGGTCCATCCTGTATCCAAAAGGGTCACCTTTTCTTTTTTTTTGTGTTGTGAACCTGGAGACAGGTTGGTCTATTCTCACTGTGCCTCCATAAGCTTGATTTTTGATTTTGTTTTTCCAATCACGTTGTAGAGTCCCCTTCCTCGTACCCCCCTTTTTTTTTTCCCCAATTTTCGGACCAGGTTTTTTTTCTCAAGCATGTTTCTTGGCGAGCTCGGTACCCCCGTGTTTGGTTCAACCCCTTCTTTTTTTTTATCGTGACGGTGACATTTGATTTTGCCGTTCTATCTCTTGCGGGACATCGTCAAATTTCTGCGTTTTCCTTTTCCTCGGTTCATTTTTTTATGTATGAAAGCCATGGACTCCCTTGTTCTTTTTCCCGACGTGTGCTAAACGTCTTTTTTGGGGGTGGGTTTCTGCTTCCCCTCCCCCCCTCCGGGGACAGGGTGCTGTTCCTGGAGGGAGCGTTCCTTCCTCTTTTTGGATCCCGTTTTTTCTTCTTTGCGGCCATCGCTCGGTTTTGCACACTTTGGGGAGGTTTGCTCCGTTTTTTTTTTGCAACCTTGGATTCACATCGCATCCTCCATGTTTCCAAACCGCACCATCGTTCTCTCGCTTGTTTTTTTTGCCCTTGCAGTTCCTGATGGCCCCCCTTTGGGAACGCAGGATTGCAAACCCCTGGCCCCTGCTAGCCCAGCCTTTTGGCGTCCGCTGAACCGGGCCCCTTTCCCCCATGTTCTTCCCGTTTTGCATACAGTTTTTCCTTCCCCTTTCTAATCGGGATCGCCGGTCCTTGGGGTCCTTCCTTTCCCCCCCCCCCCATTGGACAGTGGCCTGTTTGTTTCTTCGGGCCGCGTTGCTGCGTTTTTCTCCCTTCATCCTCTTTTTAGACCCATTGTTGACCCTTTTTTTTTTCTTGGGAGGCCGGTTCTTTCTTCACATCCGTCTTCCCGGCGCCACCGCCTTGCCCCCTCCCCCTAGAACAGAGCAAAAAATCCTTTGCAAGGTCGTGCCCCAATCCCCGTTTTTTCTCCTCGGGTCCTGTCTTTCTCTTCGTGTGAGCATTCTCTGGGGGCCTATTTTTCCCCCTCTATGGACGGGACCACAAGCTTCTTTGCCTACGTTTCGGGGCTTGTTTCCTTCAGGCTTTCGAACCAAGCTTCGGTGTTTTTTGGGCTTTTTGGAATTCAAGCGATGTTTGTGAATGCCAAAAGCCGAGTTTTCCAGTTTGCCTCTTTTTCGTCTTGCGCCGTAGCATCTCGACTTCTTGCCATGTTTTTTTTTTTCTCGGTCTGACTCTATGACCGATCTCCTCCCCCTTTTTGTCCGGCTCGGGCCTCTCCATTCTTTTGCGTTTTTTCGTTCCCAAGCGACATTCGGTCTGGTTCTTTCTCCCTTTCTTCGATTTAGCCAACATTCTCCCCCAAGGTTGGTTGCGTTTGTTTAGTGTTTCGCTTCTTTGCTTGAAGATTTCTAGAGTTTCTTTTTTACCTCTTCGATGAATACTTCTATCTCCTGACCCTTTTTTGATCCAGAGCTCTCCTTTTCTATTCTTGCAAGCCCACAAATCTAGCAAGTCTCCCTGGGCTTTTCTTTTTACTCCCCCCATCCCTGGACCGGTTTCATAAGGTTCTGACTCCTTCCACCCACTCCTTAGCCATTGCCTATTCCGCTTGGGTCTGACAGTTCCTTTTCCGGAAGCTGGCGGCCAGCGACCTTCACACCAGCTTTGCGGTTTGTGTTTTGCGCTTTATTCTACTTACGTCTCAGACAGTCCAGTCAGTTCTCTGTGTTCTTCTTCGCCATCGGCAAAGGTTTATCATACTTTTCCCCCACTGGTTTCCCTTTTCCCACAGGCACCCAACCGGAATCGGTGCTAATCCGCTCCCCGTCCAGGGGGCCGGCTGATTGCCTCCTGTTTTTCGGTTTCCCTTGGTTTTTTCGGGCCGACTGAGCATTTCCCCTTTCCAACAAGCCGGTACGCCGGCCGCTGATTATCTTCTTTTTTTTTCTTGTCTGGTCATAGGTCTTTTTCTCCCTCTTTCGGGTTTTTGGATTGTAGTTAGCCCAGGCTCCTCTGAAAATTGGTCTTTGTCTTCCAGCTTCGGCGTCGCGTCCCGCAGCCGCTCCACTGAACACTTTTTCTTTTTTTTTTTGTATGTCCCTCAGGATCCGGCGAGCAATGAAAGTTTCTTTTCCCTTTCCATTGACCGGTTTTGAAAAAACTAACGGTCATGGTTTTCATTTTTTTTTTTTTGCCGGGTTTGACCCAACTTCTGTCCCTCCCTCTGCCTCTTGTTCATATTTGACCCCTTTTTTGTTTTGGCCCCTTAAGGGACAGTTTAGGGAGGGGCCCTCGCATGCCTTCTTGACGGATTGGTTTTGCCCCTTTGGCTCGGCGGCGATGTGCTCCCCTTACTTTTTTTTCTCCCCCTTTCTTTTTGGGGACACATTGCTTTGACAGTTCTTTTCCTGGAGGCGTCGGACCTGGAGTCAATCCTGAAAGACCTGTCTGTTTTTTTCCTCCGCAGGCAAGCCCTCCCCCTTTTGGCCAGAGGACGTCACACCTTTTTTCCCCCCATCCTTTCCCGTTTTCGGGCCTTTGTCCAGGTTCCGTCCACTTTTCATCCCAACGATCATTTGATTTCCTGTGCCGTTTTTTTTTCCTTCACTTCCCCCTCCTTAAGCATCCGGTCCCCACTTGTTAACTCCTCCTTTTTTTTCTAGTACCCCCCGAAGGCTCGCAAGCGTTTATTCTGTCTTTTTCCTCTGCCCCTTTTTTTGTCTCCCACGGAAGTCGGTTTTTTTCCGGTCACTCGGGTTTCGTTGAAGTGGCTGCTCTTGCTCAATCCGGCCCGATCTTAGGCTGACCGTTGTCAATCTCCAATTTACTCGGACCAGCGAAAAATATTCTCTGTTTTTTTTACCTTTTTCTGACGGTTTTTTGCGGTCCAGTTTTTTCCGATTCCCCCTTGATTTCGCAGGCTTTCTCACACCCACTTTGGGTTCTTCTTACATGTCATCGTGCCACGGTGCCGTCTTGCCCACGCCATGTTTCTTCTTTCCTGAAAGTTCCATCCTTTTCCCCATTCGTCCCTCGTTTATGTAAGTCTTGATAGCGGCTTGGGAAGATCTCGTCCCCCTCCCTTTGCAATGGCCTGTTGACTGTTATTAAATAGGACCTGCAAGGGTACATATTTTTAACTCTTCCTTTCAACGGTGTCTGACGTTTTTTCAAGGATCAGTCCTTTTCCTTTTGAAATTGTTAGCAAAGAATTTCTCCCCCACCAATTTTTTTCCCCTCCCCCAAGGCCTAGGCCGGCGTCATAAAATTCTTTTCCGTCAACACGTCCATCTTCGAGTGGCCCTCCATTTTGGTGTGACAGGATGGTCCCCCCTCGTTGTTCCCCTCTTTCTTTTTGGTGGTAAAATTTATGTAAACATTCTCATTCCGCCCTTTCGCTTCCGCGCCCCCCAACGGCAGGCTTTAATGAATACTTTCTTTGACCTTGTTCCTTCTTTTTTTCGGTCTGGCACCCCTCCCCCCGACTCTTCCGTACCAAGAGCCATTGGAATTGGGGGCAATCTCAACTCCCCTTTCCCCCGGGGTTGGGCCGAAGATGAGGTTGAAAGACTTTTTCCCCCACCGTCCTCTCTTTCGACGTTTTCCCAGGGATGTCAGTTGGCGTCCTCCCGGGGCCTGTCGTGACGTCACAGTGCTTCATTGGGTTCGTCAGGTCGATGATCTGATATTATGATCCCAGTCACCGCCCCTTGTTCTCCACTTCCCCTTTTGACTTTCTCCTTCTCTCCGTCAACCTTGCCGCAATATTGACTTTTCCCCCTTTTTCCTTTTTTGAATTCATCTCATGGAGTACACCCGTTAGAATTGGCTCTTTCTTTTTTTTAGCCGTGTCCCGTTTTTTAAGTTCCCTTCTTCAGCTCTTCTTCTCCCTCGGACCGGTGGTTCCTCCCTCCAGGGAATAATGATCTTCGTTTTTTTTGTCCTTTTTTGTTTTGATGTCTTTCTGTTTTTTCTGGGTTTCATTGTGGGGACAAATTTCTTTTTTTCCAACTGGTTCTAAAAGTGCGCGTTGGCCGTCGCTTTTGGCAAATACGGTCCATATTTTCCCCCCCTTTTTTGACTTCCACCGTCGTCCGGAAAACCCTGGCTTGCCCCCCCTCTCCTTGCATCCTTTATTTACATCTTTCCCAAACCCGATTTGCCCCGGTCTACGGCAACCCGAATTTTTTTTTTTTTCCCTCCCCCTTTTTACTCCCCCAGCAGGGCCCCTTTCTGCTGTGTTTTCTTCTTTTCCCAGGATTTGGTCAACAGTGGGGCGCTCATTTCTGGGTTCAACATCTCTCTTCTCTTTTTTCCTTTTTTCTCCTTTTCTCTAGTTCTTTTGGCAACTGGCGTCCTTTTTATCTTTTCTATTTCAGGCTTTGTCCCAAGGCGTACGGTGCTTCATCTGGTGGCATGTTGACTCTCCCCTTATGTTTTTTTCTATAGGTTCCTTGACGTGTTTCCTTCTTTCTTCATTTTGCTTTTTCCTCTTCTCGTTTTCTTCCTGGTTTTTTTTTCGTTTTGCGTTCTTTGATTGGACAACCTTCATTCGCATGTGCCTTTTTTTTTTCCAGGTGGAGTCCTCCCTTTGGTTCTCTTTGATTTTTTTGGAGAGTGCTCACCCCCCCTCCTTTTTCGCCTTCTTTTTTTTTTTTTCTTTGCACCCTCGATACCCCTTTTTCAAAGCAGCGGGGCACAATCATTTTTTTTTCTGTGCCCTGTTGGTCCCCCTTTTTTTTTCTTCCGGGACCCCGATGTCACCCAACCCACCTTAAAACCCCTCCTTCCTTGTCCACCCCTGCTGCCAAGTTGTTTTCTGTGCCAGCGTAGGGCACACAACTTTTTCCTTCTTTCGGCCGGTTGGTTGTTTGTTTTTTTTCGCCCTGCCTCTCTGTTTTGTTTCCCTGACCTTTTTGGTCTTTGAACACCAACAGATCTCTCTTTTTTTCCCCCTCTAGTTTGGGGTGTTGAGATTTTTTTTGCATACTGTGTTGTAGAATCACAATTCGGTGCACCAACCATTTATTGTGCGTTTTTCCTTCTTTTCCCCCAAAAAAAAATCACGTTTTCCCTCAACATGGTTGAATCACTGTTTCCCGCGAAGTTGGGCGGGTTGTTTTGGCCTGCGTCTTTATGTTTCAACCATTCTGAATCCTTTCTTTTTCTTTTTTTTCCCTGACCCGCCCCCCCAGCTGCCTTGGCCACACAACTTGTGTTCAAAGTCTGACGTTCTTTTTCCCCCCGCTTTTCTTTTGAGCAGTTGGTCTTTTTTGATTCTCTCTCCGTGTGAAAAATCAAACATCCCCCTTTCTTTAGCTTTTTTGGTGATCTTCCCAACTTTTTTAATCATTCTTTTAACCCTTCCCTTCATTCCCCAGGCCCGCAGACCTCTGTTTTCCTGCAAGACCAGGGCTAAGCACTTCTTACATTGTTTCGTTTCAAAGAACTAGCTCTTTCGTCTTCTTGAATTGCTCCCCCTGAATCTGCCCCCCCACTCCCAGCGATGCGGCACAGTTTTTTTTCCCCACCTTCCTTCTTCCACGCTTTTCGGGTCTGCCGGGCCCAAATGTCCCCCTTTTTCTCTCCCATCAAACAGCTGCAGGCAGTCCTGAAATGAAGGCACCGTCTTCTTGCCCTGGACCATTTTGTCTTGCCGTCCCGTTCAGTTGAATCGCAGGAAATACTTTTGACGCTGGATTTCCCCCCCCGGGATTCTCTGCTTTTCTCCGCCCTGAGGTCGGGCGTGGTTTCGGTTTTGACTGTCTTTTTTTTTCCCCAGTTCCTTTCCAAATAGTGGTCCAAGGGGACCTTTTTCAGGGTTTTCTTGTTTTGTCTGCGAGGAACAGTCCATTGACCCCCTTTTTCGTCTTGGAAAGGCCAGCTTTTCTAGTCTTCCTTTCCGCGCTTGATCCTGAGTTTGCCTCCCGCCTAAGGAATTCCCCCAGACCGCAATTCCTCGAAATAGTCCCCTTCCCCCCTCTCCTGTTCTTTGGATTTTTTTCCCCTGGGGAGAAAAACAAAGTGTTTGGTCGCTCTCTTCTTTTTGCCTTTTTCTTTTTTTTTTTTGGGACTGCAGGATATCTTTTTTTTCTTCTTCCCCATTAGAGGGCAGGCTTCTTAAGGTTATTATTTCTGCAGCAAAGGTTTCCCTTTTTCTTTCCTCACTCTACGTCGGCCAATTTTTTTTTTTTTTCCCTGCGCGTAGTTTTCTCTCTTTCTGTCGCAGGTCCATTTCACCCCCCCTTTAGATTTTTTGAGACTGGTGATTTTGCTGTGTGACTTTTTTTTTTTTTTTTTTTTTTCCTAATCAAGATTTTCGACCCCGCAGCGGGCCTTATCTCCCTGTTCTGTGGACAGTCCCCACCCCCACAAGGTGATTTCTTTTTTTTCTTTTTTTGGCGGGGGGGCGAACCCCCTCCCCTCCTTTTTTTTCCTTCCGCTTTCGGTGTTCCCTGTTTTCCGCAAACCTCTTAGGTGAAACAATGGTTTTCAGTTTTTCGGCGGTTCCCCCTTTTCCCTTTTTTGTGCAGGTTTGTCCGATGTGTTAATCAACCCTGTTTCCGGGGTTCCTTTTCCCTCTCCCACACCCCATCGGTAAATGACCGGTTTTGTCCTTCCCCTTTTTCTTCATGCCCGGTGGGGGGTTCGTTCTTTTTCCCAGTCCCTTTCCCCTTTGATTGGGGCTCTGCGCATGGTTGTCCGCCCCTTCCCCCACCCCCCCATTTGAAAAAACCTTCTCTGGTCCTCTGGCCAGGGAATAACACAAAACATTTTTTTCTTTTTCCCTTCCCCCGGGGTTCTTTGTCGCCCCGTAATTTCAGGATTCCTTTCTTCCTCCTTATTTCCCCCCCTTCTTTGGAGACCGCGGATTTCCTACCCCCATTGGGCTCGACAAAGTTTTCTTTTTTTTTTCCCCCCCTTGGCATGTCCCCACCTAATTCTTAAAGGTTTCGACCGTTTTTTTTTTTTTTGCTCCTTTGCGGGCTTGCACGACGTGAATCCCTTCATGTTCAATATGTGAGTTTTTTTTTTCCACAGCTCTATCCCCCATTTCTCCCTGCACGACGGACTTTTTTTTATTTCCTTGAGTGATTCCCTTTTTTTCGCTGTTTTTTTTTGGAAACGCGGCTGTGCCCTCTTTTTTTTTTTTTGCCCCTGGGTTCACCCCTGGGGGGCTGCTTGCCCTTTAGCCCCACAAATGGTTGGTTTTTCCCCTCTTTTTTAAAGCGGGGACCCCTGTTCCCCCCCTTTTTGCGGTTCCCTGAAAACCGCCATCCTGGCTAAAGTTTTTTTTTTTTGGGGTCCAAAAGTAGGTTCGTGTCCCCGGTCCTCTTTTTCCGTTTGGACGGTGAGGCTGGGCTCAACCTTTCTCTGTTTTTTTCCCGTCTCTGCTGTGATTGAGGCAATCGCTGGGCTGTGATTCTTGAGTCACCTACTTTTTTTTTCTTTTTTTTTTCCCCCTTCTTTGTTTCTCTTTGTTTTGTTGACCCCAACGTTTCGTTTTCTTTTCAATGCCCCTGGATCGCTGTTGCTTTTTGCCCGTGCTCTTAATCCCCTCTTTTCTCCCCTGTGGCAGTCCCCCTTTTTTAGATTGCTTCCTATCTTTTGTTTTTTTTTTGTTTTCAATTCTGCGGTTTTGGGCCATTTATTTTTCATCGGTTTGGTGATGTTCCAAAGACATGCGGAAAGTGCTTTCCCCCTCTTGCTTTCCCAGTTTCAAGGGTTTTTTTTTCTTGAGTGGGGGCTTTGTCCCTTTGTTTTTGCGTGACTTTTTTTGCGCTTTAATCCTCTTTCAGGTATGGGAGAACTTTTTATCGGCTTTTCACCACCCTGGTGTTCTCCAAAATTTTTTCCGGATGGTGATGATGTTGTTTCTCCCCTTCCCTCCTCCGTCATTACCTTCACATCTTTCACCACGTCCACTCGTTCGCGCTGGGGCTTGCTCTCTGGTTTTTTTAGCCCATTCTTTTTCCTTTGGAAACACCCCGCGATGTTTCTCGCCCTTTTTTTTTTTTGCGGACCCAGAGTGACAGTTTTTTTTCTCTGAACGGCTTTGGACCTTTTTTTCCTTTTCTTTTTTTTTTCCTGGTCCAAGGGAGCGCTCCACCCGGGTTCTCCTCTTTCCTGAAGTTTACTCATCCCCACCCCTGACAGGATGTGCTTTTTTTTCTGTGCTTCTTTGCCAGGTCGTTCGATTCCTCTTCGGTCCAAGTTGGTACCCTGTGATTTTGAATTTCTGCATGTTCTCCAAACCCCCATTTCTTCCCTTCTCCACCCTGTCAAACGCCATCTTAATGCTCCCCCCTCCGGGCCAACAGTTCCTGGGCGGCGTGCTTTTTCTTTTTCTTCTTTTTTTTCCTATGGGTTTTGTCCGTTTTCCGGTGGTTTTTCCCCGGCCCCCAACCGACTATTTTTTTTTTTTTCAGTGTGCGACCCTTCCGTCGGTGGTCCCTCTTCGGTATTTTTTTACCTGCACCAGCTTTGTTTGGTGGGGAAGGGTGGAACGTGCTTTTTTTCATTGTGCTTTTTTCCCCCCCAGCTATGAGTGAGTGTCTGCGGGCCGAGTTTCTGCGTCTTCCTCTTTCTTTCCCCCCCATGCTGCTGTTCGGTTGTTTTTCTTTTTCTTTCCCCGGCTTTTTCCCCCACCCTTCGTGGTCTTTTTTTCTCGCTCATTCTTTAAGGGGGGGTCGGGACTTTCACCTGTTTTTTTTTTTTTTTCATCGGGCTGGTTTTTTTGACTTTGCTTCCTACCTTTTGCTGAACTTTTTTGCGTTTTTTGATCATTTGTTTTGCCGCTGACTTCATTTTTCTTTTTTTTTTTACAAGTTTTTTCCCTTCAGAGGATCTCTCCTCTTTTCCTCCTTTTTGTTGTTCTACCTCTCTTTTCCCCCCCTCTTCTCCAGGGTCTTCATGGCTTCTGCATCCTCACGCCCTCCTGTTCATTAAGGTGCGACTTCTCACAAAGGTATTTTTTTTCCCCAGCAGCCGATTGCTCTTGGCTTGCAAAGTAAGCTCTTTTCCTCGGCTGCCATCGCCTAAAAGATTTTCGGCGGTCCTTCGGCTTTTCCCTGGCCCCCTGAAAAAAAACAAGAAAGTCTTCCTTTTTTTCCTCCTCCCTTCCCCTTTGTTCCCCCTCCATCGTTCCCCTGCTACATCACCATTTTTCCCCTTCCCCCATCTCTTCCTTTACCCCAAGGAACACCTTTTTTGTTGCTTTGGACTTTTTCCCCACTACCTTCAGGCCCCGCCCGGTTTTCCTTTTCTCTTCTGAAGGTCCCCCCCCATAGGCCTGTCGGCCCCTCTTTTTTCATGCTCCTTAGTCCAAAGCTTTTGAAACGTCTTCTTTTCAGTTTCTCTTTGCAGCCGGCGATTGCTTTTTTCTTTTTTGTAGGGTTGTCGGCCGTAGCGTTCTTTTTCTATCCCAGTCCCAGAAATTTTTCTTTTTTTTTTTTTTTCACATTTGTTTTTTTCTTTCTTCCTTCTGCCCTCCCGGCACGCAGCGATCCCCGCCTTTCTTTCTTGGTGGGGGCTCTTTTCAGTCCTTTCATGCGCTTCCTTTGTGTCTTGGGATCCCTTGACATTGGTTGCACAATTCCTGACGTTGTTCCTTTTTTTTTCGTAAATTTTCCTTGCAGGTGCATTTACCTTCTTTTTAGTTCTCTTCACCAAAAAGTGGTTCTTTCTTTAAAAGCCTTGTTTTTTCTCGTCCTTACTAGGGCCTGGAAGAGCATGTACCGATGGCTTTTTTCTTGGTTCTTTTCACGTTGCGTCGATTTTTTCTTTCCCTCTTTTCTTAACTCTCCCTCCTGAAACTCTGCTGGCTGCTTTTCCTCCGAGTTAGAGAGAACTTTCTTCCCTTTTTTTTTTTTTTTTATATCTTTTGGTTCCCCTCTTTACGAGTCCATTTCTGAACGCCACTTATTTTGCCCAGCGCCTCCCTCCGCAACCACTTTTGTTTTAGGTTCGCCGGGGACTCCGTGTTCCATGGATTTTCCCCCAAAACTAACCCACGATGCCTCTCTCTTTCAATGAAAATGTGACAAATCTCCTCTCCCCATCTGCCCCCAACTTTGTAGTTCGATTGCGCAACACACATTCTTTTTTTTGTTTTTTTCTCAGACGGTCCTACTTCACTCCGTCCCGGGATTCGGTTTCTGTCTTTCCTTTAAGAAATTTTGTTCTTTTGCCCTGTCCCTCTTGTTTCTCTTTTCTCTTTTTGGGGCAGAGCGATGTCATATTCTTTTTTTGAAATTTCGATTCCCCCTTTCCCTTGTCAAGACTCCCCCTCTGGGGTTGGTACCTTTTTTCTTCAGGTTTCCTTCTTTTCCTTCGCTTCTCATTGCCCAGTTTTTCTTTCTTTCTCTTTACATGAAAACTTTTCTAGCACCCGTGTTTCCTCTTTGCCCCCCTGCCTTGTCAGCGATTTTTTTCCAAGCCGGTGACCAGTCCCTTTTTTGTTTTGTTATCTTTCTTTTCGGCCATTTTTTTTTTTTTCGACGTAGTTGCTAGAGTCTTCAGTGATTTTTCCTTCCCTTTCCCTGGCATTTTATCCCCGGCGGTTCCTGGTGTCCCAGGGACTTCTCCCTTTCCTTTTAAGCATTGGTGGCGTTTCCCTTTTCGACCTCGTCCGAGTGGAACTTTTTAGGAAGTGCCTTTCCCTTGTTGTACCTCTTTCTCTGCAGCCTTTTCAATTTTCTTGGTTTTGAAGAATTTTTCTTTGACCCTTGGGTGTAATTTTTTTTTTTTCATCGTGACCCCTTTTCCCCTTTTTTTTGGACCCATCTTCTGTCGCAGTTCCTCTTTGAGTCCAACCCACCATTTTTCATGGTATTATTTGTTAGTCGCTTTGTTGTTTCCAGTTATCCCCCCAGCCATTGATGATGTTAAATCAATCTTTCTTTTTTTCTTCCTCCCATTTTTTCCCCCTTTTGCCCGCCAGTAAGACAAGCTCTGTTTTTTCCTCCGTTGGCCTCCCTTTCTTTTTTGCCACCGATTTCAGCCTGACATGCTTCTTTGCCTCAAAAGTGCGCGTCTGCATTGTTGGTGTTTTGGGTTCCTTTCCTTATTTCCTTTTTCGTCCTATTGCTTCGTACGGCCCCCCTCCTCCCCAATTTTTCTCCAACCACTCCCGTTGTTAAGCTGTTTTTCGTCTTTTCCTAAGCCCCTTTGCTTGCCATAGCGCTTTCGCTTTTCCTTTCCCCTTCCCATGCTCCCCCCCTACTGATTGGGTTTTTTTACGCCTTCCCCCTACGGTGTGCCCTAAGCTGAAGTTATTCAGCCGCCCTTATCCCCCACAGTGGGGATTGTCCCTTTTTTCACCTTCTTTTAGACGGTGCCGCTCCCATTTTTCTGTTGATTTTCCCCTTTTCATGGGGTCCAACTCTTTTTTGGCCCGCCTGGTTTCTCCAGGATTTTTGTGTCCTTTCTTTTTTCCCCTATTTTGAACGGACCCTCAGGTGGCCCCTTTTTTCTCTTCCTTTTTTTCCTGGGCTCCTTCCAAAAAGGCTTCCGGGGATTTGTCCTTCTTCCCCCCCAACTATTGGCCATTCCTTTAATTTTGGCCCCCCCCCTCCCCCTAATGGTGTTTTGCCCGCACTCCCTTCTCCTCCAATCCCGTTCCCCTCGGTTGTGTGTTTTGGCGATGTTTCTTTCTTTACCGGGACGTTCAGGTTTCCGGTTTTTTCATTCCCTTTCTTATTTCTGTCCTGCAAGCATTTCTTTTGTTTTCTCTTAAGTCTCTTTTCCCATTTGGGTTCCCCTTCGAGGCTTGATGGCTGATCTGGTTGCTTTTTTTATCTTATGCAATTCTTGCTATATTGGCGATGACCTTCGGCGCCCCTTTTTTGCTTTTGCTTTCCTTTTTTCAGGTGATGACTTCTTTTGATCTTAGCTTTTTTGAAAGTTCTGCTGCACACTGGTCTTTTCGTTTAAGGGGGGCTTTCCCCTCCTCTTTGCCTGCCTGTTAGCTTTTTCTTGAGACCTCGGCTCCCCCCTTTCTTTCATCGAGGATTTTCTTTTACTCGCTTCTGCTTTCAACCTTTCTTTCCCCAGCATGCCCTTTTTGCAAAACCCATCTTACCCTTTGGTGCCCGTTCAAGTATGGGGGGCTGGTCCCCTTTCTTTTTCTTGTGAGAACTTACATTCCCTTTGCTTTTTGCCCCAAACCCCCACCCTGCCCGCACCCCCCGTTAGGCTGTTCCCGTGTATTTTGGCACCCCCAGTTTTGCGGTCCGCCGCTTTTCTTTTTTTCTTTCTTCCCCTTTTGCTGTTGTACTTGGTGTCTTCTTTTCCAACAAACCGATGCCTCTCTTTTTCCCTCCCCCGTTTTTTGTGTGACTTGCTTCTGTGGTGTTGGTTGGTCTCTCCCCACCCCATTTTAGTTGTTTTCCCTTTGGGGGCCCTTCCCTCCCCATCCCGGGTGCACCCTCACCTTCCCTACCATTGGGGCCCGCCCCTGTTTCTCTTTTTTCTCTTCTTTTTTTACTTCTTTTTATTTTTTTGGAACTCTTAATAATTGATTACCGTTCCTCGTTTTTACCCTCTCCTCCCCAGTTGCCAACCCCAAGATTTTACATTTTTCCTCTGGGCTGGTGAAGCCCTTTGTTGGTAGTCCTTCTTACCTCCGGTGGTCTTCCACCCCAAGCCCCACTTCAGTCATGAAGCTTTTTTTTTTACTCACTCCATGTTCCTATCTCATGAACCCTGATCCTTTTTCCCCCTTTTGAATGCCCTTCCAAGTCAGCATTTCCTTTTTTTTTTTTTCACGATACAGTACCCCAATCCCACTAATTGCCATCCTTTTCAGTCTTGACCAATCCGGTTTTTCCTTGCGGCGGCCGTCCTTTCCTGTCCATATTATTGATCACCGCTATGCCTTTCCCGTCAAAAGCTCCGTCCTTTGCTTGGACCAGTGACCCCCCCCACTCTTTTGGAAACTCCTTTTCCCTCCCATGCCGCCCGTGGTCAAAACCTCCCGATGGGTCCTTTTGTACGCTTCCCCTCTTGCCGAACCCCTAGAGCGCTCTTTTTTTCCCTTTCCCCCATTTTCGCCGCCTCGGGGTGTCTTCTCTGTTTCCGGTGGCTTCTGGTTGCGTTGCTCCGCCACAAGTTTCTTGATTGGTTTCCCCTTTTTTTCCTCTTTAAATTTAAGGATGGTTTGTGACCGTTTTACCTCCCATTCCGTTGTGGCCTTTTTCTGCTTTTGGCAAAGTGCCCCTTCATGATTTTCCCCCCCCCCCCAACTTCTGTACGTTCTGCCCTTCAACTTATTCCTTTCGTCCCCCTGTCCTTTGGATAACTAGTCATTTTTGTTCTTTCATACTTTCCACCCATGGAACCTCCTTTATCATTCCGGTCCGCCAGAAATCCTGGACCCCTTTTCCCCCCACCCACCGTTGAGGTTCGATGTGTCCCTTTTGCTTAAACGTTTGAGCCTTCCTTGACTCTTTTCCCTTCAAGCTCTACTTGTGTTGTCTCATGATCTTTTTACTGCCCCTCCCCTTCCCAGTCGGTCCCAGCGCTATGGCGTTCCCGTCTCTCCTGGCCGTTTTCGCCAAAAAGGTTTAAACCGGGGCTTGTCTCAGGATTTGTCTTTTTTGCCCTTTCATTTTGATTCTCCCGATTTTTGCATTCCCCTCTTTAGTACTCCTCCCCCCTTGATCGCCTTTTTTGTTTTTCAGCCCCCCCCCCCCCAAAAAGTTCCCCTTCGCACTTTTCGGCGCACCCAAAAACCCATTCCTCTGGGCGTTTGCCTTGGCTTGTAAAAGGTCTTCATTACGATGGGGCACAAACTGTCCCCGATTTACCTCTTTTATTGTCGGCGTTCCCCACGGGCCAATGTTCGGTCCTCCTCATCAAATGTTTTTTTGCATTGCAGATTAACCCCTCGACCTTCCCCCCCTTCCCCTTCTCCTTGCATTTTTTTTTGGGTGCTCGTTCGTGGATTTCCTTCCTGAATTGGGGGTCCACTAATTTCCCCCTTTTGAAACCAATTCCGCGCACAGGGACTTTGTAGTTTTCCCCCCCACCACGGAGTCCTCGGCGGCTTTTCTGTTATGCAACTTCCTCTTCCAGAGGTTCTCTTCTTTTTTTTTTTCACCTTGGCGTGTCGCCTTTTTTGGCTACCAAACTTTGCTTATGCCATCTTCCTTCTCCCTCTTTGTCCCCTTCTTTAAACCGAATTATTCCCACTTCATTGTTTTTTTTCCCTTTGTCCCTTAGAGGTCCCCTTCCTCTGGTTCCCCCTGGTTTTAATTTCTCTTTGACGATTCCTTCGCCACTGGTATTTCCCCTGTATCCCAATTCTTTTTTCCTTTCCGGTCCCCTTAGGAGTCCTGACGGATTTTTTATCTGACTTAGGGAGGTTTTGGTGAAGACCTTCCACCCTCGTGGGTGGTTTCTTTATCCCTACTTTAGTCACCCCCCCTGTGACGCGGCTTCTTTTCTGGTCTGATCCATCCTCCAACACCAATCCACTCCTCCCCATTTCCCAAAACGATAGGTGATGTTGGTTTTTTCTTTCATGCGTTCCCCCATTGAGACGGGCTGTGAGAATTGTTTTGTTAGCCGTTGTTTTCTTTCCCTGCCCCTTTCTCTTGGCGTTGATAGTCAACTTTCCTTCGTCTCCAGTGAGGACTTTTTAACCATAGACCTTCACCTTTTTCCCCGTTTTGGCGCCCAACTTTTTGGTCACCGATCCCCAAGGACCCATTTTTTTTTTTGGATCCCCCCTATCGGATTTTGGTTCTCTCATCCCGGTTTGCGTCCTACCCTTAGCTTTGGGTTGCTGATTCTCTCTTCCCCTCTCTGGGAATTTATCCTTTGTTTGTCAATATTTCCGTTTGTTCATTTTTTCTGAAACAAAATGTCTTAAACTCCTGCATTTCCCGTCACGGTGTCCCCGTTTAATGGTTTTTGAGGGCGGGCCGTGCTCTCGTCATCTTCCCCGACCGGTCTTCTCTTGAGCGTCTTTTTTTTTTCATTTTTTCCAACGGATCTTTTCTTTTTTCCCCTTTCTTCCTCTCTCTTTTCCCATTTTTTGTTCCCCCAATGGCTCCCTTCCTTTCCCTGAGTTGCCTCATTTCTTTCCTTGGATCAATCGTTCCCTCCCTGTTTCCCCTCCCCCCTTCTCTCCGGGCCGTCGACCGTCCTTTGCGGGCCCAGTTTTATGGGCCAGTTTTGGAACAAAAACTGGGCGACTGAGTTCCATTGAAATTTTTTTTCCTCTTGCCCTTCTTCAAACTGGACTTTTTTTTTTCCTTTTCGAGTGTTCCTGTTCACTGGACCAACATCAGGCTCCAAACCTTTCACGTTCTTCTCCGACCTTTTGTTCTGGACTTAACATTTTCACAAAACATTTCCTCTTTTTTTCTGTTCTCTTGGATTTGCTGTGCTTTTTTTTTTTCCTATTTGTCCCAAGTCCATTACTGGTTCAAATTTTGCTTAACCCCCTCACCTACCCCCGTGTATAACGTGCGCCACCCCCCCTCCCCTTGGCTATGACCCAGAGCAATCATTCGGCCGCTCCCCGGGGCGACTTTGTTTTTGTTTTCGTTTTTCCTGAGGTTTTCTATTGGCTTTCCCTGTGGGCCGACCCCTGTTTTGCCCTCGTATTCCCCGCTGCCATCACTAGTCACCCTTCCTGGTTGGCGGGAAACCCCCCCCCCTTTCTTTTTTCTTCAAAAAAGTTTTTTCGGTTTGTTGCGGTTTGAAGTCATTTTTGTTTTGTACAAAGCTCTTTTGTCTCCCCGGGGGACCTTTCGTCTGTGGGGGATTTCCCCCAACCTGTTTTCTTTTTGCCCTTGTTTTTTGGTCATGCCTGGCTATGCTTCGACGCGCGACCCCGATTGTTTTTTTTGACCCAGTTGTGCTGGGTGTCACGCCGCTTTCCTTTTCTGGGGTCGTCTAAAAGCACGTCGCCATTCTGTGGTTGTCTAACCATGTGGTCGGACATTGCACCTTTCTGTCACTTGGGGGGTCTTTTCTTATTTTAACCCTCCTTCTCAGTCTGTGACAGACTTTCGACTCTGGGCTGCACGTATTTCGAATCTTTTCCCTTTTCCCTCATCATACCTGTGGGTTTTTTTCTTTCTTTCCCTTTATTTCTTTTCTTCCAAAACAGAAATTTATTCATCCCTGCTTTTTTATTCCTTCCCATTCATCTTTTTCATACCTTTAGAATTCCGTTTCTTTGCCATCCAAATCCTATTGAGATTGGCTTTTCCCTTCTTCCCCCACCTTGCGTACTTCGGTCGTTCTCGCCCAACAAAGCCACCTCCCTGGGTTGTTCTTAAGGGTGAGGATCCTTTTTTTTCTTCCACGAACCTCTGGACAATATCGGAGATGAATCCCCCTTTTTCTCTTCCGCCTTGCAACTCCTTGCTGTCCAGACCCCTTCCAACCTGCACACCCACCTGCCCTGACTGTGGAGACCGGCAGAATTACTTTCCATTCATCCAGGATTGGCGTCATTGAGTGCCTCCCTTTTTTTTGCCTCTTTTTTTTTCTCCCCCCCGCACTCCCTTTCAAGGCGAAAGCACCCCCTGACAACTTTCTTCATGGGTCTCCTCAGCTTTAAGAAAAGGGCGGGTCCCTCCTTTTGGGTTCTGCCTTTTTGAGTGTGTGGCTCCGCTTCCTTTTTCTTGTCTTTTTCTTTCAGACAGCCAATTCTGCAATTACCTTCACAATTTTATTGACGCTTTTCTCATCGCGCCGCCGGTCACTCCTTTTTTTTTCCCACACCCAGGATTGGTTTTGGGTGTTTTGAAAGTCCTTCCTTGGTTCGAGGAAGTTCCTAGTTTTTTGTTTTGAGCTCTTCCTGCTGAAAATCTTTCACTGGTTTTTTTTTTTTTTTTAACCTTTTTTACAGTCGTGGGACCAATTTTCCTCCTTGCTCCGCCTTTTTTACGCCCTCCAGCTCTGGTTCCGAAGGTGACTTATGGCGGGCCTGTCCCCCTTTTTTTCTCTGATTTTCTGTTTGACCTTTTGATTGAAGGATTAGATTTTTTTCCCCAAGTAACTCGTTCTTCACTAAGTCCCTGACCTTTTTTTCAATTTTTTGCTTGCTCCTCTTCCCGGTCTTCTTGAGCCCTTATCGTATAAAGGGAGTTCCCCTCTTTTCACTTTTAGGAAAATCAAGTGAGGGCCCTTTTTCACCTTTTTCGGTCGCTTCCACATTGGGCCCCTCACCCATGACCTTTTCTGTCCTTGTCGGTCCTTGAAGTGCTCTCCCTTTTATAACCAAAGACCAACAGCTGGCTTTCCTTTCCCCGCTGAATTGCAAACGTCCAGTCATTAGATAGCCGCTTCAATGCCCTTCCTCTGTGCTACACACCCCACTGTCTTCTTTAGCCCCCTCCCTTTCCTTCTTGCGCTGCCCATTTTATTTTCTCTTCTGCCGGCAATTTTCTTTGGGACCTTGGGCTCTTGGTCTGATTAATTCCCGCCCCCGAAGAGGCATGGTCTCACTCTTCATCTTTGGCACGGTGCTCCCTCTCCCCCCTTCTCTACTTTTCGTCAGCTGACCTATCTGGTTTAAATGACTCCCTTATTTGGGGCGTTGTCTTTCCCACGTGTCCGATAAAGCTTTATCAAGCTTCAACCCCCTGGGTTCCACGGGTAAACGACCAACTTTTTTGTACCCTTTTATGCCCACGCTCGGTTTCCGAGAGCTTAAGCAGGCCCCTTCCTTTCAGTTCCTTGGCCTTACCTTTCTTTTCGTCACTCTTTTTTTTTATAGGCTTGCACCTGAGGCTCCTCCTTATAGACCCTTCCCCCATTTTTTGCATGGGGAGATCAGCTTTTTACCGTATTGTTCCAGGACAAAATATTTTCTTTTTCCTTCTTTTTTTTTGGTGGATGGTCCTGGTCCATTTTTTGCCCTGTCCAGCATATGCCGTAGTCCCCCAAATTTTTCTACGATGAGTCCACAACGCTTTTTTCAATGGATAGCCCCTGCGCACTCTGTCCCTTTCCCTCTTCACCCACTTCTTTCCGACTCACGTCAGTTTTTTTCGTCTCCCTGGTGTTCGGCCGGGGCATCGTTCAGTCGCAAAAAGTTGTCCCTTTGTTCACTGCGCAGCCCCCCTGCTTTTTCTTCCTTCTTTGCGCCCCCCGGAATGTCTAAGGCCCATTGGACCGCTTCCTTTTTTGGATTTCTGTGCTGTCACCCGACATTTTTTGATGTTTCCCTTTCGGTACCAACGGGCAGCAAATTTGGTCCTTTCCCTTCCTGTTTTTCCCTTTTTTGGACCTCACGGCTGGCCCGCCTTTGCATCTGCGATTGTGACTCCAGGATGGGTTTTGGCTAAAGGTTCTTTTGTTGTGTGTGACCTGTTCCATTTCTCGCGTCTCTTTGAGCTTGGCTCTGTATTCTGCTCTGCCACTAAGCCCCCCGCACAACGGTCTTTAGAAAAAATGACCTTTTCCTCTCTTTTCACTGGTGGCCTTCTCTACTCACCACTTCGTTTTTTTTCCTTTCATCCCCCCCGCCTCATGGGCTCAACCCGTCCTTCTTTGGTTCCATGCAGTTTACACCCGCCTCCCGGGCAGAAAGATGCCTTTCTCCCCCTCCCATCGAACCTACCCCGTGTTTTTTTTTCCCCCCCCCCTCTTTTAATCCAGGACCATGTGCTTTTCCTTTTTTGTTTTCGAGTGATGGAGGTCATGGGGGGTTGGTTTACCCCCCCCGTTAGGCCAGCGGTTTCTAACCATTTTCCTTTCCCCCTTTCACAGGTTGCCGTTTCGGCATGAAGGCCTTTTTGACACAATCCTGGAGTGCTTTTTTCTTTCCGCGGAAGGGCCCCCCTGCTCTCCATTTACTTGTAAAATATTGGGCCATAATGTATTTTCTTCTCATCCCCGGGTCCCCCTCCATGTTTGCTTTTTCACGCCTTTTTTTTCCCCCTGTCACCCGCATCCCAGCCAGCGCGATGTCGCTCTATGCCCACGGTGGGAACGGGCTTCTTCCTCTTTCCATTTTCCCTTTGGACAAGGTCTTTTTTTTTTTTTTCTCGTCTTTCTTCGGCGCTTGTCTTTGTGCGGCGCTCCATTTTACCAATTCATGCTTCCCCCTCGTTTTTTTCTTTTGCTGGGCGGCATTTTTCGATATTTTTCTTCTCGGCTCTCCCTTCCCGGACGCCATTTTCTGCTTTTTCTTTCTTTCACTTCTCCGTGCGATTCGTGATTTGCCCTTTCTTCTTCATCTCGGCTCCTTCTTTTTTCCAAGTATCAAGGGTGATTCATCATGTCTTTAGCTTGTCGAAGCATTTGGCGAGGCTAACAGTCTGTTCCCCCTCTGATTTTTTTATTTCACCGGCGCGATTCTAACCCCCCCCTTCCGTGTTCCCCCCCCAATAGGCGTGCAAATATTACACCTTCTCCCTTTGGCCCTCTCGGGTTTTTCCATGGTAGGTTGACCTTTCTTAACCTACCTAAGGTTTTTTTGCAGTTTTACCCCCACCCAAGCCGTCCACCCAATTTCTCATTGTCGGGCAAGGTAGGTGTCACCCTTTTTCGGTAGGTCACACACCTCCCTTTTTTTCTCTTTTTCCACGAAAGTGATTGTTTGCAATTCCTTTGTTGTTTCCTACACACCAGTCTCTCTCTTTCCTTCCTAATAATTTCTTCTGTTTATTGATGTAGCTTTCTTGTGGTGTCCTCCCCGCCCCCCCCTTTTTTTCCAAAGACGGGGCGGGCAGGGATCTGTCCCCAAATACCTATTCGTCCCTGACCCCCATGTTCCCCACTCTTGGGAAACGAGCCGGCTTGGCGGCTTGGGTTTTTGCCTTCGTTTTCCCTTACCTCCTTCTTTTTCCTCAACCAATTTCCCCAGTCACCACTTCTGCCAGGTCCCTGATGAAGGCTTTTTCCCCGCGGGTCTGGAGCACTTTTTTTGTTTTCTCCTACTCAGTGGGTTTGAAATCATTCCTTCGGTCATGGAGCTTGGTGCCTCTTTTTCTCATTTTTTCCCAAAAGTCCTTCAAGAATCTATGCCCCCTCGCATTTTGGCAATACCCCACCCAGGTCTGAGGACCTTTGTCTCACGCATCCCGCCAACTTCCCCTTATCAGCCACGAGGAAGATTTGGGCACCATTTCCCAACGGCCCGATTATGGAAGGTCGGTTTTCCTCTTTGCATCTAGCCCACGGTTTTTGTGGCATAAGAGATTTCGTGACACCCTGCACCAGAATTCCCTCCTGGTCCCCGAGGGACCAAGTTCTGTTAAATTATCTTCTCAGACCCATGCGAACTTGAAGCTGAGAAACTTTTTCCGGTCCCGCCTTTTTTTGTTCCCTGCTGAATTGACAACCCTGGGAGTCGGCCTTTTCCCATCCAGTTCACCTCTCTCTTTTCCATAGCAGGCGTCTTTCTGCCGGTTTTTTCTGGGGGTGCTCAGCCACACCTTTTGATGGCCTTTTTTTTCTTTTGTCGTTGGACACATCAGGATTTTCACAAAATAGTGGTGGGAAAGTTTCCTGTTAAGGTTGTGGCCGGCGGCTTAAGCTCCCTCTTTTTTTCCCACCTTTTGGAAGGTTACTTGCCGGCAAGCTTTGAAAGGGCGGCTCTCCCCCGCGCATGGAGAAACAGATTTCCCTTCTCCGATTTTTCCCCCCATTGACAGCACCTTCCTCTGACCCCTAACTTCCTGAAGTTCGCCCCTTACATTTCTTCCCCTTGGTGTTTACAATCCCCACCTTTGGCTTTCTATCTTTCCGGCTCAGCCAGGCCAATCTTCAGTGCAGGGTTTTTCCTTCTTTTTTTCGGGCCGCTTCTTTCCTGGGTGTTTGCCTGAAGGCGGTGGATTCTCCTGTCCTTCTCCCCCAGGCTGCAAGCTTTTTCCGCTCCCCTTATATGGCGACCCGTTCTTCTGGAAGATGGGAGGTTTTTTCCTTCCCTTCACCCTTTAGTCTTTCGTCTTCCTTGTGTCGTGCTTTTCGGGCCCTCCTTCCGAGCAGATTCAATCATCGACCGTGTCCTTTTCCTTTTCTTTCTTCCGTTACCCGGCAAACCCCAACCCTTCTCCTTTTGGTGGCGCCAACGAAATTCAATTTTCTTTTCCCTTTTTTATAGATCGTGCTCGTTGCCAAGGAGCTGGACCTCTTTCTTTTCTTCTGCACCAAATGCAGCTATTTTTCCAGTATTTTGATGGAACCAGGTTTCCCTTTGTCTCCTTTACGATGATTTCACCTTCAATTGGTTCCTGGTTGTCTCCCTCCCCCCAATTAGACTTACAGGGACATTCATGTCATTTTTCCTGGGGGGTTTCCCCTCTCAGCGTCTGGTCCTGGTTATGGGATGGCCCGAACAATTTAAAAACTTTTCACCCAGGCGGCTTCCCTTTTTCACTTTCCTCCACCAAATAGTCCGGCGCCGCGCGGTCGGCTTCCTGGCCCCGAATTTGCCAATTTTTTCCGGCTTTTTTTTTTTATTCCCTGCTTTTTGCTCTTTTTTCCAAGTCTTTTTCGTAAAGATGGTTTTTTGTTCTCTTCTTTGTTGGTGGGGTTGGGATCGGTACCATCTCTTCGGCCTTCTTTCCCCCTTCCCTCCCCCCCCCTAATTTTAAAGGACCTGGAACTTATCTTTTCCAGGCGTCTGGCACCATTCCTCTCTGATTCCCCATTTCATGTTCACGGGCTTTTTATCTGGGTCCCCCCAACTGCTTATCCAATATGAGCCATCGTCTGGTGTGTTCACTTTTTTTTTCATTTTTTCCGAGGTATTGGGACAGTGGTTCCTGTTTTTTTTTCTTTCTTTCCCAGCGATGAAATGCTGCCGTTTGTCCCCAAATTCTTCTCAACCTGGTGGGCGCTGTTCCCATGTTCTTCAACCCCCCACTCTATGCTTTAAACGCGTCTTCGACAGTTTTTATCCCACGCCCCCAACTCAATAACTGATTTACCATGTTCACCCTCCTCTTTTCTCCTCCTCCGAGACACTTGGCGAGTTGTTCTGGATGG